>Ga0207694_10000014_pt1 | contig 374435 bp, 331 predicted proteins | sample KBSC34metaG_FD_184353 | JGI IMG/M metagenome (GOLD analysis project Ga0207694, IMG submission 184353) | Corn rhizosphere microbial communities from Kellogg Biological Station, Michigan, USA - KBS C3-4 metaG (SPAdes) (version 2) | ecosystem: Host-associated > Plants > Roots > Rhizosphere >... | reverse complement strand
GTGCCAGTTGCTCCTCGCGTGCGATGTACATCGCACCGCGCGGCTTCACCAGCGGATTGGGCGCGAAGCCCGGCGGCGGCGCGTAGTAGAAATCGCGGCTGGCACGCGACAGCGCGCGCACGACGCTATTGCCATAAATCTCCGAGAACAACGCGGCGGAGCGGCCGGTCGAGTGGTAGCCCGGAAACTCCTCGCGCTCGAGAATTGCGACGCGATGCGTGCGCGCGAGTTCGGCTGCCACGGAGGCGCCCGCGATGCCGGCGCCGATTACCACGATGTCGAAGGTCGCGTCGGTCATGCTCGGGCGATGGCGTTAGGGGTTCCGGATGCGGCGCGCGCGGCGACGAAGAATAGGAGGCAGCATGCGACAATGGCAGGCGCCGCAACCGTGCTCAATGCCATGCCGACGCGGCTCGGATCGCCGTAGACGTGGTCCGTCGCCAGCGCTACCAGCGTCGGCCCGAGTCCCAATCCTACAATCGTGTTGCAGAACGCGATCGTCGCGGTGCCAAGCCCGCGGCTTTCCTGGGGCAGAAGGTCCAGCGTCGTAGCGATGCCGATCGTGCCGGCGGTAGCGGAGACGAGCGTCCAGGCAAAGGCGCTTGCCAGCGACAGTGTCGCGTTAAAAAGGATTCCGACCGGGATGCCGAAGATGCCCAACAGCATGATGAAGCCGCACAGACGGATCCGTGTGAGCGGCCCGAAACGCTTCGCCGTCCAGTCCGCCATGATGCCGCCCAGCGGCGTGCCGATCAGACCGGCCGCGATGGCGACGGCGCCGAGGCTGGCACCGATCTCACTGGGCGTCAGCGCAAAGCGGCGGGATAGCAGTGCGGGCATCCAGGACATGATCGCGTAGTCGACGATGGAGCCGATGGCCATTGCCGCATAAAGCGGCAACAGGACCATCCATTGTGAGCGCAAGGCGCGTGCGACCTCGCCCACCGAGAACAGATGCCCGCGCAGCATGGCGTGACGCTTATTGGGCTCGCGGATGGTGAAGAAGAACAGCGCCAGCCCGAGACCGGCAACGCCCAGAACGATCAGAACCACGCGCCATGGCGCGAGGCCGCTCACGAACGGGACCTGCGCGAACAGCGCATGCTGCGCGGCCCCAAGCAGAAATCCGCCTATGGCGATGGCGCTTCCGCCGCCGACGATCATCCCGGTAAAGAATATGCCGGTCGGAAGGGCGCGCCTGGAGGGCGGGAAATAATCCCCGATCAGCGACATCGCGGCGGGCGCAAGCGCCGCTTCGCCAAACCCAACCAGGAGCCGGGCCGCGAACAGCGCGGCGAAACTGTGTACAAGACCGCACACGATCGTGCCGAGACTCCACAGCACCACGGCGAAGATCAGGAGCGCACGGCGTGGTACGAGATCGGCGATGCGCCCGAGCGGCAGCCCAACGAAGGAGTAGAGCACGGCGAACGCCGCTCCCTGGAGGATGCTGATCTCAACGTCGCTGATGCCGAGATCTCCCCGGATCGGATCGACGAGCAATGCGAGGATCTGGCGATCAGTATAGGAAAGGACCGCCGCAATGCCGAACAGCGCGACGGCCCACCAGCCCCGGTATGAAGGCGGATAGGGTCCGATGCTGTCGTCGGATGGCGGCATCGGCGAGCATTTCCCGGGGTCAAGCGATTGAAGCCGCCATGGCTTTACTATACAGAAATTTTTTTCTCAATTGGAAAATCTGCATGCGCGTCTTCACCGCCGGACTGATCACCGAGACCAACACCTTCGCGCCTTGGCCCACCGGTTTGCGCGGATTTTCGGAGGAAGGTCCGTTTCGCGGCGACGCGACGACGCGCGGCAAAGACACGGAAACCGGCGTGCTTGCATCGGGCTGGCGCGATCTGTGTCGGGAGCGCGGATTCGAATTCGTCGAAGGCCTGTTCGCGCATGCGCAACCGTCCGGCCGCACGGTCCAGAGCGTCTATGAAGGCTTCCGCGACGAAATCCTGAACGACCTGAAGACCAGAGCGCCGTTCGACGTCGTGCTTCTGTTCCTGCATGGCGCGATGGCGTCACAGGAATGCGACGATTGCGAAGGCGACATCCTGGCACGCGCGCGTGCCATTGTGGGCCCGAAGGCGGCGATCGGGGCAGAACTCGATCCACATTGCCACCTCACGCCGCAGATGGTGGAGAACGCCACCGCCATCGTGCTGATGAAGGAATACCCGCACACCGATTATCTAGAGCGCGGAAAGGAATTGTTCGACATCTGCGCCGGCGCGGCGGAAGGCCGGGTGAAGCCGGTGTCACATCTCTTCGATTGCCGCATGGTGGGTTTCTATCCGACGACCAACCAGCCGATGCGCGGCATCGTCGATCGCATGCAAGCGCTGGAAAGGCACCCGAAGGTTCTTTCGGTCAGTTTCGGGCACGGCTTTCCGTGGGGCGACACGCCGGAAACTGGCTCAAAGGTGCTTGCGATAACGGACGGCGACGCGGAACTCGCGAAGAGTATCGCGACCGAAGTCGGCCGCGAGATCTATGCCACGCGCGAAGCCCTGCTGCCGCGCTATCCGAATATCAAGGATGCGCTTGGGATCGCAAGCGAGACCAATGGCAGCGCGGTTCTCGCGGATACCGCGGACAATGCCGGTGGCGGTGCCCCGAGCGACAATGTCGCGATCCTGCGCGCGATGCTGGAGGAGAAGGTCGATGATGCTGTCTTCGGCTGTGTGTGGGATCCGATCAGCGTGCGTACCTGCGCGGAAGCGGGTGTCGGCGCCACATTGCCGCTGCGCATCGGCGGAAAATGTGGGCCTGCTTCAGGCGAGCCGCTCGACATCGTCGCAACCGTGAAGGCTTTCCAGGCCGATTTCGATCAGCAGGGATTGGGGCCCGCGCGCTGTGCGATGGGTGATGCGGTTTGGATCGAGACCGGCGGCATCGACGTCGTGCTGATGTCCATACGCACGCAGACCTTTTCGCCGGATGCGTTCACCGGGCTCGGCATCGATCTCACGAGCAAGCGCCTGATCGTGGTGAAATCGAGCTGGCACTTTCACGCGATGTTCGGCCCCATCGCGGACTGCGTCGTGCCGGTTGCGACACCGGGCGCGATCCAGATGGACTTCGCCGGCATCGATTATAAGAAAAAGCGCGATTTGAATTTCTTCCCGCGCGCGCGCGATCCGCTGGGGTTGGACTGATTATTTCCGCCTGTGCGGCTTGCCGTTGCCTTCGCGGCTCACGGCTTCCATCAACTGCGACTCCGGGCCCGAGCAGATCGACAAGACGCGGCACGGACCGGACTCCGCGGCGAGATAAGCGTGTCCCATGCCGCTATCGAAATAGATGGAATCGCCTTTGCGCAAAGTGAGCGGCGCATACAGCTCGGAGTGGAATTTCACTGAGCCGTCGAGAATGTAGGCGTATTCCTCGCCGGAATGGCGCACCATCTCGCCGAACTCCTCCAGCGTGCGCGCGTGAAGCTCTGCAATCACTGGCACGAAGCGCTTGTTTAGGAAATCCGCCGCCGGATAGATGTGACCGTAGTTTTCCGTCTCGATGATCTGTCCCTGGCCGGCGAGCGTCACGCTGCGCCGTCCGTTGAGTGCGCCCGGTGGGCCTGCAATTTGGGGCGTGAAAAGCTGTGAGATGTCCACGCCAAGGCCGGCGCTGATGCGCGCAAGCTTGTCATAGCTCAGCGACATGCGGTCGTTTTCGATCTTGGAAAGCGTCGAGACTGGCAATTCCGTGCGCTTGCTCACCTCTGCGAGCGTCCAGCCGCGCTGCATGCGCAACGCCTTCAAAGCCGCTCCCGGACGCGCCGATACGCGGCCTGCAGCAGCATGATCCACCACTTTCAATCGACTAGACGCCATGATCCGATTCTCCAGACACGAAGATAATTTCATTCACTAACTGTGTCGAATTTAGCATATTTGAAATTAGTTGCACTATTTGAAAAAATAGGTGACATTTATTCCAATCTGATAATCGGGGGCAAAGATGGAACGCCGGATTTCAAGCGCGTTACTGGGATCGATCTCTCTTCTTGCGCTGGCTGCGCCGGCACTCGCTGCGTCGGACTCCATCGAGACCGTGGTCGTCACGGCGAGCAAGCGGCCGGAGGCTCTGAAGAACATACCGATGGCGGTCACGGTTCTGGGGCAGGATCAGCTGGACCGGCTCAACGCGCGTTCCTTCGAAGATTATATCAGCACCGTTCCAGGCATGAGCCTCATCGAATCGTCGCCGACGCATCCGCAACTCGTCCTGCGCGGCATCAATGCGGGTGGTGTGGGCTCGACCGTTGGCACCTACGTCGACGAAACGCCCTACGGTTCCAGCAGCGCGCTCGCCAACGGAACGGACATGGCGCCGAACCTCGACACGTTTGATATCCAGCGCGTCGAAGTCCTGCGCGGTCCGCAGGGCACGCTCTATGGCGCCAGCACTCTGGGCGGATTGCTCAAATTCGTCACCAATGCGCCCGATTTTTCGGGGTTCCAAGGCCGGGCAGAGGGCGGCGGCACCACACTCGACAATGGAGGTTCCGGCGCGTTCGGGCGAGCCATAGCCAACCTTCCGGTCACCGACAACCTCGCGGTCCGTGTCGTCGGTTTCGACGAATACGATGCTGGCTGGATCGACGATCCCGGCCGTCATCTGAAAGATACCAACGGCGTCAGAAACTTTGGCGGGCGCGCAGCATTGCTGTTCCGCCCAACCGACAAGATTTCCGTCCGCCTGAATGCGCTCGTGCAGGAACTCCACGCCAACAACGACACGGCCGAGGACGTTGTGGTCGTCGGAAACCAACCAGTGCCGAGATATGGCGACTATGAACAGAAGCGCACGGTGAACGGTTTCAGCGCCTCGCGCTATGCCATCTACAATGCGACGATCGACTGGGATCTGGATTGGGCGGCGCTGACATCGGCGACCAGCTACGGCTCCTACCACGACTTCCTCTTTACGGATGCAACCGGCATCTACGGCGCCAATGTGCAGGGCTTTCTGGGTTTGAACAAGTTCACCCAGGAAATGCGGCTTGCGTCGGAGCCGAACAGCGGTCCGCTCGATTGGCTCGTAGGCGGATATTACACACACGAGGACGCCAGCCTGCACCAGGACATCGTGTTCGTGCCGCACGGTGCGCCGCTGGGCTTTCTACAGCTCGATTCGTCCTATATCGAGAGTGCCGGTTTCGTGAATGCGACCTACCATTTCTCGCCGAGCTTCGATGTCAGCGTGGGTGGGCGCTATGCGAGCAACAGTCAGGACGCCAACGAGTTCGGTCTTGCCAGCGCGGCAGGCAAATCGACCGGCGATGTGTTCACCTGGTCGGTGGCGGCCGACTATCACCTGGACGAGCAGACCAGCCTGTACGCGCGCATCGCCAAGGGCTATAGGCCGGGCGGCCCGAACATCCTTCCGATCGGAAGCACCGGTGTGCCGTCGTTCTTCGGCGCGGATTCGCTGATCAACTACGAAGCCGGCGTTAAGAGTGATTTTCTGGACGGCAGCCTCTCTCTCGATGCGGACATCTTTTATATCGACTGGAGCGACATTCAGCTCCTGACGGTGATCAACAACACCGGCGTCGACATCAATGGTGGATCGGCGCGCAGCCAAGGCTTTGAATGGAATACGCAATGGATCCCGCTCGACAATCTGACACTGAGCTGGGCCGGCGCATACACCGACGCGCAACTTACCTCCAACACGCCCGCACTGGTCGGTGGCCACTCTGGTGATCCGCTGCCTTGGGCGCCGAAGTGGACCTCGAGTCTCAACGCCGATTATCGGTTCATGCAGATGGGAGACTGGACGCCTTATCTTGGCGGTAGCTGGCGCTATGTAGGAAACCGTGCTTCCGACTTCCAGACCGTCGGCAATCAAGTAAACCTGCCGTCTTACAATGCACTCGATGCGCGCGTCGGCGTCGACTGGAACAATTGGGAAGCTGAAATTTACGCGAAGAACCTGACCAGCGCGAAGGGCTTCACCGCCTTTGCGGCGACGGGCACGTCCGCGGCTTCCGGCTTGTCGGCAACAGCCGCGCTGATCGCGCCTAGGCTGGTAGGCGTCGTGTTGCGAGCGAAGTTCTAGAGCCTATCGGAGCACGGCATTGCGATCACTGGATATCCGGAAGGAGCAGTGGCCGTTTCGGGAGCCTTTCCGGATCTCCGGTTACGTGTTCACCGCCGCGAACGTCATTCGCGTGGCACTGCGTGATGGCGCGCTAGTGGGGCAGGGCGAAGCGGCCGGCGTCTATTATCGCAGCGAAACACCGGACTCGATGATCGCGCAGATCGAGGCGGTGGGGCCGGTGATCGAAGCGGGGATCACGCGGGAAAGGCTGCGCGATATTCTTCCCGCTGGCGGCGCGCGCAATGCGGTCGATGCCGCGCTTTGGGATCTCGAAGCGAAGCGTTCCGGCGTGCCTGCGTGGAGAGTGGCGAACCTCGATTCGCCGCGTGGAATGCCAACGACCTATACGGTGAGTGCCGATACGCCGGAGAGGATGGCAGCCGTCGCACGCGGTTATGCTCCGGCGCGGCGGCTGAAGCTCAAGCTTACGGGCGAAGGCGATGCACCGCGGCTGAAAGCCATCCGCGCGGCGCGGGCCGATGCCTGGATCGGCGTCGACGCCAACCAGGGTTTCACGCGCGCAACGCTGGAAGCGTTGATGCCTGTGCTCCTCGAAACGAACGTAAGACTGATCGAGCAGCCGGTGAGAGTCGGCCACGAAGCCGAACTAGATGGCCTCAACTCGCCGATCTCGCTTGCCGCTGATGAAAGCGTGCAGGGGCTTGCCGACATCGAAAAGGCCAAGGGCCGCTTCGATGTTGTGAACATCAAGCTCGACAAATGTGGTGGGCTCACCGAAGCGCTGATGATGGTGCCTGCCATTCGCGCCGCCGGCATGCGGCCAATGGTCGGCTGCATGGAAGGCACCTCGCTGGCGATGATGCCTGGCGCGCTCGTCGGGCAGCTTTGCGACTTTGTGGATATGGATGCGGTGTTGTTTCTGAAGGACGACCGCAAGCCGTCCGTCGTCTATCGTGGCGGCGAGATAACATTGCCGGACCGCGGCTGGGGAATGCCGGACGCCGCGTTGCGCGCGGCGTACTAGGAAGAGAACAGGGAGAAGAAAATGCGCAGGACTTTCGTGACGGGCTTGTTGCTTGCTGCGTGTACCGCGATCGGCGTGGCGAGCGCACAGCAGCCTTCCACCGGACCCGCGCCGCTGCCCACAAAGGCGGCGCCGGCTCCCCAGGTCGCGCCTCCCGGCGGAAATATCGAAACGCATCAGATGACCGCGGAGGACCTGCGCACCTTCTTCGACGGCATGATGCCTTACGCGATCCATCGCGAGGATATCGCGGGTGCAACGCTCGCGGTCGTGAAGGACGGACAGATCGTGTTCGCGCAAGGCTACGGCTATGCCGATCTTGCGACGCGCAAACCCGTGGTCGCGGACCGGACGCTGTTCCGGCCCGGCTCCGTCTCCAAACTCTTCACCTGGACTTCGGTGATGCAGCTGGTGGAGCAAGGCAAGCTCGATCTCGACAAGGACGTGAACACCTATCTCGATTTCAAAGTCCCGGAAACGTTCGGACAGCCGATCACGCTGCGCAACATCATGACCCACACCTCTGGCTTCGAGGAGAGCGTGAGCGAACTCTTTCTGCAGAAGGCGAGCCAGCAATACCCGATCGGCCAGTATCTCCAGAAGCACATGCCCAAGCGCATCTTCCCGCCGGGCAAGGTCGTTGCCTATTCGAACTACGCGACCACGCTCGCGGGCTACATCGTGCAGCGCGTGTCTGGCGAAGAGTTCACGGCTTACGTCGCCAATCACATCTTCAAGCCGCTGAAGATGAACAACTCCACCTTCGTGCAGCCTCCGCCCAAAGCGCTCCTGGACAACATGGCCCAGGGCTACAAGCAGGCTTCCGATCCGAAGCCTCAGCCATACGAGATCGTGGAGGCAGCCCCCGCGGGTTCGCTCGCATCCACGGCCACCGACATGGCGCGTTTCATGATGGCGCATCTGAACGGCGGCGAATATGACGGTGCGCGCATCTTGAAACCCGAGACCGTGAAGGAAATGCAGTCGAGGAACTACACGCTTGCGCCGGGTCTGAACGGTTTCAATCTCGGCTTCTATGATGAGGATCGCAACGGCCATCGCATCATCGGCCATGCCGGCGACACCGAGGTCTTCCACAGCGACCTGCATCTCATCACCGACGCCAACACCGGCATCTTCATGTCGTTCAACAGCGCCGGAAAGGAAGGTGGGGTCGGAGAGGCACGCGTCGCCATATTCCGCGCGTTCCTGGACCGCTATTTCCCCTTCACGCCGAAGGACGAGAAGACCGTCGCCGATCCCAGCAAGGACAATGCGCAGGTTGCGGGCTTCTACGTCGCGAGCCGGCGGAAGGACTCGGCGCTTCGTCTCCTGTTCCAGCTCGGCCAAACCGAAGTTGCTCCGCAGGAAGACAAGACGATCACCGTCGAGATGCTGAAGGATCCGAGCGGTGCGCCCAGGAAATGGCGCAATGTCGGCCCGCTCACCTACCGCGAAGTCGGCGGCCAGACGCATCTGAAATTCGTCACGGATAAAGACGGCAACATCGACTACTTCACCTCCGACGATTTCATTCCGGTCGAGCTGCTGCAGAAGACGCACGGGCTCGAACAACTGAACCTGCTCAAGGTGTTCGGTATTGGCACCATTCTTGTGTGTGCCCTGACCGTCGCGATCTGGTTCGGCGGCTGGATCGTGCGCCGCCGCTTCGGTCGCCCGGTAGAGATGACCGAACGCCAGCGTCGCTTGCGGCTCGGCTCGCGGCTTGGTGCCGCGCTCTATCTCGTGGTCGTGGCGGGTTGGATCGGGCTTCTGTCAGCGATCCAGGTCGACGAGTCGCTGCTGCTCGGCGGTGCGCTCAATCCATGGATCGGCGTGCTCTACGTTCTGGGCGTCATTGCCTTCCTCGGTGGCATCGTGATGGTCGTGAACGGCGTGCTGCGTGCGCTCGGTGGCCCCGGCGGCTGGGTCGTGCGATTGGGCGATGCCGTGCTGGCGCTCGCGGCACTCTACGGGCTCTGGGCGATCTGGGCTTACGGCTTCGCGAACTTCAACTTCAACATCTGAGGCGCCACATGCGGTCTTTGCTTGCCGGTGCAGCGGTTGCAGCACTTGTCTTCTCCGCGGCTGGTGCGCTGGCCGCGCCTCCGGCAGACCTCGATGCCTTCGTCTCGCAGTCGATGAAGACCTTCGGGCCGCCCGCGATGACCATCGCGGTGGTGGAGAATGGCAAGCCCGTCGTCACCAAAGCCTATGGTGTGCGCTCGATCGGGAGCCCCGCCAAGGCGGACGAGCACACCGCGTTCCCGATCGGCTCGGAGTCGAAGGCTTTCACCTCGGCGGCGCTCGCCATCCTCGTCGATCAGGGCAAACTGAAATGGACGGACCGGGTGGTGGATAAGCTGCCCGGCTTCCAGATGTACGATCCGTATGCGACGGCGCACATGACGATCCGAGATCTGCTCACGCACAGGAGCGGGCTCGGGCTGGGAGAGGGCGATCTCCTGATCGTGCCGTCCACCAGCCGTTCGCGCGCGGACATCGTACATGCGCTGCGATACCTGAAGCCGGCCACCGGCTTCCGCGAGACGTTTGCGTACGACAACATCCTCTATATCGTCGCGGGCGCACTGGTCGAAGCGGTTTCGGGCGAGACTTGGGAACACTTCGTCGAGAAGCACATCTTCGCGCCCGTGGGCATGACGGACGCGGCGACCTCTTATGACATCAATGCGAAGAACGGCGTTGCTCTGCACGACCGCGCAGGCGCGCTCATGGGCAAAGGGCGGCTGCGCGTTCTCAAGCACGGACTCGAAGGGGGTGCTTCGGCGCCTGCGGGCGCGATCAACGCCAGCGCCATCGACATGGCGAAGTGGATACAGGTCCAGCTCGCGCACGGCAAGCTGCCCAACGGCAAGCGCCTTTTCAGCGAAGAGCAGGCTGCGGAGATGTGGAAGCCGCTTGTCGTCGTTTCGCCGGATTCCCTCGGCGCCGCGACTTCGGCAGTGATGTCAGCAATCTCGCCGCCGTTCCAGGATTACGGACTCGGCTGGTTCATCGAAAATTATCACGGCCACACGGTCGTGGAGCACACGGGCGCGGTGCTAGGCGCCGTGGCCGCGCTCTATCTGATCCCAGAGAAGAATGTCGGCATCGCGGTGATGATCAATTCCGAGGACGGTGCAGCGCGGCGTGCCGTGGCGTTCCACCTGCTGGACCACTATCTCGGCATCCCCGACCAGAACTGGAACGTCACGCTCAAGCAACTCGTCGATAAGATGGTCGCGGGCGCGGAGAAAGCGATGAAGGCGCAGCCCGAGCAGATGAAGCCGAACGACAAATCGTCTCTGCCGACCGCGTCCTACGCCGGCGTCTATCAGGATCCGTGGTACGGCACGACGACGGTTTCCGGGCGCGGCATCGGCAAGCTCTGGATGACTTTCGACAAGACGCCGCGCATGGAAGGCGCGCTCGTCCACATGGCGGACGACACGTTCAAGGTTGTCTGGACCGATCCGATGATCGAACCCGCCTACGTGAAGTTCGACGTCGCGAAAGGTAAGATCGCGGACATCAAGATGTGGCCGGTTTCACCGCTCGCCGATTTCAGCTTCGACTACCGCGACCTGCATTTTACGCTCGTGCGATAGCGCCTGTTGTTCCACGCGCCCCGATCTGCCCGCAGAAGTGCTAATCACGCATCCGCTTGAGTATTCTGAGTGGCACGGGGTTCGCGGAATGGCCGGCCATCGGCAATGGCGACACATCGTGGGTAATACGTTGCAGACGCTTTTCGGGGCGGAGTACCAGGCCACACGCATATCCGAATCAGGGGAATTGCGACGGAGAAAGCGTGGTGCATTCCCCAAGGCGCAGCTCGAACTAGAGTGCTTGCACGGCGCTGCTGGGCTGAACTTAAGACCGACTGTTGGTTTATTTGTTGGTACAGCTTCAAAGGTGAATACTAAGTATTTGAAGTAGCTATTGATTGTTGCTCAATTTGGTTTCTGCCGGGCCCACCATCGTTTTGTTCGCCTGCGTTCGCTGGCAGTCACGACGGCCAAAATAACTTGGTCGTCCGCCGCCATCCGCGTAAATTGTTGGTACAGAAGGCCCCTTCGTACCAACACTTTCGGACATGCCTTTAACCGATACAAAGCTACGGCCTCTAAAGAGCAAAGTTGCTCGGTTTAAGATCGCCGACGCCGAGGGGCCTGTAGGTGCTTGTGGCCCCGGTGGCTCAAAGATGTGGCGGCTTGCTTATCGGTTTGACGGCAAACAGAAGACTCTCGCGCTAGGTCACTATCCGGGAGTGTCGCTGCTGGAAGCCCGGAGAGCGCGAGATGCAGCTAAGGATCTCCTGCGGAACGGCACAGATCCTTTCGATGATCGCAAGGCCGCGCGGTGCAGGAAATCGATCGCTGCTGCAAACACATTCGAGGCTGTCTCCAACGAATGGTTCGAGGGTAACCAAGGCTCGTGGATCTCTTGCGTTTCATTGCCATGCTGCCGGTGCGCCTGGCGGGCTTGTTAGGGTGGGCCTATCGCGCCGTGGTGGATTTCCTGCCCAAAGTCTTCGGCCGCGTGAACTGGTCGGCGCCGCCTTGGGTCCCCAATGCCGCTGCTGCACGCGCCGCAAGCCTAGACGCTAGATCGGTGGCCGCGCGCACCTGCCATGCGGGTGACGCAGGCTGGGGTTGTCGGGTTTTGAACTAGCATTGACCGCGCCAGGCACATCAAAGACCCTGCCGGGTCGATCCGGCGTACCATGTCGAGGGGAAGATACAGTGAGTTTTCGAACCATCGCGATTGCCTCGTTGATCCTGGCCGTTTCCACTACGGCGCAGGCCCAGACCGCCGATGAACTTGTTGCCAAGAATCTGGCGGCACGCGGCGGCGCCGAAAAGCTCGCAGCGGTCAACACCTACGTCACCAAGGGGGAGCTGCGGTTCCCGGGCGACTTCAAACTCGCCTATACAGAGCGACGCGAGCGCTTAGATCCGCGCACTGACAATTGCGCGGTGCGTGTCGATGCCTCGATCCAGGGCCTCACCCTCGTCCAAGCTTATGACGGAAAGACCGGTTGGCGCATCAATCCGTTTGAGGGCCGAAAGGATGCCGAGCGCATGGGCGCCGACGAGGCGCGCGCCCTGTCCGACGAAGCGCTGATCGACGGCGCCTTGCTCGCGGCTTCCGCCAAGGGCGCGAAAGTCGATTATCTCGGCCGCGAGGACGTCGATGGAACCTTGAGCTACAAGCTTCGCGTATCGGAAAACGACGGCACGGTGTTCACCTATTTCCTCGACCCTGATGTGTTCCTTGAGATCAAGGTCATCGAGCGGCGGACCCTGCGCGGAGCCGAACAGGAGACTGAGACCGATTTGGGCAATTACGAGCTGGTGGCGGGCGTCTATTTCCCATTCTCGATTTCGTCGGGCCCGCGCAATTCCGCGGACACGGACAAGCAGACGATCACCATCGAGTCCGGCGAGGCGAATGTCGCGGTCCCGGCCGATGTCTTCGCCATGCCTGCCCAGCCGCCTGCCGCCCAATCCAAATGAAACCGTCATCAACGGTGGAGACCCACTTGCACCGACATCTCCTTCTGACGCTGCTCGCCGTGGCGTCCTGCATCGCGTTTCCCTGCGCCGCCCAAGGCGTGGACAGCGCCACCATCTCGGGGCTCGGCGCGCGCAATATCGGCTCCGCGGCAATGAGCGGCCGCATCTCCGCCGTTGCCGCAAGGCAGGAAGCCGACGGCAAGGTCACGCTCTTTGTCGGCGCGGCTTCCGGCGGCGTCTGGAAATCGCAGGACGGCGGCACCAGCTTCAAGCCTGTCTTCGATCGCGAGCCGGTGCAGTCGATCGGCGCGATCGCGCTCGATCCGACGAACCCGAAGGTGGTGTGGGTCGGCACCGGCGAGAGCTGGACCCGCAATTCCGTGTCCATCGGCGACGGTATCTACAAATCGACCGACGGCGGCGAGACCTGGACCAATATGGGGCTGCCAGAATCGGAACGCATCACCCGCATCGTCGTCGACCCCAACGACGGCGATACCGTCTATGCCTGCGTGCCGGGCAAGCTATGGAGCGACAGCGCCGCGCGCGGACTCTACAAGACGACGGACGGCGGCCGGACGTGGTTGCTGATCCTCAAAGGCGCAAATCTCTCCACCGGCTGCTCCTCCATCGCGCTTAATCCGCGCAAGTCCGGCGAGTTGCTAGCGGGCATGTGGGACTTCCGCCGCAAGGGCTGGACATTTCGCTCCGGCGGCGACGGTCCGACGGCGCTATCGGCCAGTGGCCTATTCCAATCGAAGGACGGCGGCGCGACCTGGACAGCGCTGACGGCGGCAACGAACAAAGGTCTGCCGACGACGCCTTGGGGCAGAGTGGAGGTCGTCTATGCGCCGTCCGATGCCAAGCGCGTTTATGCCTTCATCGAGAACGTGCGCTCGGCGCTGTTCGTCTCCAATGACGGCGGCGCCACTTGGGAAGAACGTGACCGCAGCCGAAACATGGTCTGGCGGCCGTTCTATTTCTCGCGCCTCGTGGTGGACCCGACCAATCCAGACCGCCTGTTCAAGGCGAATCTGGGGCTCATTGCATCGGAAGACGGCGGCAAAAGCTTTTCCGACGCGAGCGGCGGCAGCCATGGCGATTGGCACGATATCTGGATCAATCCCACCAATCCCAAGCACGTCATCGGCGGCGACGATGGCGGGTTGTGGATCTCCTATGACGGCGGCGTGAAGTGGTGGAAGGGAGAGAACCTTCCCATCAGCCAGTTCTATCATGTGAGCGCCGACGATAAGGACCCCTATCAGGTCTATGGCGGGCTGCAGGACAACTCGGTGTGGGTGGGCGACAGCGCCTATCCGGGCGGCATCACCAACGGGCGCTGGGAAAATCTAAACGGCGGCGACGGCTTCTTCGCGTTCTCCGATCCGGCCGATGCGAATTTCGTCTATGCCGAGTCGCAAGGCGGCTATGTCGCGCGCGTCAACCGCAAGACGCTCGAGGGCCGCGACATCCAGCCAAAGGCGAACTACCATGAAAAGCTGCGCTTCAACTGGAACACGCCGATCGCGCTGTCGCCCAACGAGAAAGGCACGATCTATATCGGCGCCCAGGTCCTGTTCCGCTCGCGCGATCACGGCATGACCTGGGACCGCATTTCGCCGGATCTGACGACCAACGATCCGGAAATGCAGAAGCAGGAGCAGTCCGGCGGCATCACGGTCGACAACTCGGCCGCGGAGATGCACACCACGATCTATTCCATCTCGGAAAGCCCCAGGGACAAGAATGTCATTTGGGTCGGAACCGACGACGGCAACATCCAGGTGACGCGCGACTCGGGCAAGACCTGGACCAACACCGTCGCCCATATCCCGGACCTGCCGCAAGGCAACTGGATCAGCTGGGTCGAAGCCAGCCGCTACGATCCGGCGACGGCCTATGTCACCGTCGACCGCCATAGCTTCGGCGACATGGCGCCTTACGTCTTCCGCACCAGGGATTTCGGCAAGACCTGGACGCCGTTGATCGGACCGGCGACGTCCAGCGTGCGCGGCTTCGCCCATGTCGTGAAGGAAGATCCGAAGGCCGCCGACATTCTCTATGTCGGAACGGAATTTGGGCTGTTCGTCTCTGTGGATTCGGGCGCGAGCTGGGCGGCTTTCTCGCCCAACAATTTCCCCCATGTCGCCGTGCGCGATCTCGCCTTCCAGACCCGCGACGACGATCTGGTGATCGCCACGCATGGCCGCGGCATCTGGATCGCCGACGACATGTCGCCGTTGCGCGCGTTGCATCCGGCGACCCTAACATCCGAAGCGACGCTTATCCCGGGCCGGCCGGTTCAGCAGCGCATTCAGGGCAATGGTGGCTGGGCAAATGGCGATGCCGCGTATTCAGGACAGAACCCGCCCGACGGCGTGGTGATCACCTACTATCAGAAGGCGCGCCAAGTAATCGGCCGCCTCAAGCTCAAAATACTTGATGCGTCTGGCAAGACGGTTGCCACGCTTCCGGCTTCCAACCGCAAGGGCATCAATCGCGTCGTGTGGTCGATGCGCGACGATCCTCCGCAAACGCCGCCTGGTGCCACGCTGGTTTTCAACGCCACGCGCGGACCGCGCGTCCCGCCCGGCGCCTATACCGTCAGCCTCTCGAAGGGCAGCAATGTCTACACCATGCCACTCGTCATCGGTCTCGACCGGCGTGCAACTTTCACCGTGGCGGATCGCAAGCTGCAATACGACGCCGCAAGGCGCGTCTCGGGTCTGTTCGGGCGAATGAGCCGGCTGGCGGCGAAGATCGTCGAAGTCCGCGAGGGCGCCATGGCGCGGGCCCAAGGCCTGGCCGAGGGCGACATGTTGCGCCGTGATCTGGGCGGTTTGGCGGACGACGCGACCGCGCTGCGCAAAAAGATCGTCGCGACGACGGAAGGCGGCGCCATCACCGGCGAAGAACGGCTGCGCGAGCACATGGACTTCGTCTACGGCGCGATCATGTCGGTCGAGGACCGTCCCACGCCCTATCAAATGGCCCGCGTCGACGTCTTGGAGCATGAGCTCAAGGACGTCGAGACGGAGTTCGATACGTTCGCCAAGACCAAGCTGGCGGCGGTGAACGCGCAACTCAAAGCAAAGGGCCTAGAGGAAATCGTCGTCCTCGAGCCGCAGATGGCGGCGGCCGAAGGCGGCGGTTCGGCTAAGCAGGTAGTCACGAGCTTGATCGGGCTGCACACCTTCCAGCGCGATGCCATTCGTTCCACGACACGCGACGAGCGTGACTGATGCGCAATTGGGCGCGTTTTCAAGCCACCATTTTGGGCGGCGTTCTCATATTGCCTTTGCCTCCGCAAGCGAAGGCCGATCCGTCCAGAGACCGGATCGAGCAAGTCGTTGTCACCGCGACCCGGATCCCAGAGCCGGCCGACGAAGTACCGGCCGATATTTCGGTCGTCGGCGGGACCGAGCTGCTTAGCCGCGATGCCACCGATCTGCGAACGGCGCTCAGTTTGGTGCCGGGCGTGGAGGCGCCGCCGGGCGGCGATGCGGGACCGTCGAGCGCGGTGCCTTCTTTCTGGGGGCTGCACGAATTCGATGCCTTCCTGCTGGTCGCTGACGACGTTCCCTGGGGCGGTGCGTTCAATCCGGCGATCTCGACGCTCGACCTGACCGACGTTGAGCGCATCGAGATTCTCAAAGGCGCGGCACCGGTCATGTACGGCGCGACGTCCTTTGTCGGCGTCGTCCATGTGCTGCACTATCCCGCCGGCGAGTCCGCCAACGAGGCGGACGCCGCATTCGGCAGCTTCGGATCCTATCGCGGCTCGGCATCCTTTGCCTTGCCGGCGATAGGAAGCCTTGTCCAGTCGGTGGCAGTCAGCGGCGAGAATATCGGCTTCACCGATAAGCGCGAAGCGATCGACGACGGCAAGCTTCTCTATCGCGGCGCGGTGGGCCTCGGCGGCGGGGCGTTGCGCTTTGATGCCGACGTGACGCTGGTGCACGATGTTCCGCCGAGCCCGATCGTGCGTGCCGGAACGGCGCTCAACGACATCACGCCGATCAACGCCAATTACCAGCCGGCGGATTCGAAGATATCGGAGAACAGATATCATCTGTCGCTCGGCTATGCGCTGCCGACCTCCTGGGGCGCGTGGGATTCGGTCGTGTCCTTTGCCCATTCCGACATCCGCGACGTGCGCGGCTTCCTTCGCCCCGACCTCGTCGATGATGGATCGGCCAATGCGGATTCCCAGAACCAGTATCGCCTCATCAACGATCTCTATGCCGACAGCCACCTTGCGAGCGACCTGGGCGGCGGCGCGACGCTGCTCGTCGGCGCGGACCTGCTCTACGGCGTGGGGCGGCAGCGAAGTCTCAATGGCGAGTATTACGTGCCCCTGAGCGGACTCACCGTCGCGCCGCCCACCACCAGCCTGCATGTGGACGAGATCAACAGCGTCGCAGACCGCAGGGTCTTCGCGGGGCAATATGCGCAGGTCGACTGGAAACCCGGCGATCGTTGGGATGTCGTCGCGGGCCTTCGCCTGAACGAAACCGACGAGCACAAGGACTCGACGCATATCGACGGCTTTGACCACACGTTCGACGAGTTCGACATGGCATCGCGCAACGTCGTGCGGCTCTCGGAGACCATCGGCGCGAGCTATCGGCTGTGGGGCGGACGCGAAGAAGGCGCGGTGCTTTACGCCGATTACCGAAACGCCTTCAAGCCGGCGGCGATCGATTTCGGTCCGGACAACACGCCCGACATCCTGCAGCCCGAGACGGCGCAGAGTTATGAAGCCGGGTTGAAAGGCGAGGCGGCCGATGGGAGGCTGTCGTATGGGGCTGAACTGTTCCTGCAGGATTTCGCCAATCTCGTCGTGCCCAATCCGCTGACCGGCGAACTCGAGAACGCGGCCAAGGAGCGACTGCAGGGTGCGGAAATCGACACCCGCTACGCGGTGCTGTCGAATCTCGTGCTGGCGGCGAACCTCGCCTATCACGACGCGCGCTTCACGCGGTTCACGACGGTCGACGATTCCGGAAACCCAGTGAACGTCGATGGCAACGATCTCACCCTGTCGCCGCGCGTCCTCGCCTCCGCCGGGCTGCTCTACACGCCGCCGCAAGGCGTCAACGCCACGCTCGTCGCTACCTATGTCGGCCGCCGCTGGTTGGACGAGGAGAACTCGGCGCCCGCTTCGGCCTATGTCACGCTCGACGCGACGCTCGGATATCGCATGGGACGCTACGGGCTGACGCTGTCGGGAACCAATCTCACCAACCGGCGGCCGCCGGTTTCGGCGAGCGAGTTCGGAAGCCAGTCGTTCTATCTGTTGCCTGCGCGCACGCTCTGGATAAAGGTTGCCGCCTCGCTCTGAGAGGTTAGCTACATGATTTCATCGCAATGATCGCAGACGACCAACGGAAAATCATTGGGTTGTTCGCGCCTACTTTCCAAATGAAATCCGTTTGACACGCCTGGCAGATTGTCCTTGTCGGCGTTCCACAACACTCCGGCATGGCGCCATTGCTTATGTCTTCATGGATTCCCGATAACGTTTGTCCCGTCGAACAGCGGCATAGCTGAGCCGCGATGAGTAACGGCCTGCCCGCTTGAAAAATTGAAGCTGTCGGCGAAAGCGGGACGGCACTACCGCAAAACCATTCACATTGACAGGCGCCACTGGCGAGCCGTAGCCTTCACCCGTTTGCGTTCTACTATCCCGCCTCGTTGACACTTCCCGGTGACTCGCGGCGAACCTCGATATCGGAAGGACCATTTCATGATCCGCGCTTCGTCGCTCAGATGGTTGTCTGCCTGTATCGTTGCGGTGTTTATCACGGCGCTATCCATGTCCCTGAAGGCAGAAGACCAGGCACAGCTCACGCTGGTCAGGCTCAGCAAGGACACCTTCAAGAACGGAGACAGTGAGCACAAGACGGAAGTCGAGCCGCACACCTTTGCCTGGGGCTCCACCATCGTCAGCGCCTTTCAGGTGGCGCGCGTGTTCGGAGGAGGCGGCGCGGATATTGGCTTCGCGACCTCCACCGATGGCGGCCAGACATGGACCAGCGGCTATCTCCCGGGCCTCACCGTCAATTACAAGAATGGCAACTTCTCTGCCGCCAGCGATCCGGCGGTGGCCTACGATGCCAAGCACGGTGTTTGGATGATCTCCAGCCTGCCGGTACAGAATGACAACCCGGAGGCAGTGGCCACCAGCATTTCGACCGACGGAATTCACTGGGGCAAGCCCATTATCGTAGATGCCAGCGGTTCCGACGATAAGAACTGGATCGTCTGCGACAACACCCCGACCAGCCCGTTCTATGGAAATTGCTACACCGAATGGGATTCTCCGGCGCTCGGCGACCTTATTTTCATGAGTACCTCCACCGATGGCGGACAACACTGGGGAGCGCCCAAGAACACCGCCGATCAGTCCTTCGGACTGGGCGGCCAGCCTCTGGTGCAACCAAACGGCACAGTCGTGGTCCCGATTGACGGCTTTGGCGCCATGATTTCTTTCAGCTCCACCAATGGCGGACAGAGCTGGAGCAGCACCTCGACGGTCGGCTTTCAGGAATTTCGCGGACAGGATGGCGGCTTGCGCAGTCCGGGACTGCCCTCGGCCGCACTGGACGGAGCCGGCAAGATCTACGTTGTCTGGCCAGACTGCAGCTTCCGTGCCGGCTGCTCCACGGACGACATCGTCATGAGCACCTCGACCAACGGAACTTCGTGGACGACACCGGTGCGCATCCCCATTCACGGCCTCCAGACCGCCTATGACCACTTCATTCCGGGGCTCGGCGTTGATCCCAATACTTCGGGAGCGACGGCCCATCTGACGATGACGTACTACTACTATCCCGAGGCTAGTTGCGGGAATGCATGCCAGCTCTATGTTGGCTTTACGACTTCGCAAGATGGCGGCAAGACCTGGACCAAAGGCACGCAACTGGCAGGGCCGATGAACCTGAGCTGGCTGGCCCCTTCACAGAATGGCTTGATGGTGGCGGATTATCTCGCGGTCGCCTATTCCAACGGAAATCCCTATGGCGTCTTTGCCGTGGCCAATGCCCCTAAGAACGGGCTGCTCAATGAAGCCATGTACACGACCACCACGCCACTTCCACCGCTGCATGCGAAGTCGGAGCGCATCAGTTCAGCCGGCGAAAAGCCAATTCCCGGCGTCAGAGGCCGTTACGTGTGGAAGTATTACGACGACGACGGCGACTACCCGATCCCCCCGGGGAAACTTCCACACCGTCGCAAGTAGGCTCCGTTCACGCCCTTCAAAGCCGGCCGATGGCCCGTATATTACCTCCGGCATCAGGCGCGCGGGTAAGGGCTTGGATTGACGCAGATCGCCAAACCTTCCTTGCGGACACTTCGTGCCCCGCTGCGGTACGATCAAGCCGCTGCGCTTAGAAGGCCGATGATTTTCCGGAACGTTCCGGTGCCGCGCATACGATCGCTCAGCGCGCCCGCCAATCGCGAAACCGCATCGTGCCGAGTTCGTAGGCGATCTCCTTGGCACATTCCGCCGGCGGGAGACGCAGTGTCGGCATCTGCAAGGCCTGTACGTTACCGGCCGCGATGATGGTGTTGCGATTGTAATAGCCCGGCGCATCGAATAGGCGGACCTCGTGCCAGACATCTGCCGCAGCCTCGGCAATCGTATCGGGCGCAGGATCTCGATCATGCTGGACGTGAACGTTCATGAGAAGCATGCCAGCGCCTTCCAGTCGCATCGCTGCAAGAGACAGAAACGAGCGCGTCTGCAGATAGGCGGGTATGCGGTTGCCGTGAAAGGCATCGACAACAATCGCATCGTAGCGTGCCGAATTCGAAACAAGATGTTCCTTGCCGTCCGCCGCACAGCAGACGACCTCCGGCGGCAGGGCAAAATATCGTCGTGCCAATTCAAAACTTTCAGAATTGATATCAACGACCGTAACCTTGCGGGCATCGCGGGCGAGCATCGTCGCCAAGGTACCGCCGCCGCAACCGATCATCAGGATATTTTGCGCACCGCGCTGTAGCAAGAAGTCATAAATCGCGTGGACATAGGACGCGAGGCTGACGCCGTTCGTATCGGCCTCGCTCTGATAGCTCCCCGACTGATCGTACACGATGCTGCCGCTCAGTTTGCGGCGGAAGATCGTCACGGCTCCATATCGAGTCTCGCGCCGCTCAAGCGGAATCATGGCTGCGTTCTCATGGCTGGGTCAACTCCGGTGGCTTTGGAGGTTCGATTAGGGCGAGCAGTCCATGCAGGATATCGGATGGGCGTGGTGGGCAGCCCCTGATGTGCAGATCTACCGGCAGAACGGAGGCGACGCTGCCGGTGACGGCGTAGCTGGTTGAGAATATGCCGCCGTCTATCGCGCAGTCCCCGAGCGCCACGACCCATTTGGGGCCGGGCGTCGAACGGTAGGTCCGCTCCAACGCTTCGCGCATGTTGCGGGTCACAGGTCCGGTGACCAGCAGCACATCGGCATGGCGCGGCGAGGCCACGAATTTGAGACCGAACCGCTCCAGATCGTAGAACGCATTGGTAAGGGCGATGATTTCGAGTTCGCAGCCGTTGCAAGAGCCGGCGTCGATCTCACGGATCGACAGGCTGCGGCCCAACGCCTTTTGCGCCGCCCTGTCGAGCTTCGCGGCCATCAGGGCCAGCTCGGCATCAGTGTCGGCCTCGATTTTCTCCGTGAGCGGCGGTCGGGCCAGTCCTTGGAAAAGCAGTCTGCGCATGGCGCCTCAGAGATCGTGCCCCGAATAAGAGCAGTTGAAGGATTTGTTGCAGAGCGGAAAGTCCGCGACGATGTTGCCCTCGATCGCCGCCTCGAGCAGCGGCCATTGGAACCACGACGGGTCGCGCAGGTGGCAGCGGAGCACATGCGCGTTCTCGTCCAAGCTCAGCCAGATAAGCACGTCACCGCGAAAGCCCTCCACCAGCGAGATGCCCTCGCCGGCGCGGACTGGTGGTTCGGTCCGGATCGCGCCATCGGGAAGCTGGGCGACGATCTGTTCGATCAACTTCAAGCTTTCTTCGATCTCGCCGATACGGATTCGGATGCGTGCATCCACATCGCCTTCGTCGAGCAGCGGAACCTCGAATGTCAGCCGGTCATAAGGCGGATAAGTGAAATCGCGCCGCGTGTCGAAGGCGCGCCCCGACGCGCGGCCGACATAGCCGCCCGCGCCGAAGCGCCGTGCCAGGGGCGGTTTCAGGATGCCCGTGCCTACGGTGCGGTCCTGGAGCGACGCCGTGTTGTCGTAGAGCTCAATGAGCGGCGCGAACTGCTTGCGCATCGTGCGTACAAGCGCACGCAACGATTCGCGCGCGAGCAAATCGATGTCGGCCGCGACACCCCCCGGCACGACAACATCGCGCATCAGCCGATGACCAAAGCAGGAATCCGCGGCGCGCAGCACACGCTCGCGCAGTACGGCGCAGTGCGCTTGCATCATCGCGAAGGAAGCATCGTTGCAAATCGCGCCGACGTCGCCCAGATGATTGGCGAGCCGTTCCAGTTCCGCCATCAAGCCGCGCAGCCAGTGCGCGCGCGGCGGCGCCTCGATGCCGAGGGCCGCCTCAGCGGCGCGGGCGAAGGCAAGTTGGAAGGCCACGGTGCTGTCGCCTGAAGTCCGGCCCGCGAGCTTCGCGGCTCGGGTCAGATCGGCACCGGTCATCAACGACTCGATTCCCTTGTGGGCATAGCCGAGGCGTTCTTCGAGCCGCACGACCGTTTCGCCGTTCGCCGTGAAGCGAAAATGGCCGGGCTCGATGATGCCGGCATGAACGGGACCCACAGGAATCTGATGCAGGCTTTCGCCTTCCGCATCCAGAAACGGATAGGACGGAAGCGCGGGCGCCTCCCCGCGCGCGCCCAAAGGATGGCGAAGCCCCCAACGTCCGTGATCAAGCCACGGGCGCGTGTCCTCGGCGCCGTCCGGAACGAGCCCGAACAGATCGTGGATCGCACGTTCGAGCCGGATGGCTGGCGCATGCTTGGCGCCGACCGAAGGGAAGGTGCCGGCGGCACAGTCGAGACTAACGACGGCCAGCTGATGGTTCGGCTCGTCCAGAAGCGCCATGTGTACGAAGGCCGTGTCGCCCCAGAGGCCGGACAGGGTCCATTCGCCGAGACGCGCGATTGCGGCCTGCCATGTCTCTGCGTCGACGATGCTTCGCGGCCAAGGCGCGTGGCCGGCAATCCGATGTCCTCTTGCGAGGGTGTCCGCCAGTGAGGTCATGGCCTAACCCAGCATCTGCGCAACGTGCTGGAACCAGACGACCAATGCCGGCGGGAGATAGATGCCGGCAGCTAGCACGAGCGCCAGATGTCCGAATAGCGGTATATAGGAGGCGCGCACCGGTGCCGTGCTTCCGACGGGCTCGCCAAAAGCGAGCCCCTGAAGCCGCATGAGCAGCGCGCCGAACGCGACCAGAAGCCCGATCACAAGCAGCACGGCAAGCAGCGGCTCGCGCGCAAAGGTCGAGCTAACCACGAGGAACTCGCTCATGAAGATACCCAGCGGCGGCAAGCCAGCAATAGCTAGGACGCCGAGCACGAGCGCCCAGCCAAGCAGGGGATGGGAGACCGTCAGCCCTCGGATCTCCGAGATGCGCTGTGTGCCCTTCACCTGGGCAATGTGGCCGACGGCGAAGAAAATGGCCGACTTGGTCAGGCTGTGCATCGTCATCTGAAGAAGCCCCGCGAAATTGGCGAGTGCACCGCCCATGCCGAAGGCGAAGACGATGATGCCCATATGCTCGATCGAGGAATACGCGAACAGCCGTTTGATGTCGTGGCGGCGATAGAGCATGAACGCGGCGAACAGAACCGAGACCAAGCCCAGCGTCACCATCAAGGGGCCTGGCGAAATGGCCTCGGGATTGAGCGCGAGCAGCAGCTTGAAGCGCAGAATGGCGTAGAGCGCGACATTGAGCAGCAATCCCGACAGCACCGCGGAGATGGGCGTCGGGCCCTCGGCATGCGCGTCCGGGAGCCAGGCATGCAGCGGCGCGAGCCCGACCTTTGTGCCGTAGCCAAGCAGAAGGAAGATGAACGCGATGTTGAGCAGCGCGGGATCGAACTTCGCGACATGCTGCATCAGCAGCGTCCAAACCATGCCCTGGTAGCCTTCGCCCATCACCGGGCGCGCGGCCATGTAGACGAGGATCGTTCCGAACAGCGCGAATGCGATGCCGACGCTTGCGAGGATGAAATATTTCCAGGCCGCCTCCAGCGCTTCGGGCGTGCGATAGATGCCCACCATCACGACCGTGGCCAGGGTTGCGATCTCGATGGCGACCCACATCAGACCGATGTTGTTGGCCACGAGCGCCAGGTTCATGCCGAACATCATGACCTGGTACATCGCGTGATAGAATCTGAGATAGGTGGGCGTCAGCCGTCCGATCTCGAGTTCATGGCCGATGTAGCTCGCGCTGAACACGCTGGTCGTGAAGCCGACAAATGTGTTGAGCACGACAAAGACGATGTTGAGATCGTCGATCAGCACATAGGAATTTGGCGCGGCATGTCCAAAGAACAGCAGCAGCGTGAACAAAAAGGTGAGCAGGCTCCCCACCACGTTCAGGCCAGCCGACAGACGGTATCCGGGGACTACCACCAGGAGCGCAGCCGTGACTGCGGGGACTGCCAGCACCGCCAGAACGGGATTGAACGGGACGAGGCTCACCGCCGGCCTCCACGAGCGCGATCGAGCGCCTCGACATCGACCGTGTCAAAGCGCTCGCGGATGCGGAAAAGGAAAATTCCGATCACGATGAAGGCGATCAGGATCGAGAAGGCGACGCTGAACTCCACCACCAATGGCATGCCTTTGGCGCCGGTGGCGGCGAGCACGAGACCGTTCTCCATGGACATGAAGCCCACGACCTGTCCGACCGCGTTGCGTCTTGTCACCATGATGAGAAGACCGAGCAGCAACACGGAAAGTGCGAATGCGATGTCTTCGCGCGCAAGGGCGCTCTCACCCGCCGTCGCGTGCAGCATGACTACCAAAGAGAGCGCAACGAGACCCACGCCCGCCAGCATCGTCACGCCCATGCCCGTGACGCTTTCGATCTCGCGGTGGATTCCGAGCTTTACGATCATGCGGTGCAGCGCCACCGGAATGACGATAGCCTTGAACAGGAGCGCGATGGCAGCCGTTATGTAAAGATGAGGCGCGTCCTGGACATAGGCCTGCCAGCCGACCGCCAACGCAAGCAGCACGGCCTGCAGCGCGAAGACGTTTAACAGCGCGTAGAGCCGGTCTTGATAAAGGAGCATGAAGCTCACCAGGACCAGGCCGCCAGCCAGAAGATGGGCAACGTCGAAATCGAACCCGTGCACGCTAGAGGCCCCCCCGCGAGACGAAGAGAAACAGCGTGCCGAGAAGCCCCAGCATCAGCGCTGCGCCAAGGAACCCGGGAATACGGAAGACGCGCATCTTTGCAATCGCGGTCTCGAAGAAGGCCAGCGCAATGGCGCCGGCCATCAGCTTTGCGACGTAAGAGGAGGCGCCCAGAGCGTACGCGCTCCATCCCGCACCTGGTGGCGCCAATCCCCAGGGGAGGAACACGCAAGCGATCAGCGACAGATAGAGCAGCAGCTTCAGTTCGGCAGAGAGCTCGATGAGGGCCAGGTGACGCCCGGAATATTCCAGCACCATCGCTTCGTGCACCATGGTGAGTTCAAGATGCGTCGTCGGATTGTCGATCGGAACGCGGGCATTTTCGGCAATCCCCACCATGATGATCGCGACCAGCGCCATCGCGAGCGTTACCCGCAATCCAACGTGCGGGGAGAGCATGTAGGCTGCGATGGTGGAGAGTTGCGTCGAACCCGCCAGAAGCGCGAGTGCGAAGATGATCATGATCATCGCGGGCTCCGCGAGCGACGCGATCATCACTTCGCGGCTAGAACCGATGCCGCCGAAACTCGTGCCGACATCCATGCCGGCGAGCGCGAGGAAGAACCGTGCGCTTCCCAGCAGCGCGACGATGGCGATGAGGTCGGCCGACCAACTGAACACAAGCCCCACCGCGAACGTCGGCACCAAGGCCGCCGCCACCCAGGTCGCGGCGAAGATGAGGTAGGGCGCTGCGCGGAATAGCCACGAGGCATTGTCTGCGAGTACCACCTCCTTGCGCAACAGGCGCGCTAGTTCGCGATAGGGCTGAATCAGAGGCGGACCCACGCGCCGCAAAAGCCGTGCCTTGAACTTGCGCACGACACCCGTGACGAGCGGCGCCAAGATCAGGACCAGGAGCATCTCCGCGCCCTGAACAGCGAGATCGCGGATCAGCGCCATAGCGCGACCACCAGCAAGAGGGCGACCAGCGCGCCGAACACCAGGCTCAGATAGCTTCTGATCGTGAGGAACTGGAGAATATTGAGCCGGTCGGTGGCGAGGCGCACCCCCTCCGCCACGGGCAGATAGAGCGTGTTCCAGATGATGTCGTTGAGGCGCACGCTGAACTGCGCAGGCGCCATTTCTCCGGGTGGCGGCATCTTCACCTGCTCGCGCGCGCGGAACAGGAGTGTTCCGAACACGCGGCGGATCGGCTGGGAAAAGCTGCCAGCGGTGTATTGGACCAGTGGACTGGGATCGGGAAAGCCGCAATCCCAGATTGGTGCACGCCGCGTCACCCTCGACGAGAGGCGGTGGACGCCATAGGCCGCCATCGAGGCCGAAGCGGCGATGAAGAAGAACACGAGCATTCCATTGTAGGAGCTTCTCGCCTTGCTGATCGGCACGAGCGAAAGCCAGGCGATCGAGGACTGCCGGGGCATGTGACCATTGAACAGGGCCTGCGTCGCCGGCGTCATCGCGTCGGCGATATAGCCGGGCAATATTCCGGCGAGCAGGCACAGCCCCGCGAGCGCGAGCATCACGGTTTGTGAGATGCGGTCGGTCTCTCCGGCAGCGGCGGCCGCGGCGCTGCGGGGTCGACTCAAGAAGACGATGCCATAGAAGCGCACGAAGCAGGCGGCTGCGAGTGTGACCGATAGCGCGAGTAGGGCGCCGACCGCCGGCACAACGAGCTTCAGTCCCCATTGTGGCAGCTGTGGACTGAGTAGGATCGCCTGGAATGTCATCCATTCCGACACGAAGCCGTTGAACGGCGGCAGGGCGGAGATCGCGGCGGCGCCGCCGAGCATCGCGAGCGCGGTCATGGGCATGCGGTGGATGAGCCCGCCCAACCTCTCCATGTCTCGCTCGCCCGTAGCCGTCTGTACCGCGCCGGCGCCGAAGAACAGAAGGCTCTTGAACAGAGAGTGGTTGAGGACGTGCAGGAGCGCCGCCACAAAGGCCACGATCGCAGCAGCCGCGAAATGGCCAGCGGCGAACGCTAGTGAAAGCCCGAGCCCGACAAAAATGAATCCGATATTCTCCACCGTGCTGTAGGCGAGCACGCGTTTGATATCGGTCTCAAACAGCGCATAGAGCACGCCCATGAGCGCCGTAACACCGCCAAGCACGATCACGAGCAAGCCCCACCACCATTCCAAAGGGCCCACCAGATCGAACACGATGCGGATGAAAGCGTAGACGGCGACCTTCGTCATCACACCGCTCATCAGTGCCGAGACATGGCTCGGCGCCGCGGGATGGGCGAGCGGAAGCCAGGCATGCAACGGCACAAGGCCGGCTTTCGATCCCGCGCCCAGAAGCGCCAGCACCAGCACCAGTGTGGTATAAGGCGCGGCAGCGTGGCTCGCACGGATGGCGTCGAAGCCGTAGCCGCCTGCGGGTCCCGCGAGCAGACCAAATGCGAGCAGCAGCGCGAAGGTCCCGAGGCTCGCCATGAGGAGATAGACGTAGCCTGCGCGCGCATTGTCCGGCGCGCGGTGATGCGCCATCACCAGCGCCCACGACATGAGCGACATGAACTCCCACGACAGCAGAAACGTGAAGGCGTCATCTGACAGCAGCACCAGGTTCATGCCCGCGAGGAAGGCCGCGAAGAACGGCAGCACCCGCGACGGTGTTTCCTCGTGTCGGCCGTATCCCACCGCGTAGAGGCTTGCCGCCGCTCCCCCGAAATTGATCACGACGAGGAAGAAGGATGCGAGCGCATCCATGCGAAAGTGCGCGCCAATCCACGGCAAGCCGAATGGAAGGATCAGCGTTACTGCCAGGTCCGAGCGCAGGAGGGCGAGCGCCGCGTTCGCAAACAGGCCAAGCGATAGTCCGAAACTCGCGAGATAGACGACAGAGGTCGCGAGGCGCAGCCGACCGATGATTGCTGCGACGATGGAAAGGCTGAGCAAGCCGACAGAGCCAAGGAGCGAAATGGCTAGCGGCATGCCCGCGGTCACTTTGGGATTGGAACCACGTTCGCGCGCGTCGGCGATTTGAGCCGAACACCGCGACCGCCGGCTGTGCTAACGGCGTCGTCGGCGATGAGTTCGACGCCGGCTTGGTCTAGCGCAGCAACGATTTTCATGAGCGAGTCGACGTTGCCGCGAATGACGTCTTCGCTTCCCTCCATGCGCTGGATGGTAGGAACTGAAAGCCCCGCCCTCTCGGCAAGCTGCCGCTGGTCCAAGCCCGCTAGGGCGCGCGCGGCACGCAGCTGCACAGAGCTCAGCATTTGACGGCTTCCAAATCTCGATATTAGTGTTTCATACAATAGTATTAAGGTGTCAAGTTGCTACGTAGCGGCCAAGCCACTCGTATAGGCCGTTGCGATTGGAGCACGACGTTGGATGGGTTGGACCGTTCGGGATCGATATCGCGCATCCTTGGCCTTGCCTTGGTAGGCGCCGTTGTGCAGCTCGCAGCCGTGGTGGCGACAACTGCAGGCTTCTACATCCCCGCGCGTGACGCAGATCTCCGACCGCCATGGCCACTGACGCTCTGCCAACCTGGATCGTCCTGCAGCGCGGCAACTTATCTAGTACGCTGGTCTTACCTGCCGACTGCGATCGGCGTGGCGCTTACCGACCACCGCATTGTCGCACGTGCTGTGGAATGGCTCCGGGCAACATCGCGGCCAAAAGCACCGGCGCCAACTCTCAAGGTAATGGCCGCTCAGTTACTGATCGCGCCGGCGCCGTCGAAGTGCTGGAAACGCCCCCATCGCATCAGCGCATGGACGAGTTTCATTTCGGCCTCGGGGTTTGAGCAATCATCTGAATCTCCACGACACCGGCGGCGGGGAGCAAAGAGGTAACTCCAACTGCCGTCCAAGCCGGCTTGGGGCCGCGCATGAACTCTTCCTTGACCGCCTCGAATGCCTTGAACTGTTCGTCGCGTGACCCAGAAAAGTTCGGGCCGTCCCAGACGTGAAAGCTGTTGATCATCGCGACATCATCGAAGCCAAGTCCGGCGGCCTTCAAATAGGTCTCGATGCGCCGAAAGGCTCTGCGGACTTCGACCTTAAATGCCGTAACATCTGTCCTTTCGTCGGGCCGCCGGCCTGCTACCACGCCGGAAATGAACACCAGATCGCCGGCCCGGCGCACCGCCGCGTAGCCGTAGTCGTCATAAGCCTCTTTCTCATCGGCACTCGGAAGGATGACTTCGCCGCTGGGCGTTGGAATTCGTATAGGCGGCGTGACCGTGGCCGGCACGGCCAGGGCCAGCACTGGCTGGAGGGCGCTTAGACCAACGATCGCGATCATGATTGCCGTGTGCGGTTTCATTTGCCCGTTCCCTCAAAAATACCTGTATTTCCTCGCATATCCGGCATCGGCATGGCCAATAGCTTTCGTCTATCGAATGCGTAGACAAGAAGTTGTTCCGATGCCGCTGCGACGCCCGCATATCTGTCCCAACGAACCACGGGATGAGGAATTTGCGGATGACCGTTATGGCGAAAACACCGAAAACGACGGGCGCGACCAAGAACCCTGTCGCCGACTACGGTCAGACCGTCCTCGTGCTGCAAGGCGGTGGCGCTCTCGGCGCTTATCAGGCCGGCGTCTACCAGGCTCTGCATGAAGCGGATATCGAGCCGGACTGGATCATCGGCACCTCGATCGGCGCCATCAACGCGAGCCTGATCGTGGGCAACACGCGCGATCATCGCATCGCGCGGCTGAAGGAATTCTGGTCCACCGTCGAGCATGGGCCGCTACTGAAACTCGCAGGTGCGTGGCCGATCGTCGGCCAGAGCGCCGCAACCTTCCTCTCCACTATCACCGGCGTGAACGGCTTCTTCGAACCGAACCCGCGCGCGCATCAGGGCAATCACGTGAAGCTGGGCGCGGACAGCGCCGGCTATTACTCGACCGCGCCGCTGCGCAAGACGCTCTCCAAGCTGGTCGATTTCGGGCTGATCAATGACGGACCGGTGCGGCTGACGGTCGGCGCCGCGAACGTGCAGACCAGCCAGATGCGCTATTTCGACAGCCGCGACAGCAAGCTGGACGTGCGGCATGTGATGGCGTCCGGCGCATTGCCGCCGGCGTTTCCCGCGATCCGTATCGACGGCGAGCTCTATTGGGACGGCGGCATCCTCTCCAACACGCCCGTCGAGGCGGTGTTCGACGACAAGCCGCGCAAGAACGGCCTGGTGTTCGCGGTGCATCTCTGGAATCCGAACGGGCCGGAGCCGGATTCCATCCTGAAAGTGATGAACCGGCAGAAGGATCTTCAGTATTCGAGCCGCGCGGGCACGCATATCGCGCGCCAGAAGCAGATCCACCGTCTGCGCCACATCATCGCCGAACTGTCCAGGCGGCTGCCGGAAGAAGCGCTGCGCGACAATTTCGTGCGCGAGATGGCCGCCTATGGATGCCCGACGCGGATGCATGTCGTGCGCCTGCTGGCGCCGCAGCTTCATGGCGAGGATCACGCGCGCGACATCGACTTCAGCCCCGCCGGCATCTGCGCGCGCTGGGACGCCGGTTACGCCGACACAAAGCGCGTGCTGAAGGCCGCGCCATGGAAGGCGCCCGTCGATCCCATCGAAGGATTCATCCTGCACGAAGCCAATGCCGGCGTGATGCAGGACGAAGACATGTCAACCACCATCCCCAAGCCCTGACCCTCAAATCTTGAAAGGACTGACTGCCATGAGATCTTTCGCCACCACCCTGTTTGCTTCCACCCTTGCCGCGCTCAGCGCGGGCGGTGCCGTGTGTACACCCGCTTTCGCCGCTTCGAACGACGGTGCGCCGAAGGCCGAGCATTTGAAGAACGACGACGGCGTCATCCGTGTGAAAAGCGCCTATGGCGTCGCCGAAACCGTGGCACGACTGAAGGCCGATATCGCTACCAAAGGGATCAAATTCTTCGACGAAATCGACCAGCAGAAGCTAGCGGCTGACGCGGGAATAAAATTGAATCCGTCGACGCTCCTGGTGTTCGGCAATCCGCCACTGGGCACGCAGTTCCTGTCGGCCAACCCTTATTCCGGGCTGGACTGGCCGGTGCGGATGCTGGTGCTACAGGACGCCAGTGGCCAGGTGTGGATCGCCTACACCGACTTCACCTACGTCGCGCATCGTCACCACATCACCGAACGCGATCCCCAATTCGCGATGGCGACGATGGTCGCGGCCTCTATCGCGTCCGCGGCCCAGAACGCCGCGGTGGCTTCCAACTGAGGCGTGCGATGCAGGCCTGGCTCAAACTCTCGTGGCTGCTTTTGAGCATGGCCACATTGATCGCAGCCACAAGCGCAAGCTTTGGACAAGTGACATGAAAGACGCGTTCGGCAATCGGCTCACGACGGCACATGCGGCGACCGCCGCGGCGGTGGATATCTATACCGCGGACTGGATCGGCTATGGCACGCGCCTGCGCACGATCTTCGAAGCCGCGGATGCCGATCCGGATTGCGCCTTCGTGAATGCCTGCGCCGCCTCGGTGCATATGGCACTGGAAGCTTCAGGCGGTTTTGTTGCGGCCAAGCCGTACCTGGCACGGATGCGCCGCAACGCCCAGGGCGCGACGGACCGCGAGCAGATGACAATCGCGGCCGTCGACGCCTGGTCGATGGGCGAAACGCGGATCGCAACCGCGATCTATCGCGAGCTTGTCGAACGCTATCCGACCGACATCGCCGCGGCGAAGTGGGGCCAGTATCACGCCTTCAACCTTGGCGACGCGGTGACGATGCGCGCGATGGCGCAGGCCGTGATCCGCGCGCATCAGGACACGCCCGAAGCCTGGGGCATGCTGGCGTTTGCCGAGGAACAATGCCACCGGCTGGTCTTGGCCGAGGAAGCGGCGCTGCGCGCGCTGGCGATGAATCCGAACGACGCGTGGGCGCATCATGCGCTGGCGCACACCTATGAATCGCAGGATCGCAACAAGGACGCCATCCGGATGCTGACCGCAAAGTCTTCTGGTTGGGCAGACCGCAGCATCTTTATTCGCGAGCACAATTGGTGGCATCTCGCACAGCTTCACATGGACGCCGGCGAGCAGGCGCGCGCATTGCAGATCCACGACCGGCATCTATGGGGAACGTGGCCGGAGTTCGCGCAGGAACAGGTCGGCGCGATCTCGTCGCTGTGGCGGCTGGAGATGGCGGGCGCTGATGTCGGCACACGCTGGACCGCGATTGCGGGCAAGGTCGCCGAGCGCGGGTTCGAACACATCCTGCCGTTTCACGACGTGCATTTCGCCCGCGCATTGGCGCGGGGCGGCAACGCGGCGCTGGCGGACGATTTCCTGCGCTCGATGGCGAGGCATGCGACGGGCGCGGTCGAAAGCCTGTGGGCGATGGTCGCGCTGCCGGTAGCTCAAGCGGTGGTCGCGCATGCGCGCGGCAATTTTGCGCCGGCATCGCTCTTGCTGCTGCCCATGCTGGGTCAGTTGCACCGGCTGGGCGGCAGTCACGCCCAGCGCGACGTGTTGTTGCAGACCTGGATACACGCGGCGAGCCGGTCCGGCGAATTCACCGCGATCGAAGACCTGCTGACGCAGCGGGTAAGCTATCGCGCGGGACTGGGATCGCTGCGCCGGTTCATCCGCGCACAACGCGCCCCACGGCACACTTCGCGCTTTCTGCGTGCAGCATGACGATGACCGCGATGCATATCGGCTCGAGCCCGGAGGTCTTGGCGCTCTCGATCCTGATCTCGACATTCTTCCTCGAGGACGCAGCGATCGGATATGCGGCACTTCTGGCTACGACCGGCATGATCGCGCCACCCTTCGCGTTTTCGGTCCTTTTCGCGGGAATCTATCTGGGCGATGTCGGTCTCTATTTCCTTGGCGCCGCGGCGCGCCGGCATGCGCGGGTGCGCGGCTTCATCGGCGAAGGACGGATCGCCGTGGCGCGCAAATGGCTCGGCCGGCGCTCCGTACTGACGTTGATCGGTGCGCGCGTGGTGCCCGGAAGCCGGTTGCCCATCTATGCCGCGAGCGGATTCCTGCATATGCCGTTCCTGACCTTCGCCAGCGCGACAGCAGCGGCGAGCCTGGCGTGGACCGGAGCCCTCTTCAGCGCCATCTACACTTTCGGCATGCACGCGGCAGAGTTGCTGGGCGACTTCAAATATGCGGCAGCAGGACTCGTTCTGGTCGTGGCGGTGATCGCTCCGCTGATATCGGCGCGCTGGATCGCGCGGAAGACGGAGCAGGGACATGTCTGAAGCCTTGGCGCTGCATGTGCCGCATCAGGGGATGCCGCCGCTCGATCGGTCCGGCCCCGTGCTGTCGCATTTTGAGTTCTGGCCGCAGCCTGTGTTTTACGCGCCGATGATCCTTTATTGGCTGTGGCTGTCGCTGAAGCATGGCGGCCTCACACTGCCGACGGCGGTCAACACGGGGTTCGAGTACGGCGGCTGGATCGGCGAATCCAAGGAGGCGACGCTCTCCAAGGCCGGGCGGTACGCCCAAAGATACATCGCACCGTTCGCTTCCTTTGTGCTCGAGGCAAGCTGTGATCTCGACGCCTGCGTGCGCGCGGCCGTGCTGCAGGCAGCGAAGCGCGGATTGCCCTTCCCGTTGGTGGCCAAGCCGGACAAGGGGTGCCGCGGCGCGGGCGTGCGTCGCGTGCGCAACGAAAACGAGCTGGCGCGCTATGTCGCCGAATTCCCGATGGGCGAGCGCATCGTGTTGCAAGCGCTGGTCGATCACGAGGCCGAAGCGGGCGTATTTTATGTGCGCAAACCCGGAGAAAAGCGCGGTCGCATCTTCTCGCTGACGCTCAAATACTTCCCCTATGTGTACGGTGATGGGCGCTCGACGGTGGGCGAACTGATCGCGCGCGATCCGCGGGCGGGCGTGCTGAAGGATATCTATCTGCCACGGCACGCCGGGCGCCGCGATTTGATCTTGAAGCCGGGCGAGCCCTACCGCATCGCCTTTGCCGGCAGTCACAGCCGCGGCACGATCTTTCGGGACGGCAACCGTTACATCACCGATGCGATGACGCGGGCGTTCGACTGCATCGCCAAGGATATCGACGGCTTTCATTTCGGGCGGTTTGACGTCCGGGTCTCATCGATCGACGAGCTCCAAGAGGGGCGCGGATTCACGATCCTGGAATGCAACGGCGTGGGCGCCGAGGCGACCCATATCTGGGACCGAAAAACCACCCTTCGCGAGGCCTATCGCACCCTGATGCAGCAATATGCGTTGATGTGGGAGATTGGCGCGGAAAACGCACGGCGCAGCGCGCGGCCCACGCCTTTTTGGGAATTTATCCGGGCCTGGCGTAACGAAGTCGCGCTTTGGGCGAAATACCCGATGACGGAGTAAACATCCCGGTCTAAGGTTCGCGGGCGAAGGGAACGCGACGATGGAAATGCATCAGGTCCGCTATTTTCTGGCGGTCTGTCGCACATTGAATTTCACCAAGGCGGCCGAGGAGTGCAATGTCGCACAGCCCTCGCTGACGCGTGCCGTGCAGAAACTGGAAGAAGAACTCGGCGGCCCGCTCTTCCACCGCGAACGCGCCAACACGCACCTGACCGAACTGGGGCGGTTGATGCTGCCGCATCTCGAGCAGACTTTCGCCGCTGCGCAGGCGGCCAAACAGCTTGCGACCAGCGTGCGCAAGGGTGAGGTCGCGCCCTTGCGGCTCGGCGTCGACAGCACGGTGCCGAACGAGACGGTGATCGAGATCCTGGCGTCGCTGAAGAAATCCATCAACGGATTCGAACTCACGCTGGGCGCCGGATCGCAGCGCGAATTACTCGACGAGGCGATCGAAGGAGACCTGGATCTGGTGGTGGCGAGCCAGGCGGGCGATCCGCCGGACAAGGTGCGGAGCTGGCGGCTGTTCCGCGAGTCGATGAACGTGATCGTGCGCAAGGATCACCGTTACGCCGATATGAAATCGGTGACGATCAAGGACCTGGACGGGGAGCCGATGATCGAGCGCATAGACTGCTGCATGATCCCAACTTTCCGCGCGCTTTGCGAAGCCGCAGGCGTCATGCCCGATGTGCGCCATCGCGCGACCAGCGAAGCGCAGCTCCAGCAAATGGTGCTGGCCGGCTTCGGCACGGGCACCGCACCACGCACCTTGCCGGTGACCGAGGGATTGGTGAGCGTGCCGTTGGAAGGCAATGTGCTCGAGCGCGATGTGATCCTGGCAACGGTGGCGGGACGCCGGTTCTCGCTGGCGGCGGATGCCTTCGTGAAGGTGGCGCGGGCGCGCGACTGGTCCGCTGGCTAAAGCTTCGCGACGATATCGATCAGGCTTTCCGGATCGCAGCGTTCGCGGTAGTCCGGATTCACGTAGGCGTAGGCGATCTTGCCGTCGCGGCCCACGACATAGGTCGCGGCGATCGGCAGCATCCAGCTGTCGTTGCCATAGATTACCGGCAGCCGGACATTGAACTTCAGATAGCTCGGTTGGATGTCGTCGGGGACGCGATAGACCAGGCCAAACTGCATCGCGACGCCGTTGTCGACATCGCACAGAATTTCGAACTGGAGATCGCGCTCTTTCTTGGTTTTGAGCGCAACACCGCCGATCTCCGGCGTGATGGCCACGACATTGGCGCCCGCCGCCTTGAGGCGCGGCGCGGCATCGGCCAGTGCGTTCAGCTCTGCCGAGCAATAGGGGCACCAGACACCGCGATAGAAGGCGATGACGACCGGCCTACCGCCGAACAGCTCTGAGGACTGGACCAGCTTGCCTTCGGCGTTCGGCAGCATGAATTCCGGGATCGCGTCGCCTTCCTTTAGTGCATCTTTGGCAGCGCCGGAAGCGATGAGCCCACGGACCATGCGGTCGTTGTCCGCGTTGAACCATGCGGCCGTCGCCGCCTGGATGCGGGCGAGTATTTCGGCGAATGGCCCCTTGGCAGTCATGCACGATCCTAGGCGTGGGCGTGCAAGGTGTTCAAGACAGCAACAATCTGGGCCGGGTCCATGCGCTCGCGGAATTCGGGATTGACATAGGCGTGCCGGATGATTCCGCCGCGGTCGATGACGTAGGTCGCCGGAATGGGCAAGAACCAGCTTTCATTCCCATAGCGCACCGGGAAGTCGATATTGATATCCCGGTACCAGGCGATCACTTCCTGCGGCAGGCGGAAGAGAAGGCCGAATGCGAGGCCGAGACCGTTGTCGGGATCGCACAGAATCTCGAAATCGAATTTGCGTTCCCGCTTGGTGGTGAGCGCGCCGCCGCAATCTTCGGCCGTGACGGCCACGAGCGAGGCGCCGGCCGCCGCGATGTCGGATGTCGAGTCCTGCAATGCCTCCAGTTCGGTCACGCAATAAGGGCACCATCGCCCGCGATAGAAGCTGAGCGCCAGTGGGCCTTTCGCCAGCAGCTCGTGCGAACCGACCAACTCGCCTTCGGCATTGGCGAGCATGAATTCGGGTGCAATATCGCCGGCCTTCAGCGCGGCGTCGGCGGCGCCGGATGCGCGCAAAGCCGCCACGAGACGGTCGTACCGCTCGACCGTCTCCGGTTTGGAGCGCGCTCGCACCGCGTCGAGCCGCGCCTTCATTGTCTTGCCAGTCATGGGACGAACGTAGGGCCTAAACCCTTGTAACTCAATGAATTCGGCCATAGCCGCCGGCTATCCATTCGGAAGGCAAGCGGTATTTCTAATGTGGGCCGGTCTCCAACATCTTCTCACCGTTGTCGTGCTTCACCGCCGACAGCACGCAACACAAACCCAAACGGAGACCCCTATGATCAACATTTTTAAAGGCGCTGCGGCGGCGGCCGTGCTCGTCGCAGCCAGTTGCTTCTCTGCTCCCACATTCGCGGGCGAATGCCCCACCGGCAAGGTGGGCGTGGATGTCACCAAGCCCGGCCCGATGGCGCCGGCCGGCGTGACCGACACCGTCATCTCCTCCATCGACCTCAAGGGCTACGGCTTCGAAGGACGCGCGCTGCGCATGCGCCGCCTGGTCGTGCAGCCTGGCGGCATCGTTCCGTGGCACAGCCATGGCGAGCGTCCGGCCAATATCCTCGTCGTATCCGGCGCCATCACCGAATACCGCAGCACCTGCGCCGTTCCGATCGAGCACAAAGCCGGCGACGTCACTGCCGAATCCGGCGCTCTGTCGCATTGGTGGAAGAACAACACCAACCAGCCGGCCGTGCTGATCTCGTCGGACATCCTTCCGCCCCAGAAGGCCGCCGACGGCATGATGTAACCACCAACTCGCTGCTCCTGGCTGAAGGGGCGGCGGGTGGAAGCGGACGCGTGGCGCCTCCGATGGTGCCCCTCCCCCGGACGAGGCGCCACGCACCGCTGACCTCCAACGAGATTTTCCGATGAGCCAAGTTTCGATGAGCCACGCGATGACCGAGCTGAGCGCGATCCGCCCGATGGACGATGCCGAGAGAGGCATCCGCCAGCCGACGCTGGTCATCGGACTGGCCGCATTTCTGACCGTCGTCGACCTGTTTGCCACGCAGGCGATCCTGCCGACGCTGGTCCGCACCTATCATGTGGCGCCGGCCGCGATGGGCGTGGCGGTAAACGCCTCGACCTTCGGTATGGCGGCGTCCGGTTTGCTGGTCGCGCTGTTCAGTCAGCACATCGACCGCAGGCTCGGCGCAGTCGTGAGCCTGGCGTTGCTGACCATTCCGACCGCGCTGCTTGCGATGATGCCGAGCCTGCCCGTGTTCACTGCATTGCGCGTTGTGCAAGGCCTCTGCATGTCATCCGCATTCACATTGACGCTCGCGTATCTCGCCGAAAATGTCAGCGTAAAGGACACCACCAGCGCTTTCGCGGCGTACATCACCGGGAACGTGGCATCGAACCTGATCGGCCGCCTGCTTTCGGCGGCGCTCGCCGATCACTTCGGGCTGGCCACGAATTTCTACGTGTTCGCCGCTCTGAACCTGAGCGGCGCAGTGCTCGTGTTCTTCATGATGCGCCGGACCAAGCCGATGCCAGCTATCGTCGCGCCGCGCATGGCGCCGTGGGTGGCAATGGGTGCGCATCTGCGCAACCGAGCGCTGTTGGCGACCTTTGCGATCGGCTTCCTGATCCTGTTCGCTTTCATCGGCACCTTTACCTACGTGAATTTCGTGCTGACGCGGCAACCGATCGCGCTGCTGCCGATGTCGCTCGGCTTCGTCTATCTCGTCTTCCTGCCGTCGATCGTCACGACGCCGTTGGCCGGCCGCGTGGCGAAGCGGATGGGCACGCGGCCTACGATGTTGGCTTCGTTGGCGGTCGCGCTCTTGGGACTTCCGCTTGTCCTGACGCAGATCTTCCCGCTGATCCTGGCGGGGCTCGTCCTGATCGGCGCCGGCACTTTTTTCGCGCAAGCAACCGCCACCGGCTATGTGAGCCAGGCCGCCACCGCGGATCGCGGGGCTGCGAGCGGGATGTATCTCGCGAGCTATTTCTTCGGCGGGCTTGTGGGTGCGGCGGTGCTCGGCCAGCTCTTCGACCGCTTCGGCTGGACGGCCACCGTTATCGGCATCGCGCTCTCCCTCATGGCCGCCGCGCGCCTCTGCTTCGCGCTCAAGCTTCCAACATAGCCGCGCTCTATCGAACCGAAAGGCACACGGCATTTCCAAGATCCGCTTCGAACCCCGACACTGAAACCACACATAAGGACCTGACCAGATGAACACGATGATGATGAAATCCGAAACCAAAATAGGCGCGCTGGCCAGCAAGACGGCGATCGTCACCGGCTCGACCAGTGGCATAGGGCTTGGCATCGCCCGCGCCTTCGCGGAAGCGGGCGCCAATGTCGTGCTGAACGGCTTTGGTGACGCGACCGAGATCGAGAACACCCGCGCCATGCTGTCCGCCGAGATGATGGTGAAAGTCGCCTATGACAAGGCGAACCTTGCCAAGCCCGACGAGATCGCTCAGATGATCGAGCGCGTGGAGAATGCGCTCGGCCATGTCGACATCCTAGTCAACAACGCCGGTATCCAGTTCGTCTCGCCGATCGAGAATTTTCCGGCCGACCGCTGGGACGCGATCATCGCGCTGAACCTTTCGGCTGTGTTCCACACGACCAAGGCTGTATTCGCCGGCATGAAGGCGCGCAGTTTCGGGCGCATCATCAATATCGCGTCGGCGCACGGCCTGGTCGCCTCGCCCTATAAGGCGGCCTATGTCGCTGCCAAGCATGGCGTGGTCGGGCTGACCAAGGTGACCGCGCTCGAAGGCGCCGAGCATGGTGTGACGGCGAATGCGATTTGCCCCGGCTATGTCTGGACGCCGCTGGTCGAGAAGCAGATCGACGACCAGGCCAAAGCGCACAACATCTCGCGTGACGAAGTCATCCGCGACGTCCTTCTGGCGCAGCAGCCCAACAAGAGATTCGCGACCGTCGAAGAGATGGGTGCGCTCGCCGTGTTCCTGGCGAGCGATGCGGCGGCCTCGATCACCGGCGCGGCGCTGCCGGTCGATGGCGGCTGGACGGCGCACTGAGTTTTCAAGCGGAGGAGGACCAAGAATGGCCGGCGAACCCACTGCACGTGAGACAAACACCCCCCGAATTGTCATCGTCGGTGCGGGGTTCGCCGGTCTCTCCGCTTGCCACGCGCTCGCGAAAGCGAAGGCGCAGGTCACGGTTATCGACCGGCACAACTATCATCTGTTCCAGCCGCTACTGTATCAGGTGGCGACCGCGAGCCTGTCGCCTGCCGACATCGCGCAACCAATCCGTTCGATCCTGAAGGATCAGACGAACGCGCGTGTGCTTTTGGGTGAGGTCACCGGCATCGACAGACAGGGACGCACGGTCCGCATCGCTGGAAGCGAACCCGTCCCTTACGATTATCTCGTGCTCGCGACCGGCGCGCGGCATTCCTATTTCGGCAAGGATCACTGGGCGGCGTTCGCGCCGGGGATCAAGTCGCTGGATGACGCAACGCTGGTGCGGGCCAACATCCTGCTGGCATTCGAACGCGCCGAAGTCGAGCCTGAACGCGAGAAGCGCAAGGCGTTGCTGACTTTCGTCGTCGTGGGTGGCGGCCCGACCGGTGTGGAGATGGCAGGCGCCATCGCAGAGCTGGCGCGCAACTCGATCACCCGTGACTTCCGCGCGATCACGCCGCACTGCGCACGCATTGTTCTCGTCGAAGCGGGACCGCGCCTCTTGCCCGTGATGCCTGACGCGCTATCGGCAGAAGCCAAGCGCGCGCTCGAAGAGCTGGGCGTCGAGGTGCAGGTTGCCAAGCCTGTCACGGACATCGCGCGTGATACGGTCACAATCGGTGGCGAAGTCATCCGTGCCAGGACCATTATTTGGGGCGCGGGCGTGCGCGCTTCCGCTGCCGGTTCGTGGCTTGATGCACTGGTCGACCGCGCCAGCCGGGTGGTGGTGAATCCGGACTTCTCGGTACCGGGCAATGACGAGATCTTCGTCATCGGAGATACCGCTGCATTCAGGCAGCATGACGGATCGTATCTGCCGGGCGTGGCGCCCGCCGCGAAACAGGCCGGATGCTATGTCGGTCAATTGCTGTCTGCCCGCATCGCAGGTTCGCGCTCGCCCAAATCCTTCGCCTATTCCAATTTTGGAAACATGGCGACCGTCGGACGGCGACACGCGCTCGCAGACCTGGGCCGGGTGAAGTTTACGGGCCTGATCGGCTGGCTGCTGTGGTCGGTCGCGCATGTCTATTTCCTGATCGGATTCCGCAACCGGCTGAGCGTCGCGATCAGCTGGGCCTGGTCGTATCTGACCTATCAGCGCGGCGTCCGCCTGATCACCGGTCGCGACATGGATGTTGCTGCACCCACGAAGGAGGCCGCCTGATGAACATGCACACCGACATCGCCGCGGGCCCAAGGCGCACAAGGCGGCGCAACGGTCCGGTCCGTTCCCTGAACCTTGCGCTCCAGGGCACCGGCGCGCATGGCGCGTTCGGCTGGGGCATCATTGACAAGCTGCTGGAAGACGGCCGCATCGATATCGACGGCATAACTGCGACCAGCGCGGGCGCGATGAATGCGGTCGTCTATGCCTATGGTCACATGCAGAGCGGCAAGGAAGGTGCGCGCGAGCAGCTCGAAACCTTCTGGCGCAAAGTATCCGACAGAGCGGCCTGGACCAATCCGATGCGGCGGACTCCGGTGGACGCGATGTTCCCGACGTCCGAGCCGATGGCGTGGCGGTGGTTCGAAAACATGATCCGCGTGATGAGCCCCTATGAGTTCAATCCGCTGAACCTCAATCCCATGCGCGGCATACTCGAATCCGTCGTCGATTTCGGCCTGCTGAGCCGGTGCTGGACGACACAGCTCGCGGTTTGCGCCACCCATGTGAAATCCGGCCGTGGCCGCATCTTCACGACGCGAGAGATCACCGCCGATGCGGTGCTGGCGTCCGCCTGCACGCCGTCTCTTTCACAGGCCGTGACGATCGACGGCGAGCAATATTGGGACGGCGTATATAGCGGCTACCCGGCGCTCGGCGCGCTGATCGCCAACACCTCGACACGCGACGTCCTTATCGCCCAGATCAGTCCCATCGAGCGCCGCGACGTGCCGCGGCGCGCGCCCGACATCCAGGGCCGCATCAGCGAGATCGCGTTGCATTCCTCTCTGCTGCGCGAAGCGCGGGCGCTTGCCGCGATCACACAGCTCATTGACGACGACTGGATCAAGCTGGAGCACAAGAACAAGCTCAGCCGCGTCCATGTGCACGCGATCCGCTCCGACGAGATCGTGTCGGACCTGACGATCGCTTCGACATTCGAGACCGGCTGGAAGTTTCTGACACGGCTGCGCGATGCCGGACGGCTCGCCGCCGAGCTCTGGCTCGAAACCCATTTCGACAAGATCGGCGTGCGCAGCACGATCGATCTCCACACCAACCACCTCTGAGGAGTTCGCCATGAAAAAGATCTACATCGTGTGGTCGCTAAGTGCCTATATCGCTTTCGTCTTCGTGCAGTCGCTGTTCTTCAAGTTCACTGGCTCGGAAGAGAGCATCTTCATCTTTTCGACGCTACGCGACTGGTCCGGCATCGGGTTGTTCGAGCCTGCCGGCCGGTGGATCATCGGCACCGCCGAGCTGATCGCGTCGATCCTGCTGTTCGTCCCGCGCGCCCGCATCTTCGGCGCCGCGATGGCCATCGGCATCATGACGGGCGCGATCTTCTTCCATCTCTTTACACCCTTGGGCGTCGTGATCATGGGCGACGGCGGCGAGCTGTTCACCCTGGCCTGCGGCGTCTGGCTGTCGGGTTGGATCATCCTCGCGCTGTCATTCAACGAAGTGCGCGAATGGGTGGATTTCGTCTTTTCCGGCTTTACTGACCCTGGGCTGCAAAGCGTAAAGTAATCAATGGACGGGAGCCGTTCGCCCGCGGAGCGGACGGCTCATTCCTTTTTCAAGGAGTATCATGTTTACACGGCGGGGCTGTCTGGCATTCGGCATGATGGCGGCATTGGCGTCCCATCCGGCCTTGGCGTCCGGTTCAGACACGTTTCCGCTGATCGTCAGAAACAACAGGCTCTTTCTCGACATCGCCGTGAACGGGCACAAGGTGCGCGCATTGCTCGACTCCGCCGCCGAATCGACGCTACTCGACACGCGATTTGCCAAATCAATCGGACTGCGGATCGATGCGCCTACGACGATCAAAGGCAGCGGCGGTGACGAAGACGCGGCATTTGCCAATGGCGTGACTATCAGAGTGACGGGAATGACCCTGGGACCATTGAAGGTCGGTGTGCTCGATCTCTCCGATGTCGGCAAGAGACTGGTTCATGGACCGCTGCCGATAATTCTGGGGCGTGAATATTTCGATGCCGCGCGCCTTCAAATCGATGTGGATGGCGGCAACATTCGGCCGGTTAGTCGGACGGAAACGCCATTAGGCTTGAGAGTGCCGCTTACCAGCATGCGCGATATCGAAACACTTCCGGTTTCGGTCGAAGGACATCCGCCAGCTGCGGCCGCTTTCGATCTAGGCAACGGCGGCGCGGCTCTTATCAGTGCGGCTTACGCCCGCCACCTCGGCTTGTTGAGCGATGGCAGAGCGATCACCAGGAAACGTGGTGGTGGCATTGGCGGCGAGATTCAGCGCATTCGGCTGAAACTGAAATCGCTCGAGCTTGCCGGTCACGTGCTTCAAAGTGTTGATGCAGAAGTCGATGAAACGGACAGCGCAACGCCGCTCAATATTGGTGTATCGGTGCTGCGCCAGTTCGTCATCACCACAGATTATCACTCACGCGCCGTCTGGCTGAAGTTACACTGAGGCCGGTAAACGACGGATTTTGGAGCCCTTGCACAATGATCAAAGTCACCATTTTATACTGCCGTGCACCAGGCTCGAAGTTCGACTTCGACTACTATTTGAACACGCATATGCCGCTCTCGATCGCGCGGCTTGGTATGGCGATGGATGCCATAATCGTCGAGCGTGTCCTGGATCCGGGTCCGCCGTGGCCCGCACCTGCCTATACCGCAATTTGCAGTTTCCTTTGCGAGTCGCGTGAGGCCTATGAGGCTGCGTTCATGCCGCACATGGCCGAGCTACAGGCAGATATCCCGAACTACACCGATGTCGAACAGATCGTCCTGATCAGCGAGATCGCAATCGACCACCGCAGTAACAGCACAGGAAAAGCGGCCAACCCCAATAGGAGCTAAACCAGGGATGGGCTGAATTGAACCTAGCCGCGTTTGGATCTCGGTGATGGCGAGTGGGCGGACGAACGATGCTGAAATTTATCTAAGAAAACTAGTATCTTAACGGTGTTTGTAGTTCCTGCCGGGCCCACCAACGTTTGGTCGACCCGCGGCGCCCGAACGAGTCACATGTTCGAGTAGTTCGGACCTCCTCCACCCTCAGGCGTGACCCAGGTAATATTCTGCGAGGGATCTTTGATGTCGCAAGTTTTGCAGTGAACGCAATTTGATGCGTTGATCTGAAACCGTGGCGGGTTCCCTCCGACAATTTCATAGACGCCTGCGGGACAGTAGCGCTGCGCCGGCTCTGCATACTCCGGCAGATTCACGCCGATCGGGATAGCGGGATCGCGCAGCACCAGATGAACTGGCTGATCCTCCTCGTGGTTCACGTTTGAGAGAAAGACGCTGGACGGGCGATCGAAGGTGAGTTGTCCATCTGGCTTGGGGTAGAGAATGGGCGGCGCATCCTTTGCTTTTCTGAGCGTGGCGAAGTCCGGCTTGCCTTGTGCCAATGTCCCGAAGAAGGAAATGCCAAGCAGCTGATTTGTCCACATGTCCAGTCCCATGAACGGCAACGCGCGCAATGTGCCGAGCCTGGTCCAAAATGGTTTGACATTGCGAACCTCCTTAAGTTCCTTGGCCACTGGGCTTGAGGCATAGGCGCGCTCGTATGCGTCGATGGTATCGTTGGCCCGCCCTTCACTGACTGCGGCAAAAGTCGATTCAGCCGCGATCATGCCGGTGCGGATGGCGTTATGGATGCCCTTGATCCGGGGTACGTTGATGAATCCCGCGGCGCAGCCGATCAGTGCTCCGCCGGGGAACGACAGCTTCGGGACCGATTGATAGCCGCCTTCGGTCAATGCACGCGCGCCATAACTCACGCGTTTGGCGCCCTCAAGAAATTGCCGGACGTAAGGGTGAGTCTTGACGCGTTGGAACTCGCTGAAGGGATCCAGGTAGGGATTGGTGTAGTTGAGATGAACGACGAAGCCGATCGAGCAGAAACTCTCGCCCCAATGGTACATAAACAGACCACCGGACGTGTCGTTGGCGAGCGGCCAGCCGAGAGCGTGCACCACCAGCCCCTTACGATGATTGCGCGGCGGAAGCTCCCATAGCTCCTTCAAGCCGATCCCGAATTCCTGTGGCTCGCGGCCTTCATGCAGGTTGAAATGCTGGTCGAGAATCTTCGACAAAGACCCGCGCGCGCCCTCCGCAAAGAGTGTGTATTTGCCGCGCAATTCCACGCCCGGCTGATAGTTCGGCTTATGGTGCCCGTCTTTCGCAACACCGAGATCGCCGGTAACGACGCCTTTAACGACACCATCCTCGATGATGAGATCGCGGGCGGGAAAGCCTGGATAGATTTCCACGCCCAGGGCTTCGGCCTGCGTGCCCAGCCAGCGACAGAGATTGGAAAGGCTGATGACATGGTTGCCGTGATTGTGCATCAGCGGCGGCATTAGGAAATTCGGGATGCGGATCGCGGCGCGACGGCTGAAGAAATAGAACCGGTCATCCGTCACCACGGTCTCGATGGGCGCGCCTTTCTCTTTCCAATCGGGGATCAAGTCATTGAGCGAGGATGGGTCGAGCACGCCACCGGAGAGAACATGCGCTCCGATCTCCGAACCCTTCTCCAGGAGGCAAACGCTGATGTCGCGGTTCTTCGCGGCGGCCAGTTGTTTCAACCGGATAGCCGCCGAGAGGCCGGCCGGTCCAGCGCCGACGATGACCACGTCGTAGCTCATGCTCTCGCGCTGCGCCTTGTCTTCGTTGCTCATGGCGTGCGGGGCCCGGGAGCGGCTTCACGCCGGCGTAGGGATTCGGCGATCGAAGCAGGCGGCTCCCCCGGTTTTTCGACCAGGCCGAGGATCGGCATGATCAGCCAGAAGAATGCGAAGTAGTAGAACGTGGCGATGCGAGCGACCCATACCAGCGGGATACCGAAGCGGCGCGCGTCCACGCTTTGCGCGCCGCAATATCCGAGAAGCAGCGCGGCCATGAAGAAGGCCCAGAAGAACCACCGCATCAGCGGCCGATAGTTGTTGGACCCTACTGTGCTGGTATCAAGCCACGGGACAAAGAACAGCGTCACGATGGCACCGCTCATGACCAACACGCCGGGGAGCTTGCCGGGGACTGACCGCAGCATCGCGTAGAAGGGCAACAGGTACCATTCCGGCACGATGTCGGCCGGGGTCACCAGAGGATTGGCTGGCTGATAGTTGTCGGGGTTGCCGAAGAAGTTCGGGGCAAAGAAGACCAAGCCTGCGAAGAGAACGACAAACAGCGACACGTAGAAGGTGTCCTTCACCGTGTAATAGGGGTGGAAGGGCAGTGTGTCCTTCTTGCTCTTCACGTCGATGCCAAGCGGATTGCTATTACCGGGCACGTGCAAGGCCCAGATGTGCAGAGCCACAATCGCTGCGATCACGAACGGAAGGAGGTAATGCAAGGAAAAGAACCTGTTCAGCGTGGCGCCGCCGACCGCGAAGTCTCCGCGCAACCACGTTGCGATGTCATTGCCTATGACCGGGATGGCGCTGAACAGGTTGGTTATGACGGTGGCGCCCCAAAACGACATCTGGCCCCAGGGGAGTACGTAGCCGATGAAGGCGGTTGCCATCATCAGGAGATAGATGAGGACACCGATAATCCAGAGAAGCTCGCGCGGCGCTTTGTAAGAGCCGTAATAGAGCCCGCGGAAAATGTGGACATAGACGGCTAAAAAGAACATCGAGGCGCCGGCGGCATGGGTATATCGGATCAGCCAGCCATAATTGACGTCGCGCATGATGCCGTCGACAGAGTCAAAGGCAGCATCGGCGCTTGCAACATAGTGCATGGCGAGCACGATTCCGGTGACTATCTGGATGCCAAGGCAGAAAACCAGGATGCCACCGAACGTATACCAGGCGTTCAAATTCCGTGGCGTTGGATAGGTCCAGATCGTGTCATGCAGGAAGCGCGGAAGCGGCAGACGCTGGTCGAGCCACTTCGCCAGACCGGACTGAGGCTTGTAGGTTGATTGGCTGGACATCCCGCCCATCACTCAGCAAAGGGAGCATTCATGACGGCATCGACACTTGATGGCGCCTTGTAACCGGGCACGAAGCGGTCGCCGAAGTCGTGAAGGAAATTATCGTAGCTCGTCTGAGGCGCGCTCGCGGCTATGACGCAGAAGCATTGCGTCATGCGCTGCTTCATGTCGAGCCGCGGATAGGTTTCGACAATGCGGGCGGTCTCGGCGGCTGGGATCAGGTTGTATTGGAGCCCTACGACGTCGAGACAGATGCCGGCTGTGCAAAGCGCCACCTCTGTCTCCTTGTAGAGGCCGAGGGAGGGTGTGGAGTTAAGTGCGACACTGTCCCAGATCAGTTGCGCACGGCGTTCGTCAAAACCAGCCTGCCGGGCAAAGATGCGCACCTGGTCCGCGGCCTCTACTTCGAATCGGCGCGGCCCCACGAATGCGTCGTTGAGCGTGATGTCATGGAGGAGTGTGCCGACCGCAACAACTTCGGCATCATGCGCCAGGTTCTGGATCTGCGCCAGGCGGACGGCAAACAGCCACGAACGCATGACGTGATTGAACAAATAAGGCTCGCACTTCTCGCGCGCCCGCTCGATCGCACGATCGACCAACGACGTGCACGGAACGAGGATGCCGGCGAGCGTGCGGCTGGTTTCCTGCTTCATTTGCCTAGCCACTCTCTATTCGGCGCGATGTCGGGGTGGCCCGGGAGCAGAGCGAAGGCGGAGTGGGCATATGGCAATCCCTCCTCAGCCAGCGCTCGCCTAACCGGCAGTCTCTCCGCAACGCGTGCGAAATAGGCAAGCAACTCGGCCGATATCGGGACGTCGAATGCCTTGGCCCAGCGCAGCATGACAAACAGGTACGCGTCGGCGACCGTAAATCGCGGGCCGAACAGATAGAGCTCGCGAATCTGTGCCATCAGAAGTTCGAGGCGTCGGGCGACCGCTTCGGTGGCGGCTGCTTTCTCCGCTTCGCTGGGCGCATGATAGAAGGGCTTGAACGCGACATGCAGCTCGCTCGACAGAAACGAGAGCATCTCGATCAAGCGGGCACTGGAGAACGGACCTTCCGGTGCGAGCTCCGGGTGCGCCTCGGCGATGAGCGCCAGGATGGCCGCAATCTCCGTCAGAGGCTCGCCGTCGTCGAGCACAAGCAGAGGCACATAGCCCTTCGGATTGAGTATGGTGTAGTCGTAACCATGCTCTGTCGTCTTGGTCTTGAGGTCGACCCGCTCGAAATCGGCAGGAATGCCGGCCTCGTGCAGTGAAATGCGGCCAGCGAGGCTGCAGGCTCCCGGCGCGTAGTAGAGTTTCATCGAATTTCACTCCTCAGATTTGAGAGCGGACGGGCCCGATCGATCGCCGCCCACAGCGTGAGTGCAACGCCGATGAGGGCCGGGACCGACACTGCCGGAAAGTCCTGTACCAATGCCGAGGGCTCCCGGATCCCGCACGTGACCTCAAAGACGTGGAACAACGCGTGCCCTGCCAGCCAGAGCGATGCAGAGCCCCAGAGCGCGACACGCCACTCTGGGCGCGCGATACCCACGAGGAAGGCGGCACTGATGAAGACAAAGATCAGGCCGATATCACGCAGGAAGTGCTGGTTGAATGGTCCGCTTAGGGGCACGCCGGGCACGGTGAAGTACCAGTTCATCGGCGCGATCAGCATGTAGCTTCCATTCGCGAGCGCGACCAGTCCGAGTACAGCGGCCGTTCCAAGACAAAGCTGTCGCAACATCGTCAATCCTTCGGCAAACAGAGAAACAGCGGTCCAGGCCTTAGCGCCGTGGCGAAGGCGGCGGGACATGTGCCAGCCACCAGTCGAGCGTGATCGATCCAAGGCGCGCGTCACGGCCCGGAACAAGGGTCCGCTCGCTCACTTGGACGCCGTAGTAAGGCGCCGAGGGATCGGCGATCACCTCGCGCGGGTCGTGGTCCTTTTCGAGCACCCGGCGGACCACACTGTCGAGCGTGAAAGTTTCGGGGCCGCCAATCTCGAACATGGCGTTCGCGGGCTTGGCCATTGCCGCGTCGGCAACGGCGGTCGCGACGTCGTCCGCCGCCATCGGCTGGAACAGCACTGGGGGAAGCCGCACTTCGCCACCCTCGGTCGAGGTCTGCGCTATCGCGCGCAGGAATTCGAAGAACTGCGTGGCGTGCACCAGCGTGTAGGGGATCGGCGAGTTCTTTATCAGCGCTTCCTGCGCGAGCTTGGCGCGGAAATAACCGCTGGCTTGCAGGCGATCGGTACCAACGACCGATAACGCCACGTGATGCCGAATGCCCGCTATTTCTTCCGCCGCCGTCAGATTACGGCCCGCAGCCTGGAAGAAATCCATCGCTGCTTTCTCGTCGAAGGACGGAGAGTTTGAGACGTCAACCACGACATCGGCGCCTGCAAGCGCCGCTGCGAGGCCTTTTCCGGTGATGGTGTCGACACCGGTGTTCGGCGCGGCGGCGATCGCGACGTGACCCTTTTGAGTCAGTTTTGTGACCACCTTGGAGCCAATCAGCCCCGTTCCTCCGATGACTACGATCTTTTGAATTTTCATGGCGCGTTCCGTCGTTCGATCACGCCGTGAAGATCGCGTGCCTGACGCGCCCGCCGCCATTGTGCGGCTGACTATGTGAGCCTCGCTCCTGGTATAGGTTTGAAGTTTCGAGAGCAGGCGTTCCCGCATTTCGCGACAGCCACCTCTACCTCGGTAGAGTATGCCCTGCACCTTCGCGCAATCGATCGCTCGTGCCGAAGCCTATAGCCGTTCTGGTGTCCGAACGGCGGCCCATGGCGGGCCGCGCGGCATTCACACCGGAGGCTTCCTGTGCCCACAGTCAAAACCAAGGATGGACATGAAATCTACTACAAGGACTGGGGCCAAGGCCCAGTCGTGGTCTTCTCGCATGGATGGCCGCTGAACGCCGATGCCTGGGACGTCCAGTCGATGTTTTTCGCACAGCACGGCTATCGCGCAATCGCGCATGACCGGCGCGGCCACGGACGCTCGGCGCAGACTGACACGCATAACGATATGGACGGCTATGCCGATGACCTGGCGGCCGTTCTGGAGGCGCTCGACCTGCACAAGGTCGTGCTGGTTGGGCACTCGACCGGCGGCGGCGAGGTGGCCCGCTACATCGGACGTCATGGCACGCGCCGTGTCGCGAAAGCGGCGTTGATCTCTGCCGTGCCGCCGCTAGTGGTACAAACGAAGACCAACATCGAAGGCACGCCGATCGATGTACTCGACGGATTGCGCAAAGAGATCACCAAAGACCGCTCGCAATTCTACAAGAACTTCGCTGTGCCCTTCTTCGGCGTGAACCGGCCAGGCGCACAGATTTCGCAAGGCATCCTCGACCAGTTTTGGCTGTGGAGCATGCAGGCTGGCCTGAAGAACGCACACGACTGTATCAAGGCGTTCTCAGAGACCGATTTTACCGAAGACCTCAAGAAATTCGATGTGCCAACGCTGGTGCTGCACGGCGAAGACGACCAGATCGTCCCCGTCAAGGACTCCGCGCACAAGTCGGCGAAACTCATCAAGGGCGCGCTGGAGATCTACTATCCGGGCGCTCCGCATGGTCTTCCAGTCACACACGCGGACCGGTTCAACGCCGATCTTCTGAGCTTCCTGCGCAGCTGAGCTCTGTCGGGCCGTCCGCATGGACAAATCGAGGCAGGCATGAAGATTGTGGTGGCAGGCGGGACCGGACTGATTGGTTCGGCCGTTCTGAAGATACTGGTGGAACGTGGCCACGATGCCATCGCGGCGGCACGTTCCATCGGTGTTGACATGATCACCGGCAAAGGGCTTTCGGAAGCGCTCGCCGGCGCCGACGTTGTCATCGATACCCTCAACCCGGAGTTGGACGATCCCGCAGCGAAGCTGGCCTTCTTCGAGCACGCCGGACGACGCCTGGTCGAGGCCGCTGAGCGCAGCGGCGTTCGCCATCGTGTTGTCCTTTCAGCTCTAGGCGCCGACCGTCTCAGCTTGAGCGGGTTCTTTCTCGCCAAACTGATGCAGGAGAACGTCTTGCGGACATCGCAGATCCCCTACACGATCGTGCGATCCGCGCCTTTCTACGAAACACTTTATGGAATCGCCACAGAGGCCGAAGACGGCGGCAGGATTCGTCTTCCGCCCATCCCCATGCAACCAGCCGCGAGCGCGGACGTTGCTCTCGCATTGGCTGATGTCGCGCTGGCCGGTCCAGCCAACGGCATCAAAGAGGTTGCCGGGCCAGAACAGATGCGGCTGACGGACCTGGCGCAAGAAGTTCTAGCCGCGTGTGAAGACCCGCGGTGGGTTGTACCTGACGCCCACGCACCGTATTTTGGTACGGAGGTGGGTTCTGAAAAGCTCATCTCAGAGAATCCCTGGCGCGTCACGGATACGCGCTTCAGCGATTGGCTCAGGAGTTTCCTTGCCACCGCTTAAATCCCTTCGAGGGCACGATGGAACCGGTCAGGGTACTACTACAGACCACAATTCCGACGACGGAGGACGACTGGTCGATTGTCCGGTTCAGCGCCCTGGCGGAATTTCTGCGCGCCCAGCGAGGTAGCGACGGACGGGCTTTGTTTGACGTGACCGCGCGCGATCGCGATCCGGTTGGCAAGCCGGACCCGGTGCTGTCCAAGCTCGATCAATCCGGATTTGACGAACTGTGGCTGTTCGCGGTCGATGTCGGGAACGGACTGTCCGTCGAGGACTGTGAAGGCATCAGTCGTTTCCGCCGCAGAGGATCCGGCATGTTGGTGGCCAGGGACCATATGGACCTTGGCTGCTCCGTGTGCACGTTGGACGACGTCGGAAAAGCAAACTACTTCCACTCTCAGAATCTCGACCCTGACGCATCAAACCACACGTTGGACGATCTCCATTCGACGAACATCTCCTGGCCGAACTTCCACTCGGGTGCCAATGGCGACTTCCAGACGATTGAACCGGTCGGAGAAATTCATCCCGTCGTCGCCGATCCCGCCTCGCCGACAGGCGCAATCCGCCTTCTGCCGGCCCATCCTCACGAGGGCGCTGTGGGCGTCCCAAGCGGCGGGCGGGGGCGCGTGATCGCGCGCGGAACGAGCAAGGTTTCCGGGCGCCGATTCAACATCGCTGTGGCGTTCGAATCCGACGACACGATGGGCCCGGCGATCGCCCAAAGCACGTTTCATCACTTCGCGGATTACAACTGGGATACCAGAGCGGGGGCACCGAGTTTTGTGGTCGAACCGCCAGGTGACGGCATGAGGCGCGTGTCAGAGGCGCTCACTGACACGCATCGCTACGCCCGAAATATCGCCCTCTGGCTCGCTCGCCGGTCCACATCGATCGGCTAGTGCTGGGTCGCCGGCTCAACAATCAAGGTCCGATATTCATCCCTAGCTTCCAGTAAAAAGGGATGTAGACGGTACGCTGGCGCAGGCCGTCGTGGCCACGGATGCCGGAAGATTGCGTTCGGTTACGCGAACTTCCGCGGGCAGGGTCTCCCACGCGCGAATGAGATCGCCGATGGAGGCGACCTCCATCTTGCGCATAGCGTTGCTGCGATGCAGCTTTACCGTTACCTCGGTGATGCCGAGGTCGAACGCAATCTGCTTGTTGAGCCGTCCCCGTGTAACCTCGTGCAAGACTTCGCGCTCGCGACGCGTCAGCCTTTCGAATTTCGAAACACATTGCTTGACGGTCGCAACATAGGCGCGCCTCTCCGCGTCCGCCGCAACACCGGCGATCACCGCATTGAGAAGCGCCTGATCACGCACCGGCTTCGTCAAGAAGTCCACGGCGCCCGCTTTCATTGCCTGCACCGTCATGGGGATATCGCCGTGTCCGGTCAGAAAGATGATGGGCTTAACGTTGCCTGAAGCCGAGAGGTGCTGCTGAAGGTCGAGACCGCTCGCGCCTGGCATACGGATGTCCAGTATCAGGCAGCCCGGTTCGTCGATCACTCCAGCCTCCAGCAATGCGCCGGTCGAACCGAAGCTGGCGGCACGAAAGCCAGCCGATTGCAGGAGCTCGGAAAGCGCTTCCCTCACTGACGCATCGTCATCGACGATGATGACGAGCGGCACTTGCGAGTCATTGTTTCCGTGCAACGCTCGCGTCACTTGTCGGTGGATGTTCATTCTATCCTCCGTTTCTTGCTTTCAACGCTTCGAAGATTGCGGCCAAGAGCGCGGGCCCGTCGAACGGTTTCCGGAAGAAACCGCTAATGCCCTGGCTGCGATTCTGGTCGGCGATCTCATGACGGCCGGTGACCAGGAACACCGGAAGGTTCGGCCGTGCCTTCTTCACAAGGTCGCGAAGAGCGAAGCCATCAATGCCAGGCATCCCAATATCGGAGATCAGGACATCGACATCGGACAGCCCTTCCGTCAGCAGCGCCGCCGCCGACGTGAAGGTTCGTGCACCATAGCCCGCGGATTCCAGCAGCTCCTTAAGCGATTCGAGCAACCGCGGATCGTCATCCACTATCGCCACCCTGTTCTGTCTGTCGCTCAAGCTCAGCTGCCTTCCGTACGGCGTGAATGTGTGATCGGGATATCGAGCTTCTCGGCCATGCGGACAAGATCGGCCAGCGACGCGGCGCCCATCTTCTGCAGCACGTTACGTCTATGAATCTGCAAAGTAACCTCGCTTATCCCCAGTTCGGCGGCGGCCTGTTTGTTAAGAAGGCCGCTGACGACCAGCGGCAAAACATCACGTTCGCGCTGTGTGAGACCAAGATAGCGCTGCCGCAATGCGCCGAGCTCCGCGCGCTGTCCCCTCCGCTCGCGATCCTGCATGATGGCCGACCGAACAGCGGCCATCAGCTCGGCATCGCCAAAGGGCTTGGTTAAAAAATCGACTGCGCCGTGCTTGATGGCCCGCACGGATGACGGAATGTCGCCGTGTCCGGTGATGAACACGATCGGTGGATGATCGCCGTCGGCAATCTGACCTTGCAGATCGAGGCCGTTTATGTCGGGCAACTCCACATCGAGAATAAGGCATGCCGGAAGATCGGCCGTCTTCGCGCGTACGTACTCACCCGCCGAGCCGAAGGACGCTGCGTGCATGCCATGTGATTCCAGCAAGTCGGTCAACGCTTCGCGAACCCTCGGGTCGTCGTCGACGATGTAAACGATGTGATCGTCCGTGCTCACGTTGTGACCGTCGCTTCCAGCGGGAGGGTGAATCTCCATCCGGCCCCCTCGCCCAGGCGCGCTATGCCAAGTATCGATATGCCGCTCATAGTTGCATCGGGTCGCCTGATTAGCCCAGAACCGTCAGCGCCTGTTTGGCTCGATCTGTCAAGTAACCAGCGGCGAGCCAAGCACGGTGCAGGGAAGGCTAACGCCGCCGACCACCGGTCGCACCTATGGAAATCCATATATTGCCGCAGTTGCTTCCGCGAAGCAGGGCAGACCGGCGCTCATATGCCATTCGTTGGCGGCAGGCGTACCCGAAACACTAGCTATACTAAGGTATAGTCGACATTGCCTTCATGAGGAATGCCGCGGCTGATCCGTCGCGGATTGCGCCTCTCGCAGCAGGTTTTCCATTCAACATTCGCGTCACATGCTTGGCGAGTTTGTTGTTCGGCTTTAGTGTGAACCTCGGATTGTGGGCGATTTTCGCAACAAGCCGACGCTCTCTTGTTCCGCAGGAGTCGACAACGTCACCGCGCACCTCACATGGCGAGTTAGGGTTCAATGCGATAGGTGCGTCGCAACTGCTGTGGGAAGACGGCGATCGCGCGCTTTGCCGGGAACGGCGGTCCGGGGACATAACGGCGCTGCACAGCACACTTGCGCTGAGGCTGACGACGGACCGCCCAACGCCGGCCAGTGTCGATCGCCTCGCTCACGAATACGAATTGAAGGACTATTTGGATAATTCCTATGCCGCTCGCCCGCTGGAGCTAATTCGCGGTCATAACCAAACAGAGCTCATTCTTGAAGATCCAGGTGGAGAACCACTTGATACGTATCTCGGCAAACCGCTGGACACGTCACGGTTCTTGAGGATCGCCCTCAGCATTGCCGCATGCCTCCGACAGATTCACCAGCGGGGTCTCCTGCACAGAGATCTGAAGCCTGCCCACATTCTCGTGGATGATGCCGGCGGACAAGCGCACCTGACCGGGTTCGGGCTGGCACTACGCTTGCCACGCGATCGCCCGCTTCCCGGTCCGCCCGAATTCATCGCGGGGACCCTCGCTTATATGGCCCCCGAACAAACCGGAAGGATGAATCGATCTGTCGACTCGCGCTGTGATCTCTACGCACTCGGCGTGATCTTCTACCAAATGCTCACGGGCCAGTTGCCGTTCGCAGCATCGAACCCAACGGAATGGATCCACTGTCACATCGCAAAACACGCCGTGCCGCCTCACGAGCGCGTTGAAAGCGTGCCGCCTTGTGTCTCGGCGATAGTCATGAAACTTCTCGCCAAGACTCCCGAGGAACGCTATCGGACCGCTGCTGGCGTGGAGAACGATCTTCGGCGCTGTCTCGCTGAGTTGGAAGCGCACGGTGTCATCTCGGATTTCGTTCCGGGCCAGAACGATGCTCCGGATCGTCTGTTAATCCCGGAAAGGCTGTACGGCCGGGATCGCGAGGTGGGAGCATTGCTGGCCTCGCTGGATCGGGTCGTTGCCGGCGGCAGGCCGGAGCTGGTGTTGGTTTCCGGCTATTCCGGAATAGGGAAATCGGCGCTCGTCAACGAACTGCCCAAGCAATTGGTCCCACTAGGCGGCCTTTTTGCATCGGGCAAGTTCGACCAGTACAAGCGGGATATCCCGTACTCGACGCTTGCCCAGTCCTTTCAGGATCTCACACGCCAACTCCTGAGCAAGGCAGAAGCAGAGTTGCGCGAATGGCAAAATGCTCTGCGCGAGGCGTTGGGCCCAGACGCCCACCTGATGGTGGATTTGGTCCCGGAATTGAAAGCGATAATCGGAAACCAGTCACCGGTTCCCGAACTTCACCCAGGCGACGCCAAGCGTCGCTTTCATCTCGCCTTTCGTCGATTCATTGAGGTCTTCGCGCGGCCGGAACATCCTCTCGTCCTTTTTCTTGACGACCTGCAGTGGTCCGATGCGGCCACGCTGGACCTCCTCGAAGACTTGTTGGCCCAACCGGATGCGATGCATCTGATGCTGATCGCAGCTTATCGGGACAATGAAATTGATGACGCGCACCCCTTGTGGCACCGATTGGACGGCATGCGTCGAGCTGGAGCGTTGCTGCAAGATGTCGTGCTTGCACCGCTCACTCCCGATAACTTGGCCCTGATGGTTGTCGATGCGCTTCGGTGCGATCCATGCGAGGTCCGCCAACTCGCGCAATTGGTGCACGAGAAGACAGGTGGAAACCCATTTTTCTCGATTCAATTTATTTCTGCCCTTTCGGACGAACGCTTGCTTGCCTTCGATCATGCAAAAGGACGGTGGTCTTGGGACATCGAGCGCATTCACGCCAAAGGATATACGGATAACGTCGTCGACTTAGTGGTCGCGAAGCTAACCCGCTTGAGCCCGGAGTCTCAAGACGCCCTGAAGCAGCTGGCCTGTTTGGGGAGTACCGCAGAATTCACGATTCTTTGTGCTGTGAGTCAGCTCTCGCAAGAGGAAGCGCTGGCCCAATTCGCGAATGCGGCCGAAGCGGGCTTCGTGTTCCGTTCGAAAGACTCGGTTCACTTCCTGCATGATCGTGTCCGGGAGGCAGCCTATTCCCTAATTCCGCAAGAATCGCGCGCGGCGGAACACCTTCGAATTGGCCTGATGAGGTCGGCGCTTGTCCCTCCAAAGAAGCTGGAGGAAGAGATTTTCGATATCGTGGGCCATCTAAACCACGGCCATCACCTGGTTACGTCGATCGCCGAGCGTGAGCGCATCGCCGCACTGAATCTTGTTGCTGGCAGGCGCGCAAAATCTACGATCGCCTATTCCTCCGCGCTCAAATACTTTCATGAAGCACGGAAGCTTCTGACCGACGAAGCGTGGAGTCACAACTATGATCTAGTCTTCTCTGTCGAATGCCTACTAGCCGAATGCGAACTGCTGAGCAGAGATATGTCTTCGGCAGAGCGCCGCCTTTCGCTGTTGGCCGCCCAAGCGAAGACGGCTCATGATGTCGCTCTTGTAACGCGCTTACGCCTAACGCTCTATCACGCTCTGAATCGCAACGATCGTGCCGTGGAAGTCTTTCTCGAATATTGGAACGGCCGTGGCGCGCAGTGGTCCTCACACCCCAGCGAGGGTGATGTCTCCCAAGAATACGACCGGATTTGGTCCTTGCTGGGAGACCGGCAAATCGAAGAACTCGTCGACCTACCGTTGATGGCAAATAGCGAAGTGCTGGACCAGCTTGATGTATTAATCGAGATCGTGACGCCTGCGATGTATACGGATACCAGGCTTGTCGCTCTCGTCATTTGCCGGATGGTCAGCCTTAGCCTGGAGCACGGTAACAGCGACGCATCGTGCTACGCTTATGTGTGTCTGGGTGTACTGACCGGACCTTATTTTGGCGATTATCCGGCCGGCTTTCGATTTGGCAAACTCGGCTGCGATGTGGTGGAGCGACATGGATTGCACCGCTTTCAACCGCGCACCTTCGATTCTTTTGGGACCCTGATCATCCCGTGGACAAAACACATAAAGACGGGGCGGGAGATCATCCGTCGCGCATTCGACGCCGCAAACAGGACCGGTGATCTCACCTATGCCGCATACGCCTGCAACCATCTGAACACCAATCTTCTTGTGGCGGGAGACCCTTTATCCGAGGTACAACGCCAAGCTGAAACGGGCCTTGCATTCGCAACGGACACCCGGTCCGGGCTTGTCACCGATATCATCAGCGCGCAGCTCGGCCTGATCCGCACCCTTCGTGGCGTAACGGGGAAATTTGGTTCGTTGGATATCGCGCGCTTCGATGAGCTAGAGTTCGAACGGCACTTGGCGGGTAGCGCCGGTTCGGCCCTACCCGAGTGCTGGTATTGGATCCTAAAGGTACAGGCACGCTTCTTCGCCGGAGACTATGCTTGCGCCATTGAAGCATCACTGAACGCAGAACGGCTGCTCTGGACTTCCCCATCATTCTTCGAGGTGGCCGAGTTTCATTTTTACAGTGCGCTCGCGCGCGCCGCGTCAGTTCATACGACTACGGACGGCTCCAGACAGCGGCATCTGGAAGCGCTTACCGCTCATCAAGCGCAGCACGACGCGTGGGCGCTGAATTGCCCCGCGAACTTCGAGAACCGCGCCGCACTGATCGCCGCAGAGGTTGCGCGGATCGAAGAGCGGGATAACGACGCCATGCGCTTGTACGAACGCGCTATTGAATCGTCGCGCGCGAACAGCTTTGTGCAGAATGAGGCACTCGCCAACGAACTTGCTGGACGATATTACGCGGCGCGCGGTTTCGAGAAGATTGCCAACACGTATCTCCGTGATGCGCACGACTGCTACCTGCGCTGGGGAGCCGAGGGAAAAGTGCGGCAGCTTGAGTCCCTCTATCCACATCTCGAAAATCACCGGTCAGTGCCCGATCCAACGAGCACGATCTTCGCACCGGTCGAGCACCTGGATCTCGCCACCATGATCGAGGTCTCTCAGACGATCTCTCGCGAGACCGTGCTGGAAACGCTGATTGAATCGCTTATGGGCGCGGCGCTTGAACAGGCTGGAGCTGAACGGGGATTGTTGCTGCTTACTAACGGGGCCGAGCAGAGGATCGCCGCAGAAGCGACAACCCGGGACGATGCATTGACCGTCTGCCTTCGCGATGAACCTGTCGCCGCAACAGCACTCCCTGAGTCCATCGTTCGCTACGTGCTGCGCACGCGCGAAAGTGTCATAGTGGAGGACGCCGGACAATCTATGTTTGGCGCCGATCCCTACGTTCAAGAGCATCAGCTCCGGTCTGTTCTCTGCCTCCCATTGCTCAACCAGGCCAATGTCATCGGTGTGCTTTTTCTGGAGAACAACCTCGCCCCGGGCGTATTTGCTCCGGCGCAAACCGCCGTCCTGAAACTTCTTGCGTCACAAGCGGCAATTTCGCTCCAGAATGCCCAGCTTTACCGCGATCTGGCTGCACGTGAGGCCAAGATCCGGCGACTGGTGGATTCGGACATCATCGGGATCGTCATCTGGGATCTGGATGGGCGCCTTATCGATGCGAATGACGCGTTTCTACGCATGATCCAGTACGACCGGCACGATTTGCAGGCCGGCCTGCGCTGGTTCGACATGACGCCGCCCGAATGGCAGGAGGCGCACGCTCGCTATGAGGCCGAAGAGCTCAAGGCCACCGGCATCATGCGTCCCCGCGAGAAGGAGTACTTCAGGAAGGACGGCAGCCGCGTACCTGTGTTGATCGGCGCGGCAAGTTTCGAGGGCCAGCCCGATCAGGGCGTCGCCTACATCCTCGACCTGTCAAATCTCAAGCGCGCGGAAGACGCATTGCGTGCGCGTGAACGGGAACTCTCCCTGCTAGTCGATGTGGTTCCCAGCCACCTTTGGCGGTTGGCACCCGACGGAGAGCCGGTTTTTTTCAACAAGCGTATGTCCGATTTCCTTGGTCTGACCGTGGCTGATCTGGAAAAGCCAGGTATGAGCCGGTTGGATGGGGTCATAGAAGCGATCCACCCTGAAGACGCGGAGGAATTCAGAAGAGGCCTCAACCGCTGCCTTGCGACTGGCGATAGTTTTTACATGAAGTACCGTTTACGGCGGAGTGATGGCGTCTATCGCTGGATGTCAAGCCGCGCCGAACCGATGCGGGAAGTAGATGGCCGCATTATACAATGGTACGGACTCTGCCACGACATAGATGACCAGATCCACGCGCAAGAGGCGCTGGTTCGCGCGCAAGACGAGTTGCGTGTCTCTCAGGAGAGAATGACGCGCGCAAGTGAAGCGGCGCGTCTGTCGGAACTCTCTGCCTCGATCGCTCACGAAATCAATCAGCCGCTGGCAGCAATTGTCACCAATTCCCAAGCGTGCCACCGCTGGCTATCCGCTGATCCGCCAAACATCGAGCGAGCGAAGATTACGGCCGAGCGCATCACCCGCGACGGTAATGCGGCGGCGGACGTGATTAGTCGCATCCGCGCGCTCTTTCACCGGGAAGTGCAAGCCAGATCCTCCGAAAACGTCAATCGCATCATTGGTGAAGTTTGCCAACTGTTGGCGGCTGAGATTGGAGCGAATAATGTCCACGTTAAATTGGATCTAGAACCCGATCTGCCACCCGTCGTGATGGATCGCGTGCAGGTGCAGCAAGTCCTGATCAATCTAATTCGAAATGGGATAGAGGCGATGGAGGCCGTCGACAATCGCGCGCGCGAACTCGAGCTTCGCTCGCGCCGCGGCGGCCATGACGCGATCCGCCTCGAGGTTCGCGACGCAGGAGCCGGCTTCACAGAGTTTGAACGCGTCTTCGAGCCATTTTGTACGACAAAGCCGCAGGGGATGGGCATGGGGCTCGCCATCTGCCGTTCAATCATCGAAGCACATGGCGGCCGCGTCAGGGTAGCCAACAACGAGATATACGGAGCAACTGTTGCTTTCACGCTTCCAATAACGACAAGCGGAATGCCCTAGCGGAAATTCGGTAAAGGGAATAGAGCCGGACAGGTTGGACGCTCGTCTGCCAGTTCGTTGGCTGCAGGGAGAAATCGGAAAAAGCCCAGCGTTCGTCATCTCTGTCGTGTCCGATTAACACGGCTCTGGCGGCACGATCACCATCGCGTGCAGGTGTCGCAATGGAGCCAAAGCGTAGGTAGGCCTATCCATCGGCATGAGCCGAGATGCGGCGGGCTTGCGCCGCCTACACCAGAGTTGAGTTCAAGCTGTCCTTCTGCGATCGCAGCCTATTCCACTGCATAATAGGCAGCGAGCATTCATCGCGCCACCGTCTCTTGAGCACGCTCGAGCGAAGGGAAGATGGAATGGCCGTTACTGCTGAGCAGTACAGATCAAACGGCACGGTATCGTCCGAGCACGTGCCCCCCGCGATCGGTCTCATCCACGACCTTGGCAATCTCATTCAGGTTGCTTCGTCGGCGGTGGAGATCGTAGCCCGGAAGCCGAATATGCCAGCCGAAAGTTCGGAGGCCCTCGCGCGCGCCCGGACATCTCTCAGACAGGCTGGAGCATTTGTTCGTCAGACCATTGGTCGCGCGCACCTGTTCTCATCAGGAGGCACCAGCGTTCCTGAATGCCTTTCAACTGTGGTGGCGCTGGTCGAGGCCATGGGCGATCCTGGGTTCGTCGTTTCGCTCGAGATGGAACCAGGTCTTCCCAAAGTGCGGTGTGACTCGATTGGGCTTCAAAGTGCGATCCTGAACCTTGTCCTGAACGCGCGCGATGCCACAGCAAATAGGGGTGTGGTTGTGATACTCGCACGGTGGATCAGTCAGCCGGAGACCGCCCCGCAAGCTGTAGAGATACGGGTCATGGACACTGGGATTGGCATGTCGCATGAAACGGTCGCAAAGGCTTTCGATCCGTTCTTCACAACCAAGAGCGAAGGCTTAGGCGGAATCGGGCTGCCGATGGTCGAAACCTTCGTTCGCGGCGCCGGAGGTGACATCTTCATCGAAAGCATGCTCGGTTTCGGCACCACGGTCTCGCTGCACCTGCCGGCGGCAGGATTGCCGGTGGAAATCGACAGCGTGCCGGCAGCGGTCTCTTCCAGCGGTTAAGCCGCTCTGTTTGGCGGGGGAGGGCGCCTTTCCAATTGCCGCTCGCTCTGTGCGCACTTCCCGGAACCGAAGGCTCGACAATGGTCGCGCGCCAAGCTTCGGTGAGCGCAGTATCATTCGGGAGCGATGCTGCCGTTGCCGAGACCGGAGTCATGAGAAGAAGCGGGCCGGAAAGGCCTGCAAGACCGGACCCATCGCACGAGGGTTTAACGAGCGTAACGATGAGCAACCTCGGATGTTAAAGCGGAGGGCAAAGATAAGCACCGGTCAGCTTCCGAGCGAGGCGCTATTGCTCAAGCAATTGCCGGTTTGGCTTGGCGGCGAGAGCCTGCCAGGAGCCGACGAGACCCAAGGCCATCGCTGCAGCGCCACCCCCGACGACCGTGAGAACCGCAGCGCCGAAATCGAACGTGAAGGGGAGGTCGAAAACGGTTCTGGAGATCGTCCAGGCGGCGGCCGCGCCGATGCCGATAGATAGCAATCCAGACACGATGCCGAGCAACCCATATTCCAGGGCGTAGATGCCGGCGATCCTTCCGCGCGTCGCGCCCAAAACTTTCAGGACTGTAGAGTCGAACAGCCGCGCACGCTGGCTGGTCGCGATGGCACCGGAGAGTACAAGCAAACCGGCAAAGATCGTCACAAGGCTCGCGGCGCCGACGCCGACGCTCAGTTGCTGCAGCAATGCGCTCACCTGCGCGATGGCATCCTTGACGCGGATGGCGGACACGCTCGGGAAGGCGTCGGTGACGGCCCGGTAGAGCGGCTCTTCGTCCTTGGGCGCGACGCGAACGGTTGCGAGGAAACTGTGCGGCGCTTTGTCGATGATGCCCGGTGAAAGAATAAGGACGAAGTTCTGGCGCCCGCTGCTGAAATTCACGTCGCGCAGATTGGCGATGCGCCCGTCGATCTCGCGGCCCAGCACGTTCAAACCGATGGTGTCGCCGATCTTAAGGCCCATTCCGCGCGCCAGATCGGCGTCGAAAGAGATCAGCGTTGGTCCCGCATAGTTCTGGGGCCACCACTTGCCTTCCACGATCTGTGTTCCCTTGGGCGGGGCTGCCCCATAGGTGATGCCGCGGTCGCCGGCGAGTGCCCAGCGTGAATCGGGGGAGACCTTCGCGTCGCGAGCCGCCACGCCTTTCAGCGATACGATCCGCCCGCGGATCATCGGCGTGCGGCGGTAGTCCTGCGCCGAATGGAAATGAGAGATGATGCGATCGAATTGCGCGGCTTGGTTGGGTTGGATGTCGAGGAAGAAGAAGCTGGGCGCGCTTGCGGGCAGCTCGTCGCTGACTTGTGATGTAATCGTGTGGCCGAGAAGCGTGACGGTGGCGAGCAGCGTAAGGCCCAATCCCAGTGCTGTTATGACACCTGCAGTGGGGGCACCTGGTCTTACGAGGTTGGCAAGCGCCAGCCGTACGCTGGCATTGCGTGCGCGCGGCAGCCGCCCGGCGCACCAGCGCAGGATGCCAGCGACGAGGCGCAGGATCACTAGGCCGCCGGCGATACCTGCCAGAAATTCCGCCGCAAACAGTTTCGACGGCGCGATGGCGATTGCCAGAAGCAGAACCAGCAGCCCCGCAATCGCCGATGCGAGAAGATATGGCCAGCGGATTCGCGTGCGGCTGCGATCGACGGCGTCACGAAACAATGCCGCCGGCGCGATATCCCGAGCCCGCGCCAATGCTGGAATCGCTGTCGCCGCTGCGGCGAGCAAGCCGAACGCCGTGGCGAGCAGCAAGGGTTGCGGAAAGACCGCGAAGGACGCGGGGATCGGGAGGTCTGTGCCGTACAGCCACTCGACCAGAAACGGCAGCAAAGCACCGGCGATGTCTCCCACGACGACCGCCAGCGCCGCGATCGCCATGACCTGGATGAAGAACGCGGTGAAGATCAGCGCGCCATCCGCGCCAAGGCTCTTGAAGATTGCGATCTCCGCGCGCTTGCGGTCGAGGAAGGCCGAAATCGCCTGCCCCGCGCCGACGCCGCCGACGGCGAGGATGGTCAGCGCCGTCAGCGTCAGGAACATCGTGACCTGATCGATGAAGCTGCGCGTGCCCGGTGTTGGGTTCTCCCGCGTGCGAATCTCCCATCCGGCGTTCGGAAACTCGCGGTTGGCTTCACTGCGAAACGCGTCTGTCGAGAACGACGCCGGTGCCTGAAGTCGATAGGTGTATTCGATCAGACTGCCATAGGTGACAAGGCCCGTGCGCTTCAGCGCCGTGTTGGAGATCATGACATGTGGGCCGAGACTAAAGCCACCGGAGATGCGGTCCGGTTCACGCAGCAACACGGCTTCGACCCGGAAATTCTGCGTGCCGACGCGAATGATGCTGCCACGCGCGATGTGCAGGCGGCCAAGCAATATTTCTTCCACAAGCGCGCCGCATGTCGTGCCCTTACAAGCAAGAGCGTCTCTCAGTGCGATGTTCGGAGATGTTTCGACATGCCCATAGAGCGGATAATGCTCGTCCGTGGCTTTGAGTTCGATGAGCTGGCGTGCGCCTTCCACGCCGTTGTTCATCGCGTAAGCCATCGCGCGCATCGACGCGGTTTCGGAGGTGCGCCCGTGCTTTGCGAAGAACTGATACTCTTCGTTGGTCGTCTCGCGATGCACCAGATGGATCGATACGTCGCCGCCCAAGAGCGCGCGGCCCTGTTGCGCCAAGCCGGTCAGAAACGCTTCCGACAGGGATCCAACACCCGCAATCGCCATCACACCCAGAACGAGCGATGCGAAGAAGATGCGAAAGCCGGAAAGGCCGCTGCGTGCCTGACGCGCCGCCAGCCGGAACGCGAGGGAAATGTTCATGTGCGCTCGTCGGCCACGATGCGCCCATCCTTGAGCTGCACCACACGGCCACAGCGGCGAGCAAGGGCCTGCTCATGCGTAACCACGAACAACGTCGTGCGCGCTTGTGCGTGCAGTGCAAAGATGAGATCGGCGATTTCCTGACCCGTCTCGCCGTCGAGGTTGCCGGTCGGCTCGTCGGCGAACAGCACCTGTGGCTCCGGCGCCATCGCGCGGGCAAGCGCCACCCGCTGTTGTTCGCCGCCGGAGAGTTGGCTCGGATAGTGCTCGACGCGCGCGCCAAGCCCCACGGCATCCAGCGCTGTCCTGGAACGGTCGAAAGCGTCGTGCACTCCGATCAGTTCGAGCGGTACCGCGACGTTTTCCAGAGCCGTCATCGTCGGGATCAGATGGAACGATTGAAACACGATACCTACGCGCCCGCGGCGGAAGCGCGCCAGCGCGTCCTCAGAAAGCCGCGTGATATCGGTTCCGGCGACGGTCACCCGGCCGGAGGTCGCGGCTTCCAATCCGGCCGCGATCATCATCAAAGACGATTTGCCCGACCCCGAGGGGCCGAGGAGGGCCATCGTTTCACCGCTCGCAACGTTCAGCGATATGCCGTTCAGGATGCTGACCGGCCCCGCGGCGCTCGGCAGCGTCAGGCGCACATCTTCCAGATTGATAGCGGACGCGGGAGGCTGCATGAGGGATGATTCTCACTATATAAAGCGCGCACTCTAGGCGATATGGCATGAGAAACAGCCGATTCAAGCAAGCCGTCATCTTTGCTGCGGCCTTACTGGCGCTGGCTTCCGGGCCGGTGTGCGCCGCGCCCGTCAAAATCCTGGCGTTCGGCACAAGCCTTACCCAGGGTTATGGCCTGCCGCCGGGCACCGAATACACGAGTGTTTTGCAGGAAAAGCTCAAAGCCGCCGGGGTCGACGCCAGGATCATCAATGCCGGTGTCTCCGGCGATACCTCTGCCGACGGACTTTCCCGGCTCGACTGGTCGCTCGAGGACAAGCCGCAGGCGGCGATCGTCGAGATGGGCTCGAACGATGCATTGAGAGGCCTGGCGCCCGCCCAGACCGAGAAAAATCTGAATGCGATCCTCACCAAGCTGAAAACGGCGCATGTCGCCGTGCTGCTCTGCGGAATGCACGCACCGCGCAATCTCGGCCCCGAATACGCGGCTCAATTCGACGCGATCTATCCGAGGCTCGCGAAACAATATGGCGTGCTTTTCTATCCCTTCATCCTCGACGGCGTCGCGCTGAATCCGAAGCTCAACCAGGCCGATGGCATCCACCCAAATCCGGCGGGCGTGAAAATCGTCGTGGGTCGAATCTTGCCTTACGTGCAACAGCTGATCGGTGCGCGCCGCTGATGAAATAGAAGCGGATGTAGTCTAGTAGCTGCCACTCAGTTATTGGCGAATTTAAGCACGACGGCTGCGACGGCTTTCGAGACAAATTCAAGCACGACACGATCGTTGTTTGAGAGGTTGTCGCACCAGCGTCCCGGCCAGTCCACGCACCCGCCATTACGACTTGGAATCTTGCCTTCGAAGTTGCCGGAAAACCCGCCCCATAGCCTAACTTCCCAGCCGTGCTTGCAACAGTTTTGCTGCGTCAGAATGCCGGTATTTGGAACGCCGGCAAGGCTAAACGAGAGTGAGTCAGTTCCATCGTTCCCAAAGCTCGCGATGCGCGCGGGAATACCGATCTTTCGAAAGTACTTCAAAAAGGCGTGATTGCCGATTTGCGAATCCGGTACCACGTTTGGCGGAAACTCGTCCGCGTCGTGCGCGTGGCCAGGGTCGGCGATCAAAACTGCGTAGTTCGGTGTGGCCGTGACGTCGACATCAATATCGAACGCAATCCTTTTCAATTCCGCTTTATCCAAATTGCGCGTGTAGTATTTCGATCCAAGGAGGCCCAGCTCTTCACCCCCGAACCAGATGTACCGAAGCCGACTTTTTGTGGCTGTGTTGGCGAGATTTCGTGCGATCTCCAGAATCGTCGACGATCCCGAACCGTTATCCAGGATGCCAGCGCCGTATATCGCATCCAAATGTGCATCCACGACGATGATGTGCTCAGGATCGCCAAAAGGCGAGTCCGCAATAACATTGTAATCGGTGTTGGATTTGGTCTCTGTTCTCACGGAAATATCGGCAATTGGTGCCCTTGCCGACCTGCATGCTGCCGCCAGCAATTCACCGGAGGAATAGGAAAGGGCGCCAATCACCGGTATGTGTGCTTCTTTCGATAGCTGCATCGGGAATGCACGTCCGTCGCTATTTTTGCGATAGGCGTTTGCCACAAGTGAGGGATTGTCATTGTAAAGAATGACCGCCACGGCGCCGGCAAGTTGTGCGTTCGCCACCTGTCGTTCGAAATCGCAAGAACCGCGCCTGAGCAGAGCTATGTGACCGCGACGAAAGTCTTTGAACGCGGAGGGCTCACAACCTGTCCCACCTGCCTTGTCTTTATCTTCCTGACCTGGAACGGCGATTTCGGCACGGACTTTCCCGCTACCCGAAAGTGACGCGACGAACCAATCTTTCGCAATCGCGAAGCTGTGTCCGTCTATAGAAAATGTGGGCGTTCCAATTATCCTGGACTGTCGCCACTGATAGGACTGAATTTGTACGTGATAGCCCGCTTGCTTCATTAGGTTGGCCACATAATTCACCGACGCGAGGTATCCCGATGTTCCCGTGTTTCTGTTGCCATGGCCTTTTGCACCAGGATTCTTGTCGGCAACCTTTTGCAGATCTTGGAGATGCTCCCACAAGGGCGCCGCTTTGATGCACTGTAGAAGGCGTCTCTCTGTTCCGTTATCTCTATGCTGACAATCAGAACGCGTGGCGCTAACGGTGGGTGAGGCGCAAGCGCCGGCGAGCGCTAACGCTGCGAGCATGAAGCTCGCCATAACAAGATATCTCGGCATCACTGCAGTGCCAGAAGTTCGGTCAGCATAGATCATATCGAAACATCGTAGTCTGCGAAAGCGAGCGGATGTTTGGCACGCAGCGCTTCGAAGCCGCGCTGGGCCGCATCCAGATGCTTTATTTGGATCGCGGAAGCGCCGGGCAGAGCAGCGCCTTGGCCTGATTCGTGATACGAGTGAGCGTATGGGTTCGGGACATTCCTACGATGCCATTCTGATCGGCGGCGGCCACAACGGGCTGACCTGTGCCTTTTATCTCGCCCGGGCCGGTTACAATGTCTGTGTGCTGGAGCGGCGCCCCATCGTCGGCGGCGCTGCCATCACCGAAGAGTTCTATCCCGGCTTCCGCAATTCAGTGGCGAGTTACTCCGTCAGTCTGCTGAACCCGAAAATCATCAGCGAGATGGATCTCGCGCGGCATGGCCTGAAGATCGTGTTGCGCACGATCTCTTATTTTTCGCCGCTCGATGACGGCCGCTATCTGATCGTGGACCGCGAAAAGGAACGTACAGCACACGAACTCGGCAGATTCTCGAGCCGCGACGTGGCGCGCTACGCGGCCTACAATGCGCGCCTCGACTCCATCGTCGATTTGCTGCGGTCGGTCCTGATGGAAACGCCGCCGAATGCCGGCGGCGGCTTACGCGATCTGCTCGGCGCGCTCGCGATGGGCAACCGTGTGCGCCATCTCGGCATGGAAGGGCAGCGCGATCTGGTCGATTTCTTCATGAAGAGCGCGGGCGATATTCTGGATTTCTGGTTTGAGACCGATCCGCTGAAGGGCTTGCTCGGTTTCGACGCGATCACGGGTGCCTATGCCAGCCCTTACACGCCCGGTACGGCTTATGTGCTGCTGCACCATGTTTTCGGCGAAGTGAATGGCATCAAGGGCGCATGGGGTCACGCCATCGGCGGCATGGGGGCGATCACGCAGGCGATGGCAAGGGCGTGTGCGGAAGCGGGCGTTGATATCCGCACCGACAGTCCGGTGCGCGAAGTGGTGATGGACCGCGGCCGCGCCTCCGGTGTGGTGCTGGAAGATGGCACGGCGATCCGCGGCCGCGCGGTCGTGTCGAACATCAATCCGAAGCTCCTCTATGGCGGCCTGATCCCCGACGGCGCGCTGCCTGCCGATTTCATGGAGCGCATCCGCAAGTTCAAGTGCGGCTCGGGCACGTTCCGCATGAATGTCGCGCTCTCCGAGCTGCCCAACTTCACAGCGCGGCCCAGTGACGGTGTGATGGACCATCACGGCGGCAGCATGATGATCGCGCCATCGCTGAACTATCTGGAGGAGGCCTACACCGACGCGCGCCGCACGGGTTGGGCGAAGAAGCCGGTGATCGAGATGCACATCCAGAGCGTGCTCGACGACAGCCTGGCACCGAAGGGGCAACATGTCGCGAGCCTGTTCTGCCAGCATGTCGCGCCGGAGCTGCCCGATGGATCGAGCTGGGACGATCGGCGCGAAGAAGTCGCCGATGTGGTGATCGACACGATGACGTGCTATGCGCCCAACTTCCGTTCCTCCATACTTGGGCGGATGATCCTCTCGCCGCTCGATATGGAAAGGAAGCTCGCTCTCGTCGGCGGCGATATCTTCCACGGGCAACTGAGCCTCGATCAGCTCTACAGCGCGCGGCCGGTGCTCGGCCACGGCGATTACCGCGGGCCGCTCAAAGGGCTCTATATGTGCGGATCGTCGACGCACCCAGGTGGCGGTGTGACGGGACTTCCCGGCCACAACGCCGCGCGCGAGATCATTCGCGATTTCAAACGCGGGCGTATTCCAAGGGCCGCCTAGAGTCTCTCCTCGAAGACTTTGCGGGCGGTGTCGATGTGCTTCAGCACGGCGTCGCGCTCGGTTTTGGAGTTGTAGTCGCGATTGGCGGCCGCGGCGGCACGCACCTTGTCGATCCATTTGATAAAGAACGCGGCATCTGCTGTTGAGCGGATCGGCTCGCCGCCAGTGGTGACAAACACAGGATTGGTGCTCGCATAGGGGTAGAGGTCGAACACGTCCGGCGTCGCATGGTCGTTCCAGGCACGCAGCACGATCCAGCTGCTGTGATCGACCGTGATTTGCTTGTCGAATTCCGCCGAGGCGCGGTCGCCTGTCAGTGCGACGGTCTCCACCACCTTGCCGTTCATGACGACTTCAAGATGATCAATTCCTGTCAGCGAATGCAGCCAGCCGTGAAGGTTCAGGGTGTGCATCCCTGTCGGCAGGGCGATGTCGCTGCCGGGGCCCTGGCCCTCGACGGTCAGGCCGATCAGCGGCCCGTTCGTGGCCATGCTGTGGCCGGCCTTGAGACCCGCAAGCCACGCACGCTCGCGGCCAAGCGAGGACGTGTCCGTCGTCGCATCGGGAAGTACATAGGTGCGTGCAAGCCCGGCTGGGCCGCGCAGCGATGTGTAATTCGTCATTGCATCTGTTCCGCCCGCCGCAGGTAAGCGGAAGCCGCAATTCAGGAGCCGGTACCAGATCGACGCGCTCTCGCGATGGTTGCTGAAGCCGACAACCTCGTAATAGTCGACCTTGCCCAGCGCGACATCGACGGGAAGGGCATTCACGATTGTCTTGTCGTGGTCGGGATCGGGCGCAACGTCAAAGGGGTGCACATAGCCGACCAACGCATTCTGTGCGTGAGCCAGATCGGCGATCGCCGCGTTGTCGGGATAGAGGCTTGCGGCAGCCGTATAGGGATATCCGACATAGCCGGGTATCAGATAGTGGTCGCTCAGTCCCAACAGCCCGAGATGGCCCCACACACTCGTGTGATATTCCTGCGAATGGGCAAGCAAAGTGTTCGGCGTCGAAGCCGTGTCCGGTAGTGGCGAAAAATACGCGATATCGGGAACGCGCTGTTCTTTATTCACCACCAGGTCGAATACCGTGCCGAGGTCTTCGGCCTGCGCTTGTGCAACCACATCTTTCGGGTCGCTTCGATAGGTGCCGCCATAGTTCATGTGGACATGCACGTCGCCGCTTTTCCACGCCGCGAACTCCGGCGGCGTATCGAGACGGTACATGGTGATGTTGAGCGTCGCAGTTTCGCCGGCTGCGACATCCGCAGCGGCACGCTCGATCCGGTGCGCGTCGCCGTACCAGACCGTGACCGATCCTTTGCCCACTGGCACGGTCAAATGGGTGTCGCCGCTCTGGAAGTAGTGCGTCTCGAAATCCTGCCGGTCGCGATCGAAGGAGTCGTCCCCGCGCATCAGCGCGTCGTTGGGCGCGTAGGCACGGCCGTCGCCGCCCAGCACAGCGACGCGCGCGCGGATCGGCCGATCGTTTTCGTCCGTAATATGCAGGGCCAGCTCGCCCATTGGAGATTTGTAATTTCGTTTGTCGATGACAAGTTTGTGCCGCGCGCCGCCGACAGCGTCCTGAATCCAGATCTCCGTGTTCTTGCTCTGGTTTGAAATGAACGCGATGCGCGTCGAGTCCGGAGACCAGCGGGGACGCGTGGCATCCCAATCGCCAAAGGTGATCGGCAATGGGTAGTCGTCGCCTGCAGCGGTCAGCAGCCACAACTGGTTGCTCTGGCGGCCGCTGTAGGACGAGAACACAACACGCTTGCCGTCGTGCGACCAGTCGGGTGCGGCTTTCCAGTTCGTCTCTTCGCGGTGAACGAGGCGTGCAGGGGAGTGCCCATCGACCGCGCGACGCCACAAGGCGCCGGCGCCGTGCCCGATCTCCGGGTTGTCGATGTAGATCAGGCTCCGGCCATCGGGCGACCATGTCGGGCTGAGCTGCTGGTCGAAAGGGCTGTAATAATATCGTGCGATCTTGCTCTTGCGTTCCTTCATCCAGGGTTTCGCGGAAAAGCCGTTCTCTTCCAACGTGCCGATGAAGATGTGGAAATGACCGGTGCCCTTGGTCGAGACGAATGCGATGCGTTTTCCATCCGGCGACCAGCGCGGCTCCAGGTTCACATCGCCGCCCTGCGTGATCTGCGTTACCGCGCCGCTTTGCAGATCGAACGTATAGAGTTCTTCTGCATCGTGCAGATAGCGCACGAAGACGACGGTCTTTCCATCCGGCGACCAGTCCGGCTCGAAGTCATAGCCGGGACTTGCGGTGAGTTCTTCTGCGGTCGTCGAGCCGATCTCTTGCTTCCACAAGCTTCCCGCCATGGAATAGACGAGCATGCGTCCGTCCGGCGACCACGAAAGGGCGCTTGGACCTGTTGTCAGCTGAGGCAGGTACATCTCGCGGTAATAGTAGTCGTGCGGCACCTTGATTTGCTTCAGAACCGGCGCGCGATCGGCAAACGCCATGGTGGTCGCCAGAAGCGCGAGACCCGCGAGCATGAATCTCATTTGCGTGCCAACCGTTTGAAATGCTCGTCGTCCAGCACCATCATCTGCTCGCTTGGCGCGTCAAAACCGAGACGCTCGTAGAAGCCCAAACCATCATCGTTGCCGACATCGAGCGACAGGCGCATGTAGCGCGCCTCATGTTCTGCGGCTCGCGCGGCGACGGAAGCGAGCAGCCTTCGACCCAGCCCGCTGCCGCGCAACGTGTCATCGACATAGAGGTCCTGGATGTACACGCCGGGGCACCCTCGCCATGTCGAGAACTCATAGAAATAAAGCACCAGTCCAACCGCATCGCCGCCGCGCCGGGCAAGAATCGTCTCAAACGTCGGGTTCGGACCGAAGCCATAGCGCGCGATTTCGTCCGGGGTACTTTTGACATCGTGCGGGCGGTTGAGCGCGACGCTGAGCTTGCGCAACAATTCGTGGATCGCAGGCGCGTCCTCGCGCAACGCATTCGCGACAATGATGTCGTCCGTGGATTGCGCCCCTGCCATGCCGTTATGCTAGCATGCTTCTGTCCACCATGAACTCGCATCTTTTCTACCAGACACGACTGCGCAGACCGCTGCTCGACCGCGCGGAGGGCATCTATCTGTGGGACGTTAACGGCAAGCGTTATCTCGATGGCTCGAGTGGTGCGATGGTCTCGAACATCGGCCACAGCAACCCGCGTGTGCTCGAGGCCATGCGCCAACAAATGGCGCGGTCGACCTTCGGTTATCGCCTGCATTTCGAAAATGAACCTGCCGAGCGTCTGGCAGCACGACTGGCGGAGCTGGCGCCGGAGGGGCACAACAAGGTCTTCTTCGTCTCGGGCGGTTCGGAGGCGGTGGAGAGCTGCATCAAGCTCGCACGGCAGTGGGCGGTAGCGACGGGGCAGGAGAAGCGCTGGCGCGTGATTTCGCGCGAGCCGTCCTATCATGGCTCGACCTATGGCGCGCTCGCGGTCACGGGCTATGCGCCGCTGAACGACCCGTTCCGGCCGATGGTGCGCGAGATGCCGAAGATCCCCGCGCCGCGCTGCTATCTCAATCGCGACAATTTCAGCGATGCCGAACGCGGGTTGCGCTATGCGCAGATGCTGCGCGAGAAAATTTTGGAGGTCGGCCCGGAAACGGTGCTCGCTTTCATCATGGAGCCGGTCGGCGGGGCCTCGACCGGTGCGCTGGTGGCGCCCGACACTTACTATCCACGCATCCGCGAGATCTGCGACGAGTTCGGCATCCTTCTGATCTACGACGAGGTGATGACCGGCGCGGGCCGCACTGGCAAATACCTCGCGGCCGAGCACTGGAACGTCAATCCCGATATCATCGCGATGGCGAAAGGGTTGGGTGCGGGCTATGTGCCGCTTGGTGCGATGCTGGCGCACGATCGCATCGTCGAGCCGGTGCTCGATAGCGGTGGTTTCCAGCACGGCTATACCTACGCCGGCAATCCGCTCGCCTGCGCGGCCGGGCTTGCCGTCGTCGACGAAATTTTTGCCCAGAATATGATGGCCAACACCGTTGCGATTGGCGATCTTCTCAAGCGCGAGCTCGAAAAGCTCAAGGACATCTATCCTGTCATCGGCGATGTGCGCGGCAAGGGACTGCTGCTGGCGTTCGAGCTGGTTTCGGATCGCGAGACGATGAGGCCGTTGCCGAAAGAACTGAATGCGTATTTGAAGCTTGTCGAGATCGCTTATGAACGCGGTCTCATCATCTATGCGCGGCGCACGCGCGGGGGACTAGAGGGCGATCACTTCCTTGTCTGTCCTCCAATGATCACGACGAGTGCGCAGGTCGCGGAAATCGTGGAGATCTTGAAAGACAGCCTCGACGCGCTGACCGGCGAGCTGAAGCTCACCTAAACGCAGGTCCGCAGTTTGTCGCGTTGACTGTGGGATCCCTACGGTTGGGAATATGGCGTGCCGGCCTATCTTGCTGCGGGATATGTAGGTACTCTGTGGTGAATGCGAATGAACATGGACGCAGCGACCGCTGCCGGCATTGGATGGGCGTGGAGCCGGGTGATCACTACGGAATGGCGCGACGGGGCTTCGACAGCGAAGCGTATGCGTCGCCCAACGCCGCTTATGTGAGGCTGACCTATCGATGGTAAGACGAGCCGCTTTGCGTGTCGTAGTGCTCTCGGGATTGCCGCTCCTGGGCTGCGCGCATTCCCGGTTTATCGAGCACCCCATTACGGCCTTGTTCACCGTTCCACCGGAGCAGAAGCCGGTTTCGATGAGCCCAATGGAACAGCATTGCCAGGAACTCGCCAAACAGCGCGCCGCGGACGTTGCCTCCCGGGGAGAAGATGACACCATTCAAAGCGAGGTGTCCCGCCGCACCTACGCCGACTGTATCGCCTGGAAGACGCGGCACTCTGTTTCTCAGTGAAGTCCAGGCGACTTGGAGCGATGGCTGACACCGCGTCCGCGAGCTGAAAGCAAGGTTTCGCCGCAACGCCCCTTGGCTGGCGATGCTCTAACCAAATGCTTGGCGCTAGGCGTTGGTCTCGGCCGTTATGCCAAGGCTGGCGGCGATGTTTACGAGTTCGGCGAAAGATCTGGCTTTCATCTTTTCCATGACGTGACCGCGGTGCGCCTTCACTGTGATCTCGCTGATGCCGAGTTCGCCGCCGACCTGTTTGTTCAGAAGGCCTTTGACCACAAGCGTCATCACCTCGCGCTCCCGCTTGCTGAGGGCTTCAAATCTTTTCCGGCGCGCCTGTATTTCGGTCTCGCGGGCCAGGGCCGTTTCGCTGCGCCCGATCGCGCTGCGGATGGCGTCGAGCAGGACCGTGTCGTCGAACGGCTTGGTGAGGAATTCCGCCGCGCCGGCCTTCATCGCTCGCACGCTCATGGGTACGTCGCCATATCCCGTCAGGAAGATGATGGGCATGCTTGTACGGTCGTGCTGCAGGCGGTCCTGAAGGTCCAGACCGTTCAGGTCGGGAAGGTTGACGTCCAAAATGAGGCAGGAGGGAACCGGCGCACGCTGGTGGCTGAGGAATTCGCGGGCGGAATCGAAAATCTCCGCCTGCCAGCCTTCGTGATGGATGAGAGCCTCGAGCGATTCCCGGACCGAGATGTCGTCGTCGACGACAAAGACGATGGGCGCCATTTGCGGCACGGAGATTCCCGAAAGGCCAATTCGCGTTTCGATTAAATCCAGGCAGGCCTCCCTTGGGCAAGTACCCCTTCAGTCCGTGCCGAGTGCCTTCTTCAAAGCCGCGAGCAAAGCCGTGTCGCTAAAAGGCTTTACGAGACAAGCGGCTGCGCCTTTCACCCCGTTCGGCCGCGTCAACACATCCGCGTGAGCGGTGATGAAGACGATCGGAATGCTCAGCCTTTGCCGCTCCAACTCATGCTTGAGGCCCGGGCCGGACATGCCGGGCATCGCGATGTCGAGGATCAGGCATTTCGTCTGGTTGAGATATTTGGAGGTGAGGAACGCTTCGGCCGACGGGAATGCCTGAACCGCGAATCCAAACTCCTTCAGAAGGTCGGGCAGGGACTCCCGCACGGACTCGTCGTCATCGACAACCGAGACTAGAACGGGTTTCGGCATTCAAGCATCCTTCGACGGCTTTTTCGGTACTTTGTACGAACCCTTTGTGCCGCGTTCTGTGCCATCTCTGCGCCAAATACTTTGTCGCAGATCAATTTGACCGATCCAAATTCTGCTCATTGGGACAGGATGCGCCGTCGGCTATCTCGGCTCCATCATACTTTGGTGTCGGTTGGGCTCGAGGTTCGTTACGTCGCACAGGGAACAGTGAACGAGAAGGTCGCACCCGGTCCATCGTTTGGCATAGCCCATAAACGGCCCGCATGGCTTTCGATGATCGAGCGGCTTATTGAAAGGCCGACGCCCATGCCTTTGACTTTCGTCGTATAGAAGGCTTCGAACAGCTTCGCCGCATTTTCCGGGTCGATGCCGGGGCCTGAATCGCGCACCGACAGCCGGACTTCCCGTTCATTTTCGCGAATTGTGAAAATCGTGAGATCGCGGGGATGGTCGGTCGTTTCCTTCATTGCGTCCACGGCGTTCAAGACCAAATTCAGCATGACCTGCTGAAGCTGAACGCGGTCGCCGATCACATCGGGCAGGGCGAGACCGAAATCCGTCCGGACGGTGATACCGCTTTCCCGAAGCTCGCTTGACGAAAGGGCAAGAACCTCCTGTGCCGCCTCGTTCAATGCGATGCGCTCGGTCACCGGTTCCTTGCGGGCAAACATGACCCTGAGACGCTGGATCACATCAGAGGCCCGGTTCGCATCGCGCAAGGTGCGCTGGGCGGTCGAACGCGCGCCGTCCAAATTGGGCTGGTCGGCAGCAAGCATGCGCAGGCAGGTCGAAGCGTTTGTCACGATGCCCGCCAGAGGCTGGTTAACTTCATGGGCGATGGAGGCAGTGAGCACGCCGAGGCTCATGGTCCGGGACGCATGCGCGAGTTCCGACCGGACCTTGTCGAGCGCTTCCTCGGCCACGCGCCGGTCCGTGACGTCCTGAACCGAACCCAGATAGGTCGATTGTCCATCTGAATCGCGCGCAAATCTCGCGACGAAGTGGAGATATTTGATCCTGCCGTCTGGCATCAGCAGCCGGCGCGCGAATTCCGTATCCAACCCAGCCCGAGCGCGCCGTACCATCTCTTCCACGTCGGGAAGATCCTGGGGATGGACACGCTCGGCGATCCGCCCGATCGTCACCTCTGAACCGGGTTCCCATTCAAAGATACGATAGAGCTGCTCCGACCAGCGGAAGCCGTCGGTTCCCAGATTCCATAGAAAGCTGCCGGTTTCGCTGACCGCTTCGCCTTGCGCGAGGAAAGCTTCGCTCTGGCGCAGTTCGTCTTCGGCCTGCTTGCGGTCTTCGATGTCGATGTTGACGCCGTGCCATTTGACGACGCGGCCGCTTTCGTCGTGCAGCGGCTGAACCCGGAAAAGGAACCAGCGATAGACGCCGTCATGGCGGCGCAGCCGCGCCTCGGTCTGTCCGGCTCTACCAGATTCAAGGAGTGTTTTCCAAACGCCCAACAGCCCGTCCAGATCGTCCGGATGAACGGCAGCCACCCACCCGAAGTGCTGCAGCTTCTCCAAAGGAAGTCCGACATAGTCGAGATAATGCCGATTGATCGAGTCGGCGCCGCCCTCCGTGTTCGCAGACCAGATGAGCGCCGGAGTCGTGTCGATGATAAGCTGGAGATTGCGTTCGCTTGTGGCGAGGGCCTGTTCGGCGCGCTTGCGATCGTCGATATCGGTCAAGAGAACATACCAGTTCTGAATCCGGCCGTGCTCGTCGCGATAGGGAAGGCCTCGGCCCTCGAACCACCGATAGGTGCCGTCGTGCCGTCTCAGGCGGTATTCGTCCTGATAGGGAATGTCTTCGGCAATTGTGCGCGCGACGACCTCATTGGCATGCGCCAGATCGTCAGGATGAAGCAGGTCCGGCCGGATCGGCCAATCCCGTATTTCCTCGAAACTCTTGCCGTAATAGTCGAGGACGCGCTGATTGACGAACGCATGCCGCCCAAGCGGGTCCGTAACGATGGCAAGTGCCGGAATGCTTTCGACGATCAGGCGAATCTGGCGCTCGCGCTCGTGCAGTTCGTCCTCGGCCCTTTTGCGCTCGTCGATATCGGTGAGAAGCACGTACCAGCGGGCGATGCGACCGCTTTCCCGGAACGGCAGTCCGCGAACCTGAAACCAGCGATAGACGCCGTCGAAGCGGCGGATGCGGCATTCGAAGTCATAAGGTTCACCCGAAGCGATCGACTGGATGAAGGCCGGTGCAATGACCGGAACGTCTTCGGGATGAACCGTCCCGTTCGCCGTCCATTGCCTCAGACCTTCGAGGGATTGCCCGCAATATTCCGAGATTTGCGGATTGGTGGTTTCGATTTCGCCGTCCGGCGTCATGATGGCGACAAGCCCCGGTATGCCGTCAATCTCCGAGGACTGACCCCGCTCGATCTCCATCTCCACGGTCTCCTTCCTCGGCCCTAGATGGGGGCGCATTTCTCAGGCCGATACTAGGCCGGCATCCGACCAATACCAAAGTATCGGCGATACTTAGGTCCAATCGTTTTGGCCTTCCTCTCGTGGTCACAATCCGCTGGTTTGATGCGAAGCCATGGGGAATTTGATGTCGAGATTGTCGACGCCGAACCGGCGGGATGTCGTGGTCACTGCGGCCGCCGCCGGTGCAATCAGTCTTCTGCCCGACCAGTTCGCGGCCGCGGCCGATGCTCATACGAGCCAATCCCAGAAAAAAGGAGAGCACCCGATGGACGAGATTCGTCCCTTCCATTTTCACGCCTCGGAGGAGGCTCTTGCCGATCTTAAGAAACGCGTCGTGGCGACGAAATGGCCGGACAAGGAGCAGGTGCCGGACACGACCCAAGGCGTGCAGCTCGCGACGATGCAGAGCGTTGCGCAGCACTGGGCGGGTTACGACTGGCGCAAGTGCGAGGCCCGGCTCAACGCCGTGCCGAATTTCATCACCGAGATCGACGGCCTCGACATCCATTTCATCCATGTGAAGTCAAAGCATGAGCACGCGCTGCCGATGATCGTTACGCATGGCTGGCCGGGTTCGATCATCGAGCAGATGAAGATCATCGCGCCGCTCACCGATCCGACCGCGCATGGCGGGACCGCGGCGGATGCCTTCGATCTCGTGATCCCATCGCTGCCAGGCTACGGCTTCTCCGGCAAGCCGCGGGAAGTCGGCTGGAACCCGCCGCGCATCGCAAAGGCCTGGGCCGTGCTGATGCAGCGCCTCGGTTACAAGAAATATGTCGCGCAGGGCGGCGATTGGGGCAACGCGGTCACCGAGATCATGGCGCTGCAAGAGCCACCGGGCCTCATCGGCATCCACACCAACATGCCGGCCACGATTCCACCGGATATTTCCAAGGCGCTTGCCGCAGGCACGCCGCCCGCCAACCTGACGGCCGACGAGCGCCACGCGTGGGACCAGGTCGTATTCTTCAACACGACCGGCCTCGGCTACGCCATCGAGATGAACAACCGTCCGCAGACGCTCTATGCGCTCGCGGATTCGCCCATCGGCCTCGCGGCCTGGATGATTGATCATGACGACCGAAGCGAGAAGATGATCGCGCGCGCTTTCGCGGGCCAGAGTGAGGGCCTCTCAAAGGACGACGTGCTCGACAACGTCACGCTTTATTGGCTGACCAACACCGCGATCTCGTCGGCGCGGCTCTATTGGGACAACGCGCACCATCCGGCCGGGCCGGGCGGCTTCTTCGACGCGCGCGGTATCAAGATCCCGGTCGCGGTGACCGCGTTCCCGGAGGAAATCTACACCGCGCCGAAGAGCTGGGCGGAGAAGGCTTATCCCAAGCTCATCCACTACAACAAAGCCCCTAAGGGCGGCCACTTTGCGGCGTGGGAGCAGCCGGCGTTCTTTGTCGAGGAGATGCGCGCTTCATTCAAATCCCTGCGCAAGGCATAATCGGTCAAGGGCGGTACGTTCGCGACGTGCCGCCCGTCAACCGAAAAAAAACTTCTCCGGTACGGTGCGCCAATGTTGCCGCCCCACCGGTAAATCTTCCGGGCCTGAGCTGGTTACCGAAAATCGGTTGTGGTTTCATCCCAACCGGTGCGAAAGGGATGACCGATGTCTCTGAGCCAAGCCGCTTATGCAGCGTATCTGGACAATACGCCATACGACCGCCTTTCGTGGGGCGTGTGCCGATACCGGTAACGGCGGCACCCGGCACGTTTCGGGTGTGGATCAAGCGTTTCGGGAACAATCCTCATATGAAGTTGCCGCCGCATGGTGTCGACGGCCAAAGCTGACGTGTCTGCACCGGGGCCGTGATAACCATACCCGGCACGTCGCTTCCGGTGCGTGCGTCAAACGGTCCTTCGACCGCATTGCAACGCAGCAGGTCTTCACCTATGTCATCCCGCCACCATCCCCCAGACGCCGGCAGTCTTTTTCGGAAGTTGCATGACTCACGGAACCGTCAAGTTTTTCAACGCCGCTAAAGGCTTTGGATTCATCACGCCGGACAGCGGCGGCAAGGACATTTTCGTCTCGGCCGCATCGGCGTCGTCGGCTGGCATCGGAATATTGAAGCCAGGCCAGCGCGTTTCGTTCGACATAAAGCCCGATACTAGAGGGCCGATGGCCGTCGGTTTGAGTCAACTTGCCGAACCGCCACGTCAACTGCCAACCCAGCACCGCGCCCCGCCGGATTCACAGGCTGAAGAAAGACGCCAGCTCGTATTCTATTTCGATTCGGCCGATGACAATGCGCAAGCCGCATTGGAAAAGTTGCGCGCGGCCGGTCACGAACCGAAGCTGGTCGATTACGTTGCATCGCCGCTGACGCGCGAGCAACTCAAAGCGCTTTCCGCGCTTCTCGCGGCCAAATCCCAAGGCCTGGTAAAGAAATATGCTCCCCTATTTTACGATTTGCGCCTGGATGACAGGTTCTTGAGTCAAACCGAGTTTTGGGACGCGATTGTTGAACACCCTTCGCTGATAAATGGCCCCATCGTCGCAACGGCGAGCGATGCAAATCTTTGCAACGCCAAAAGCGGGGTGAAAACGTTTCTCGCGGCGAATTTCCCGCATTTGGTTCCGGTAGATGTCGGACAAACAGAACCGGCGAAGCCGCCAAAGCACGCGCCGGCCATGGATGAAGACGAATCCGAGAGCGAGGCAGCAGGCCCAACCGCCGCCAAAGCGCCCAAAGCCCGGGCCGCTAAGAAAGCCAAAGCGGCCGTTGCTCCCAAGGCAAAGGCTATTAGCCCGGCCAAACCAAAGGCGACGGCCAAAAAAGCCGCCACGAAACCCGCGAAGCCGCTTGGCGTCAAGAAAACAAAGCCGCGATCGAAGAACTAGAGGTCGTGCGCCCTCTCCCGTGCGCCCTGCAAACGGTGCCAAATTCTCTGCCCCGGCAAGCGATCTCGGACAGCGTCATACGGTCATCTTTGTGAGGATGGCACGGGCGGCAAACACAGCGGTCGAGAAGCAGGCCTGCAGCAGATAGCCGCCGGTCGGCGCTTCCCAGTCGAGCATTTCGCCGATGGCGTAGGTCCCGGGTATGGCTTTGAGCATCAGTGTGCCGTCGAGCGCGTCGAAGGAAATGCCGCCTGAGGTGGAGATGGCGCGGGTGAGAGGCTGATGGCCGGTGAGCATCACGGAAACGGATTTGAGGCGGTCGGCTGGCGTGCCGGTCTCGCGCAGCAGGTTGGTTTCCATCGCCGAAAGGCCCATGGATTTACGCAAGTAATTGGCGCGTGAGTCCTTGCCTTGTGGGCGGGCGAGACGGCTTTCGATCTGTTGCTGCGAGAGGTCGGGGCGCAGGTCGATGTCGAGGGTGAGCGGGTTTGCGCCAGCGAGGGCTTCGCGCAGGACGGAAGACAATGCGTAGATGGCGCCGCCTTCGATGCCGTAGCGGGTAGTCATGGCATCGCCGCGCGCTGTGTAAGCGCCGAAGCGAAGCGTGACGTTCTTGAGCGGCTGGCCGGCAAAGCGCGTGCGGAAGTGTTCGCTCCAGCCGACGTTGAAGCCCATGTTGGCGGGAGCGAGCGGCGCGATCTCCACGCCCTTCTCTTGCAGCAGCGTTGTCCAGCCGCCGTCGGCACCGAGTCGCGGCCAGCTTGCGCCGCCGAGCGCAAGAACCGTGACGTCATGCGTGGCCGTGACATCGCCGTCCGGTGTACGGAAGCGCAGCGCGCCGTCGGACCAGCCGCGCCAGTCGTGACGCAGGCGGAACTGGACGTTCTGGCGGTTGAGGCGCTCGAGCCAGGCGCGCAGCAGCGGCGAGGCCTTCATAGCTTTGGGGAAAATGCGGCCGCTGGACCCGGTGAAGGTGTGGGCGCCAAGCGTATTGGCCCATTGGGTCAACGCGAGCGGCGTGAAGGCTTCCAGCATGGGCTTGAGTTGCACGGACGCAGCGCCGTAGCGGGCGAGGAACGTGTCGGCACGTTCGGAATGTGTGAGATTGAGGCCGCCGCGTCCCGCCATCAGGAACCTGCGGCCAACGGACGGCATGCGGTCGTACACGGTCACGGCTACACCGCCCGCGCTCAACACCTCCGCCGCCATCAGGCCTGCCGGGCCTGCGCCGATCACCGCTGCGGTCTTCGTCATAGCCTATGTATGCATCCTTCCTTTTGTGGCCGCCATCGCCTAAGGCTCCCGCCATGTTGCGGGTATCCGAAATCAAGCTGCCGCTGGACCATGGGCCGGATGCGCTGAAGCGCGCGCTGCTCAAGAAGCTTGGGGTATCGGCGAAAGAACTGGTGCGCTTCGCTGTGCTCAAGCGCGGCGTCGATGCGCGCAAAAAATCGGCGATCCTCTACGCCTACATTGTGGATGCCGAGATCGCGGACGAAGCGGAGGTGCTGCGGCGGATGAAGAACGATCCGCATGTGACGCGCACGCCGGACATGGAATATCCCGGCGCGGTCAGGGCATCATCGGCGCCGTTCCTTCGGCCTGTCGTGATCGGCACAGGGCCATGCGGGTTGTTCGCGGCGCTGATCCTGGCGCAGGCGGGATACCGCCCGATCGTCCTGGAGCGCGGCAAGGTGGTGCGCGAGCGGACCAAAGACACCTGGGGCCTGTGGCGCAGATCGGTGCTCAATCCGGAATCGAATGTCCAGTTCGGCGAAGGCGGCGCGGGCACTTTCAGCGACGGCAAGCTCTACAGCCAGATCAAGGATCCGCGGCATCTGGGGCGCAAGGTGCTGACCGAGTTCGTGAAAGCAGGCGCGCCGGAAGACATTCTGACCGAAGCACATCCACACATCGGCACCTTCCGGCTGGTGACGATGGTCGAGAGCCTTAGGGAGACCATCGGTGGGCTGGGCGGCGAGTATCGTTTTGAGAGCCGCGTTGCCGATCTGGACCTGGACGATGCGCGGCGCGTACGCGGCGTGGTGCTGGCGAGCGGCGAGCGCATCGCGACCAACCACGTCGTGCTGGCGCCGGGGCATTCGGCGCGCGACGTATTCCAGATGCTCTATGACCGCGGTGTGGGCATCGAGGCCAAGCCGTTCTCCATCGGCTTTCGCATCGAGCATCCGCAGTCGATCGTCGACAAGGCGCGCTATGGCAGGACGATCCCGGAGCTTGGCGCGGCGGAATACCGGCTGGTGTATCACGCCGTGAACGGGCGCTCAGTCTACAGCTTCTGCATGTGCCCGGGGGGGACGGTGGTGGCGGCGACATCCGAGGAAGGCCGTGTCGCGACCAATGGCATGAGCCAGTACTCGCGCAACGAGCGTAACGCCAATGCTGGGATCGTGGTCGGCATCACGCCTGACGATTATCCCGAACATGTGCTGGCCGGGATCGATCTCCAACGCAAATGGGAGAGCAAAGCGTTCGAAGCGGGCGGACGAACGTACAAAGCACCGGGACAGCGTGTAGGCGATTTCCTCGCGCGGAGGCCTTCGACCGAGTTGGGTGCGGTTGCGCCATCGTATCGGCCCGGCGTGCACCTGACCGACCTGTCGGATTGCCTGCCGGATTATGCGATCGAGGCGATCCGTGAGGCTATCCCTGCATTCGGGCGGCAAATCCCGGGCTTTGCAATGGAGGATGCGATCCTGACGGGTGTCGAGACGCGAACATCGTCGCCGATCCGCATCAAACGCGGCCCCGATTTCGAAAGCCCGAACACCAGGGGACTATATCCTGCAGGCGAAGGCGCAGGCTTTGCCGGCGGCATCCTTTCGGCTGCCGTCGACGGTATCAAAGTCGCCGAAGCGGTCGCGCGGGCGATTGTAGATCAGGGAGACATGTAGTCATTCGATTGGAATGACGAGCGAACGTCTTGCTCCGCTGGCGACGGCTTTGGAGAGGTGGCCTTTTCCGGTCGTATCCTCGGCCAGGATTATCTCGCCGGGGCCGATCACCCGGCTCTCTCCGTCACTCGTCGTTATTTCAACAGACCCTTCGAGATTGATGATGTATTGGCGCCGGGGCGCGTTGTGCCAATCCAGGTCGTAACTTCCGTCGGTCACGCGAAAGGCCATGCTCAAGACCGGCACGGGATCGGAGATTTTCCCCATGGGTCCGCTGCGCGCCCATTCGATGTCGAGATCGCGGATATGAGACTCGCCGTTTGCGTCCGCATAAATATTGTGAATGCGCATTCGATGGCCCCTATTCTTTGGCTTGAGGATATTCCCGGATGCTCAGGCGAATATCGACCGCGCGATGATTTCCCGCATGATCTCGGAACTGCCGGCATAGATGCGCGAAATACGCGCGTCGGTGTAACGCCAGCAAATCTCGTATTCCTGCATGTAGCCCGCACCACCGTGCAATTGTACGCATTCATCGACGACGCGGCCCTCGAGCTCGCTTGTCAGGAGCTTTGCCATGGCGGCCGTCTCCGACGTGAGCCGCCGGTCATTGTGCAGCTCCACGCAATGGTCGACGAACACTTGCGCCACTTCGAGTTCGGTTTTCAGGCTCGCCATCTTGAAGCGTGTGTTCTGGAACTGCGACAGGGGCTGGCCGAAGGCTTTCCGGTTCATGACAAAATCGCGGGTGACATTGAACGCACTCATGGCGTTCGCGAGATACTGCGTGGCGCCGATCAATCGTTCTTCCGCAAGGCTGAACATCAGATTATGAAACCCGCGCGCCGGATCGCCGAGTACGTTCGCATGAGGGACCTTCACGTCCCGGAAAAACAGCTCTGCTGTGTCCTGTGCGGGCAGTCCCATCTTGTCGAGATTGCGGCCACGCTCGAAGCCTTCCATGCCGCGCTCGACCAGGAACAGTCCTATCTGCCGGGCATTGTCTGGGTTCGTCTTCGCCGCGACGATCACCAGGTCAGCATTGATCCCGTTCGAGATGTAGGTCTTGGCGCCGTTGAGTACCCAATGGTCCCCGCGGTCTGTCGCGCGCGATTTGATCCCTGCCAGGTCCGATCCCGCATCCGGCTCCGTCATTGCCACGGCAAGAATGCATTCACCGGAGACGCATTTCGGAAGAAACCGCGCCTGTTGTTCTTCGGTGCCGAAATTCTTCAGGTACGGCGCGACCAGCCTGCTGTGAAGGGTGTGATAGAAGCCGGGCTCTCCGTAGGCCGCGTCTTCCTCGATGATGATCTGCTGAAAGCGAAAGTCTTCGAGGCCCACGCCGCCGAAACGCTCATCGGCCCAGATCAGAAGATAGTTCTGGTCTCCCATCTTGCGGAACATCTCGCGCGGAACGATACCGGCCTCGCGCCACGCCTTGCGGTGTGGAAGCACCTCTCTTTGCAGGAACTGCCGGTAGGAGTTACGGAAAAGTTCCTGTTCTTCTGTGAAACGTCTTGGTTGCATGTTCATTCCCCGGCGATCGCCATCTTTCTCGAGCGAGGAAGTGTCCTATCTTGGACTCGCGCATGGCAAGTGAGACTGCGCCGTGGGCGCCCCTTTACGTAGCGACACCTCCGCAATTGCTCGCGCGATCTGCGCAGAAATCCTCAAAGCGACAATGCGGGCTTTGACGCGGCTTTCCCAAAGATACAGAAATAGCGGATCGCTATTCAGAAAGAGAGAACGCCATGGCTGACGCTTACATCATCGACGCCTGTCGCACACCGCGCGGCATCGGAAAGGTTGGAAAGGGCGCACTCGCCGATTTCCATCCGCAGCATCTTGCGGCCACCGTCCTCGGCGCGATCCGGGACCGCAACGGGATCGATACCGCGGAGGTCGATGACATCATCTGGGGTACGTCCAGCCAGCGCGGCAAGCAGGGGGCCGATCTCGGGCGCATGGCCGCCCTGGACGCGGGCTATGACGTGAAGGCGAGCGGGGTCACGCTCGATCGCTTCTGCGGCTCGGGTATCACCAGCGTAAGCCTTGCAGCGGCGCAGATCATGTCCGGCATGGAAGACCTGGTGATCGCAGGCGGCACCGAGATGATGAGCTTCACCGCCGCGACGGCCGATCCCTCCGCGCCGCCGATGATGGATAGCGGAAATCTGCGCCTGCGCGCGCGCCATCCGCAGTCGCATCAGGGTGTCTGCGCCGACGCGATCGCAACCCTCGAAGGCATCTCGCGCCAGGCCGTGGACGAACTTGCATTGGTCAGCCAGCAACGCGCCGATGCCGCGATCCGCGAGGACAGGTTCGCCAGGAGTCTGGTGCCGGTCCGTCGCGAGGATGGCTCCGTGGCGCTCGATCGCGAGGAATTCCCGCGCCCGCAAACGACGATGGAAGGCCTCAGCGCGCTGAAACCGTCCTTCGCCGTGCTGGCCGAGGTCGCGCTCGATCAGAACGGCACGACCTATGGCGGGCTGATCCGCGAGGTCTATCCCGATCTGAAGATCACGCACATCCACCATGCCGGCAATTCGTCGGGCGTGGTCGACGGCGCCGCCGCGGTGCTCCTCGCGTCCGAGAGCTATGCGCGGAAGCACGGTCTCAAGCCCCGCGCCCGCATTGTCGCGACGGCGAATGTCGGCGACAGCCCAACGCTGATGCTCAACGCCCCAGTGCCCGCCGCGCACAAGGTCCTCGCAAAGGCAGGGCTGACGCTCGACGATATCGACCTTTTCGAGATCAACGAGGCGTTCGCCGTCGTCGCCGAGAAGTTTATTCGCGACCTGAAACTCGACCGCGAGAAGGTGAATGTAAACGGCGGCGCGATGGCGCTTGGTCATCCCATCGGGGCCACGGGATCCATCCTGATCGGCACTATCCTCGACGAACTCGAACGTCGTGACCTGAAACGTGGTCTCGTCACAATGTGCGCTGCGGGCGGCATGGCACCGGCGATCATTATCGAGCGAGTCTGACGCAGGAGATTCGCGGCTGATCACTTAGCAGTAGCGCCGCAGCGTTACCCAAGCTTCTCCCGCACGATCTCGTAGAACAGCGGCACGAAGAAGATCGCGAGCACGGTTGCCGACAGCATGCCACCGATCACGCCGGTGCCGATGTCGTTCTGGCTCGCCGCGCCCGCGCCGCTGGAAATCGCGAGCGGGATCACGCCGGCGATGAACGCCAGCGACGTCATCAGGATCGGCCTGAGCCGGAGGCGCGCCGCCTCGACCGCCGCGTCGCGGATCGATTCGCCGCGCTTCTGCGCGTCGACGGCGAATTCGACAATCAGGATCGCGTTCTTGGCCGACAATCCCATCGTCGTCAGCAGGCCGACCTGGAAATAGATGTCGTTGTAGAGGCCGCGCAACGTCGCCGCGAGAATGGCGCCGATGATGCCGAGCGGGATGACGAGCATCACCGATAACGGGATCGACCAGCTCTCATAGAGCGCCGAGAGAAGCAGGAACACGACCAGCACGGAGATGCCGTAGAGCGCATAGGCCTGCGCGCCGGCCTGGCGCTCCTGATAGGAAAGCCCCGTCCATTCCAGCCCCACACCTTGGGGCAGTTGCTTAAACAGCTTTTCGACTTCGGCCATCGCCGTGCCGGAGCTTTCGCCGGGCGCGGGAGCGCCCTGGATTTCGAGAGAACCGATACCGTTGAAACGCTCCAGCTTTGCTGGGCCCTGCGTCCAGCGATAGCTGGCGAAAGAGGAGAACGGCGCCATCTCGCCAGCCGAATTGCGCACGTACCAGCGATACAGATCTTCCGGCGCCATGCGGAATGGTGCATCGGCCTGGATGTACACCTGCTTCACGCGCCCGCGATCCACGAAGTCGTTGACGAACTGGCCGCCCCAAGCTGCGTTGAGCGTGTTGTTGATGTCGCCCAGGGACAGACCGAGCGATGCGGCCTTGTCCCGATCGATGTCGATATGCAGTTGCGGTGCGTCGTCGAGACCGTTGGGCCGAACGCCGGCGAGCATCGGGTCTTTCGCAGCCAACGCGAGGAACTGGTTGCGCGCTTTCATCAGTTCGTCATGGCCGAGACCGCCGCGGTCCTCCATCTCCACGTCGAAACCAGACGACTGGCCGAGTTCCTGAACCGCGGGAGGCACGATCGCGAACACCTGGGCATCGCGATATTTCATGAAGCTTCCCATGGCACGTTGCACGATGGCTGGTGCGTGATCCGATGTTCTGGACCGCTCACTCCATGGCTTGAGATGGACGAAGCAGATGCCGGAGTTCTGTCCTGAGCCGGCAAAGCTGAAGCCAGCCACGCAGAAGATAACCTCCGTGTCCTTCTTTTCGTCGACCATATAGTGGTGCTCGACCTGCTTGACGACGTCGAGCGTTCGCGACTGCGTGGCGCCGACCGGAAGCGTGATCAGATTGAACAGGCTGCCTTGGTCTTCTTCCGGCAGAAAAGCGGTCGGCAGGCGTATGAACAGCAGGATCAGAACGATGATGATCCCCGCGTAAATCAGCATCGCCGGGCGTACCCAGCCCAGGATCCGCTCGACGCCATGACGATAGCGTTCGCGGCCATACTCGAAGGTGTGATTGAACCAGCGGAAAAAGCGGCCGAACACCGAACCGGATCCCGGTTCATGCTCGTCCTTCTCGATGGGTTTGAGCAGCGTGGCGCAAAGCGCGGGCGTTAGGATCAATGCGACGACGATCGACAGCACCATCGCGGACACAATGGTGACCGAAAACTGGCGATAGATCACGCCGGTCGAGCCGCCGAAGAAAGCCATCGGCAGAAACACCGCCGACAGGACCAGGGCGATGCCGATCAAAGCGCCAGTGATCTCGCTCATCGATTTCTTGGTTGCTTCCTTGGGCGGAAGGCCTTCCTCGCGCATGATGCGTTCGACGTTCTCCACCACGACGATCGCGTCGTCGACCAGAAGGCCGATCGACAGCACGAGCGCAAACATGGTGAGCGTGTTGATAGAGTAACCGAACGCGGACAGGACGCCGAACGTGCCAAGCAGCACCACCGGCACGGCGATAGCCGGGATCAACGTCGTGCGCCAATTCTGCAGGAAGACGAACATCACCACGACGACGAGGGCGATGGCTTCGACCAGCGTTTTGATCACGTCATTGATCGAAAGCCGGATGAATGTGGTGTTGTCGACCGGGAACCCCAGTTTGACGCCAGGCGGGAAGCTGGACGCCAGTTCGGTCGCTTTGGCTTTCACCGCGTCGGCGGTGGTGAGCGCATTGGCGCCCGGCGCGAGCTGAATGGCGATACCGGATGCCGGTCTGCCGTTCATGCGGCTGACGATCAGATAGTTCTGTGCGCCGAGCTCGACACGCGCAACATCGCCCAACCGGACGATCGCGCCACCCTGATTGGCCTTGAGAACGATATCGCGGAACTGCGCAGGTGTGGACAGGCGTGACTGCGCGGTGACCGTAGCGTCGAGCTGCTGTCCCTTTACAGTCGGCTGAGCGCCAAGTTCACCGGCCGACACCTGGATGTTCTGCGCCAGGATCGCGCTTTGCACATCGCTTGGCGTCAGGTTGAAGCTGTTAAGCTTGTAGGGATCGAGCCAGATGCGCATCGCATAGGACGAACCGAACGTCTGCGCCTGGCCGACGCCGGAAATACGGCTGAGCGGATCCTGCAACTTGCTGACAAGGAAATCCGAAATATCGACATTCGTATATCGTCCGGTCGTATCATACAGCGCGACAATGAGCAGGAAGCTCGATTGTGATTTCTCAACCACCACGCCCTGCTGCTGCACCTCGGTTGGTAAGGTCGGCAGCGCCTGCTGCACCTTGTTCTGAACCTGCACCTGCGCAATGTCCGGGTTGGTGCCGGGCGCGAAGGTCGCGGTGATGGAGACTTGGCCGCTTGAGCTCGAGGACGACGAAAAGTAGAGAAGGTTGTCGACGCCGGTGAGTTGTTGCTCGATGACCTGCGTCACCGAATCCTGCACCGTCTCGGCGTCCGCGCCGGTGTAGCTCGCGCTGATGTTCACGGCCGGTGGCGCGATCGTTGGATATTGCGTGACGGGTAGGGTGCGGATCGCCAGCAGGCCCATAAGCGCGATCACGATCGCGATGACCCAGGCGAAAACCGGCCGCTCGATGAAGAACTGTGAAAGGCCCATTACTTACTCTTTGCCGGCTGGCCATTTGCGGGTTGGGCAAAGGACGCGGGCACAGGATGCACTTCTGCGTCCGGCTGAACCTTCTGCAATCCCTCCACGATTAGCTTGTCGCCGGATTTCAGGCCGCTGGTCACGAGCCATTTGTCGCCAATAGCGCGCGATGTCTTGAGCATCCGCAGCCGGGCGGTATTCTTCTCATCGACAACAAGCGCGGTGGGCTCGCCTTTCTCATTGTGGCTGACGCCTTGTTGGGGCGCGAGGATCGCGTTGTTGTCGACGCCTTCCTGGATCGTGGCACGCACGAACATTCCCGGCAGCAAGATGTTATGCGGATTGGGGAAGATCGCGCGCAACGTGACCGCGCCTGTCGTCTGGTCAACCGTGACTTCGCTGAACTGCAGACGTCCCTGTTCGGAATATTGGACGCCGTTGTCCAGTAGGAGCGTGGCCGGTGCATCGGCTGGTTCCGCATTCACGTTGCCGTGCTGTACGGCGAGCTTGAGTGCCAGCACTTCGCTGCTCGATTGCGTGATGTCGACATAGATCGGATCGAGCGTCTGGATGGTCGCGAGCGCTGTGGTCTGATCGGCGGTCAGCAGTGCTCCGGCCGTCACCGAGGATCGGCCGATGCGTCCACTGATCGGCGCCGTGATCCGCGTATAGCCGAGATTGATGCGCGCGGTCTCGGCATTCGCGGCCGCCTGTTTGTAGGTTGCAATGGCATCGTCATAGTCCTGCGGCGAGATCGCGGTTTGCTTCACGAGCGCTGCGTAACGCGTGGCTTTCGCTTTGGTCGAAGCCACCAGGGCGGCGGCGTTGTCGTAAGCAGCCTTGTAGGGCGCGGGATCGATCTGATAGAGCGGTTGGCCCTGCTTAACGAGCGCGCCTTCGGTGAACAGCCGCGCCTTCAATATTCCGCTGACCTGTGGGCGCACATCCGACACGGCGTATGAATCGGTGCGCCCCGGCAAGACCGCCGTAAGCTGAACCGGTTCGGTTTTGATGACGACCACGCCCACATCGGGCGGCGGCCGTTTGGGAGGCGTGTTGGGCTGACAGGCGCCGAGGATGAGGAGCGGCGCAAGAACCAAAAGGCCGAAAAAACGCATTTGAAGCGGAATCCGAGGGAGGAAAATCTGCAGGAACAATCCGATACGAGCCACGGCGCCTTCGCAACTGCAATATTTGGCGCGTGTACAGGTTTTTTGGGCCGCCCAAGGGAACGGTTTCACACTCCCCGAAATGGCTGCCGCGGTTTTCTGGAGAGCGTCGCTTCCAGACTCTACTGAAAGAGCCCGAAACAGCCATCCACACAGAGCTTCAGCACCGGTATGGCGGCCGCAATGATCGCAGCAACCACCAGGACCAAACCGCATAAGGCGAGGTCCCGGGACCGATCCGGCTCGTGATGATGAACCAGAGCCATTATTTCCTCCCGAACGGATTCTACGATCCGCCCGCAAGTATTGTGCGCGCAGTCGGGAACAAAAGCCATAATAATTATATGTCTTTGTCAGGGTGCCGCCGCTGAGGCTGTGGTTTAACCACCGGCCCCGGTTCGGAACGCAAATTCCAACGGCGCGGAGTGCGTCACGGTCAATTGGTATAACCTGCCCTGAAAAATCGAGGGCCGTCTCCATGCGCGACGTCGCCGTCGTTTCTTACTGCCGCACCGGGATTGCCAAAGCCGTCCGCGGCGCGCTCAACCAGACACACGGCATCCCCATGGCGGCGCACGTGCTCCGTGAGGCGGTGAAGCGCGCGGGCATCGAGGCCGGCGAAGTGGAAGACGTCGTGCTGGGGTGCGGACTGCCGGAAGGGGCGACAGGCCACAACATCGCGCGCAACGCAGCGCTGGAAGCAGATTTCGGTGTCGGCGTGCCGGGCGTCACGATCAACCGCTATTGCGGATCGGGCCTGACGGCAGCCTCGATCGTCGCCAACAGGATTGCCGCAGGCGAAGCAGAGATCGCCATCGCGGGCGGCGTGGAAAGCATCAGCCTCACGCAGATGAATCTGAACTTCAACGGCTTCTTCTACGAGCCGCTGCAGCAGCGCATGCCGGCGGTGTGGTGGACCATGAACCAGACCGCGGATCTCGTCGCGAAGAAATACAATATTGGCCGCGAAGCGCTGGACCGCTACGTCGTCGAAAGTCAGAAGCGCGTGGAAGCGGCGCGCGTCGCCGGACGGTTCGCCGAAGAGATCGTGCCGTTCAAGACGAAGATGAAGATCACGGACAAGGCGACGCAACAGTCGCAGATGGTGGACGTCACGCTCGACCATGACGAAGGGCCGCGGCCCGACACCACCTTCGAGAAGCTGTCGGCGTTGAAGCCGGTCTATGAGGGAGGCACGACGACAGCGGGCAATGCATCCCAGCTCTCCGACGGTGCTGCCGCGGTTGTGATGATGGACGCCGATCTCGCGGCGCGGCGCAATCTTCCCATTCTTGGACTGTTTCGCGGCATGCAGCTCGCGGCTGTCGCGCCCGAGGAAATGAGCATCGCCATCACGCCCGCAATCCGCAAATTGATGAAGCATCACGGGCTCAACGCGTCCGACGTCGATTTATGGGAACTGCACGAGGCTTACGCCGTCACCACACTTTATAATCAGGCTCAGCTCGAGGCGCCGTGGGAGACGACGAATGTCAAAGGTGGCGCCATCGCGCTGGGCCATCCCTACGGCATGTCGGGTATCCGCTATCTGGGCTCGACGCTTCTCGAACTCAGGCATCGGGGCAAGCATAAGGCGGTGGTCGGGGTTTGCACCGCTGGCGGGATGTCCACGGCGGCCTATCTGGAAGTCTGACCGGACCGGTACCGGTTCAGTGCCGTACCGCGCTGAGCATTTCGTTAGTGCTCTGAAGGAACGCCTATTGCTCGATCAGGCGTGCGAAGCCGCGGGCGAGGACGCGGTCCAGGTGGTCCCGGTAGGACTTGAAGTTGGCGTCTGACTCCGAAATGCGCCCGAAGGATGCAGCGGGCGCGGACGTTCTGGGGATGAGGGCGAGCGGGACAGAGACGGGGAGAAGTTGCGAGCCTGGTCCGGCGAGCAGCGTCGTCAGCAGGCCGTACATCTCGCCCGTGACCGATGGCCGGCCGAGAATGGCCAGGCGCATCTGACCGTGCTCGTTGGTGTGCAGATATATATGACCAGATTTGTTTGGGACCGACACCACACCTTTCTGCGAATAGGGGGCGTCGAGGCGTTCGGCCTCGCGAAAGGCGAGATGTGTGTCCTCCCAGAGAATCTCCGTCCGATAGGCGTAGAGGATTCCGTCCACTTCGAACGACGGCCGCAAGGTTAGATAATCGCCTTCGAGCCAGCGCACGGCCGCGCGCGAATAGCCGCCGAGTTCGTTGGATGCAGAGGGTGAGGCGCCGCCGGCGTTCGCATCCGTGCCGGCCGGCCGCAAGGCGATACCCAACGTCGCTTCCAGCCGCACAAGGGTTGCGAGCGTAAAAGGCCTGCTGCCGTTCAGCGCCTTTTCCAGAGTCGAGATGCTGATCTTCGCCTCGTCGGCGAGGCGTTGCCGCGACATGCGCTTGCGAGCGAGCTGCTCGCGAACCCGCGCGGAGACATCACGGTTCTCTCTCTCGGAGAGCTCGCGCTGCTTGGCAGACACCATTCCCGCTCCGGACAAATCCGCACAAATCCATACACCGGGCGGCGCAAACTGGCCAATCATCACGCTAACGCCCGTGACTTCTCCCGCCACATCTTTCCGCCAGTCGCGTCGCATGGAGGCAGGCATGTCAAAGACCTGGATTAAGCGCTGGATATTGGGATTGAGCGTCGTGGCGTTTGCGGGGACGTTCTGCGGTGCCGAGGGCGTCACACCGGACCCGATCGCGGAACGCAGCGATCGCATGAACACCTATTTCTACAAACCGCGAAGCCCCCAGACCTTTCGCGCACTGTCCGGTCTCGGCGATCCACAGATCATGGACAATTATGACGATCCATATTCGCGTTGGTGGAAGGCCAAGCCGGCGGAGAAGGCGGTTCTGAAGCATCTGTTCCCCACTCTGGATGTGTCGCAGGAGTATTTTTATCCGGAATTCGGCAGTTGCCGCGCTGAATCCCCAATCGCCATCCTAAAGGACCGGGTCGAAAAGCTGGGGCCCGATCATCCCTATGTGCGGCAATGGACCCTTGTGCAGCGCGCGGTGTTGTCCGCCTGCGATCATTCGGGGCAGCAGGTGGCAGCGCTTCCCGCTCCGTTGACAACCGCAGATCTGGCCATCGCGCGGCTGCAGAACTACGACCGCACCTATCAACAGGCATCGCTCGCATTCTATCGGGGCGATCTCGCCGACGCGGTGACGGCGTTTCAGGCGATCGCCGCCGACAAATCCTCGCCACTGCGTCCGCGCGCCGCCTATATGGCCGTGGCGATCCGCGCCGGGAGCAAGCCCGAACTCTGGCGCCGGGATGACAAGCCGCTGGTCGCGCCGGAGCAATCGATCAAGGAGGCGCGGGCGCTTCTCGCCGATCCGTCCCTTGCCAGCATTCATGTCATCGCGGCCCAGCTCATCGGCTGGATCGGCGCGCGGGACGAAAGCGAATTCGCCAGACGCGCGCAGGTCCACGAAGCGCTCAGCGCACTCGAAGCACCGCTGAGCAAGATCGAAAAGAGTGAAACCGCGCGCGGGCGTTATCAGGCCGCACTGACCGATATCGGCTTCCTGCACAGCGATCTTCCCGATCCGAACTGGTGGCTCAACGGCGCCATTCCGAGGGACTACACCGCCAGCCGCGCGATGGCGAAGGCTGCACAAAAGGACCGCATGGCGGCATGGATGCTGTTCCCGGCAAATCCTTACTTGCGCCAACCCTGGGCTAGCGCCGAGACCATGCGCGATCTTCCGTCCGACGTTCGCGCCTATCTCGCCGCCCGTGTGAGCGATTACAGGAGCGATCAGACGGCAGGCCTGACGGAGAGCGCCAACGAAGCCTGGGTGCACGAAGCACTTTCCTACGATCCGCGCGATTCCGAATACATCGCGGATGCCTCCATGGCGGCGAGCTTCGTCGATGACGAGATCGCGCGTGTGAAAAAATCCGATGACGATCGCGCGCTGGCAGCGCTGCCCTCCGATTTCTACAATCTGGTGCGGCAGTTGTTGATGTATTCCCACGACCCGGACCGTGCAGAACGCTTGGCCGAAGCCGAGAAGCGGCTGAAGGACTTCCCGTTCAAATCGACGGTCGCTTATCGCAGCGCGGTGAATGACAGCCTGCAATATCTCATAACCGAGGGCTATCTCACGATGGCGCGCAAGCTGCGCGACGATCTCAATCTCGACGCGCCGGCCTCCGCACCGGTCAGCCGCCTGGTTTCGGACCAACTGCTGATCGTGCTGGCCGAAGACGAGAACCATCTCGTGCGCGCGTTGACCATGGGGAATTACACTCCGGATGAATATCTGAACGGCATTTCCGTCGATGAACTCTGGAAGCTCGCCGCACGCAAAGAACTGCCGCGCGGCCAACGCGCACTCTATGCCCGCGCCGCCTGGACACGTCTTTATGCGCTTGGCCGCGTCATCGACGCGGACCGCGACCGGCTGATGCGCGACCTCAATCCCGAACTCGTCAAGAACTGGCGGTCGCAGCCGGACCGCGATGTTGGGCCGGACGATCACACCGTGCTGGCCGACGTGCTCGCCTCGCCGGGGCTGAACATGGTGATGGAGGATTTCGCGCGGATGCCGGGCAAGCCGAGCGGCGACGAGCCGGGCCTCACCGGCATGGATCGGGAAAATCACAACGACAACAATTGGTGGTGCGCGTGGGAGCTGGATCGTCACACCCGCGATCTCGACAATGCCTTGCATGCAAGCTTCGGCGATCTCGACCGCCGCGAGGGCTACTACAACAGTGTGAGCGTCCGTCAGAAGCTTGTGCCGGCGATCCGCGAAAGCTTCGTCTTCCAAAGCATCGACCGGTCCGAATTGAATGCCCTGTCGCAGGTGGACTGCGCGCCGAAGCTTCTGACCGAACGGGTCATTGCTTGGGTGAAGAATCCCGGCTGGTTTGAACAGCGTGATGTGGAAGCCGACGCTCTCGCCAACGCCATCGTCGTCGCGCGGTGGAGCTGCAACAGGCAGGGGAGCCATGCCGCCCACTCACGGGAGGCGTTCAAGCTCCTGCACGCGATGTTCCCGAATTCGGACGCCGCGAAGCGCACGAAATACTGGTACGCATGCCCCGGCGTCGAAGGTGGCTGTCCCGTGGCAAATCCCCTGACGACACCGTCGCGGCATTGAGGGTTCTTCGGCGAGGATGTGGGGTTTGTACTGCGGGACGTCTGCCAGAGGCTGTTCGGCGAACACGGCATGCAGGTGAAAATGCGCAGTCTCGCGGCCACACTGACATGGCCGCCGGCGGTCGCTATCTAGAGGGCCCGTGATTCGTCCGCCCTGCCGCGATCCGCAACACGCTTTCGCGCAACCGGTCGAATATCTCTGCAGCCAGAAGCTGGCGAAAGCATAGCGTTTAAAGTGCGGGGCGTGATCACATCGATCCCTTCGCGGTGCACCTCAGCAGGACGAGATTTGAGATCTGTATGCCGATGCTAACCGGTCACGACGTTCAGAAAGGACCGGCAAGGGACGCGGGCACCAGCGCCATGAGCAGCATCATTCCCGGGATCGACCAGCCATACTGCTCGCTCTTGAGCAGTGTGACGATCGCGCCAAAAAGGACGATGGCGCCAAGGATCACACCCCATATGCGCGTCTCGGCATTGGCAAGAAATAGCGCGGCGATGAGTTCGAGCGCGCCGGTCACGCGGTAGAATTTGCGCGGCATTTCCCAGCGCTCGTAGGCGCGCTGGACAAAAACGGGACCGGCAATTTGGATACCGCCGGCGGCGGCAAACAGAACGGCGACCGACTGCGCGATCGTGGCGTAGATTGTGGTGTGCGGCACGGGATCCCCCGACAAAAGGACTTGCCGCCGATAATTATGTATCGATCAATACAGAATCAAGCCGTGGCGGAAGATTTTTTTCTCGAATTCGTTTTTGCCTGCACCGGCCAGGATGCGAGCGCCATCTGCGCAATGTCCTTCAGCTCAGCGACAGTCGCGCCGGAAGCCGCATGCATGCAGATGCCGTTCGCCATGGCGGAGAGATAGCGGGCGAGGGTGGCGGGATCGGCCTCCTTGGGAAGATCGCCGTCTTTCTTTGCCTGTTCGAAGCGCGCGCAGAGCAGCCGTTCCTTTTCGGCACGATGCCGCGCGACTTCCTCGGGGATTGCAGAATCCGCACAGGAGCCATTCTGTACGAGCAGACACCCCGGCGGGTTTGCGCCGCCATTGGTGTCGGCTGCGAATTCCGCGATGCCTTCGAGGTAGTTGCGCGCCACGCCGAACGCGTCGGGTGCTAAGAGCACTTTCTCCATGAACCCGCTGCGCCGCGCGTCGTAACGCTCAAGTACGGCCTTGAAGAGCCCTTCTTTGCTGCCGAACGCGGCGTATAAAGAAGGTGCGTTAATACCCATCGCCGCCGTGAGGTCGGACAACGAAGCGCCTTCGTAGCCTTTCTTCCAAAAGACCGTCATCGCGCGATCAGCTGCCTGATCGACACAAAAACTTCTCGGACGGCCCATCGCCATGGGAAGCGTTTTCCCTTTTATTATTGTATCGAGTGATACATAATGCGCTTGACGCGGTTCGTCCAGCTCCTATATCTGTATCGATCAATACAGAAATAGGAGGCCACAAATGGCCCATATCGCCGAACTCATGCAGGTGGCCAAGCTTGGTGCGCCGCAAAATCGTTTTAACCATCTGAAAAGAAACGTACTTCTTGGCGGCGTTGCCGCGCTGGGGATCATCGTGGCGGGCGTTTCCCTGCCGCATACAGGTGCGGCGCCGGACGCGGCGGCAGCCGTGAATACGGCAGTGCCCGTGACCGTGGCTGCCGTCGAGGCAAAGCCGGTCCGTCTGTCTTCGGACTTTTCCGGCCGTCTCGCCGCGGTCGATTCCGCCGATGTCCGCCCTGAAGTTGGCGGGCGCATCACGGAAATCCGGTTCAAGGACGGACAGACCGTGCATGCGGGTGACGTGCTCTTCGTCATCGATCCGCGCCCCTATGAAGCTGCGGTCGCGAAGGCCGAGGCCGATCTCGCGACAGCCAACACCAATGCGCGCCTCGCGCACACTGAACTCGATCGCGCCAAAAGGCTGGTAGATGCTCAGGCCCTGGCACGCGATACCTACGACCAGCGCGCCAACACGGTTGGCGTCGCGCAGGCATCGATCCAGTCCGCGCAGGCGGTGCTTACGCAGGCCAAGCTCGATCTCGATCATGCCTATGTGAAGGCGCCGATCACGGGCCGCGTCGGCCGGGCCGAGATCACGGTTGGCAATCTGGTGCAGACACAGTCCGCGCCGCTGCTCACCACCATCGTCTCGAACGACGGCATCTATGCCGATTTCGAAGTCGACGAGCAGACCTATCTGCGCAGCGTGCGCGCGCATGCCGCCACTGTGGCCCAGGAGCAGAAACTGCCCGTGCAGCTCACGCTGCAGGGTGATGCGACACACGTCTATGACGGCATGATCGAGAGCTTCGACAACAAGATCGAGACCGGCACCGGAACGATCCGTGCCCGCGCCCGCTTTGCGAACGCCGATGGCGCGCTCGTGCCAGGCATGTTCGTGTCGGTGCGTCTGTGGGCGGCCGAGCCGAGCAAGACCATCCTCGTGCCGGATGATGCGATCGGCAGCGATCAGTCCAAGCGCTTCGTGTTCGTCGTGACGCCCACGCACAAGGCGGATTATCGCGAAGTCGCGTTGGGACAGGAGATGGACGGGAAGCGCGTCGTGCTCTCCGGCCTGCGTTCCGGCGAGAAGATCATCGTCGACGGCGTGCAGCGCGTGCAGCCGGGTGCTCCGGTCGAGCCGCATCTCGCGGGCAAGCTCGCGTCGAACTAGGTCGCTCGTTTCATAACGCCTTTTCCTGAATCTGTTTTCAGAGGACGCCATGAGTCTGTCCAAATTCTTCGTCGACCGCCCGATTTTTGCGGGTGTGATCTCGATCGTGATCTTTCTCGCCGGTCTGATCGCGATGACGCGGCTGCCGATCTCGGAATATCCCGAGGTCGTGCCGCCGTCGGTTGTGGTAAAGGCGCAATTCCCCGGCGCCAACCCGAACGTCATTGCGGAAACTGTGGCGACGCCGCTAGAAGAGCAGATCAACGGCACGGAGAACATGCTCTATATGTTCTCGCAGGCCGCCTCCGACGGCACGCTTACGCTGACCGTCACGTTCAAGATAGGCACCGATCCCGATCTGGCGCAGCAGCTCGTGCAGAACCGCGTCAACCAGGCGCTGCCACGTCTGCCGCAGGTGACGCAGGCGCTTGGCGTCACCACGACCAAGAGTTCGCCCGATCTCACCATGGTCGTGCATTTGAACTCGCCGGATGGCCGCTACGACATGCTCTATCTGCGCAACTACGCGGTGCTGAACGTCAAAGACCGTCTCGCCAAGATCGAGGGCGTGGGCAGCGTGCAGCTCTTCGGCTCCGGCGACTACGCCATGCGCATCTGGCTCAATCCCGATAGGATTGCCGAGCGCGGTATGACAGCGGGCGATGTCGTCGCCGCCATCCGCAAGCAGAATGTCCAGGTTGCCGCCGGCGTCATCAACGGCCCGCCCTACAGCGGGACCGGGAAGCTGCAGCTTCCGATCAAAGTGCAGGGACGCCTTACCGAGCCAGAGCAGTTCAAGGACATCGTCGTCAAACGCGACAACGGTGTGGTGACGAAGCTCGGCGACGTCGCGCGCGTCGAGATCGATGCCTCGCAATACGGCCTGCGCTCGCTGCTCGACAACAAGCAGGCGGTCGCCATTCCCATCTTTCAGGCGCCCGGTTCGAACGCGATCCAGATCTCAGACTCTGTACGAGCCACGATGGAGGAATTGAAGCAGAATTTCCCCAAGGGAGTGGACTACAGCATCGTCTACGACCCGACCGTTTTCGTCCGCGATTCGATCAAAGCGGTGGTGCACACACTGCTTGAAGCGGTGCTCTTGGTCGTGCTGGTCGTGATCCTGTTCCTGCAGACCTGGCGCGCATCCATCATTCCGCTGCTGGCGGTGCCCGTCTCCATCATCGGCACCTTCGCCTTCATGCTCGCGTTTGGATTCTCGATCAATGCGCTGTCGCTGTTCGGGCTGGTACTTGCCATCGGCATCGTGGTCGACGACGCCATCGTGGTGGTCGAAAACGTCGAGCGCAACATCGAGGCGGGCCTCTCGCCCCGCGACGCAACGCTCAAAGCGATGTCCGAAGTGACCGGCCCGATCATCGCCATCGCATTGGTTCTTTGCGCCGTGTTCGTGCCGATTGCGTTCATCAGCGGATTGACGGGCGAGTTCTACCGCCAGTTCGCGCTGACCATCGCGTTTTCGACGATCATCTCCGCGTTCAATTCGCTCACGCTGTCACCGGCACTCGCGGCGACCTTGCTGAAAGCCCATGGCGCGCCCAAGGATGCGCTCGCCCGCGGCATGGACAAGGTGCTGGGCCCGTTCTTCGGCCTGTTCAACCGCGTGTTTCATCGCGGTTCGGAAAATTATGGGCGTGGTGTCGGCGGTATCCTGAAGCGCCGCACGCGGGCCTTCGCGGTCTATGGAGTATTACTGGGGCTGACATGGCTGGGCTTTCAGGCCGTGCCGCCGGGCTTCGTGCCGACGCAGGACAAGGCCTATCTTGTGAGCTTCGCGCAGCTGCCCGAAGGCGCAACGCTCGACCGCACCGAAGCCGTCATCCGCAAGATGTCGGACATTGCCCTGAAAGAGCCGGGCGTCGAGAGCGCTGTTGCGTTCCCGGGCCTGTCGATCAACGGCTTCATCAACAGCGCGTCCGCAGGCATCGTCTTCGTGACCTTGAAGCCGTTCGACCGGCGCAGCGAATCCGGCATGGCGATCGCCCAGAGCCTCCAGCAGAAATTCGGCGGCATCGGCGGCAACGCCATGATCGCGATCTTTCCGCCGCCGCCAGTGATGGGGCTTGGCACCATCGGCGGCTTCAAGCTGCAGGTCGAAGACCGCACCGACCAGGGCGATGCAGCACTCAACCGCGCCATGCAGAACATCCAGATGAAGGCCCGGCAGACGCCGGGACTCGCCGGCGTGTTCTCGAGCTTCAACATCGGGGTGCCACAGCTCTTTGCCGATCTCGACCGCACCAAGGCGCAGCAGCTCGGCGTCGACGTGCAGGACGTCTTCGACACGATGCAGACCTATCTGGGCTCGATCTATGTTGACGATTTCAACCGTTTCGGCCGCACCTATGAGGTGATCGCGCAGGCCGACATGCCGTTCCGCTCGCAGCCGGAGGACATCCTTCGTCTCAAGACGCGCAACGCGTCGGGCGAGATGGTGCCGTTCGGTGCGATCATGCGGGTGAGCGAAACGACGGGCCCAGACAGCGCCATGCGGTACAACGGCTTCCGTGCCGCCGATCTCAACGGTGCGCCGGCGCCGGGCTATTCGACCGGGCAGGCGCAGGCCGCGATCACCAAACTGCTGAACGAGAACCTTCCCAAAGGCATGAATTTCGAATGGACGGATTTGACCTACCAGCAGATCCTCGCGGGCAACACGGCGCTGCTCGTGTTTCCGCTCTGCGTGCTGCTGGTGTTCCTGGTGCTTGCCGCACAGTATGAGAGCCTGTTTCTGCCGCTCGCGATCATCCTGATCGTGCCGATGTGCCTGCTCAGCGCAATCGGAGGCGTGTGGCTGACCGGCGGCGACAACAACATCTTCACCCAGATCGGCCTCTTTGTTCTGATCGGACTGGCGTGCAAGAACGCCATCCTGATCGTCGAGTTCGCACGCGAACTCGAAATTCAGGGCCGAGCCACACTCGAGGCCGCCATGGAAGCGGCGCGCCTCAGGCTGCGCCCGATCCTGATGACGTCCTTTGCCTTCATCATGGGCGTGCTGCCGCTGGTGTTCACCTCCGGCGCCGGCGCCGAGATGCGCCACGCGATGGGCATAGCTGTCTTCTTCGGCATGCTGGGCGTAACGTTCTTCGGTCTGTTCCTGACGCCCGCCTTCTATGTTGCGCTCCGCCAAATCGAAAAGCGCATCACCCGCCAGGAGGCGGTGCATCATCATGTTTGATGGTGCCGCAGCGTGCAGCGTCGCTAGCGATGTCTGCGCGCGGGCAAGATCACGTGGCGCCAGCCAGCCCCTTCAGGGCTGGCCTGCGCCGCCGGATGAGCCATAGATCTGCCCCGTCGCGTAGCTGGCATCGCTCGCGGCTAGCTGGACATAGATGGATGCCAGTTCGGCGGGCTGGCCGGGACGGCCAAACGGCGTCTGCGCCCCGAACTTTTCCAGCTTCTCCATGTCGGCGCCGCCGCTGACCTGCAGCGGGGTCCAGATCGGCCCAGGTGCCACGCCATTGACACGGATTCCTTTCGACGCGAGTTGCTTGGCGAGCGACTTCACATAATTCATCGTTGCGGCTTTGGTCTGCGCATAATCGTAAAGCTCGGCGGAAGGATCGTAGGCCTGCTCCGAAGCGGTGGCGATGATGCTCGCGCCAGGCTTCAGATGCGGAAGCGCCGCCTTGATGATCCAGAACGGCGCATAGATGTTCGTCTTCATCGTGGCATCGAAGTCCTCGGTCGTGATGTCGAGGATCGAGTCGTGCGACTGCTGGCGCGCGGCATTGCAGACGAGAATGTCGAGGCCGCCAAGCCTGTCGACGGCCTTTGCCACAAGCTCTTTGCAGAACGCTTCATCCCGCAGATCGCCGGGGATCGCCACACCCTTCCGCTCGGCACCCTCGATCAGCGCGATCACGTCTTTCGCATCCGGCTCTTCGCTCGGGAAATAGTTGATGGCCACGTCCGCGCCTTCGCGCGCATAGGCGATCGCCGCCGCGCGGCCCATGCCCGAATCGCCGCCGGTGATCAGCGCCTTGCGGCCTTTGAGCCTTCCCGAACCGCGATAGCTCTTCTCGCCGTGATCCGGCGGCGGATCCATGTCGCGCGCAAGACCGGGCCAGGGCTGCTTCTGCCTTTTGAAAGGCGGTTTCGAATATAGCTCGGTCGGATCTTTCAGCGTGGATTGCATGCGGCACCTGATTTGTTCCGATCAGGAAAAGCACGGGGGCCAAAGCCGTTCCGTAGCTCCGTTCTCCTCCTTGACGCAGCAAGTTCCGGCGCGGGAACGTATCGAAAGGTGGGTCCAAATCGCTGCCTCTGCAGGCCGACAGAGGATTCTGCCATGACCGATATCAAAAGCGCCCGCATCCTGATCATTGCCACCAATGACTTCGAGCAGAAGGAACTGGGACCGCAAGGCGGACGTCGATCTGAAAATCGCCGACGCCCAGGAAGGCCGGCATAAAAGTTCCCGGTCCAAGAGTCTGATACCCAACATTTGTAAGCCCACTCAATGGTTTACACTGCATAAAGTTTCCTATGCGATGGTCGGGCCGGTTCGCGCTGAAGTGGTGCGACAAGGACGGCCATGATCTTGGGATTATCCAGACCCAGTGCCTTGTTTCTGCTCGGTGTTGTCCTCTTCGGGACAACCGCCGATGCGGTTGCGCGCACGGACACATCGGACTGGTCGCGGTTCGACGCCCTGATCGCCAAGACACAAAAGGCGATGATGGCCGATCCGAAAAGCGCACTTGCCGGAGCTGAAGAGGCCAAGGAACTCGCCGGTCATCATCGCGATGCTTCGCGCTACAGGGAGTCGCTCGCGACCAGCCTTTGGCTCGAAGCGGAAGCGTCCCTGCGTATCAATCAAGCCCCACAAGCCCGCACCGCCCTGAAAGCCGCGCAGCAAATCGCTGCAACCGACGGCGAGTTCAACAAGCTCGACGGAGATCTGGCCCTCACGCAGGCGCGGCTGGCCGATAGCAGTGGCGATATCGCGCTCGCACTCAAAAGCTACCAGGCGGCTCACGCAACCTTCGTCCGCCTGGGGATTCCGAGGAGCCAGGCGCTCGCGCTGCTCGGCCTCGGCGCCATCTACGAGAAGGCGCACGATCTAAACCGGCAAATCGCCTATTACCGAAAAGCGTCGCAGGTCTATTCCGAAGATCCGAAACTCGAATTGTCCATTGCGAACAATATTGGCTACGCACTCCAGCAGGTCGGCCTCTACAACGAGGCCATCGATGACTACAAACGCGCGTTGAAAATCGCCACGTCGTTCAAGAGTCCGCTACTCGAAGCCGATATCCTGACCAATATGGCGGCGCCTTACGCCAAGGCGCATCGCTTCGCCGAAGCCGAAGCCGCGGCCAACCGGGCTTTGCAGCTCATAGGAAAACACGACGAGGCCGGGCAAGCGCCCTTTGCGTGGGGTGTGAAAGGCCTGATCGAATATCAGCGCGGCGATATCGATACCGCCGCCGCCGATTTCGACCGCGCCTTTCACGGTATCAATCTGACCACGACGATCACGCCGTTCCGCGATTTCCACGAAGCCGCCTACCGCGTTTATCGGGCCAAAGGGAACTACCCGCTCTCGCTTACGCATCTTGAAGCCTTCAAGCGGCTGGATGATCAAGGACGATCGCTGGCTGCGTCCGCCAATCTTGCGCTGACCGGTGCGCAATTCGATTTCGCCAACCAGCAGCTCGAGATTGCGCAGTTGAAATCGGCGCAGCTCGAACGCGATATCAGGTTGAAAGAGTCGCGCGCTGCGACGCAGGCCATTGTGTTCGCGGCGATTGTGCTCGCGGCACTAGCGCTTATCGCGTGGATCGCATGGCGGCACTTCCTTGTCCGGCGACACCGCAACGCAATCCGGCAGAAAAACAGAGAGCTGACTCGGACTCTGGCAGAGCGTGACCGGGAGATCGCGCGGCGCATCGAGATCGAAAGCCAACTGCGGGTTGCGATGGAAGTCGCCCAACAGGCGAGCCGCGCCAAGAGCCATTTCCTGGCGAACATGAGCCATGAGCTGCGCACGCCGCTCAATGCAATCATCGGCTTTTCCGAGCTTCTGGCGAGCGGTGGTGTACCGTCTGCGAAAGTACCGGATTACGCTTCCAGCATTTCGGAAGGGGGCCGCAGCCTGCTTTCGATTCTCAGCGACATTCTCGACATGGCGCGTATCGAGGCGGGCAGGGTGGAATTGGTGGAGACGACGGTCCGTCTAGGCGCTATCGTCGAGCGTGCGATGTCAGTATTGGGCTGCGAGAACCGGCCGGATGGCAAACAGGTTCGCTACAGCAGCACAGATGGCGACACCCTGGTTCGCGCGGACGAGCAGAGGCTTGAGCAGATCCTGGTCAATCTCGTCTCGAATGCGATCAAGTTCACGGGTTCGGATGGGATCGTAGAAATCGAGATCGAAACGGCCAGCGATGGCGTCGACTTGGTCGTTCGGGACAATGGCGAGGGAATCCCCCCCGATAAGATCGAGGTCATCATGGAGCCCTTCGGTCAGGTGGAAGGCACCTTTGCCCGCTCCCATGGCGGCTCGGGTTTGGGCCTGTCGATCGTGAAGGCGCTTGTCGCCTTGCACGGCGGTCGTTTTGTCATCGAGAGCGGGTCCCAGGGTGGCACAGTGGTTCGCGTGCACCTGCCGCTGGATCGGGTTGTCGACGGCAAATGCAACCGGCCGCAGGACGAAGCCGCCTGATACTCAACCAAATATTAATCGATTTGTTCGGATTCGTTTACAAACTTCGATTCATTTATGAGCCGTTAACTGCGGCGCCGTCAGTTTGCCGTCCAGGCAAAAAGAACACTGGGTTGGGTGGCAGTGCGCAAGCAACTATCTGCATTGGCAGCGGTGTTTTGCCTGTTCGCGGCGGGTAACGCGGCGGCTAAGGGCAACCAAAAGGGCACCGACCAAGGCGGCGACATTACGCAGTTCTATGGCACCAATGGCGGGCCGATAGATCCGTTCTACGGTCCGATCAACCCGTTCTACGGCGCGATCAATCCGTTCTATGGCACAATCAGCCCGTTCTGGGGCAACATCCAGCCGTTCTGGGGACCGATCAATCCGTTCTACGGCTCCATCAACCCTTTCTTCGGCAACATCGACGCCTTCTGGGGAACGATCAATCCGTTCGGCGGCAACGCGTTCCTTTCGAGCATCTATCCCTATTGGAGCGCGGCGGGTCCGGAATGGGGCGCCATCAACACGAACTGGAACAACCTGCAGGCCTCCGGTGCGAACGATTACTCCGGGCTGCAGGCGCAGCTGCGGAATTTCTTTGCCGAGGCCAAAACGGTCTGGGGACCGGCCGTCCAAGCCAACACCAATATGAGTTTCAATGCCTGGGCTCTGTCGATCTTCGCAAAATACGGCGTCGATCCGACGAGTCAGGCTTCGCTCGCGGCCGCGACGCCGGAAGCGCGCTCCGCGATCTTCTTCAATTTCTATGACCAGCTCATGGATATGACCCACATCGATCATCCGGACTGGTGGATGGCGGCGGTACATTGGTCACCCGAACTCGCCAAGGCGCAGGGTATCGGACCCATGCGCGTCGGTCTGCTCGACGCGTCGATCGCCAAGAACAATTCCGACGTCAAGAATCTCAAGTTCATCGGCGGTTACCAGGGTTATGTGAACGACCACGGCGCCGCGGTGGCGAGCCTGATCGCAGCGCAGCAGAACGGTGTCGGCGTTATGGGGATCTCGCCGTCGAGCACCGTCGAGCTCTACGATCCGTTCGACCAGACCGGCACGGCGAATTGGACCACCGTCACCAACGGCATCACCAAACTCAACGATCAGCAGGCAACGGTCATCAACGCTTCGCTCGGTGTGCCGGGTTGGACCTGGTCGGTCGAATGGGGCCAGATTCTGACCGCACTCGACGCCAGGAAGCACGGGCTCGTGCTGGTCAAGGCGGCGGGCAACGAAGGCGTCACGCAGACAAGCGATGTGGCCTGGCCGGCTGGCTACAGCGCGCCGACCAACATCATCATCGCGGGATCGGTCGGGCCCACGAACGAAATCTCGCAGTTCTCCAACACGCCGGGCGAGGCCTGCATCACTGTTGGGGGCGTCTGCCAGGAGCAGGACAAGCTCAAATACCATTTCCTCGTCGCACCTGGCGAACTGATGCTGGTCGAGGACAACCAGGGCGGCGTGACGCGCATGACGGGCACGTCATTCTCAGCCCCACTGGTCACCGGCACGATCAGCCTTCTCCAGATGCGCTGGCCGTGGCTTGCGAATTATGCCGACGAAACCGTGCAGATCATCCTGCGCTCGGCAACCGATCTGGGCGCGCCCGGCATCGATCCGGTCTATGGCTGGGGCATTCTGAATGCCGAAGCGGCGCAGTCACCGCTCAACTTCGACAACCTCATCGTCTTCAAGCCGTTCGTTTACAATAACGGCAACGGCCTCAACATCGACAAGAACGGGCCGAACTGGACTGCTGCCGAGCTCAAGGCCGCGATCCAATCGCCGGGCCAGCTCGACCAATGGAAGAGCCAGAAGGCATTCCTGGTTGTGTTCGAGAATATCGGAACAACCTACAGAGACTTCCTGATCCCTTTGAGCCCGTCGCTGATTGGCAAGAACCAGACCCTCAACGACCTCAAACATCCCTTCCAGGCTTTCCTGTATCAGCGGATGCTCGACTGGGCACAACAGACCCCGCGTCGACACAAGAAGCACGGTACAAAGGCCACCCGGCACTAAAAGCCGAAACACGCCCGGCTAAAGTGTTTGGTCCGGCTTGGCCGGGCCCACTATACCAAAGGCCTGGTTCTGACCGATCATCCGCTTCGCGAATCTTCGGACACGATTTCCATGGCGAGCGGCGGGTTTCGGATCAAAGTCGTGCGTCTCATCCGCGACGAATGGTTTCTCGGCGTCAGCTACGCCACCATCGGCCTGTTCTCACTGTTGGGCGAGCACGCGTACAGCAGGCTATCCAATCCCTTCATCCTCACCGCCGTGTTCTGCTGGTTGTTCGGCGTGGTTCTGGGCTCATGCCTCAACGTGGTCCGGCACGCCGACGGCGTGGCTGAGGTCATCGGCGAACCGTATGGAACGCTGGTTCTGACCCTGTCGGTGACGACGATCGAGGTGACGAGTATTTCGGCCGTCATGCTCCACGGCGCCAACAATCCCACGCTGGTGCGCGACACGCTGTTCTCCGTGATCATGGTCATTCTGGGCGGCATGGCCGGTGTGTCGCTTTTGATCGGCGGCTGGCGGCACAAGGAGCAGTCCTACAATCTCCAGGGCGCCAATTCGTACCTCGGCGTCATCATCCCTCTGGCTGTCATCGCGCTGATCTTCCCGAACTACACGGTGACCACGGCGGGCCCTACGCTTTCTTCGGTGCAGCAGATATTCGTCACCGTCGTATCGGCCGGGCTCTACGCAACCTTCCTCGTCCTGCAGACTGGGCGCTATCGCGGTTACTTCACGGTCGATGGGCCTGAGAGCGCCGCGCGCGAGATGGATCATCCACGCTCACTTACGCGCCATGCCATTCTGTTGGTTGTTTATCTGCTGCCGATCGGATTGCTAGCCGAAGAGCTCGCGCGGCCCATCGATTATCTGATCGAAACGCTGCAATTCCCCGCGGAATTGGGTGGCGTCGTTATCGCCATTATCGTCGCCACGCCGGAGGCGATCGGGGCAACACGGGCAGCCCTGAGCAATCAGATGCAGCACGCGGTCAACATCTTTCTCGGGTCGGTTCTCTCTACCATCGGACTCACGGTTCCGCTGATGCTGCTGATCAGCGATCTGACCCACCATGTGGTATTTCTGGGTCTTTCTGGCGCCAACAACGTCCTTTTGCTGCTGACGCTTGCCGTGAGCGTCGTGACGTTCGCAAGCGGACGGACCAACGTGCTGCAAGGCGCGGTTCACGTGGTCCTGTTTGCCGCCTTCCTGCTGCTGATCTTCGAGGCCTGACGGCACTATCCCAGGTATTTCTCTAACCATCCGACGATACGGCGGCGCAGGTCGACGAGGTTTGACGGCTTGTTGAAGTGATGGCCTTCGCCTTCATAGATCATGAGATCCACCGGCGTGCCCAACTCCTTCAGTGCATGCCAATACTCCAGCGACTGTGGCGCCGGGCATTCGACATCGCGCTCGCCGACATAAAGGAAAATCGGCGTCTTCGCGTGCTTGATGAACTCGATCGGGGACGATGCGCGATAGACCGCCGGATCGTCATATACCGAGGCGCCAAAGAACGGGATCATCCACTGATCGATTCCGTTCTGGCCGTAATAGCTCGTCCAGTTCGCGATGCCCGCACCGGCCACGATGGCCTTGAATCTGTGGGTCTGGGTGTTGGCCCACATCGAGAACCAGCCGCCATAGGAGTGGCCGTAGAGGCCCAGCCTTGCGTCGTCGACCGGCGCGATCTTCTCCACCGCATCGACGCCCGCCAGCATGTCGCGCAGATCGCCGCCGCCGAAATCCTTCACGTTGGCGCGGGTGAACGCTTCCCCCTCGCCATAGGAGCCGCGATCGTTCGGATAGAAGATGAAGTACCCCTTCTGGATCAGCTCATAGGCGAAGTCGAAATTGGTGCCATGCTGGCCTCCCGCGGCGATATAGTGCGGCGTATAGGCGGAACTGGGTCCGCCGTGAACGATCACCACCATCGGATATTTCTTGTTTGAATCCGGTTGAGCCGGTCCGACCAGCCAGCCCTGGAGGCGGTAATTCTCGTTCGCCCAGTGCACGCTTTTCACCGAAACGTTTTGAGCCAGGGCGTCGTTGTCGTGTGTGATGGGCTGCGCGCCGAAATTGGCAAAATGCACAAGCGAGATGCCGAAGGCGTGATTGAAGCCTTCTGAGATGATCGCCGCCTCCAAACCGTCAGCACTGTATGAAACCGATGACAACACATCTTGCCCGCGCACGCTTGTCGCGCTGAGGCAGCCTTCGAGGTTATTGGCCCTGTCACCGGCAGGCATGAGACGATGGAAGCAAAACGCATCGTCCTCAATCGCGCCACCCACAACCGCGTGTCCGCGCCAGTCGATGCTGCGGAACGAACCCTTGAAGTCTGGGGTGACATTGACCGGCTCGCCGCCCGCGAGCGGCACGGTGTAGACATCCCCACCGATCGATTGCCAGTCGCTCATCAGCCCGCCAATGAAGGCGACCGTCTTGCCGTCAGGCGAGACGCGCGGCAGCTCTATCTGCATCTTGGGCGCTGCGATCGGAAGCATCGTGCCCGTTTGCGCATCGATCCGATTGAGCGTCGCCACCCACCAATTGTTGTCGCCATTACCTTTCGCGGAGGTGACGACGAAGCCTTTGCCGTCCGGGGTCCAATCGTATTCGTACACATAGGTGTCTGCCGGAGACGCGAGTGTCATCCCGCCGCCGCCCGCCGGCACGATCGCGATCCGCTGCTCATCATTGGACTCGCCGATCTCGCCAACAAGGGCCGCGCCAGCTTCCACGGCGCCGATCATCTTGTGCGCACCCACCGTGACGAGCAGGGCAATCCGCGAGCCGTCGGGCGCATAACGGACCGTGTTGGCCACACCGGAAATGACCGTCAGGCGCTGCGGCTTGCCGTTCTTGACAGCGTAGAGCGCCGCGGTACCGGCCTTCTGATCGGTGGCGATGAAGGCGAGCGTGTCACCGGAGGGCGACCAAACGGTGTCGGAGTATTTGCACGGTTTGCAGGGGTCATAGCTGCTTAGCACCTTACCTTGCGCATCGTGCACGACCACCCGTCCATGAGGCTCTTCCGGCAGGTTGCCCGGATCGTCCGCCTCCACATCGGCCACGCGGTCGCCCTTTGCCGACAGCGCGAGATGATTATGATCCCGAATCGCGACAGGTGCTGCTTGCACCTCCAGCGCAGACAGGCTGAGCGCTATGGCTGCGCACGACGCAAATGTCCGTCTCATGAAATCCCCCTCTCAGCGCGAAAGCGCCGCTTCGATGAATCCGTCCAGAAAGATGTCGGCGGAAAGTTCGGCGACCCGCACCGGTTTGACCGCGCCCGCCGGATCCATCCAGGTGTGCGTCCAGTTGATCATGCCGAAATAGAGCATCGCCGCCGGCAGGCCGAGCGCCGGCTTGGCTCGCAGTTCGGGGCGCAGTTCGGTCAGGATGTCCCGCACGATGCCGATCAGCCTATGCTGGATGCCGACGATGATCGCACGGCGCTGCTTCGGCAGGTGGTTGAGTTCGTTCAGGAGCACCTTTTGCCGCGCCGCCGCGCCCGCATAATGCTTCATGAATTCCGTGGTGATCGCACGCAGCGCCTCTGCGGGGCCGAGACCGCGCGCCACGATCGCTTCGGCCGCGTCAAGAAGTGCGCGGACATGGGAGTGCATGACGTCGAAGAGAATGTCCTCTTTTGACGGGTAGTAATGGTAGATCAGGGATTTCGAAATGCGGCAGACTTTGGCGAGATCGCTGATCGAGGCGCCAAGGAACCCGCGCTCGGCATAAAGCCGGGCGGCCTTTTCGACGATTGCCTCGCGCCGAACTCCGTAATCGGCGGCCTGCGTTCGCGCCATCGAATCCTTCTTGCCGGCGGGGTTGATAATTGACCGGCCATTCGGTTTGTTAATCCAGGAAACCGGCAGGCACAATCCATGACCGCATCGCCTGAAATGCGCGCCTTGAAGAATACGCCTGCCATCGGGTGGGACTGGGAGCGGATTGCCTATCTCGTGCATCTGTCGCGGGCGTTGGACGCGCTGGAAGAGAAGACGCTCGTCCCGGAGCGTAAGATCTTCTATCAGTTCTCCGCGCGCGGCCACGATATGGCGCAGATCATGCTCGGCCAGAAGCTGACCCGCCGCAACGATGCGATCTGCGGTTATTACCGCTCCCGGCCGGTTCTGCTGTCGCTCGGCGTTGCGCCGGAGGAGGCGCTTGGCTCGGCCCTGATGCGCGCCGGCGGTTATTCCGACGGACGCGATATCGGCACGGTGTTCAACTATCCCAATCCCGACGGCCCCTCGGCGCTGCCGATGTGCGGCGGCGTTGGCGCGCAATACACGCCAACGGCGGGCTGGGCGCAGGCGCTTGAATACCGGGCGAAGGTTCTGAAAGAGACCGATTGCGGCGATGCTATCGCCGTGGCCCTCGGCGGCGACGCCTCGGTCGCGACCAATGGCTTCTGGTCTGCGCTCACCATGGCGACGACGCTCAATCTGCCGATGCTCTTCTATATCGAAGACAATGGATACGGCATTTCCGTGCCATCCACGTTCCAGACCCCGGGGGCGAACATCGCCGCCAATCTGAAGAGCTTTAAGAATCTGGACGTGCTTTCCGGCGACGGGACCGATCCGGATGAGACCGCGGTTCTGGTCGAGCGCAGCATCGCCCATGTGCGCGCGCGCCGCGGGCCGGCACTGCTTCATCTGACTGTGCCGCGGCTCGAGGGCCATTCGTTTCAGGATACGCAGACCTACAAATCCGAAAGCGTGGTCAGGGCGGAATGGGCGCGCGATCCGCTTCCCAAGCTGCGCGATTATCTCGTGCCGGCGCTGCTCGATGACGCGGCTTGGGACGCGATTGCAGCCAAAGCGGAAGCAGACGTCAACGCCGCGCGCGGACGCGCCGAAGCGCGGCCGCTGGTCGATCCGTCGCGTACGGCGCGCCACGTTTTCTTTGAAGACGAGATGCAGCGCGAAGGCGGGCAACGAATGCATGCCTATACGGCTCCACCGTCCAGCGCCGAACCAAAGCCTGAGGGTCAGCGCATCAATATGGTCACGGCGATCCGGCGCACCCTGGAGCACGAACTCGCGATCAATCCGCGCATGCTCGTCTTCGGTGAGGATATTGGACCGAAGGGCGGTGTGCATGCGGTGACGCTCGGGCTTCAAGAGAAGTTTGGCGACGCGCGCGTGTTCGATACCAGCCTCTCGGAAGAGGGCATCATCGGCCGCGCCGTCGGCATGGCGATCGCCGGCCTGATGCCGGTGCCAGAAATCCAGTTCCGCAAATATGCCGATCCAGCGACCGAGCAGCTCAACGATTGCGGTACGATGCGCTGGCGCACCAACAACCGCTTCGCGGCACCGATAGTGGTGCGCATGCCCATCGGCTTCTTCAAATGCGGCGATCCGTGGCACAGCCAGACCAACGAGGTGCAGTTCGTCCATTCGCCGGGCTGGAAGGTCGCTGTGCCGTCGAACGCGGAAGACGCCGTCGGCCTGTTGCGCGCAAGCCTGCGCGGCAACGATCCGGTGATCTTCTTCGAGCATCGCGCGATGCTGGACGCGACATCGGCACGCAGGCCCTATCCGGGCGATGATTACGTTCTCGAATTCGGCAAGGCGCGCGTGGTGCGCGAAGGCTCGGATCTAACCATCGTCACGTGGGGTGCGATGGTGGAACGGTGTGAACAGGCGGCAGAAGGCCGCCCCGTTGATATCCTCGATCTGCGCACCTTGATGCCCTGGGACCGCGAAGCTGTGCTCGCGTCGGTCAAACGTACGCGCCGCTGTCTGATCGTGCATGAGGACCTGATCAGCGCCGGCTTCGGTGCGGAGGTCGCGGCGGTGGTGGCGGAGACCTGTTTCCTCGATCTCGATGCGCCGGTGTCGCGTCTTGCGATGCCGGATATCCCGAGCCCGCACAATCCCGCACTGATGGAATGGGCGCTGCCATCGGTCGAAGATATTGCCGCGCGTATCGATGCACTGATCGGATTCTGACGATGGCTGACATTCTCGTTCCAACCGAGCAGGAAGGCACCAAGGCCGTCGTCAAGACGTGGCTGAAGAAAGTCGGCGATGCGGTGCGCGAGAACGATCCGGTGGTCGAACTCGAAACCGACAAGGTGGCCGTGGAGATCGCAGCGACCGCCGACGGCACCTTGTCGGAGATTCTGGCCGAAGAGGGTGCTGAGGTTGAGCCCGGTGCGGTGCTCGGCCGGATCGGCGCAGCAGGCGCTGGATCGGCCGCTTTCGCAACGCCGCAGGACGCGAGTGTGCCGTCGGCGAAACCCGAAGTGCCGCGCGCACGGGCGGACGCATCGCAACTGCCGCCGGGTATCCGCCGGATGCTGGAGGAGAATGGGCTGCAGGCGGCCGACGTTCCGGTCAGCGGCGTGCGGCTGACACGCGAGGACATCCAGGCCGAAGTGGATCGCCGTGCAAAGGGCGGGGCGGCAGGCGTGACGCGCGTGCCGCACGACACCATGCGCAAGCGGATTGCCGAGCATCTGTCGCATTCGGTCCAGGTCGCGCCGCATGTCACCGCCGTGTTCGAAGCCGATTTCACCGCGATCTCGGCGCATCGCGCGGCCAACAAGGACGCCTTCGCGAAAGAGGGTGCGAACCTCACCTTCACGGCCTATTTCATTGCCGCGTCGGCGGCCGCAATGAAGGTCGCGCCGGCCGTCAACGGCCGCTGGTACGACGACCGCATCGATATCTATGAAGACGTTAACATCGGCATCGGAACGGCGCTCGGCGAAAAGGGCCTGATCGTTCCCGTGGTCCACCGTGCGCAGGCGCTGTCGCTGCTCGATATCGCGAAGGTGCTCAGCGATCTCACCGCACGCGCCAGGGACGGGAAACTCTCCCAGGACGACGTTCGCGGCGGGACGTTCTCAATCTCCAATCACGGCGTTTCGGGGTCGCTGGTAGCTGCGCCGATCATCATCAACCAGCCGCAATCGGCGATCCTGGGCGTCGGCAAGCTCGAGAAGCGTGCCGTGGTGCGCGGCGACAGAATAGAAATCCGCCCGATGGCCTATGTCACCCTCACCATAGATCATCGTGTGATCGACGCATTCCAGACTAATACCTGGCTGTCCCGGTTCGTCGAAATCCTCGAAACCTGGCGGGGTTAGCGCAAGGAGATCGGCATCTCCGTAAAGCCGCGAAACCTCGCACGCTGGCTGCGAACGGGCTTAGCCGTCAGCTGGTAGCCTGGAAAGCGTTTCAGGAACGCCGCCAGCGCGATGCGCGCCTCCATCCGCGCGAGGTTCATGCCTGCGCATTGATGGATTCCGGCCGCGAACGCCAGATGGCGGTTCGGGTCGCGGGCGATGTCGAACGCCTCCGCATTCTCGAACGCCGCCGGATCGCGATTGGCCGCGCCGATGCAGAGCGTGACGAAGGTGCCGGCGTCGAGACGTTCTCCGCCGATCTCGACAGGCCTCGTCGTGATCCGGTTGCCGAGCTGGTTCGAGCTTTCATAGCGCAATACTTCTTCGATCGTGGTGCGAAGCAGGTCCGGATTGGCGATGAGCCTTACACGCTGATCGGGATGGCGTGCCAGGAGTTCGATCGCATTGCCGATCAGGTTCGTCGTCGTCTCGTGCCCGGCGTTGAGCAGGAACACGCAGTTTTCGGCCAGCTCCGCCGTGTTTAAGGGTTCGCCGTCGCTCTGCATCAGCCGCGTGAGGACGTCATGCGCGGGATCGCCTGGGCTTCGATGGCGCTCTTCGATCAGTCCCGAAAGATAGGCGTGAAAGTCCGCGAGCGCCTGTTCGCCGGTCTGTTTCGCTGTGTCCGTCAGGACCGGTTCGAGCGCGCCCAGAATCGCAAGCGACCAGCCCCGCAGCGGTGCGCGGTCGGCATCGGGGATGTCCAGAAGATCGCCGACCACTTCGACCGGAATGGCGCCCGCGAATTCGGCGATGGCGTCCATGTCACCGCGATCTTCCGCGCGGTCCAGCAGCCTTGCCACAAGGCTTTCCAGTTTCGGTTCGAGTCTCGCAAGCGCCCTTGGAATGAGCGCGCCCATGATCGAGCGGCGCACACGCGTGTGATAGGGCGCATCGTTGAAGACGAGGCTTGTGGTGTGATGCCGGAACAGCCGCGAGTCCGTCCCGTATTTCGGACCGAATTCTTTCTTCTTGTCGGAGCTGAAGGTCCCGGCGTCGCGGTAGACCGACAGCACATCTTCGTATCGCGTGAGGAACACGCTGCCGTCGGGCATGCGTTTCACGGGCGCATGCTCGCGGAGCGCGCGATAGATGGAGAACGGATCGTCGAAGAAATTGGGCTGCAGATTCCGGAGATCGAAGGTTCCCGCGATCTCCGCGCCGGATTTCATGGCAGCAGCTCGTCGACCCAGTCCCACACGGCAGACGGATTTTCGACCATTGCGGTGTGGCCGGCGGCGATCTGGTGGGCATCACGGTCGTAAACCGCCAACTGCTCGCGCGAGACCATCGCATCGGTTATGCCGCACGCGAGGTGGATGGGTGCCTCGGCTTTGGCTATCAGCGCCCCCATGGGCGGCGGTCCGATCGACGCCGTCGCGGGATCGTAGGCGAGACGCCAACCATTGCCGGATTGTGCAACACCGGATAGGGCCTCGGCCGAGTCCGGGGCCACCAGGCCCACGAGGCCTGAGACCTTGAGATAGCGTGCGATGGCGTCATCGCGGCTTTCGAACAGGCGCGCAGGCGTTGCCGCCATCTTGCGCATGCCCGCGAGCTCTTCGTCGTTCCACTGAACCTTGATGCCCAGACCGAACACGCGCGCCGGTGACACGCCGAACGCGCCGGACGCAAGCGCCAGCGCCACGACTCCGCCCATCGAATGACCGAGAACGACGATTTCCTCTGCACCGCGTATGAGTTCCGTGACATCGCCCGCATGGGCGTTCAGGCTGTAATCATCGGAATGCGCCGATGCGCCGTGTCCGCGCAGGTCCGGCGCGATCCAGCGTCCGGTCCAGCGGTTGGCGGCGATGAACTTCGTCCACACTTTCCGGGTCGCACCGAGCCCGTGCAACAACACGAGCAGGCGCGGACCTTCGCCTCCGCGATCGGCTTCGAGCTTCACGGCTTCTCCTTACGATGATCGAACACGCGCTTTGCCTTGCCCTCCGACCGCATCAGCGTGCCTGGAAGCATGATGACGATTTCGGCGTTGAGCCCATAGCGCGATTTCATGCGGACCGCGAGTGTTTCGCGTGCACGGACATGGACACCCTCATCGTGCGCGAGCGCCTCGCAGGTCACGGCCAGACAGTCCATCGCGCCCGTTCGCGTGACATCGATCCGGTAATGCGGGGATAGGCCCGGTTCGGAAACGATCAGTTCCTCGATCTGGCGCGGAAAGATGTTCACGCCGCGGATGATAAGCATATCGTCGCTGCGGCCGGTGATGCGATCCATGCGCCGCATGGGGACGTCCCCGACAGGCGGCGTGAGACGCGACAGATCGCCGGTGCGATAGCGGATGATGGGCACGGCTTCTTTCGAGAGCGAGGTGAACACCAGTTCGCCCTCTTCGCCGTCGGGTAACGGCAAGCCCGTAACCGGATCTACGATCTCGGGAACGAAGGCATCTTCCCACACCGTGAGTGCGCCTGGCGCGTCGGCGCGCTCTTGCGCGACACCGGGACCGAGTACTTCCGAAAGCCCATAGATGTCGAGCGCGATGATGTTAAGCCGCTTTTCGATTTCCTGGCGCAGTTCGTCGCTCCAGGGTTCGGCGCCATGAATGCCGATCTCGAGCGACGTGCTTTGCGGATCGAAGCCGGCGCGTTCGAGCGCTTCCGCCAGCACGAGAGCGTAAGACGGGGTGCAGCAGAGGATGCGTGGCTTCAGATCGCAGATGAGCTGTACCTGACGTTCGGTCTGGCCGCCGCTCGCCGGCACGACCGCGCAGCCCATCGCCTCGGCGCCGCCGTGAAGGCCAAGGCCGCCGGTGAAGAGCCCATAACCGTAGGCGTTGTGGATCAGGTCACCCGGTCTGCCGCCCGCTGCGCCAATGGAGCGCGCCACCAGCGTGTTCCAGAGGCTAAGGTCATTCTTCGTGTACCCCACGATGGTCGGCTTGCCCGTTGTCCCGGAAGACGCGTGGATGCGCGCGCAGTTTTCGCGTGGGACGGCGAACATCCCGAACGGATAGTTCTCGCGGAAATCGCTTTTCAGCGTGCAGGGAAATCGCGCCAGATCGGTCAGCGACTTGAGATCGTCCGGCGTAACGCCAGCGGCGTCGCACTTCGCCCGGTAATAGGCCGTGTTATCGTAAGCGTGTGCGATGGACCATTGCAGCCGATTCAGCTGCTCGGCTTCCAGCGCGTCGCGCGACGCCGCCATCACATCGCGTTCATGGTGAGCAGCTCATAGGTCGCAACCGTTTCGCCGGCCTGATTGGTCAGGATGACCTGCCAGCGGACTTCACCGTATTGCTCGTTGCGCGGCATCTTGGCTTTGGCGGTGAGCTGGACTTGGATGCTGTCGCCCGGTTTCACCGGCTTGGTGAAGCGCAGATTATCGAGCCCGTAATTGGCGAGCACAGGTCCAGGCGCCGGATCGACAAACAGACCGGCCGCGAAAGAGAGCAGCAGATAGCCATGCGCCACGCGCCCACCGAAGAACGGATTGGCGGCGGCGGCCTTTTCGTCCATGTGGGCGTAGAACGTGTCGCCGGTGAAATGCGCGAACTTCTCGATATCGTCGAGGGTGATCGTGCGCGGTGCCGTGATCAGCGTCTTGCCGAGTTCGAGTTCGCCGAATTTGAGGCGGAAGGGGTGGGGACCCTCGCGCATCTCGGGACTGCCGCGCATCCATTCGCCGGTGACTGCGCCAAGCATGCGCGGGCTCCCCTGCAAGGCCGTGCGCTGCATGTAATGCATGACGCCGCGCAGCCCGCCCATCTCCTCGCCGCCACCGGCGCGTCCTGGACCGCCATGGGTCAGAACCGGCAGCGGAGAGCCATGACCGGTGGATTCCTTCGCGCAATCGCGATCGAGGATCAGCAGGCGCCCATGGAACGCGCCCGATCCCGTCAGCACGTCGCGCGCCACGGCAGGATCGTAGGTACAGAGCGACATTACCAGCGAACCCTGCCCGCGGTTCACCAGCGCGATAGCGCCGCTCACATCGCGATAGGGCATGAGGGTCGCCACCGGCCCGAATGCCTCGGTATCGTGGACGCGCTGGGCCTTTGACGGATCGTCGCAGCGCAGCAGCACTGGCGAAAAGAACGCCCCTTTGCCATCCGCTTTGTCCGGATCGCCGAAGACGATGCGCGCTTCTTTCGAAAGCGTTTCCACCTTTTCGCGCACGTCATCGCGTTGGGCGACACTCACGAGTGCGCCCATCCGTGTCTTCTCGTCGCGCGGATCGCCGACAACGATCTCGCCCAAGGCTTTCTTCAGGGCGGCTTCCGCCGCATCCATTAGTGCTGCGGGCACGAAGGCGCGGCGGATGGCGGTGCATTTCTGCCCGGCCTTCACCGTCATTTCGCGCACGACCTCTTTGACGAAGAGATCGAATTCCGGCGTTCCGGGAGCCGCATCCGGCCCGAGCACCGCGGCGTTGAGCGAATCGCGCTCCGCGATGAAGCGCACGCTCTCGCGCGCGATGACCGGATGACGCTGAAGTTTTTCGGCCGTGCTAGCGGAGCCGGTGAAGGAAACGACGTCCTGTCCGTTCAGATGATCGAACAGATCGCCGACAGGCCCAACGATCAGTTGCAGCGCGCCTTTGGGCAGGACATTCGCCTCGATCAGAATGCGGAACGCAGTTTCGGCGAGGTAGGCGGTCGCGGTCGCAGGCTTCACGATCGCAGGGACGCCGGCGAGCAACGTTGGCGCGAGCTTCTCCAGCATGCCCCAGACGGGGAAGTTGAAGGCGTTGATGTGTACCGCCGCACCCTGCAACGAGGTCATCACGTGCTGGCCGACAAATGTGCCCCGCTTGGAAAGGCCTTCGACCAAACCATCAACCAGGATCGTGTCGTTCGGCAGTTCGCGCCGGCCCTTGGATGCGTAGGCGAACAGCGTGCCCGCACCACCCTCGATGTCGATCCAACTGTCGGACTTCGTGGCGCCGGACTCGTACGACAACTCGTAGAGCGCATCCTTCTTCGCCATGAGGGCTTCGGCGAGGGCCTTCAGCATCTTCGCACGCTGATGGAACGTCACCGCGCGCAGGGCAGGGCCACCGATATTGCGCGCATGCGTGAGCATGCTCGCGAAATCGCGCACCGTCGTGCCGGTCTCGGCAACGGTCTCGCCGCTCACCGCGGATACGATGGCTGCGAGATGTCCCTTCGGCGCGAACCAATTGTCCGCGGCGTAGCTTTGAAGCTGCATGATAGCCTCCTAGCGGCCGGTAAATTTGGGTGGACGCTTTTCGCCGAAGGCCGCGACGCCTTCCTTGTAGTCGGACGAGCGGCCGAGTTCGCGCTGCAGGTCACGCTCGAGATCGAGCTGCTCGTCGAGGCTGGCCTGCCATCCCCTGCGCATCGCGAGCTTGATCGCGGCAAGCCCGCGCGTGGGGCCGCTCGCCAGCCGCTGTACCAGCTTGTCGGCCTCGGCTTTCAATTGCTCGTCATCGACGGCCCGCCAGATCAGGCCCCAGGCCTCCGCCTTTTCGGCACTCAGCGTCTCGCCCGTGAGCGCGAGACCGAGCGCACGCGCGTGACCCGCCAGCCGTGGGAGGATCCAGGTACCACCGGAATCGGGCACGAGCCCGATATTGGAAAACGACTGGATGAAACGCGCACTCTTCGCTGCGAGCACGATGTCCGCCGCCAGCGCGATATTGGCTCCCGCGCCCGCAGCCACGCCGTTCACTACGCATACGATGGGCTTGCGAAGATTGATCATGCGCTTGATGAGCGGGTTGTAGCTGGTCTCCAGAGACGCGCCGAGATCGAGTTCGTCGCCGCCGGGCGCGACCGCACGATCGGAAAGGTCCTGGCCGGCGCAGAATCCGCGTCCCGCCCCGGTCAAGACCATCACGCGAATGGCCGAATCCTCTTCGACCTTCGTGAGCGCGTCCGCGACCTCGGCATGCATCTGGACGGTGAAGCTGTTGAGGCGGTCGGGCCTGTTGAGCATGAGCCGCGCAACGCCGTCCGCCGCTTCGAAAAGAATGGTTTCGTATGACATGGCCACCTCCCAACACCGTGCGGGCAGGTCCCGCTGTCCTTTGGATCAGGTTTAAAATAGAACGGCTGGACGGTCAATTTTGGGAGCGGCCATGAGTGCTGACGACCTTGCGCGCCGCGTCGCCGAATGCCTGCACGCGCGCGAGGGAACGGGGCCGGCGTGGAATATCGAGATCGAAGACGTGCGTGAAGGCTATGCGCGCATCGCGATGCTCGTCCGCGCCGACATGCTCAACGGCAAGGCCATCGCGCATGGCGGCATGATTTTCGCGCTGGCCGATACGGCCTTCGCCTATGCCTGCAATTCTCGCAATGTGAACACGGTGGCCCAGAGCGCGACGGTGAATTTCCTGGCGCCCGGCCAATTGGGCGACCGGCTGGTTGCGGAAGCGCGCGAAGAGGCTCTAACGGGCCGCTCGGGCGTTTATCATGTGGCGGTCCGGAACCAGAGGGACGAGAAAATCGCCGTGTTTCAGGGGCTTTCACGGTCCATCGGCGGGCCGATCCTGGACGAGGATTAATTGACCGACCGGTCGGGTTATTATATATTGGACTATCGTGAGGAGTGACGGATGTACACGACCGAACTCAAGGATAAGAACCAGAAATCGGCTCCTCTGATTTCGGCGCCTGAGGATCCCGAGCGGTTGGGGGCTTTCGACGCGCGGGTCGCGGCTGATGACTTCATCGAGCCCAAGGACTGGATGCCGGAAGCCTATCGCAAGACGCTGGTGCGCCAGATTTCCCAGCACGCCCATTCCGAGATCGTCGGCATGCTGCCGGAAGGCAACTGGATTACGCGCGCGCCATCGCTGCGCCGCAAGGCCGTGCTGCTCGCCAAAGTACAGGACGAGGGCGGCCATGGACTTTATCTTTACGCGGCCGCCGAGACGCTCGGCACCTCGCGCGAGGAGATGATCGAGGCGCTGCATTCCGGCCGCGCGAAATATTCAACAATCTTCAATTATCCGACGCTCACTTGGGCCGATATCGGCGCGATCGGGTGGCTGGTCGACGGCGCGGCGATCATGAACCAGGTGCCGCTGCAGCGGACGTCCTACGGTCCTTACGCACGCGCCATGGTGCGCATCTGCAAGGAAGAGAGTTTCCACCAGCGCCAGGGCTTCGAGATCATGATGACGCTCGCGAGCGGCACGCTGGAGCAGAAGCGCATGGCGCAGGACGCGCTGAACCGCTGGTGGTGGCCGTCCATCATGATGTTCGGTCCGTCCGACGAGAACTCCCCCAACACCGCACAATCGGTACGCTGGCGGATCAAGCGGGACACGAATGACGAGTTGCGCCAGAAATTCATCGACGTGACCGTGCCGCAGGCCGAAGCGATCGGCCTCACCGTTCCCGATTCCGACCTCAAATGGAATGAGGCGCGGGGTTCATACGACTTCGGCGAGATCGACTGGGAAGAGTTCTATGCCGTGGTGCGCGGCGAAGGCGCGGTTGCGAAAGAACGCATGCAGGCCCGCGTGCAGGCCTGGGAAGACGGAAAATGGGTGCGGGAGGCGGCGGCCGCGCACGCCGAGAGGTCCTCTGCACGCATGGCGGCGGAGTAAGAAGCAATGAGTAAAGAATGGCCACTCTGGGAAGTCTTCATCCGGGTGAAAAACGGACTGTCGCACAGGCATGCGGGTAGCGTGCATGCCGCTGACGCGAAGATGGCGCTGGAAGCGGCGCGGGATACCTACACGCGGCGCATGGAAGGCGTGAGCCTTTGGGTGGTGCCATCGGCCGCCATTGTGGCCAGCGATCCGGGCGACGCCGCCGAACTCTTCGAACCGGCGGCGGACAAGGTCTATCGCCACCCGACATTCTATGCGATCCCTGAAGGGATCAAGAACATATGACGACTTGTTCTTTGATCCCAACACCGTCATGGCCGCCCTTGAGGCGGCCATCCATCCGGCACGTGTCCACGCGCCGCAAAGGCTTTTTCGCTCGCGGGCGTTCGCGCGATGGATGGCCGGGTCAGGCCCGGCCATGACGGATAGGGAGAATGAACGCTTTCATCACGCCATCCGGCTGGGCGACGATGCGCTGATCCTCGGCCAGCGTCTTTCGGAGTGGTGCGGACATGCGCCGATGCTGGAGATCGATCTGTCGCTCGCCAATATCGGCCTCGATCTGATCGGTCAGGCGACGCATTTCCTGGGTGTGGCGGCAGAGGCGGAGGGCAAAGGCCGCGATGCCGATGCGCTGGCTTTCCGCCGCGACGTGCTCGATTTCCACAATTGCCTTCTGGTCGAACAGCCCAACGGCGATTTCGCACAGACCATTGCCAAACAGGTTCTTTTCTCCAACTGGCATGAATTGCTGCTGAGAGAGGTTTGCGACGCGCCGGATCACCAGCTTTCTGCAATCGCCCAGAAGGGGGTGAAGGAAGTCACCTATCACGTCCGCTTCGCCAATGAGTGGACGGTGCGGCTGGGCGATGGCACCGAAGAGAGCCGCTTGCGCATGATCGCCGGTCTCGACTGGATGTGGCGTTTCGTGGACGAGTTGTTCGATCCGAAGGACGGTGCGCCGTCGTTGCGCTCCGAATGGGATGCGCGGATCGCGAAGGTCCTGTCGGAGGCCGGCCTCGAGCAGCCGAAAGCGCGGCGCGGAGTGAAGGGCGGGCGGAACGGACATCATTCCGAACATCTCGGCCATCTCCTGTCCGAGATGCAGTTCCTGCAGCGCGCCTATCCGGATGCACGATGGTAGCGGTCGCGAAATCCGTCTCTCTGAAGGACCGGGTGTTCGAGATTCTGTCGCACGTCCCGGATCCCGAGATCCCATGCATCTCGGTTGTCGATCTCGGCATCGTGCGCGATGTGACGGACGACACGGTCACGATCACGCCGACCTATACCGGCTGCCCCGCAACGCTCACGATCGAGGCCGATATCCGCACGGCGCTCGATCGCGCGGGCCTGAACGCGCTGAAGCTTGCAACGGTTCTCTCGCCGCCCTGGACGACCGACTGGATCACCGAGGAGGGTCACAGGAAGCTGCACGCTTATGGCATTGCGCCGCCGACACGGAGCGTTCCGCAATGCCCGCGCTGCGGCTCATCCCATACCGAGGAGATCAGCCGCTTCGGTTCGACGCCTTGCAAATCGCTCCATCGCTGTCTCGATTGCCGCGAACCCTTCGATCGTTTCAAGTGTCACTGACATGTCCATCAACGCTGGTTTCCACAAACTGAAGATCGCCGAAGTGCGACGCGAGACGCCGGATGCGGTGTCGATCCGCTTCGAGATTCCCGACGCATTGAAAGACGTGTTCGCGTTCAAGGCCGGTCAGCACCTCACCTTGCGCACCGACATGAACGGCGAGGACATTCGCCGCAACTATTCGGTTTGTGTATCACCGCATGAAAACGAGATCCGTATCGCCGTGAAGCAGATGCCGGGCGGCCGGTTTTCGGGCTGGGCGAACAGCGTGCTCGCGGCCGGTCACACGATCGACGTTCTGCCGCCGCTCGGCCGGTTTGTGCTGCCGGAGCGGAGTGGCAATGCACCTTATTATGTGGCCATGGCCGGCGGTTCGGGCATCACGCCGGTGGTGTCCATCATCAAGGCGGGATTGCAACTAGACCCGATGGCGCGCTTCACACTGCTTTATGGCAACCGCGATTCTGCTTCGATCATGTTTCTCGAAGAATTGGCCGGGCTGAAGAACCGCTATCTGGATCGGCTCGAGGTCTATCACTTCCTCGAAAACGAGGCGGAAGAGGTCGAACTCTTCAACGGTCGCCTCGACCGCGCCAAATGCGATGAGGTCTTCTCACACCTCGTGGATACCACCGCGGCGGATGCGTTCTTCATCTGCGGGCCCGGACCGATGATGGACGCCGCGGAAGAGGCTCTGGAAGCGAGAGGCGTTGCTCCGGAGAAGATCTTCATCGAGCGCTTCACCACCGGCCGTATTTCCGCCGAGCAGCTCGCGCGCGATGAAGTCCTCCAGCAAAAGGCGCAGGGTACGCAGATGACCATCACGCTCGATGGAAGGCGCGCCAAAGTTGCCTTCGATGCCGCCAAGGGGAACATCCTCGAAAGCGTGCAGGCAGCCGGCTTACCTGCGCCTTATGCCTGCAAGGGTGGCGTCTGTTCGACGTGCCGCGCGCGCGTGATCAGCGGGCGGGTGACAATGAAGAAGAATTACGGCCTCACCGATCAGGAAGTCGCACAAGGCTATGTGCTCACCTGCCAGTCGGTGCCGGAAAGCGACGCCGTCGAATTGACCTATGACGGCTGATCAGGGCGACCAATAAACCCAAACCGGCGTCCCGGTCTGATTTAGCACTGCACGCACCGGCATCTCGTGGATATCCGTTCCCGCCGCGGCGTTGCGATAGGTCGCCAGCTTCTCATCGCCGCGAATGAGGATGACGATCAGCTTTGAACCCAGAATGGCGCGCAGGGTGAACGTCATACGCTCGCCGGTGGCTGCGGCGCTGTCGGCGTGTATGGCCTGCACCAGATTGGGCCGTGTGAGATCGAGGGCCGCATCCAAGCCCGCCGAATGCGGATAGAGCGAAGCGGTATGGCCGTCGTCTCCCATGCCGAGCAGCATGACATCGAACGGCCGGGGCATGGCCGATATGGACGCATCGACCTTCGCTTCGGCCTCGGCCGGCGATGTGTCTGGTGTCTTCAGCGGAACCAGCTTCGCATCGCTTGCCGCGTTCCGGAGCAATCGCGTCCGCACCAGTTTCTCGTTGCTGCCATCCTGGTCCGGAGCAATCCAGCGTTCGTCGGACAATGTCACCGAAATTTTTTCCCAGGGCGCGGTTCGCATCGACAGCGCATCGAACAATACCCCCGGCGTCGTTCCGCCGGATACCGCAAGGCTTGCCACGCCCCGCGACGACACGCTTCCGGTGACGCGAGAAACGATTTCATCCGACAGCGCGCGAACTAAGTCGTTCGCATTTGGGAAACTGTGGAGAATGCTATCCGTCATGGCGGCAGACCAACGTCCACCGCGGCCAATGTCAAGCGTGTCTGCTATGCCGTACGTGCCAGCGGAAGCGCAGTGGGCTGTTCTTCGCGCGCCCGGTTCGGAATGATGACGCTGACGGTTGTTCCATGGTTCAGGATGCTGTCGATCCTGAGCTTGCCACCATGCACTTCCGCGAGTGCGCGAACCAATGCGAGACCGAGTCCAGTTCCCTCATGCGCCGCGCCGGCGCTGCTGCGCACCTGGATGAAGGGATTGCCCAGATGATGAACATGTTCGGGCGGGATACCGATGCCCGTGTCTTCGACCGACAGGACGAGCGCGTCGTTCTCGGAACGCGCACGCACGGTCACATGTCCGCCGGCGGGCGTGAACTTGACCGCGTTGGAGAGAAGATTGAGCAGGATCTGCTTCAGGGCCCTGCGATCGGCATCCACTTTCAGGGACGATGATGAGGGGATATCCTCGGTCAGCGACACGCCGTTGCGTTTCGCGCGGTCCTGCATCAGCGCCATGCAGTCGCCGACGATTTCCCTTATGTCGAACGTCTGGCGTTGCAGCTCGAACTTGCCCGCCTCGATCTTCGACATGTCGAGCACATCGTTGATCAGGCTCAACAGATGATGCCCCGCACCCTGAATGAGGCCGGAGTATTCGTGATAGCGCTCGTCGCCCAGGGGCCCGAACAGCTTCCGGTGCATCAACTCCGAAAAGCCGATGATGGCGTTGAGCGGTGTGCGCAGCTCATGGCTCATGGTCGCCAGGAACATCGACTTCAGCCGGTTGGCGCGTTCGGCCGCATCCTTGGCGACAATGGCTTCCTCACGCGCCGTTTCCGCCCGCACGATGGCGGCGGCGAGACCCTGCTCGAGCCGGCGCCTTTCCGCCAGCGCCGCGCCGACCAGAACAACCGTGAATCCGATCACGGCGACGAACACCTGCACCACAATGATCTGATCCCGCACCGAAAGCGGCCTCAGCGCACCGTGCGAATCCTTCACCAGCACCGGAATCATGAAATAGGCGGCCGCCATCAACAGGCCGATAAAGCCGCCGGCGAAGCCCCTTTGGAACGTCACCAGCACGATGGCCGGGAACACGAGGAAGGCGATCGGAACGTCCCGTGCCACGAAATTGAGCAGCAGCGTTCCGGCGACAACGCCTAGAAGCAGCAGCGTGACCGCGATCTGATCGCGGCTGAACATCTTCTTGAGTGCCTCGAGATGAACCGTCATCAGCATCGGCACAACGATGCTGTAACCGAGCGCGTCGGTGGCATACCAGTCGAATGCCTGGTGAAGGAAAGGGCGATCAAACCGGAGATAGAAATAGACGGCTGAAAGGATGCCCGCCGCAGCCGGCGCCGGTCCGAGCGCCAGGGCGTAGAACACGCAAAGCGGCTTCGGCCGGGAAAGATCGTGGTGCAGGCCCAGATATTCCAGTGGAGCCGCCACGATCAAGACGCCCACGGTATTGCAGAACGTCAGGGCGGTCGCTGTGGAGAAATCGTCTCCCATGAACAGGTCGGCGCAGAAATTGGCGCCAAGTCCTACGATCAGCAACGCCGGCCAATCGCTGCGCGGATGCTTGAGCAAAAAGAAAACGATGACCGCGTTGGCGATCCAGAGCGCACTCACTCGTCCGATGATGTCGGAGAGCGCAAGTCCACCACAGACACTGACGAACACGAGAGCCGCAATCGCCAATAGGACGAGTGGAGATGCACCGATCCAACGCCGTATTGCGGCGCCGGAGGTCAATGTGACCATACCAACACCCTATCCCCCCAAAAGGCGATCCAGCCGCAACAGCCGCTGTAATCCTGAACGGTTCGTGTAGCAGCGCGCGGGATAACGAGGGGTTAAGTCGGAACTGGAGCCTACCAGCGGTGGTGGTCCGACCTACTGTGCTACCCTAAGGGAGGCGGGTTTAAGTGCTGTTGTGCGCTGTTTGTGCCGCCATGGTTGCCAAACCGTTGAGGATGAGCCCAAGCGAAACCAGAAGCCTCTGATTTTTCGGCGATTTTTGCCGTCCCGCGCTTGTAACGTTCAATGGAACCAGTTGGTGACGAACGCGTTTTCGGTTGGGCGTTGCTGGGTTGCGTGCCGCGAAGGTGCGCAAAGAAGGGCGAATACGAATGGGCTGCCGGGGGCCGTTGTACGCGGGGCGTGTGGACCGACTCATGCTCGTACGGGGATGCGCACTCCCTCCTGTTCTCATCTTTGATCCGCTGCACCGCAGCGAAGGAGCGTCGCCATGAAGGGGCGGACCGAACGGACAGACTCATCCAAAAAGAAAGCCGCGCCACCCCCACTGCCCAAGAAACTGAACGGCAACGGAGCGCTCCCCCACGATGCGGGAATCGATCAGGAGGCCCTGCTGCGCGCGCTTCTGGCGATGCGCGTGGGCGATTTTTCGGTGCGCCTGCCGGCCGACCGCGCGGGCGTAGCCGGCAAGATCGCGGATGCGTTCAACGATATCGTGGCGGCCAACGAGCGCATGGCGCAGCAGCTCGAACGCGTCGGCGAAGTCGTCGGTAAGGAAGGCAAGACCCGTCAGCGCGTCCGGATCGGTCTGCAGACCGGCGCCTGGGCGGAGATGGAATCCTCCGTCAACACACTGATCGACGACCTTCTCTGGCCGACGAGCGAGGTGACCCGCGCGGTCGCCGCGGTGGCGCAGGGCGATCTGCTGCAGACTGTGCGTCTCGATGTCGATGGCCGTCCGCTTAAGGGGGAATTCCTTCGCGCTGCCAACATCGTGAACACGATGATCCAGCAGCTCAGCGTCTTCACCTCAGAAGTGACGCGTGTGGCGCGCGAAGTGGGCACGGAAGGAAAGCTGGGCGGTCAGGCACAGGTGCGCGGCGTGACCGGCGTGTGGAAGGACCTGACCGAGTCCGTGAACTCGATGGCGTCCAACCTGACGGCGCAGGTGCGCAACATCGCCGATGTGACGATCGCCGTGGCGAACGGCGACCTTTCGAAGAAGATCACCGTCGACGTGCGCGGCGAAATCCTGCAGCTCAAGGAAGCCATCAATACGATGGTGGACCAGCTTCGCTCCTTCGCCTCGGAAGTGACGCGCGTGGCGCGCGAGGTGGGTACGGACGGAAAGCTGGGCGGTCAGGCGCTCGTGCCGGGTGTCGCCGGCACCTGGAAAGACTTGACCGACTCCGTGAACGCGATGTGCGGCAACCTCACCGATCAGGTGCGCAACATCGCGCAGGTGACGACGGCTGTCGCGCGCGGCGACCTTTCGCGCAAGATCACCGTGGACGTGCGCGGCGAAATTCTCGAATTGAAAGACACCATCAACACGATGGTTGACCAGCTCAACGGCTTCGCCTCGGAAGTGACGCGCGTGGCGCGCGAAGTCGGTACCGAAGGAAAGCTTGGCGGCCAGGCACAGGTGCCCGGCGTTGCGGGCACCTGGAAGGACCTCACCGACAACGTAAATTTCATGGCGTCGAACCTGACCGCGCAGGTCCGCAACATCGCCGATGTGGCCACGGCCATCGCCGGCGGCGACCTGTCCAAGAAGATCACAGTGAACGTCAGCGGCGAGATTCTGCAGCTCAAGGAAACCATCAACACGATGGTGGACCAGTTGAACGCCTTCGCCGGCGAGGTGACGCGCGTGGCGCGCGAGGTCGGCACCGAAGGCCGTCTCGGTGGCCAGGCAAACGTGCTGGGCGTTGCGGGCACGTGGAAAGACTTGACTGACTCCGTGAACTCGATGGCCTCGAATCTGACCGCGCAGGTCCGCAACATCGCCGATGTGTCGACCGCCATCGCGAATGGCGACTTGTCCAAAAAGATCACCGTGGACGTGAAGGGTGAGATCCTTCAGCTCAAGGAAACCATCAACACCACCGTCGACCAGTTGAACGCATTCGCCTCGGAAGTGACTCGCGTGGCCCGCGAGGTCGGTACCGAAGGAAAGCTGGGGGGTCAGGCGGTGGTGCGCGGCGTGGCCGGCACCTGGAACGACTTGACCGACTCCGTGAACTCGATGGCGTCGAACCTGACCGCCCAGGTGCGCAACATCGCCGAAGTGGCGACTGCCGTGGCGCAGGGGGACCTTTCGAAGAAGATCACCGTGAACGTGTCGGGCGAAATCCTTCTGCTCAAGGAAACGCTGAACACGATGGTGGATCAGCTCAATGCCTTCGCATCGGAAGTGACGCGCGTGGCGCGCGAGGTGGGAACCGACGGCAAACTGGGCGGCCAGGCGCAGGTGCCCGGTGTGGCCGGTACCTGGAAGGACCTCACCGATTCCGTGAACTCGATGGCGGGCAACCTCACCGCCCAGGTGCGTAACATCGCGGAAGTGGCGACCGCTATCGCGGGTGGAGACCTTTCGCGCAAGATCACTGTGGATGTGCGCGGCGAAATCCTTCAGCTGAAGGAAACGCTCAACACCATGGTCGATCAGCTCAACCGCTTCGCCGGCGAGGTGACGCGCGTGGCGCGCGAGGTCGGCACCGAGGGACGTCTAGGCGGTCAGGCGAACGTGCCGGGCGTGGCTGGTACCTGGAAGGATTTGACCGACAACGTGAACCTGCTGGCGGCGAACCTCACCACACAGGTGCGCAACATCGCGGACGTCTCGACCGCCATCGCCAATGGCGACCTGTCGAAGAAGATCACCGTCGACGTGAAGGGCGAAATCCTCGAGCTCAAGAACACCATCAACACGATGGTGGACCAACTCAACGCCTTCGCCGCCGAGGTGACGCGCGTCGCGCGCGAAGTGGGTACCGACGGCAAGCTCGGGGGTCAGGCACAGGTGCCCGGTGTCGCCGGCACGTGGAAGGACCTCACCGACAACGTGAACTTCATGGCGTCGAACCTGACCGCACAGGTCCGTAACATCGCCGAGGTCGCGACCGCCATCGCCGGCGGCGATCTTTCGAAGAAGATCACCGTGGACGTGCGCGGCGAAATCCTGCTGCTCAAGGAAACGCTGAACACGATGGTGGAGCAGCTTCGCTCCTTCGCGGGTGAGGTGACCCGCGTGGCGCGCGAAGTGGGCACCGATGGACGTCTCGGCGGTCAGGCGGTCGTGCCGGGCGTCGACGGCACATGGAAGGACTTGACTGACTCGGTGAACTCGATGGCGGGCAACCTGACCGCTCAAGTCCGCAACATCGCCGAAGTGACGACCGCCGTGGCGCGCGGCGACCTTTCGCGCAAAATCACCGTGGACGTGAAGGGCGAGATTCTCGAGCTCAAAAACACCATCAACACGATGGTGGACCAGCTCAACGCCTTCGCTTCGGAGGTGACGCGCGTGGCACGCGAAGTGGGCACTGAAGGAAAGCTCGGCGGCCAGGCCGCTGTGCCGGGCGTGGCCGGCACCTGGAAGGACCTCACCGATACCGTGAACGTCATGGCGGCGAACCTGACCGAACAGGTGCGCGGCATCGTGAAGGTCGTGACCGCCGTGGCCGACGGTGAGCTCAAGCAGAATCTCACCGTGAAATCGAAGGGCGAGGTGGCGGCGCTGGCCGAAACCATCAACAACATGACCGAAACGCTTGCGACCTTCGCGGACCAGGTGACGACGGTGGCGCGCGAAGTGGGCGTGGAAGGCCGTCTCGGCGGACAGGCGAACGTGCCGGGTGCCTCGGGCACATGGAAGGATCTGACCGGCAACGTGAACCTCTTGGCCGCCAACTTGACCACCCAGGTGCGGGCCATCGCCGAAGTGGCGACTGCCGTGACCAAAGGCGACCTGACGCGCTCGATTCAGGTCGACGCCAATGGCGAGGTGGCCGAACTCAAGGACAACATCAACACCATGATCGGCAATCTGCGTCTCACCACCGAGCGCAACACCGATCAGGACTGGCTCAAGACCAACCTCGCGAAGTTCTCCAACATGCTGCAGGGGCGCCGCGATATCTCCACTGTGGCCAAAACCCTGCTCGACGAGCTGACCCCGCTGGTCGAAGCACAACTGGGCGTCATCTATCAGATGGACACGTCCGATAACCCGAGGCTCCAGTTGGTCTCGTCATATGCCGACCACGCCGTCGACGGTCACAAGAAGACGATCCGCCTCGGCGAAGGGCTGATTGGGCAATGCGCCGTCAACAAGCAGCCTCTGTTGATCACCAACGTCCAGAATGCCGTTCCGATCACCTCGGCGCTGCTGGACATGACGCCCAAAAACATCATCGTCCTGCCCGTCCTGTTCGAGAACGAGGTCAAGGCCGTCATCGAACTTTCCTCGCTTACCAGCTTTACGGAATTGCAGATCGCGTTCCTCGAGCAATTGACGGCCAACATCGGTATCGTTCTCAACTCGATCGAAGCGACGATGCAGACCGAAGGATTGCTCAAACAGTCGCAACAGCTCGCCACCGAGCTTCAAACCCAGCAAAGGGAATTGCAGCAGACCAACGAGCAGCTCGAACAGAAGGCCCGCGAGCTCGCCGAGCAGAACGTCGAAGTGGAGCGCAAGAATCAGGAGATCGAACAGGCCCGGCGCGCGGTGGAAGAAAAGGCAGCCGAACTCGCCCTCACGTCCAAGTACAAGTCCGAGTTCCTCGCCAACATGTCGCACGAGCTGCGCACGCCGCTGAATTCGATCCTGATCCTCGGCCACCAGCTCACGGAAAACCCCGATCACAACCTGACGCCGAAGCAGGTCGAGTTTGCGCGCACCATTCACGGCGCGGGCACCGATCTGCTCAACCTCATCAGCGACATTCTCGATCTTTCCAAGATCGAGTCGGGCACGGTCACGGTCGAGGCCGAGGAGATCGTGTTCCAGAGCGTCGTCGATGCGGTGGCGCGTCCGTTCCGGCACGAAGCCGACACGCGCAACCTGAACTTCAAGGTCGAGGTCGATCCGCATCTCGATCGCACCATGCTGACCGACGCGAAGCGCCTGCAGCAGGTGTTGAAGAATCTGCTTTCCAACGCGTTCAAATTCACCAGCCAGGGTGAAGTGCGGTTCCGGGTTTCGTCGGTGTATGAAGGCTGGAGCCCGAACCACCCGATTCTCGGTCAAGCGCCTGCGGTCGTCGCGTTCGAAGTATCCGATACCGGCATCGGCATTCCGGCGGAAAAGCAGAAGCTGATCTTCGAGGCGTTCCAGCAGGCTGACGCCAGCACCAGCCGGAAATACGGTGGCACGGGTCTTGGTCTTGCGATCAGCCGAGAGCTGTCGAACCTGCTCGGCGGCGAAATCCAGCTCCACAGCACGCCGGGCACTGGCAGCACATTCACGCTTTACCTGCCCGTTCGCTATGTCGGCGCGGCGAATAACGCCGTGCGCCCGATTGGCGTGCAGACGGCCGCAGGCGCCAGAGTGGCACTCGCGGCCGCACAGCCCGAGCGCGTGCTTGAACAGATTCCCGACGATCGCAATCATATCGAACCCGGCGACACCACCTTGCTGATCGTGGAGGACGATCCACACTACGCGCGCGTCATGGTGGATCTTGCACATGACGAGGGATTCAAGGTTCTGGTCGCGTCACGCGGCGAGGACGCGATCGAACTCGCGCTGGAATACCGGCCGACCGCCGTGTCGCTCGACATTTTCCTTCCCGACATGCTCGGCTGGACCGTGCTTAATCAGCTCAAGCAGAATCCGCTGACGCGGCACATTCCGGTTCAGATCGTGACGCTGGACGAAGACCGTCAGCACGGCCTCACCTCGGGCGCTTTCTCGTTCGTGACCAAACCGACCACAGCCGAAGGTGTGCAAGCCGCCCTCAGCCGTGTGAAGGAATATGTACGGCCGCGGCGCAAATGCTTGCTCGTTGTGGAAGACAATCCGGCCGAGCAGATGAGCATCCGTGAATTGCTCGGTCACGACGATATCGAGATCGTGACCGCCGGTACCGGCGCCGAAGCGCTCTCGGTTTTGCGCGAGAAGCCGGTCGATTGCATCGTGCTCGACCTCAGGCTGCCCGATATCTCGGGCTTCGATTTGCTCGAGCAGTTCCGGAAGGATGCTTCGCTGTCCGAGATTCCGGTCGTGGTCTTCACCGGCCGCGAGCTTTCGGCGCAGGAAGAAGCGCAGCTTCATACGATGGCACGCAGTATCGTGGTGAAGGGCGTGGAGTCCCCAGAACGCCTGCTGGACGAGACCGCGCTGTTCCTGCACCGCGTGATCACCGATCTTCCGCCCACGAAGCAGCGCATGCTGGAGCGGTTGACGAATTCTGACGAAGACCTTGTGGGGCGCACCGTGCTCTTGGTCGACGACGATGCCCGCAACATCTTCGCGCTTTCGAGCGTGCTTGAACGCCGCGGCATGCAGGTGCTGACGGCCACAACCGGTGCCGATGCGATCAAGCTGGTCGAGGAAACGCCCGATCTCGCCATCGTGCTGATGGACATCATGATGCCGGAAATGGACGGTTATCAGACCACGGCGCGCATCCGCGAGAATCCGAAGTTCCGCCGGCTTCCAATCATCGCGCTGACGGCCAAGGCGATGAAGGGCGACCGCGAGAAATGTCTGGAGGCCGGAGCCTCCGACTATCTTGCCAAGCCCGTGAATACCGAGCAGCTTCTTTCGGCGCTGCGCATGTGGCTGCACCGTTGAGGCCCTGATGGATGCCGGCGACCAAGTCAATGTGCTCCTGGTGGATGATCAGCCCGCCAAGCTCCTCAGCTATGAGGTGATGCTGGGCGATCTCGGCGAAAACCTGGTCAAGGTCTCATCGGCGAAGGATGCGCTCGAATATCTGCTCAAGAACGATGTCGCCGTCATTCTGGTCGATGTGTGCATGCCGGAGTTGGACGGGTTCGAGCTCGTCCAGATGATCCGTGAACATCCGCGCTATCGGCACATATCGGTCATCTTCATCTCCGCCATCCATGTTTCGGAAACGGATTATCTGCGCGGTTACAATGCCGGCGCGGTGGACTACGTGCCGGTGCCGGTGGTACCGGAAGTTCTGCGCGCCAAGGTCAAGGTGTTCGCGGAGCTTTATCGCAAGACGCGGCAGCTCGAACGGCTGAACCGGGAGCTTGAAAGCCGCGTCTCCGAGCGTACCGCGGCGCTGGAAGCATCCAACGCACAACTGCTGCAGAGCGAGCAGGGGCGTTCGCTCGCCCTTGCCGCCGGCGACATGGGCTCGTGGAGCTACGATTTCTCGACCGATCTGTGGACATGGGACGAAGGCCATCGCCGGATCTGCGGGGTCGAAGAGAATTTCGCACCGACACTCGATGCCATCCGTCGCGTGATCCATCCGGACGACATGGAAAAGCTCCAGACGGCTTTCGCCGATCTGTCGCGTTCGAACAACAGCTACCGGATGGAGCTTCGCGTTATCCGTCCGAGCGGCGAGATGCGCTGGTGCTCTGCCGCTGCCGTGGCCAGCTTCGATGCAGCGGGTCTGATGTCGCGCGTGAGCGGGGTTACGACCGACATCACAGACCGCAAGGATGCCGAAACGCGCCAGGCGTTGCTGGCACGCGAAGTCGACCATCGCGCGCGCAACGCGTTGGCGGTCGTCCAGGCCATTGTCCGTCTTGCGCGCGCCGACACGATCGAGGGCTACACTCAGGCCGTCGAGGGCCGCATTCGCGCGCTGGCCCAGACGCACGAACTATTGTCGCAATCACGCTGGCAGGGCGCCGATGTGCACCGGCTCGTCATGGAGGAAATCGCGCCCTACCGGTCGACGGGCAGGATCAGGGCCGAAGGTCCGTCGATGATCGTCGCACCAGAGACCGCGCAGACCGTAGCCCTCACGTTGCACGAACTCGCCACCAATGCCGTGAAATACGGTGCGCTGTCTTCGAAGCGCGGCGAACTGGACATCCGCTGGAAGTTTGAAGACGGGATGCTGAAGCTGATCTGGGAAGAGCATGGCGGTTCGCGGTCGGGCAAGCCGGCGAAGACCGGCTTCGGCATGAAGATCATCCACGCCAATTTCAGCTCGCAGCAGCGCGGTGGCGTGAACTTCGACTGGCGCAAGGAAGGTCTTCTTTGCACCATCGAAATCTCGTGCGGCGCCGTTGCGCCGCAACGTTCTGCCGGTGACCGCGCCACGGCAATTGCTCCGCAACCGTCGCTCGCCTTCGGCAAGAAGCTGCTTCTGGTGGAAGACGAGGCGCTGATCGGCACGCTGATTCACGATTTTCTTCTCGATTGGGGATTCCAGCCCAGCGAGCCGTACCGGCGTTTGGGAGATGCGCTAAAGGCGGCGAAGGAGGAACCCTTCGACGGCGCGATCCTCGACATGAACCTCAATGGTGAGGCAGTCTATCCGCTGGCGGATTTCCTTGCGTCGCGGTCGATCCCTTTCGTCTTCCTTACCGGCTACGCGCAGCAATCGGTGGAGGGGCGCTTCTCGGAATATCCCGTCCTGCAGAAGCCGGTCGAGCCGGAGATGCTCAAAGCGATTCTGCGCGGCGAGCCAGAGCGGTCCAAGGCTGTCGCCTAAGGGAACTTCTGATCGTCGCGGAACGTTCTGACCGGGAACTGGCGGCACTTCCGAGTCAATCCCGTGAAAAAGATTGTTTTTCCCGTTGCCGTGAGCGCGGCGCTTCTTCTGTGCGCCGGGGCTGCCTTGGCTGCTGTCGCTGGAAAGGCTGGCGGCGGAAGCGTCGGCAATGGGATCGGCGGCACCAAAGAAATTATCCTCATCGCCGAAGTCGTCCTGCTTCTTTTGATCGGGCGCGGGCTGGGCGAGATCATGCAGCGCTTCGGCCAACCCGCGGTCATCGGCAATCTGCTGGCGGGACTTATTCTCGGGCCGTCTCTGTTCGGCTGGATCTGGCCTGCGGCGCACACACTGATTTTTCCGAGCAACCCGGAAACCAAGGGGCTGATCACCGGCATCTCCGACATGGGCGTGCTGATGCTGCTGCTTCTGACCGGCATGGAGACCGATCTGAAGCTGGTGCGGAAGGTCGGCATGCCCGCGATCTCGATCACGCTGGCCGGCGTTGCTGTGCCGTTCGTTTGCGGCTTCACCGCCGGCTATCTCCTTCCCGATTCCCTGCTGCCGACACAGGGCAGCAAGCTCGTGGCGTCGCTGTTCCTCGGCACGGCGCTCTCGATTTCCTCCATCAAGATCGTGGCGATGGTGGTGCGCGAGATGAATTTCATGCGCCGCAATCTCGGACAGATCATCGTCGCCTCCGCGATCATGGAGGATACCGTCGGCTGGGTGATCATTTCGCTCACGTTGGGTATCGCGGGCGCCGGCGGCTTCTCGTTCGGCTCGCTCGCGAAGACGGTGATTGGCACGATGGTGTTCCTGATCGTGAGCTACACCATCGGACGCAAGTTGGTGTTCTGGCTGATCCGTTGGGTCAACGACACCTTCGTCAGCGAGTACGCTGTCGTCACCGCCATTCTCATTGTGATGTGCCTGATGGCGCTCACCACACAGGCCATCGGCGTCAACACGGTGCTCGGCGCGTTCGTGGCCGGCGTGCTGGTGGGCGAGTCGCCTATCCTCTCCGATCAGATTCAAAACGAGCTTCGCGGTTTCATCACGGCATTCATGATGCCGATCTTCTTCGGCATGTCGGGGCTTTCGGCCGACCTTACGATCCTAGGGGACCCGCAGCTGGCTCTGCTCACTGTGGGTTTGATCGCCCTCGCCAGCCTGGGCAAATTCGCGGGCGCGTTCACGGGCGGAATCGTCAGCGGCTTGTCGTCGCGGGAGTCACTGGCGCTCGGCTGCGGCATGAATGCGCGCGGCAGCACCGAGGTCATCGTCGCCACCATCGGTCTCACCATGGGCGCGCTGACGCAGAATCTCTACACCATGATCGTCACGATGGCGGTGATCACCACCATGGCGATGCCTCCGATGCTGCGCTGGGCCCTGCGCCGCCTTCCTCTTCAGGGTGAGGAGAAAGCACGGCTCGAAAAGGAAGAGCTCGATGCCAAGGGCTTTGTCGCGCAGCTCGAACGCCTGCTCATCACGGCCGACAAAAGTCCCAGTGGGGAATTTGCCACAAGGCTTGCCGGTTTCGTGGCGGGGCAGGGTGGACTTCCCATCACCGTACTCCAGCTCGATAAGAGAGCCACACCCGAAGGCAGTCCCGACAACACGCTCAAGGACATTGCGACGGAAAGCGCAAAGGGCGGCCACAGATCGGCAGAGCAGGACAAGGGCGAAGAGAAGCAGGAACGGGTCGAAATCTCCGCGCGCAGCGAAAAGAAAATCGATGAGGCGGTGCAGAAGGAGGGCGCCAAAGGCTACGACCTTCTGTTCGTCGGTCTCGAGAAAATGCATCGACCGGATGGCACGTTTTCCGCAGCCGTCAGCCGTGCGGCCAAAGGGTTCGACGGAGCGATGATCCTGGCAATCGCCGGCGAGCATCCGGAAGAGCTGAAGGGTGACGGTTTCAACATCCTGATCCCGGTCAACGGCACGGAAGCCTCCCGCCGCGGCGCCGAAATGGCCTTTGCGATTTCCCCGACCGGCGCGAGCAATGTGACGGCGCTGCATGTTGCCAGCCGCGCGGCGAGCGGCGGCGCCAAGCGCGGTACCCGCCGTTCTTCCGGCCGTTCGCGGGCAGAGGCGGCGGTGATCAAGGATACGGCGCAGCTTGCCAGACGTTATGGCTACGAACGGATCCACACCGCCATGCACACCGATGTCGCGCCCGAGGACGCGATCATCGAGGAGGCGAAGAAACGCAAGACCAACGTGATCGTGATCGGCACGAGCCGGCGGGTGGGAGAAGGACTTTATCTCGGCCAGACGGTCGGAAATGTTCTGCAGAAATGGAAGGGCGCTATCGTGCTTGTGGTGTCGCCCTGAGGTAGGATGAAAAGCCATGGCCAAACTCTCGACCTATCATGCCAAGCGCGATTTCGGGCTGACCCGGGAGCCCAAGGGCCGTGTCGAACGCGCCGACAAGCACCGCTTTGTTATCCAGCGCCACGCTGCGACGCGGTTGCACTACGACCTCCGCCTGGAGCTGGGCGGGGTCTATAAGTCCTGGGCCGTGACCAAGACGCCCTCGCTCGATCCAGCGGTAAAGCGGCTGGCGGTCGAGGTGGAGGATCATCCGGTCGAATACGGCACGTTCGAAGGCACGATCCCGGAGGGGCAGTATGGCGGGGGCACGGTGCAGCTATGGGATCGCGGCACATGGCGGCCGCAGTTTCCCGATCCGGAAGGCGAACTCAAAAAGGGTCATCTGAAAATCGTTCTCGACGGCGAACGGATGAAAGGCAAATGGGCGCTGATCCGGTTGCGCGACGATCCGCGGCGCCCCGGCAAGAAAGTCCGCCACAACTGGCTGCTGATCAAGGAGATCGACGACGAGGCGCATCGCGGCAGCGAAGGCGATGCGCTGGCCAAAGAGGTGACATCGATCAAAACCGGCCGGACGCTCGATGAGATCGCGGCGAAGTCCCGAAAAGTCTGGAACAGTAATCGATCGGTGAAGGAAAACGTCGCGGCCAACCGCAAACCTGTCAAAAAAAAAGTCGTGTCGAAACCGGTAAAGCGGACGGCGAAGAAAAAAGCCGCGAAGAAACCCAGCACAAAGCGCAAGCGCGCTTGAAAATGCCGTCCTTCATTGCGCCGCAGCTTGCACGGCTGGTGGAGGCGCCGCCGTCCGGCCCCCACTGGGCGCATGAGGTCAAGTTCGACGGCTATCGCATGCAGATGCGTGTCGAGGGCCACACGGCGCGCCTGCGCACGCGCAAGGCGCTGGACTGGACCGAGCGCTTTCCCGAGATCGCAAAGGACGGCGGAGCGCTTGCCGACTGCACCATCGATGGCGAAATCTGCGCGCTGAAAGCCGACGGCGTCAGCGATTTCGGCCTGCTACAGAACGCGCTTTCCGACCACAAGACCGGTGCGCTGATCTATTATGTGTTCGATTGCCTTTTTGCGGACGGTAGAAGCCTTGAGAAAGAACCACTGAGAGCACGGAAGAAGACGCTTCAAGAAATTCTCAAACCGCTCGCGCGCTCAAAGCGCATCCAGTTCGTGCCGCACTTCCAGTCATCCGGTAGCACCATGCTGGCGGCGGCGTGCAAAATGGGCCTTGAAGGCGTCATCTCGAAGCGGCTGGACGTGCCCTATGTCTCCGGCCGTGCCGATAGCTGGACGAAAGCGAAGTGCCGGGGCGGGCAGGAGGTCGTCATCGGCGCCTGGCGTGGCGCGCCGGGGAAGTTTCGCTCGCTGATGGTCGGTACGTTTCAGGACGGCAAGCTCGTCTATATGGGCCGTGTCGGGACGGGCTATAGCGGTGAGGTCGCGGCCGATCTGCTTCAGAAGCTGAAGCCGCTCAAGCGCGCGACATCGCCGTTCTCCAATGTGCCGCCGCGCCTTCCGGACGTGAACTGGGTCGAGCCGAAGCTGGTAGCCGAAATCGAATTCGAGAACGTGACATCGGATGGGCTGTTCCGGCAGGCGGCGTTCAAGGGGCTGCGTCTCGACAAGCCCGCGAGCGCCGTGGTCCGGGAAGTGCCCGCAGATGCGCCAGAGGAGAAAGTCATGCCTGCGAAAGCGAAGAAGACAGCGACGGGCGACAATACCGTGCTGGGGATCACCATCAGCCATCCTGAGAAGGAACTCTGGCCGAAATCGAAGCTCGGTCCGGCGGTCACCAAGCTCGATCTCGCGCGTTACATGGCGGACGCGGCGGAACGCATGCTGCCGCATGTGAAGGACCGCCCAGTTTCCGTTGTGCGCACACCGGACGGGATCAATGGCGAGCAGTTCTTTCAGCGTCATGAACTTAAAGGAACAGCGGCGCCGATGCTGGCCATCAAGGTCAAAGGCGAGCCCAAGCCCTATCTCGGTGTCGACAGCGCCGAAGCCCTCGTCGCGCTGGCGCAGCAGGGCGTGACGGAGCTGCATCCCTGGGGCAGCAAGCCGGGCGATCCCGAAACGCCGGAGCGAGTGATTTTCGATCTCGATCCGGCGCCCGATGTGCCGTTCGCCAGCGTGATCGCAGCCGCAAAGGAATTGAAGAAGCGGCTTGAGCAGCTTGGCTTCACCCCCTTCGTGAAGACCACCGGCGGCAAAGGGCTGCATGTTGTGATCGCGATCAAAGGCGCGGACTGGGCCGGCGCGAAAGCGTTTGCCAAGGCGGTAGCGCTCGAAATGGAGGCGCAGTCTCCGGACCGCTATACGAGCACCATCGCCAAGAAGGCGCGCACCGGAAAAATCTTCGTCGACTATCTACGCAACGACAAGACCTCGACGGGCGTGGCGCCCTGGAGCCCGCGCGCGCGCGAAGGTGCTACTATCGCGGTGCCGCTCGACTGGAGCGAACTTACTGCACGGCTTGACCCGAAGAAATTCACGATCGCCACAGCCGCGAAGTTTCTGAAGAAGCCCGATCCGTGGAAGGGCCTTGCGAAATCCGCAAAGCCGATCACGGCAGCGATGCGCAAGCTCGCGGGCTAATCGCCGGCGTTACGCCATCAATGTGCGGCAGCGAGGCTGACGGCACGCTTCGGCTTGGGCGATAACCACACAGACACCGCCACGCCTGCGATGATCACCGCGAGAATCAGAAACACCTGATTGGTCGCGATCATCACGGCCTGGCTTTGCACGATATCGCTCAGGCTCTGGGTCGCCTGCGCGGATGTTTGTCCGTGCGCCTGTAGGGTGGCGAGCGTTTCCTGTGGCTGGTGGAGTCTGCCCGCGAGGTTGACGCGTACGCTTGTCGATGTCTGGTCCCATACCGTGGTGACGAGCGCGGTGCCGAACGCGCCGGACATCGTGCGGATGAAGTTGACCAGTCCTGCGGCCGAAGCCGTCTGCGCGGGTGGTACCGCCGCAACCGAAAGGCCCATAAGCGGCACGAAGAACAGCGGAATGCCGAGCCCTGTCAGCAATTGCGGCAGCACGAGCTGCCAATACGTGATGTCGTGCGTGAAAGTGGTGCGCCAGAATGTGACCGCGGCCAGTATCGACAGGCCTATCGACATCACCAGCCGCGGATCGACACGCGAGATCGCGATGGCCGCGACAGGGGCCATCATCACGCCGAGCACCCCCTGAAACGCCATCACATCGCCGGCCCAGGTCGCCGTGTAGCCCATGTTGGTCTGCAGCCACAGGGGAATGAGCACGACAGTCGCGAAGAACGCGCCGAAGGTGAACGCCATGGCGGCAGCCATCACGCTGAAGGTCCGGCTCCCGAAGACGCTCAAATCCACGATCGGATGCTCGTCCGTCAGCTCCCAGATGAGGAACGCGATGAAGCCGATGGCAGCGATCACCGCCAAGGACACGATGAACGGTGAAGCGAACCAGTCCTTCTCCTGTCCATTGTCGAGCAGGATCTGAAGCGCACCGATCCAGAGGATAAGCAATCCGAGGCCGACATAATCGACGGGCCGGTTGACCGTCTCGGTTTCGTGCTTGCGGAACAGGCTCCATGACGCGAGCGCAACGATTACCGCGATCGGCACGTTGATGTAGAACGCCCACGGCCAGCCGACGGAATCGGTAAGCGTCCCGCCGATCAGCGGGCCGGCGATGGGCGCCAGAATGGTCGTCATGGTCTGCAGCCCGAGCGCCATCTGCGCGCGATTGGGCGGTGTGATGCGCAGCAACAGGGTCTGCGAGATTGGCATCAACGGGCCGCCCGAGAATCCCTGCATCACACGGAACACGACCAGCATCGACAGCGACGGCGCGAAGCCGCACAGAAGCGAAAACAGTCCAAAGCACACGCATGCGACCACGAACACGCGCACCGCGCCGAAACGGGCCGCCAGCCAGCCGGTGAGGGGAACCGTAATCGCTTCTGCGACCGCATAGGACGTGATCACCCATGTGCCTTCGTTCGGCGATACCGCGAGCGAGCCTGCGATGTGCGGCACCGCCACGTTCACGATGGTGAGGTCGAGCACCGCCATGAAGTTCGCGAGCGCGAGCAGGAAAATCGCGCCGAACAGCACGCCGCCATGCAGATGGTGTGCGCTCCCGGGCTGCGCAGCCGCGCTCATTGCGAAATGTCGATCGTCGCGGTCATCGAAAGACCGACGCGCAACGGGTGTTGGGCAAGCTCGTTCGGATCAAGCGCCACGCGCACGGGCAGGCGCTGCACGACCTTGATCCAGTTGCCGGTCGCGTTCTGGGCGGGGATTAGAGCGAACGCGGCACCGGTGCCGCCAGAGAGACCCTGTACCCGCCCGTGGAACACGACGTTCGATCCGTAAAGATCGGATGTGAGCGACACCGACTGGCCCGGCCGGACATGCGTGAGCTGGCCTTCCTTGAAGTTCGCATCGACATAGGCGGTGTTGACCGGTACCACGCTCATCAACACCTGGCCCAACTGAACGCGCTGCCCGATCTGCACGTTCTTCTGTGCCACCACACCATCGAACGGCGCGCGGAGCACGGTGCGCGACAGAGCGAGTTTCGCAGTATCAAGCGCCGCCTTGGCGGCAAGCACTTCCGGATTGTGCGCGACGTCGGTGCCGCGGATCAGCGCCTGCTGGCCGGCGAGCGACTGCTTTGCCGCTGCGAGATCGGCGCGCGCCGTCTCAAAGGTATTGCGATAGTCGGTCACCTGCTCATTGGCGATAGCACCGGCCTTCGCCAGCGACACGCGGCGGCTGTAATCCGTGTTGGCGCGCGACACGTCGGAATTGCGCGCGGTGACCTGCGCGGCGGCTTGCGCCGCGTTGGCGAAATATTGTTCGACGCGGCGGACGGTCTGCGCGTAGGTGGCCTCAGCCTGTTCGGTGGCGAGCTGCGCGTCGGCGGGATCGATGCGCACCAGCACCTGACCGCGCTTCACATGCGCCGTATCGCTGACCGTGACTTCGCTGACCGTGCCGTTGATCTGCGGGGTGATTTGCGCGCTGTCGGCGTTGACGTAGGCATCGTCGGTCGAGATGTAGCGCTGGCCTACGATGTACCACCAGCTGCCATAGGCTAGCCCGGCTAGCACCAGCAGCAGGCCAAACCCGAGGAACAGCCGGTTGCGCAGGGCCTTCCTGCGCGCGGCCGGGTCGGCGCTCACCTTGCGATCGTCAGTCAGGCGGATTGCAGGGTCTGCGAGGGCGACGTCGGCCATCGGAATACTCCTTGAACAGGCCCCCGTCCGGCAAGCAGGCCCGGATTGGCGCGACCCTTGTATTTCCACACGAATTTCTATATGACCGTACAGTACGGTTGAAGTAAATATAAGAGGTTTTGCCGGGAGAATTCAAGATGGACCGTACGGTATGGTCATGCACGGGGCGCATAGCCAAAGTCCGGGAAGACATATGATGGCGGCCATGGAATCGGAGGTTATTGCCAGGACCGGAAAGGACGACCGTCGCGACGCGATCATCGCGATCGCGCAACAGGTGTTCGCCGAGAACGGCTATGCCGGGACATCGATGTCGCTGATTGCCGCCCGGGTCGGCGGCTCGAAGGGCACGCTCTACAACTATTTCAAGTCCAAGGAAGAACTGTTCGTCGCGGTCGTCGAGCGCAAATGCGCGCTCATCCAGCAGATGTTGAACAGGGCCGAGATGGAAAGCGGCGGCGATCTGCGCGCGACGCTTCTGAGTTTCGGCGAGCAGTTCGTCGCACTGCTTCTGAGCGACGAGTCGATCGAAACGTTCCGGTTGGCAACCGCAGAAGCCGAACGCTTTCCGGAAATCGGCGGCACGATCTATCAGTCGGGTGTGCGCCAGAATCTGCGGCGCACGGCGGAATTTCTGGAGAGCGCCAAGCAGGCGGAACAACTGAAAGCCGATACCGATGTGTTCGTCGCGGCGGAGCAGTTCCTCGAGCTCTGCATGGCGGGCATCCATCGCCGCAGGCTGTGGAACGTCGCGAAGCCGACGCGTGAGGATATCCGCGTGAATGTCGCGAACGCCGTCTCGACCTTCATGCGGGCCTTCGGCGCGTAGCGTCTATCGTTTCGCCTTGCGCTTCGTAGCCGGTGCGCGCGCGGGCGCTGCTTTGCCCTTGTTGTTGAGACTTTTCTTGAGCGCTTCCATCAGGTCGATGACGTTGCTCTCTTCGACCGGTTCGGCGGTGACGGGCTTCTCGCCCTTTTCCTTGCGGCGGATGAGTTCGCGCAAGGCCATCTCATAGCGGTCCTTGAATCTGTCCGGATCGAATGCGCCTTCCTGCTGTTCGATGATCTTGAGGGCGATATCGATCATGCGCTTGTCGGGCTTCGCCGCCGGGATGGAATCGAAGGCCTTCGACGGATCGATCACCTCGTTGCGCATGCGCAGTGTGTAGGCGAGGATGCCCTTGCCGCGCGGCTCGAGCGCCATCAGGCGTTCGCGCGTGTGCATGACCACCCTGCCAAGCGCAACGCGGCCTGCCTCCTCCAGGGCCTCGCGGATCACGACGAACGCCTCGACCCCTGAATCCTCGTTGGGCACGAGATAATAGGGATCGTTCCAGAACAGCCGGTCGATTTCGCTCTCGTCGACGAAACGCTCGATCTCGAGCGCGTGGGTGGTCTCGAGCTTCACCGCGTCGAGTTCATCGGGCGCGATGATGATGTAGCGGTTCTTCTCGATCTCGTAGCCCTTCACCAGATCCTTGCGCTCGACCGGCCCGGTGTCGGGATCGGTCGGCACCATGCGGATGCGATTGTTGGTTTCCGGATTGAGCAGATGGAAGGAGATGTCGTTGGTGCGCGAGGTCGCGTTGAACAGCGCCACCGGACACGAGACCAGCGACAGGCGGAGATGGCCCTGCCATATCGGCCGGCTGCTGAGCTTGGCCTCGCCGCGCTCCAGACTGGGCAATGCGGCGCTGTGTGTCGCGCGCTTGACTGCCTTTTTCTTCCCCTTCGTCGCCATGTCGCCCTCGCAAATCCGAAACCTAAGTCCCGGCGCCGGATGCCGCCGCGCGCGCCTGGACCGGCCGGGTCCCCAGTATCGCACGGATGCGGCAGGTTTTCCCACGCCCGGTGAGCGGAATGCCGTCGGTAGCATCGATTTCATTGCCGTCGACCAGCACATCGATGAGATCGGTTCCGGGACCGTTCTCAACCATGATCTGGAAGGTCGTACCATTGCGCCGGATCGTGGCTTCGAAGCCGGGCCAGCCGCGCGGAATGGTCGGGCTGAGGAACAAGCGGTCGCCGCGCAGCCGGATGCCGAGGATGTATTCGATGACCGTCCGGTACATCCATCCGCCGGCGCCGGTGTACCAGGTCCAACCGCCGCGTCCTGCATTCGGCGCCTCGGAATAGACGTCGCCGCAGGCGACATAGGGTTCGACGCGATAGCGCTCCGCTTCGGCGCGCGTGCGCGCGTGGTTGACGGGATTGATCATCGCGAACAGATCGCGCGCGCGGTCGCCATTGCCCATCATCGCGAACGCAATGATGCTCCACAACACGCCGTGGGTATATTGCCCGCCATTCTCGCGGATGCCGGGCGGGTAGCCCTTGATATAGCCCGGATCGTGGAGGCTCGCGGCGAAGGGCGGCGTGAACAGCGCCATCAAATGATCGTCGGGCCGCACGAGGTATTTGTCGACCGCCTCCATGGCGCGCGCGGCCCGATCCGGCGGCGCGACGCGGGAGATGACAGCCCAGGCTTGTGCGATGGAGTCGATGCGGCACTCGCGATTCGTCGCGGAGCCGAGCGCGAAGCCGTCATCGAAATAGGCGCGGCGATACCACGCCCCATCCCAGCCATGCGTTTCGAGCGCTTCGCGCAGCGCCGCCATGCGCACCATCCAGTTCGCGACGCGTGCGAAATCTCGCCGCTGCTCGGCGAACCGCACAAACCGTGCGAGCGATTCATGCAGGAACCAGCCGAGCCACACGCTTTCGCCTTTGCCCTGTTCACCGACACGGTTCATGCCGTCATTCCAGTCGCCGGTGCCCATCAAGGGCAGCCCATGCACGCCGGCCGCAAGCGACGCATCCAGCGCGAGCGCGCAATGCTCATAGAGGGTGGCGGTCTGATCGGAATGCTCGGGCAGGAAGAACGCCTCGTGCTCGCCCTCGTGCAACACGGGGCCTGCGAGGAACGCGATCTGCTCATCGAGAATCGCCCCGTCGCCGGTCACATCGACATAGTGCGATGTGATGAAGGCAAGCCACGATTTGTCGTCGGAGATCCGCGTGCGGATACCTTTGCCGCTCTCCGGCAACCACCAATGCTGCACGTCGCCTTCGGGAAACTGCCGTCCGGCCGCGCGCAGCACCTGTTCGCGCGCGAGAGCTGGCTGGCAGTGGCAGAGCGCCATGCTGTCCTGCAGCTGGTCGCGGAAGCCGTAGGCGCCCGACACCTGGTAGAACCCAGCGCGGGCCCACATCCGGCATGCGAGGGTCTGATAGAGTAGCCAGCGATTGACGAGCAGATCTGTCGCGACGTCTGGGGTGCGCACTTCGATCCCGCCGAGCATCTCATCCCAGAAGCGCTCGACCTCGGCGAAGACGTCATCGAGATTGGCCGTACGATATTTCTGCACGAGCGCGCGGGCTGTATCCCTGTCGGCGGCCTGTCCGAACAGAAGGACAAGCTCGATTTCTTCCCCGGCGGCGAGTGCGATCTGTGTCTGCTGCACCGAACAGGAGTCGAAACCCGCGCCCACGCGGCCCGACAGCGGGTCGTCGTTCAGAAGGGCAGCCGGACATTCCTTCCGGCCGTTGCGTCCCAGAAATTCGCGCCGGTCTCCGGTCCATTTCGTCTGCTTGCCGGCCATGTCGGCAAAGACGACCCGGTTGGCGAAATCGGCGCTCGATGGATTGCGCGCGGTCAGCACGTGTGTGACGGGATCGACTTCGGTCACGATAAATGGCTGTGCTGCAGCGCGTGTCTGCCCGAGCACCAGATCGGCAAAATGGGTGATGGCCAGACGCCGCGCGCGTCCCGAACGGTTGGCGATCTTCAGGCGCGATATCCGGAGCGGATCCTCCAGAGGCACAAATTGCAGGAGATCGAGCGAGATGCCGCGTCCGTTGGTCTCGAACCGGCAATAGCCCTGGCCGTGGCGCGCGACGTAGCTCATCGCCGGATCGGAAATGGGCGCGGCAGTCGCGGACCACAAATCGCCGGTCTGAAGATCGTTCAGATAGATCGCATCGCCGCTTTCATTACTGACCGGATCGTTCGACCACGGCGTGATGCGGTTCTGCTGGCTGTTGAGCGCCCAGCAGAAACCGGCGCCCTCGGCCGATGCCTGGAAGCCGAACTGGGGATTGGCAACGACGTTGACCCAGGGCGCGGGCGTAGGCTGAGTGTTGTCGACCGCGACCACATATTCGCGGCCGTCCGCACTGAACCCGCCGTAGCCGTTGAAGAACTGAAGCCCCGATGGATTGAAGGCCTCGGGAGGCGTCTTGCTGGGCACGGGCTCGTAGGATGGCGGCGCCTTGCTGTTCTTTTCCGGCGCGAGAAGCGGCGCAAGCTGATCGACCAGCGTCCCGCGGCGGGCATTGAGGTCGATCCGCGCGGCGGCGCGCAGTGCCAGCACCGCATCGCGCCCAACGAGATCGGCGCGCAGCATGTGATTGCGCCCCGGTGTGGACGTTGCTCCCTGGTCGGCCATCCGCACGATGTTGTCGAGCGCACGTTGCAGATCCTGGGCGTAGGAGGCCGGACGCTCATTGAGGATGACGAGGTCCACGCTGAGACCGCGCATCCGCCAGTAATCATGTGCCCGCAACATCTGGCGCACGAAGGCAATATCGTCTTCGTCACTGACGCGAACGAGAACGATGGGAATGTCGCCCGAAATTCCGAACGGCCAGAGCGCGGTCTGCGCCGGCTGCGAATGCTCGAGGATTTCTCGCCCGGCCCGCAACGCGGCGTCAGCATAGATCACGTAATTCGCAAGCAATTGGAAGTAATGCGAATCGTTGCCCACGAGGCCGAGGAACTGGATCTGCGATTGCGCGTGGGTGGCGGCCAGCGTCGCCGCGCGGTCGAACGCGATGGCATCCTTGTGACGATCGACAAGCCCCATGATGTCTTCGCGCGACTCCGCGGCCATCGTCCAGAACGCGATGGTGACCGTGCGGCCGCGCGGAATGCGCACACGACGCCGGAGACTGAAGACGGGATCGAGGACGGGGCCGGCCGTGTTCGACAGCGGCCATCCGCCGGTGATCGCGGCAGCGGATTTCGCAGTCCGGTTGCGGCCGAGGAATTTGAACCGGTCCGTCTCGAACTGCACGTCGCCAACGGACTCGCCTTCGACGACGCTTAAATGCGCCGCCCAGATCTGCGCATCGGTCGGGCTTCGCGTCTGGCGCGTCGCGAGCAGCGCGCCGGTGTCGAAATCGTATTCCGTGCGGACGAACAGCTTGGAAAAGGCGGGGTGGGCGTCATCGTCCGTCGGACGCGCGAGCGCAAGCTCCATATAGGACGTGACCTCGATCTCGCGCAGCCGCGTTCCGCTGTTGGTGATCGAGATACGCCGGACCTCCACACAGTCTTCGGGCGACACGACGACGTCCATCATGGTGGTCAGCAGACTGTCGTGGCGGGTGATCGTGGCACGGTCTTCGGAGAAGACGGCTTCGTAGCTGTCCGCGTCCTGACCGGCCGGCTGATAACCCGCCGACCAGACTTTGCCGCTGCGCAGGTCGCGTAGATAAATGAACGACCCCCAATGGTCGCGCGTGACGTCTTCCTGCCAGCGGTTGATGTTCATGCCCCGCCACTGGCTGTAGCCACTGCCGGCCGCGGTGAGCATCACATTGTACTCGCCGTTGGAGAGCAGGTTCGTCCGCGGCACGAGCGTATTCGGATTGCTGAACTTGCGTGGCGCGCGGGGAGCCGCATCGTAGACCGTGACCGCGCCGGTATTCATTTCCGGCGGCAGGCGTGCGACCGAAACATCGCGCGGCATGCGTTCCTGAAGCAGAAGCTCCGTCGCCTTGACCATCGGCTCCGCGTGGAACCGCTCGCGCATCTGGCCCTGGAAGATCGCGTCCGCGATGCCGAGGATCATCATGCCCTGGTGATGCGCCATGTAGGAGCGGATAACCGCGCACGTAGCGTTCTCCGGCAAGCGCGCGCGCGTGTAGTCGATCGCTTCGTACCAGCCGAAGACGCCGAGCGCGCCGATACGCGAGAGCCGGTCGAGATTCTTGCGCGCATCCCCAGGACGGATCATCGCCGCGAGGCCGGTGGCATAGGGCGCGATGACGGTGTTTTCGCCGAGGCCGCGCTTGATGCCGAGATCGGGAACGCCGAAACCCGAATATTGATAGTTCTGGCTGCGGTCGCGCGCGTTGAATTGCGATTCCGAAATGCCCCATGGCAGACCGAGATCGGTGGCGTAGGCGATCTGCCGCCGCACTGCGACCTTGTTGCTCAAGGCCAGAAGGCTTCCGGTCGGTTCATGCATGATGAGGGACGGCATCAGGTATTCAAACATCGAACCCGACCAGGACTGGAGCGCGGAGGCGCGGCCGAGCGGTGTCAGCGTGCGGCCGAGCCGGAACCAGTGCCGTGTGGGAATGTCGCCCTTGGCAATGGCGAGGAAGCTCGCAAGCCGCGCTTCGGACGCGAGAAGATCGTAAGCGCCGGAATCGCGCCGCTCGTCGTCCACGTTGTAGCCGATGGAGAGCAGGCTACGGTCCTTGTCGAACAGGAACTCAAAAGTGGTCTCCTCCACGATCAGGCCGCAGCGCTCGGCGATTTTCTGCGCGCGGGCGGCCAGATCGGCCTGGTCTATATCGACATCGCGGCGATGGCTCGCCGACCAGTTGGCGAGCGCTTGGACGGCTTCGACGAGAACCGGTTGTGCGCCGTCCTGTGCGGAAATAGCCGTCTTGAGGGTCTCCGCCTGGCTGTGGATTTCGTCCAGAGCAGCGGCATCGAACCCTTCGTCGTTTTTCTTAATCCAGGTTTCGAGATGCGCAAGCGCGCCGTGCAGCTTGGCATGGGACTCGCCGATCCGGCCCGCGGGTTTGGCTACGGTTTCACGCAGCAGATTGAGCGTATCGCAAAATCCGGCATGGACATTCGCGCTGCGTGGCAGATTCTTGATCTCGCCGCAGGCATTCTTGATCGCGATGAGATCGCCGATGAGATTTCCGCTGTCGACCGTCGAGACATAGCGCGGGTCGAGCGGCTGGAGGTTGCTTGTGTCGTACCAGTTGAGGAAATGGCCACGGAACCTGGAGAGCTTCTGCAAGGTCGCAAGCGTCTGTTCGAGCCGCTCCACGGTTTCCACCGCGCCGATCCAGCCGAAATCGCGCGCAGCGAGCACACTGCAGAGATAGAGGCCGATATTGGTGGGCGAGGTGCGGTGCGCAACGACCGGCTGCGGGTCTTCCTGGAAATTGTCTGGCGGCAGGAAGTTGTCTTCCGGCGTGACGAAGCGCTCGAAGAAGAGCCACGTCCGGCGTGCGGCAACGCGCAGAGCTTCGCGATCCGGCGGTGAAATCTGAAGATGCGGCTCAACGTCGGGCGCCTGGCTGGCCCAGCGCGCGGTCATCGGCGAGAACGCCCATAGTGCCAGGAACGGCGTCGCTACCGCGAGGTTCTCGAGCGAGCGCGTGGCGGCGACCGCCGCAAAAACCACGAGCGTGAACGCGATGCTTCCCACAAGCTGCAGCGTGAGCGCGCGAACCGAACCGTCGCGGCGATAAGCGCTGTGCGCGTACGTCACCCATTCGAGCAGATTCTTGCCGCTGACGAACATGCGGAAGATCGAACGGAAGACGGCGTCGACCGAAAGATATGCCACACGCGCAAGGAACGAGATCGTGAACATGAGCTGCGTGAAGGCAAGAATCGCATCGCGCGCGAGATTGCGGAAATGCGTCCTGCGCGAATAACCCGAGCGCCGGGGTATGAGACCTGCGAGCAGCGGAAGCAGTGGCGGCAACGCAACGACCGCAAGCATGAACACGGTCCAGATCTCGGCGGCGCGAACGGGAAGCAACCAGCCCAGGATCAGCGACAGCAGAAGCGCCGGCGCGGCGAGCGAACGGCGCAGATTGTCGATCATCTTCCAGCGCCCGAGCGCGGGAAGTTTGGGCTTTTGGACGTCGGAGTGTCTGGAGGTGCCGAATCCGAAGATCCACGGCAGCAACTGCCAGTCGCCGCGCATCCAGCGGTGCTGACGCTGCAGCTCCACGTCGTAGCGTGTGGGAAATTCCTCCACGAGCTCGACGTCGGACGCAAGGGCGGCGCGCGCAAACGTGCCTTCGAGAAGATCGTGGCTAAGGACGGCATTGTCGGGAATACGCCGGTCGAGCGCGCGCTCGAACGCGTCGACATCGTAGATGCCCTTGCCGACATAGGAGCCTTCTGCGAAGAGATCCTGATAAACATCGGATACCGCAAAGGCGTAGGGATCGAGCCCGTTCGGTCCCGAGAACGCCCACTGGAACAGCGAGCTTTCGGTGCCGATCGGAAGGCTGGGCGTCACGCGCGGCTGCAGGATGCCATGGCCGGCGATCACGGAGCCTGTGGCAGGATCGAGTTCCGGCGCGTTCAACTTATGCGCCATCTTGCCGATCAGACGCCGCGCCGCGCCGCGCGGCATGCGCGTATCGGCGTCGAGCGTGATGACGTAGCGCACGTTCTTTGGGAGCCTCGCGAAAGCGTCGTCGAGATCGAGGAAGCTCGTATCCCGCGCGCCGCGCAGCACGCGGTTGAGTTCGTGAATCTTGCCACGCTTGCGCTCCCATCCCATCCATTTGCCTTGGGCGGCGTTCCATTGCCGGCGGCGATGCAGGAGCAAAAACAGCGGCTGCCCCTCGGCGTAGCGGGCGTTCAGCGTCTTGATGCGTTCCCGCGCGAAGTCGAGCAGAGCCTGGTCGCGCGGGTTGGATTCCTCGTCGCTGTCGAGCCAGTCCGACAGCATCACAAAGACGAGACGCGCGTCGGAATTGGAAAGGTAGTGTACTTCCATGCGCTCGATCTGCTCGGCGATTTCGCTTTCCCGTGCGAGCAGCACCGGCACCACGAGGATCGTGCGCAGATCCTCCGGCACGCCATCCTTCAGCGACATCGCGGGCAGGCATTCGGGCCCCAGTCGCCGTGTCGCGGCACGGTTGACGAGCGCAATGGCGAGTTCGGACGCCGGTATGAGCCCGACAATCGCAAGCAGAATCAGCCCGTGCCAGATGCGCACCTCCGATTCCAGCTTGAGCACGAAGATAAGAAGGGCGGCGGTCACAAGCGCGATAGCGCCGACATACCCGGCGAGGCCTGTCGCCGCGACCGCCCGGGTGCAGCGTTGGAGGAGCGACGGCCGGAATCCGATGCGCTTCTCAAACGCGCGTTCCCCACGCCCGATCAGATAGAAGCCAGGGTCGGCTTCGCGTGGATTGCGGCTCGATTTTGCAGCACCTTGGCCCTCGCGCACGGCCGCCTGCGCGATCTGGATCTCGTCCATCGGTGCGCGGCGCGCGAGTTTCTCGACCGCGCGGCGATAGCGGTTGCGCGTGACGAAATCCATGCGCTCGAAGTCGGGATATTGCGTAAAAGCACGATCGACATAACTCACGCTTTCGACGAAATCCGCCCAATCGATGTTGGAGATAAGGCGCATGGTGGTGATGATATTGCGCACCGAGATGTCGTCGGCCGACTGCGCCTGATATTCGCCCTGGATGAGGGCTGTGTTCCGGACGCCCGCACGCGTAAGTTCGCGCTCGATCTCGCGGAAGGCGAAATCGACGGTCGCGCCCTGATCGCGCAGGCGCTGCTCGAAGCGCGCGAGGAACGCCGGTGTGATGACCTGCTCCTTGAGCGCTGTACCGGCCGCCAGCTCCGGCGGTTCTTCGCGCGCGACTGCTGCCATGATGGAATTGGCCACGGTGTCCGCGCATTCGGCATCGGCCACGCGCGACACGACCGCGCCGATCAGACGTGCAAGATTTTCGACGAGCGTGAGACGCAACGTTATTGCGATCGCCCACAGTTCACCGATCTTGAGGGGCGAGACCTCCTGGTACGCGCGCACGAAACGTTCGAGGCGGTCATAGTCGAGCGCACTGTCGGTGTGGGCAACCAGCGCCCAGGCGATGCCGTAAACGCGCGGATAACCGGCGAGCGGGCCGTCGAGCATCTTGGGCAGCTCGCGATAGTAGCTCGCGGGTAGATCCTTCACGACTTCGCGAGTCTGTTCTTCGACGATATAGAAATTGTCGAGGAACCATTCGCCGGCAGAGGTTACGGGTTTGCCCGCGCGTGCGGAGGCCGCAAGCGCCCGATACTCTTTAACCAGCAGCTGGCTGTTCTGCTTCACCCGACGCGGCAACGAGACAGGTGCGGCCGTCCGTCTGCCCGTTTTTTGGGCCTCGGCAAGACTCTTTGCGTGCTGCTCAAGCCGTTCGGTGCTGAACAGCTCCGACCGGATGGGTTTTTTTACGCCCGAGTTTTGAAGTTCGATTTTCAAGAGACAGCAACCTACGCGCCCGTCTGACACAACCCGCAAGATGAACGCGAAAGCAGCGCAGAAGTTCCGTTCGGAACATCTTGCGAACAGCGCTCAGGGTTTGATCGTTGCGGCGTCGAGATGCGTGGTTGCCGTCGCTTTGATGTCGACGGACGAACTTCCCAGACTCACGGAATAATCGCCCGCTGCGAGGCGCCAGAGCTGTGTGTTTGTATCGTATTGTGCCAGCAATCGTGGATCGGCCGTGACGGACAGATGACGAACCTCGCCCGGCTTGAGATCGGCCTTGCCCCAGCCGATCAGCCGTGCGACTTCGCTGCCATCGCGCGATGGTGGCGTGGCGTAAATTTGTGCCACTGCTTTGCCCGCGATCTTCGAGGTGTTGCGCACATCGAACTCCGCGCTCAGCGTTGCGCCACCTTTAACACTGAGATTGGCGAAGTCGAACGTCGCATAAGAAAGGCCGAAGCCGAAGGGAAAAAGCGGCGTCTGCTTCTTGGCTTCAAACCAGCGATAGCCGACATTGGCGCCTTCGGGAAAATTCATCGCCGGCGGGCCCGGCGTCGCCGGCGATATGGGCTGTTGCGGGAGCCCCGCGAGCGTGTGGCGCGGCAACTGGTCTTCGCCGACAGGGAACGTGATCGGCAAATGTCCCGAAGGATTGACATCGCCGAAGAGGATGCGCGCGAGCGCGACGGCGCCGCCGCTACCGGCATACCAAGCCTCGACCACCGCGCCCGGCTTTGCGATCCAGGGCATGAGCACGGCACCGCCGGTTTCGAGAACGACGATGGTGTGCGGATTGGCGCTTGCCACCGCGTCGATCAGCGCGTCCTGGTCGCCGGGGAGCGAAAGGTTCGGCACATCGGAACCTTCGCGCATCCATTGCCGCGCGAAGACGATCGCGACGTCCGCGCCTTGCGCGGCTTTCACGGCGCGCGCGATATCGCTGCCGTCGTCGAACTGAACCTGTGCGCGCGGCGCTTCGCTGCGGATCGCCGCGAGCGGCGAGGGCGGATCGAACACGACACGATCCATGCTCACCTGCGGCTTCTTGCGGTCGATGAGTGCGGTGTAGCCGATCAGGATCTCATTGGTGCCGTCGCTGCCATTGGGAATGACCTGCGAGGAGCCGCCGCCCGAGATCATGCCGATGTCGGCCTGCGCCCCGATCACGGCGATGCGCTGCGTGCCGGCCGCGAGCGGAAGCAGGTTCTTGTCGTTCTTGAGGAGCACGATGCCTTCCTCGGCATCACGTTGTGCGACCAGCGTGTCGGCGGCGACGTCGATGGGGCCTTTCACCAACGGTGAATCGAACAGGCCTTTCGCGAACATCGTGCGCAGGATGCGGCGCACCATGTCGTGCAGCCGCGCCTCGGGCACTTCGCCCTTTGCCACCGCATCCTTCAGCGGATCGCCGAAATAGTCCTGCGCGTCGGAGCTGTTGGAGGATTCCTGGTCGAGGCCGAAATTGGCCGCTTCCACCGTGCTGTGCACTGCGCCCCAGTCCGAGAGCACGAAACCCTTATAGCCCCAGTCGCCCTTCAGCACCCTGTTGAGCAGATAGTTGTTCTCGCACGCATAGGCGCTGTTGATGCGGTTGTAGGCGCACATCACAGCACCCGGGTCGCCGTGTTCGATGGCGATCTCGAACGCGAGCAGATCGCTTTCGCGCGCATCGGCCTCGTCGATCCGCGCATTGATGAGCGTGCGCAGTGTCTCCTGGTTGTTCAGCGCGAAATGCTTGGTGGTCGAGATGATGTGCTGGTCTTCGATGCCGCGGATCGACTCGCCCGACATGATGCCGGCGAGCAGCGGATCCTCCCCGACATATTCGAAGGTGCGCCCGCCGCGCGCTTCGCGGATCAGGTTCATGCCGCCTGCGAGCAGCACGTTGAAGCCTTTGGCGCGGGCCTCGCGCGCGATCATCGCGCCCCCCTGGTAGGCCAGATCGGCGTTCCAGGTTGCTGCCGTGAGTTCGCTCGACGGCAGTGCGGTTGCGGTATCGCCCGGACGCATATGGCCGCCATTGGCGACACCAAGGCTGGCATCCGATTCGGCGAGAGCGGGGATGCCCAGCCGCGGAATGCCCGGAACGTACCCTGCCGAATTCGGAAGCTCTGCGCGCATCGCTTCCGGCTGCATGCGATAGGTGCGATTCGGCACATAGATGCCGAGATAGCCATGCACGAGGGTGAGTTCTTCGTCGCGCGTCAGCTGCGGCTGGAGCAGGGCGGTGCGCTGGTCGGGCGAGAGCGCGGTGTTCATCCACGGCGGCGTAGGCGCCGGAAGCTGGATTTGCGGCTGCGCCACGGCGGGGCCCGCGCACAGCGCCAGAAGCATCGCGCCCGCGCAAACCCTCTTCATGGTGATGCCCCAGGCCCGTGATGAATTCATCGGGCTGAGCGGTATCACATCGCCGCGCCGGACGAAAAGGCGCCTCAGGCTCGGCGCGATGTGGGGATGGCGGGCGCGTCACGCCCGCATCCCCGGCGCGCGTCAGACGAAAATGCGGTAGGCGACGGTCTCGCCGTCCGGCTTCTTCAGGGAAAATTCCGCGCCTTTCTCGTGCTCGTCGACGAGGGCCTCGAACAGGCGAAGCGCGTTGCGGATGACCTCCGCATAGGAGGCGGCTTCGGTGCGGTCCTTCAGCCGCTGCAAGCGGTCCATCGCCTGGGGCGGCATTTCGAGCTGGACGCGCGTCGTCGCGCGTTCGCCGTTCTCGGCGCCATTCGCTTCGGGCGGCGCGCCGTAGCGGCCACGGCCATGGCGGGACCGGGGATGATGATGAGAGTGCATGTGATCTCCTAGTTGGATGGTGACCGCGGCCCGCCGGGATTGGCATTCGGCGAAAAGTCGAAGCCGTGGCGATGGCCGAAATAAAGGACGCCGAGGACGACCGCGCCGAACGCCACAAAGACGATGTGGGTGAACGCAAAGATCACGAGCCCCGCGAGCGCGAGCGCCGCCAGGATCTTGATCAGGTGCGGCGGGCCGAACACGGGATGGCCATCGCCACCTCCGAACCAGCCGTGATGATGATGCCGGTGCCAGTCGCCCTGCGGACAGTTCTCCGCCGCCTCCGGCTTTCCGTCATCGACCGGAAAATCCTCGCCAACACCCACGCCAAGCTTGGCCATCCAGGCCTCCTTTGATGATGTACAAGTGGTATATCATCAAATAACAATCAAAAGTCAAGGGTGGGGCACTGGTAAAGTTTGACCCCCAAGCCCCCTAACCCCAGCCCACCCCGTGAAACAGCCTCGACGTCCGGCAATTTGGCCGGGAGGCGGACTCATGGGAAAGTTCCTCCATGGGGATTGAGATCGGGCCGGGGTCACTGGCAGGGGCGCTCGCGCTATTGGGGGTGGGACTCCCAATGATATTGCCGGACAACAAATGGGTTGGCTTTATCTTCATTATCGCGGCTATCGCGGTTCTTTTCTTTGACGTCCGAATTACAGGTTGGCACCTGCAAGCCGTTTCCCCGAGCGAAGGCATACGAAAGACGGCGCTCGCAGGCCTAATAATATGTGTGATTGGCACGATAGGATTCGGGACGGTCTATCTCTGGCCACACGCCAAGAAAGAAGTTGCCGCTTCCGGCCACGCGAAGCCGTGGAAACACGAGATGGAAGACCTGTTTAAGACAGGGTTCAATCGCCTTCTCAGTACAGAACAGACCGTCACGTTCACGGCGCAGAACAAAGCGAATGGATTAGACACAACGATCCCTGTTCGCTTCCGGATGTATCAGGACTTCGATAGCCATACCGATTTCGTATCGCTCTATATCCCGACGTTTCATGATTCCAGATTGATAGACATGATGCCGTCGCTGCTTATTTCTTTGCGGGACCAAATCCCGAAATTGCGCGAACAAATGCGCAGCTCAGTTGAAGTTGGATCAAGTGCGCCGGGAACAAATCTTGTCTGGGCCAAAGATTTAGCGTTCTCGGGACGGGTATTTATATGGACATTAAATTCTCTAACCGCGATTCAAATAGGAGAAATAAGCAAGGCGTATAGGGACAAAAACATGTTTCTGGAAATACGCGGTTCCGATTATTGGACATTCCACCAGAACGATTAGCGCGTTGCATCCATCAACAAAACCACGTCCTGAATGGTCCAAACGTGATCGCTGATCCCCGCTGCCATCGCGGGCGTCACGCGCAGCGACGAATGAATGCGCGCGAAGTTGTAGAACAGGAAGAAAATCGAAAGGTGGTGGACGTGGTTGTCAAACTTCTTTGAGTGGCCGGAAGTGAGACGTGTCAGGCGGCGATTGTGCTGCCGGATTTTCTGGTTGTGCGACTCCACAAAGCTAGTTGAGACGTGCTTGCGATCAGGAAGGCCGTACACGGGCACGGCGCGGATACCAGTGCAGATGCCGGGAGAGTAGCGGCGCTGCGGTCCAGTCTCAGGCGTGGCGCTGTAGAGCTTAATTAGCTGCGCGAAATCGACGTTGTTCCCGAACGTCACGTCTACCGCGTTCCGATACGCACCGAAGCCATCGGTCGTAAGCTGGACGCGATTGGCAAGACGGTCGCCAAGGTCGTCCATGAAATCTTGTGCGCATTCGCGGTCACGCTTACCGACAAGATAGGTGACCATCAGCTTGGAGTCGGCATCCAGCGCGGTCCACGTCCAGCAATCGCCCGCACCTTCCGGAGCGGCCTTAGCCTTCGCGAGATTGACCTTTTTGCAGTAGTTGAATGCCCAGATTTCATCGCACTGGATACGGACTGACTTAAGCCCGCGCACGTGCTTGTCGTGGTAGGCCGCGCAAGCCGTTCCGAGATCGGCAACCAGCTTCAAAATCGTCGGCTTGGAAACGCCCGTCATGCGGACGGTGGCGTTTACGCCCGCGCCTTCCATCAGGGCCGAAATCACTTGGACGCGCTTTGCGAGGGGCAGCTTGTTCATACGCGCCATTATGCTTAGCTAGCGATGCTTAGCAAGTAAAAAATGAACTTGCTTAGCAAAAATATTTGTGCCAGCTTAGCTAATAGAGTCGCCCTTATGGTCGACCAGAAATGCGAGGAAATTCGATGGCCAGGGGAAAAAGTGCAGCGGAGCGCGGCTCAATGGGCGGTATTGCACGGTTGGCAAACACGACGGCAGAGCGTCGGTCAGCGATAGCGAAAAAGGCGGCTGAAAGTCGGTGGGGCGGCGAGCTGCCAGTAGCCGACTACGAAGGCGAATTCGCTCTTGGCGGAACGTCTATCGCCTGCGCTGTCCTGCAAAACGGTACCAGGATCATTACTCAGGCCACATTTCTTCGGGCGTTGGGCCGCTCGCGCTCGCCGAAGGCCGGAACCGGCGTTCTTTCGACTGTCGACGAACTACCCTTCTTTTTGCAGGCGGAAGCCCTAAAGCCCTTTATTTCCGATGACTTAATGCAGTCGACGACACCTATCTTTTATAGAACGAAATCCGGCGGCAAGGGCGTCGGTTATGATGCGCGGCTTATGCCTCTTGTTGCGGAAGTCTACCTTCGCTTTCGGGACAGCGAATTAGCTGAGCATGGGGAAATCCCCTCACGCTACGAACGCATGATCGCCGCCGCCGATGTTCTCATTCGGGCACTAGCGAACATTGGCATTATCGCACTTGTCGACGAAGCCACCGGATTCCAGCGGGATCGTGCGTCGGACGCGCTCGCCACGATTCTGGAAGCGTTCATCGCGAAGGAATTGCAGCCTTGGGTGCGCACATTCCCCGATGAATTCTACGCAGAGCTTTTCCGCCTGCGTGGGCTGGAATTCCCTCGCGATACGGTGAAGCGGCCTCAGTACTTTGGTCACCTAACGAACGACATAATCTATCGCCGGCTAGCGCCGAACGTACTTGCCGAATTGCGCGAGAAGACGCCGCGCCGCGATGATGGGCGTTTCAAGCACCATTTGTTTCGCCGCCTTACATCGGACGTGGGGCATCCCAAGCTGCGTGAACACTTGGCTTCCGTCATAACGATCATGAAGCTAAGCAGCGACTACGCCGACTTTGAAGAAAAGCTAGACCGAATCCATACGCGCTATAACGAAACGAAGCCGCTTCCGTTGCCGAAGCCAGCTACGGACGACGATGGCAAAGGGCTGTGATGTCGACCGGAGCGCGCAAGGGAAATTGATATGATGCTCGCCCGCCTAGGTGCAGTTCTGTGTGTGGTCGTATGTGTGTTAGGCCTCGCGGGTTGTGAGCGAGGCTACAATGGCGTTGCTAAAGACAGTCAGACGGCAACCGCTCTTGCGAGGAAATATTGCGAGTCCTTTCACGCGTTCCACACACCGCCATTAGCGCATCTACAGGGGGATAAGTGGATCATCACGGTTAGAGAGGCTGGGGCTTGGGCCGAGGCGATTATCGACGCTAGAACCGGCAAGCCCTTGGAGTGCCGCGCTGTTCCCAATGGCTGGATGTGAGTTAGCGGCGACGTTTGCGAGTCGCGGGCTCTATCAGCTTCCCGCCGATGATCGTTTCCACGATGGACAGCGCCGTCTGACTTGCGTCCGGTCGACTGGCCGCCTTCTTGGGCTTGCTAGTCTTGGCTGGCTTCTTGGCGCGTTGGGGGGCTTTAGGCATTGCGAGTCCTCTGGGCCAGAATGACGGCCGCTACCGCTGCTATTGCAGAGATAGCAGTCAGAGTCCCCATCCAGTTATCAATCAGACCGCCCAATATCCAAGCCAAAACGGCGACCCCATAAAGGCCTTGGCAGAGGATGGGAGGAAGTGTGCGCAAGGTGGACTCCGGTCTACCTTCCTAAAGTAGGTCTCGCCCCGAAATCCGGCAATGCCGGGGGATTTCAAACTTTACCAGTGCCAAGGGTGGGCACTGTCTCAGTTTAAATTTTTGCGGGGCCAATAAATTCTTAGCGTCTCCCTTGTAACACCCGCGCCGAACACGATGGCCCAAGCACAGAAAAAGCCCCAATGCGCCCACTTGTCGGCGCGCGCTTGGCCCGGCGTCACGTAGAAGGTTTGGCCCTTGACCTCCAAGGGCGTGTTGAATTGCCCGACCGGCTCGTGAATTTGAGCGGACATGGTCTCACCTTCGATTCCCGCCATCGTTATCCAGGAAACCGCCGCTACGGCAACGAGAGCTGCGAATGCGATGCGGACTGCAATTCGCATTTTTAGGCCGCCTGCTTATACGGCCCGCGCGGACCGGGAGCCGGGGCGCGAGCATCGATCAGCGCCACGATATCAGACATTTCCCAAAGGCGCGTCTCGATACCGGAAGCCATTGCGGGAGAGACGCGAAGCGAAGTGTGACGCTTCACGAAATTGTAGAACATGAAGTACAGGGCCAGCATGTGAAGGTGGTTCGCGGCCTTCTTGGAATGCGCTGCGGTCAAGCGCGTAAAGCGGCGCATATGCTGGCGCATTTTCTGATTGTGCGACTCCACATAGGAAGTCGAGACGTGCGCGCGATCTGAAAGCCCGTACACGGGCACCTTGCGCGTGCCGGTGCAAATGCCGGGCACTGTTACAGTTTGAAAGTTTAGTGGCCTAGAAACTGAAGGTATGCTCGTGCAAATAGGTGAGCGGCCAGCCATAGCGCCCCAACGGAAAGAGGGACTGCTATTGCGGCCCATCGTAGAATAGCGGCGATTTTGCCTTCCATCGCGGTAGATTAGACCTATGCCCAAAGGACCCCAAGGCCAGAAACGCCCCGCCGATGTCGTCGCCAACGCCGTCCATGTCATGCGGATAGCGACGGGGGAGATTGAGGACACGAAGCGCGACCCAGTAACCGAGGCGAACCGCAAGGGTGGACTCAAAGGTGGAAAGACGCGGGCAGTTAGACTTGCAAAAAGGTCACGCTCAAGACCGCAAAGGCCGCGCCGGAGGGCGCTGGCGACGTCTGGACGTGGACGGCGATTGACGCCGACTCCAAGCTGATCGTTTCCTATCTCGTCGGAAACCGCGACCGTGAGTGCGCGCGCGATTTCATGGATGACCTTGGCTATCGCCTCGCCAACAAGGTCCAGCTTACGACCGATGGTTTCAGCGCGTATCGCAACGCCGTGGACATGACCTTCGGGAACAGCGTGGACTTTGCGCAGCTAATCAAAATCTACAGCGCCACGCCGGACGTTGGACCGGCAAAGAAGTACAGCCCCGGCATCTGCACTGGCGCGCGTAAGGTGCCCGTGTATGGCCTTCCCGATGAAGCGCACGTCTCGACCAGCTATGTGGAGAGCCACAATCAGAAAATGCGCCAGCATATGCGCCGTTTCACGCGCTTGACCGCCGCGCATTCCAAGAAGGCCGCGAACCACCTTCACATGCTGGCCCTGTACTTCACGTTCTACAATTTCGTGAAGCATCACACTTCGCTTCGCGTCTCTCCCGCGATGGCCGCTGGTATCGAGACACGCATTTGGGAAATGTCTGATATCGTGGCGCTGATGGATGCTCGCGCCGAAACTCCCAAGAAGCGCGGGCCATATAGGAAGGCCACCGCGAAGTGACAGACTCACACCGCATAATGATCGTCGGCGGCTTTGTTCTGATTGGCTTTGGCTTGCTCTATCTCCGCCAACCGGCGCTTTATCGGCGCGGCATTTGGATGAAAACGAGCCTGGCCATACGGCTGCTCTCGGAACGGGCCTACATTCGGTACATCAAAGGGCTAGGCATCATCTTCATTCTATTGGGGATTGGGCTGATCGTTGGCGCGTTCCTGCAATAAAATTCAAACTGAGACAGTGCCGAACGGGGGTTGCCCCGTCAGAACAGGTAACTTGAAAATCCCCGCCCAATTCCTACGTTTTTGACACGCCCGTAAGCGGGCACGAAAGGGCTGAGGGAGGGCAAATGTCCACGCTTGCGTTTATCGCTATCACTGGCCTGGTGGCATTCTTATGCGGCGCCGCATTGGCCACAGTCAGCATTTTTCGAAACCGCTCTTCTGACACATCAGAGTGGACGCCTGAGCACATCGCATACACCTTAATGAGGAAGGTCGCCGCTGCAGAAGGAAGGGCCCTTTCGGACGAGGCGGAGGCCAAACCAGGCAGCGGGACTCCCGCCGACCGCAAGTGGATGCTTGATACATTCGCTGAATGTATGCAGGCCGTCCGAGATCCCGACAAACGGCTAGGTCAACCCAAACTGTAACAGTGCCAAGGGGCTGGCACTATCTCAGTTTGAAAGTTCTCACACCCCGCCGGTATAGAAAAACAGATACGGAAGCGCGGCGCACAGGCCGACTATCAGGCAAAGGTTTCTGGTGCGCGGCCAATTGAGAATCCACAGAATGAGTGCTGACACGATGCTGGCTGCCAGCATCGCGAGCGGGAATGCTTCGTAATACGAGAAGTGGACGCCCGTGTCGTTCCGGCCAAACCACGCCAGTCCGCCCCACACAGCAACGTTAGCCGCCAATAATATGTAACTCGTCATGCCGCCTTCTTGTACGGGCCGCGGGTCCTGGAGCCGGGGCGCGAGCATCCATCAGCGCCACGATATCAGACATTTCCCAAAGGCGTGTCTCGATACCAGCGGCCATCGCGGGAGAGACGCGAAGCGAAGTGTCACGAAATTGTAGAACGTGAAGTACAGGGCTAGCATGTGAAGGTGGTTCGCGGCCTTCTTTAGGTGCAGTTCTGTGTTCGATTTTCTGAAATGGCAGGGCTGGCTATCGGCCAAGGCTGATCAGCTTCGTGCTTCCGGGAACGCCGTCGAATTTCGTGCGGGGGCTGGGGGGCCAAAACCTAGCTTCACCATTGGGCTAATCGGCGAAGAGACCATCGCTGATTTCGCAACGTGGAATACGGGCGAGACAGATTGGACAATTATGGACAAGGCAAAGGGTACTGGAACAACTCCGCTCGCGCATCGTTGGGGCGTCGGGTTGAACGACGGGAACTATGAACGCGAGTTCGCGGAGTTCGTGTCGGCGCTCTCAAAATTTGAACTTAGGACGCCGAGGGACCAGGAGCGCTCCCTAGATCGCTTAGCGGTCGATCAGCTTCCTGCCGATGATGCTTTCGACGATCGATAGCGCCGTCTGGCTGGCGTCGGGTCGACCAGCAGCCTTTTTGGATTTGCCGGCCTTGGTTGGCTCCTTGGCGCGCTTCTGACCTTGGGGGCCTTTAGGCATTGGGGGTGTCCCCGCTCGGGTCCGGCATCTGCCAAGAAGGAACGGAATGACCAGCGGCCAAGACAGCCTTCACGCAATCATCCAAGGAGTCGCATGGTCCAAACTGGGCAGGCGGCTGGTCGCTAATAGCCCACCAGCCGACTGCCGATGCGCCGAACACTTCGAGCGAAGGCTCTGGAACCCAAACAACCTCTAGCTCACCATTGCTCACAATCGGCCACAAAATTGACTATCGAGCCGAACCTAAGACCCCATCTCGCAGGGGGCAACCCGGCCAAAATTCAAACTTTACCAGTGCCAACGGGGCGGCTGGACATTTGATTTTCGCGCTTAGCCAAGTCAGCCCTGCCGAAAGAACAAATGAGGCTAATGGCTTGATTGGAGAAATGTTCGATAGGGAACAAAACTGCCTCGTCGGAATTCCTATCCGGTTGAGGGCGGGATCAGCCGTGAGCGTTGAAGCCGAGAGTCAATCGCCGGAAGAGCGCGCTGCGCGATATCGCGCCAAGGCGGAGCAGGCGCGGGTCATGGCTTCGCAGACGTCCGACCCGCTGATGCTGGAGGCTTTCAAGAAGCTGGCCGCCGAATGGGAATATCTGGCGGCCCACACGCTCGAGACGCACCCATAGCCGCTGCGGCGCGGTCAAAAAAAGGGGTTTTCAGGCTGCCGGTTTCTTGCGGACCCGCTTCGGCTTTTTTGGCTCGGGCGGGAGTTTCGCCGCCGCTTCCCTGTCCGCCGCCTCTTTGGCCAGCCTCAGGGCCTTGAGGCGCGCGGTCTTGGCTTCGACCGCTGCGCGTTCTTTCTCGATGATGTCCCTGACGGTCTGCTCGCGTTGCTCGGAGGCGGTGAACACCGCGTCTGCGCCGGTTCGGGTCTTGTTTGCCATGGAGCACCGTAGCCTGGTTGGAGTTGCGCCGGTTCGGACAAGCATCAAGGGGTGATTCGAGGCAGATCAATCTCATCACAGATGTTGCAAGCAATGATATGCCCAGGTGGCGGGCCATCGCGAACACGATCCATGGGGAGCCGGCAAGAACGGCCGGATGATGGATCCGCCTAGGGGCGGCCCGATTCCCACGCACGGGTTTGGCGAAAACGTAACCGATCTTCCAAATCGGAACAGTGGCGGTGGCTCCCCGACCGGCGGTCCGGCATCGCCCACACGAAATTCGCAATATCGCAAAGGAACTTACCGCATTGCGGGAACGCTCTTCGGTCGGATTGCATTTCTTCCTTATGGAGTTTTGCCCACAAGCCGAAATCAACCAGCTGCTCGTCAAGGCGGGCAGGCTGCGGCGCGCCGCAACCTCGACGTCGATGTCGGAATATCGCGGGATGATGCTCAGGGTGGCGCGGGAACTCGAGGCCAAGGCCGCAGCCATCGAGGTCGAAACGGAACGATACAGGCAGCATTGAGCGGCCTTTCACCCCCCACAGAGAGGGAGGTGAAGTTTACAGCGCGCGTTCGTCGACGATCTTCTCATAGGCCGCATTGATGGCGGCAAGCTTGTCGGTGGCGAGTTGCACGAACTCCGGGGGCACGCCACGGCCCATCATGCGGTCGGGATGGTTTTCGCGCACCAGCATCCGGTAGGTTTGCTTGATCTCGTCATTGCTCGCGTCATAGGCGACGCCGAGCACGACATAGGGATCGGCCGCATCGGGTGCGAAATGACTGGCGCGGATGCGGCGGAACTCGTTGGGCGCGAAGCCGAAGATATCGGCCACCCGCTCCAGGAAGGCCTGCTCGCCAGGATGCAGCACGCCGTCGGCCTTCGCGATCTCGAAAAGGCCGTCGAGGATATCTTCGAGCAGGGCGGGGTTGCCGGCATACAGCTTTGCGATCTGGCCCGCATAAGCCTCGTAGCCAGCGGTGTCGCCGCGCGCCATGTTGAAGACGCGGCGCACGTTGGCGGCTTCTTCGGAATCCACGCGGAACAGGCGCTCGAAAACGCGCACCTCGTCCTCCGTCACGATGCCGTCGGCCTTCGCCATCTTGGCCGCGAGCCCGATCATCGCGATGGTGAAGAGATTCTCCGGGCTTGCGGAGAACAGGCCGCCAAGCGCCGAACGCAGCGCGCCGCCGCTGCGCACCAGGCCTGCGGCCGCGCCGCCCAGTTTCCCCCAGATGGACATGGCCGAAAGCTCTAGGCCAATCTGGGCGCAATTGCGGCGCGACAAAAGGGCACCGTTGGCCCCTCCGGGATTTGCATACCGTCCATGAGCACGTGGAATTTCTACATCGACCGCGGCGGCACGTTCACCGACGTGGTGGCCGAGTCGCCGGAAGGGCGATTGTCGACGCTGAAGCTGCTCTCCGACAGCACGGCCTATGACGATGCGGCGCTGGAAGGCATTCGGCGCACGCTCGGTATCGCCACCAACGCGCCGATCCCTTCCGGCCGTATTGGCGAGCTTCGGATGGGAACGACGGTCGCGACCAATGCGCTGCTCGAACGGAAGGGCGAACCCACCGTGCTCGTCACCACGCGCGGCTTCGCCGATCAGCTGCGCATCGGCAACCAGAACCGGCCGAAGCTGTTCGCGCTGAAGATCGAACTGCCGGACATGCTGTACACGCGCGTGATCGAAGCCGATGAGCGCGTGACGGCCGAGGGCGAAGTTCTTCTGGCCCTGGATGAACTGAAACTGCGCCACGATCTGGAGAAAATCCGTTCGGAGGGTATTACCGCCTGCGCGATCCTGTTCCTGCACGGTTATCGCCATCCCGCGCACGAGACGCGCGCGTCCGAAATCGCGCGCGGGGCAGGCTTCGCGCAGATCTCTACCAGCCATGAAACCGCGGCGCTGCCGAAGTTTGTCTCGCGGGGCGATACCACCGTCGCCGATGCGTATCTCTCGCCCGTGCTCACCCGCTACACCGCGCGGATCGCGCAGGCGCTGGGCGAGGGCCCACGGTTGTTTTTCATGACGTCGAACGGCGGTCTGAGCAGCCCGGCTTTCTTCCGCGGCAAGGATGCCATCCTGTCGGGGCCGGCCGGCGGCGTCGTCGGCATGGCGGAGACCGCGCGCGAAGCCGGTTTCGATCGTGTCATCGGCTTTGACATGGGTGGTACCTCCACCGACGTCGCGCGCTTCGATGGCGCCTACGAACGCGTCTACGAGACCGAGGTCGCGGGCGTCCGCCTGCGCACGCCGATGATGGCGATCCATACGGTCGCCGCCGGGGGAGGCTCGATCCTGCATTATGACGGTGCGCGCTTCCGCGTCGGCCCGGATTCCGCCGGCGCCGTGCCGGGTCCGAAAGCCTATCGCGGCGACGGACCGCTCACTGTCACCGATGCCAACGTCATGGTCGGCAAGTTGCGGCCTGACCTGTTCCCGAAGATTTTCGGACCCGGTGGCGACCAGCCCCTCGACGACGGCGCCGTGCGCGAAGCCTTTGCGGTGCTCGCGCGTGAAACCGGGCGCACACAGGAAGATGTTGCGGACGGGTTCATCCGCATTGCGGTCGAGAACATGGCCAACGCCATCAAGAAAATCTCGGTCGCGAAGGGCTATGACGCGCGGAGTTATGCCCTCAATTGCTTCGGTGGCGCGGGCGGTCAGCACGCCTGTCTGGTCGCCGACGCGCTCGGCATGTCGACGGTGATGATCCATCCGCTGTCGAGTCTCTTGTCGGCCTACGGCATGAAGCTCGCCACCCTGCGCAGCGTGCGGCAGAAGGCTGTGGGCCTTCCCCTCGACGATGCGGCAACCGCCAAGCTGTCCGAACTCTCCGAAACGCTTGGCAGCGACGCAAAATCGGACATCGCCGCACAAGGCGGCGAAAATATCCGCGCCGAAACCAAAGTGCATTTGCGCTACGACGGCAGCGACACCGCGCTCGCCGTTCCGCTTTCGAGTCTGGACGAAATGACGGCGGCCTTCACGGCCACCCACGCACGCCAGTTCGGCTTCGGCTTCGAAGGCCGTGCGCTGATCGTGGAGTCGATGGAGGTGGAGGCATCAAGCGCCGCTCACAATCCTCCCCCGTTTACGAGGGAGGGGGACCGCGAAGCGGTGGAGGGGGCGGGTGCAGAGTCGGGCCCCCTCCGCTTCGCTTCGCTCAGCACCTCCCCCGTGAACGGGGGAGGATTTTCGAGTGCGCGCTTTTTCTCCCACGGTACTTGGCACGATGCGCCCGTCTATCGCACCGGAGCGATTGCGGCAGGCACGACCATCGACGGCCCGGCACTTCTGATCGAGCCGCATCAGACCATCGTGGTCGAGCCCGGCTGGCGCGCGGAGACGAAGCCGTCGCGCACCATGATCCTGACGCGAACCGGCGAACGCGCGGCGCCACGCGCGGGAACCGACGCCGATCCGGTTCTGCTTGAAGTCTTCGCCAATCTGTTCATGGCGATCGCAGAAGAGATGGGTGTCACGCTGCAGAACACCGCTGCCAGCGTGAACATCAAGGAGCGGCTCGATTTTTCCTGTGCGATGTTCGACAGCGAGGGCGCGCTGATCGCGAACGCTCCGCATATGCCGGTGCATCTGGGTTCGATGGGCGATTGCGTCACTGCGATCATGCGCAAGCATCCCGACATGCGCGAAGGCGACGTGTTCGTCACCAATGCGCCTTACGATGGCGGCACGCATCTGCCGGATATCACGGTGGTGATGCCCGTGTTCGTCGACGGCGTGCGATCCTTCTTCGTCGCGAGCCGCGGCCATCACGCCGATATCGGGGGCATCACGCCCGGCTCCATGCCGCCCTTCTCAAAGGACATTGCCGAGGAAGGCATCCTGTTCGACGGCATCCGCATGGTGCAGGACGGCGTGTTCGACCAAGCCGCGGTGCAAACGGTGCTCGGCAGCGGCGCATGGCCCGCGCGCAATCCGGCGCAGAATATCGCCGACCTGAGGGCGCAGGCCGCGGCGTGCGCAAAAGGTGCGGAAGAATTGAAACGCATCTCGGCGTTTCATGGCGGCGATGTCGTGACCGCTTACATGCACCATGTGCAGGACAATGCTGAGGAAGCCGTGCGCCGCGTCATCGGCGCTTTGCAGGACGGTGTGTTCGAGATGCCGATGGACGGCGGCATGACGATCCGGGTGGCGGTAACGGTGGATCGCACAGAACGCTCCGCCCGCATCGATTTCACCGGTACGAGCCCGCAGCAGGAGAACAATTTCAACGCGCCGGGATCAGTGACCAAGGCGGCTGTGCTTTATGTCTTCCGCTGCCTCGTCGACAGCGATATCCCCATGAACGCGGGATGTCTCAGGCCGCTGGAAATCGTCGTGCCGGAACGCTCACTGCTCAACCCGCTTCCGCCCGGCGCCGTCGCGGCCGGCAATGTCGAGACCAGCCAGGCCGTGGTCGATGCGCTGTTCGGATGTTTGGGTGTTCTCGCAGCCAGCCAGGGCACGATGAACAACGTCACCTTCGGCAATGCACGCCATCAGTACTATGAGACGATCTGCGGCGGCGCAGGCGCGGGCCGCGATTTCGACGGCACCTCCGCCGTGCACACCCACATGACCAATTCGCGCCTTACCGATCCGGAAATTCTGGAGACACGCTATCCCGTGCTTGTCGAAGCGTTCGGCATACGGCAGGGCTCGGGCGGCGCGGGCGCGCACAAGGGCGGCGATGGCGCGCGCCGCCGCATTCGCTTCCGTGAGAAAATGACGGCCGCAATCCTTTCCACGCGGCGCGAAACCGCGCCGTTCGGCCTCGAAGGCGGCAGCGATGGCGCAAAAGGGATCAACACATTGATCCGCAAAGACGGCTCACGCATTCCGCTCAAAGGTCGCGACGAAGTCGAGGTCGAACCCGGTGACGTCCTCGAAATCGAAACCCCGGGCGGTGGCGGGTTTGGGACGGCGTGAGTCCGCCGGTCAATGCGGTGTAGTCGTTGCAGCTGGCGGGGCTGTAGCTGTTGCAGCAGACGGAGATGTATCCCGTGTGGCGGAAGCAGCGGACACATACATCCTCTTTTCCCGATTGGCGAAGTAGAGGTGAAGCTGCCGCAGAATGCCCATGCCGAGGATGGTCTCCCGAAACTTTGAATCGTGCTCGGGCACCAACATGATATCGGGATTGTTCACGGTCACGCCAGAGAACGTGAGCGTCTTGAAGGGGTATTTGTAGGCGTGCCCAAAACTGTGTTGGCCCTGATCCTTCAGATCAGGCGATTTCGGATCGACGTTAAAGACGTCCTCGGCAGTTTCGAGGGCCATGATCGAACGTGAGGCGCCGGTATCTATTCTGGCGTCCACATCCTGACCGTCGAGCTTTACAGGCACACGGATGTGGCCGCTGTCGTCTCGCCGGAAACCGACAACTGCGTAATCGTCGGTCCAGTATACGACGCGGCCGTCACAATGATCTGTCGAGAACAGGCTGAACTTGGCATTGGCAAAATCGAAATCGACATCGTAGTGGTTGAGGACATCGGGCGCCAATGTCCCGCCGATTCCCTGCGGCAACAAGCCGTCCGGCATCACGAGAAACTGTGTCCGGTTCGCTGTAAGCCGGCCAAGCTTGATGTCTTTGGCACCAACAAATTGCGTAATCTTTTTGCCTCCGAACATCATGAAATAGGCGCCCATAAGTGACCCTTTGCGCAGTCCGAGTTCGGTCACAATCGAGTCGTTGAGACTCGAGTAGATGCCACCGGTATCGACAAGGAGGTTCACATCCTTTCCGGAGATCGACATGGGCACGTTGACCCCACCGGCCGCGTCAATCGTCATGTCGATCGAGGTGAGCCGATAAAGATGGCAGTCGTCGGCGGCCAAGATAGGGGTCGCGAACAGAAGGGCCAGGGATGCAGCTACGGGAATGCGAAACGATCTCATGGAAGATTCCTCAGTTCGTAACGCGCTTGCCTGGCTTCGATGAAGCGTGGTGGACAATGCGTGGCAGCATCCTGTAACAGCGGCCGGGCGCTGGCGGCGTCAGCATATGCGAGATGCCATTCGGCCACGTAATAGTTGGCTTCGCACTCGCGTCCGACGCGGCTATCGGCCGCTCCACGCGCAACGGCCGCTGAAATATCCTCGACTTTGGCTTTGCCGGCGTAGAGCGCCAGCAACGGAGCAGGCCAGTCATCCGAGTCGAAGTCGTCGATATCGCGCATCGCGACTTTGGGATCGAGCATGCCGCCCCGCAGCCTGGCCATCTCCAGCCACAGCACGCCATAAGCGTATTTGGGCCGGCGGCCGACATAGGAAATGAGATCGTCGGCAGCGGCGCGGTAGTTTCCTGTGGTGAAGTGAAGGCGCGCTCGCTCCCAATATATCTCTGGATCGGCCTTCCCATTGAGTGTGGACATCTCGGCGAGTGCCACGTCGAATTTCTCGAGGCAGATTGCGGCGTCGGCGTGCAGCTCGACCGCGGTCAGATCGTCTGGCTTGAGTTTCAGCGAGCTGTCGAGATCAGCAAGCGCCAGATCGCATTTCTGCTTGTGCAGATAAGCTTCACCGCGGCCGCGATAGGCTGCGGGGAGCAAGGCTTTGCTGAGGTCGCTCGCTTCGATTGCAGCGGTGAATGACGCTATTGCCCGGTCGCTATCGTCGACGATATTGGCGCTTACCCCTTGGGCGAAGTCATCGTAGGCGGCGGCACGGCAAAGCTCCACCGTTCCGAACCACGCCAGGCATATCAGCAGTATTTGCTTCACAATCGCCCCCGAAAACAGAATAGGGCAGGACAACTTCCGGTACAATCGGCCCCCGGAGCACTTATTGAATTATATGTTGCTACGCGGCGTTTCTGGTGCGCGGATCGTAGTTGAGGATCGGACCGAGCCAGCGTTCGGTTTCGTCCACGCTCATTCCCTTACGGCGGGCGTAGTCTTCGACCTGGTCGCGTTCGATCTTGCCGATGCCGAAATAGCGCGCGTCGGGGTGCGAGAAATAGAAGCCCGAGACCGACGATCCCGGCCACATCGCATAACTTTCGGTGAGCTTGATACCCGCGCGTGCCTCGGCGTCGAGCAGTTTGAACAGTGTGCCCTTCTCGGTGTGGTCGGGCTGTGCCGGATAGCCGGGCGCGGGACGGATGCCGCGATAGGATTCCGCGACCAACTGATCGTTGGCGAGGTTCTCGTCCGGCGCATAAGCCCAGAACTCCTTGCGCACACGTTCATGCAACCGCTCGGCGAACGCTTCAGCCAAGCGGTCGGCCAGTGCGCGCAGCAGGATCGCGTTGTAGTCGTCATGCGACGCCTCGAAGGCTTTGACATGGGCCTCTTCGCCCAGCCCTGCGGTCACCGCGAAGCCGCCGATGAAGTCGGGCGTGCCCTTGGGTGCGATGAAATCGGCGAGTGCCAGATTGGGCCGGCCTTGTTCGCGCGGCATCTGCTGGCGCAGCGTGTGCAACGTTGCGATCGGAAATTTCCGGGCTTTGTCGCCAAAGAGAACGATATCGTCGCTCTCTGAATTCGCAGGCCAGAATCCGACGACGGCTTTTGCCGTCAGCCAGTTCTCTTCCACGATTTTCGCCAGCATCTTCTGCGCATCGGCATAGAGCCCGCGTGCGGCCGAACCGACTTTGTCATCCTCCAGGATGGATGGAAACTGTCCCACGAGTTCCCAGGTTCGGAAGAACGGCGTCCAATCGATATAGCGCGCCAGCTCGGAAAGATCGTAAGGCCCGTAATTGCGCAGGCCCATGAACGTCGGCACCGGCGGCGTATAATTTGCCCAGTCGAATTTCATCTTGTTGCCGCGGGCATCTGAGAGCGAGAGCCGCCGCGCCGGGCCGGTGCGCGCGGCGTGATTACGCGCGACTTCCGCATATTCGCGTCGCACACCGGCGGCGAATTCCGTGCGCGCCGTCTTGCTCAGAAGATTGGAAGCGACGCCCACCGCGCGCGACGCATCGGCGACATAGATGGTCTGGCCCCGGCGATAATTGGGATCGATCTTGACCGCGGTGTGCACGCGGCTGGTCGTGGCGCCGCCGATCAGCAGCGGAATGTCGAAACCCTGCCGCTCCATCTCCGCTGCGACGTGGCACATCTCGTCGAGCGATGGTGTGATCAGGCCGGACAGCCCGATGATGTTCGCATTCTGCTCGCGCGCGGTGTCGAGGATTTTCTGCGTCGGCGTCATGACACCGAGATCGATGACCTCGTAACCGTTGCACTGGAGCACGACGCCCACGATGTTCTTGCCGATGTCGTGAACGTCGCCCTTCACCGTCGCCATCACGATGCGACCGGCGGGTTCCTTCGTCTGGTTCTTGGCCTGCTCCGCCTCCATGAAGGGAAACAGATGCGCGACCGCCTTCTTCATCACGCGCGCGGATTTGACCACCTGCGGCAGGAACATCTTGCCCGACCCGAACAGGTCGCCAACGACGTTCATGCCTGCCATCAGCGGACCTTCAATGACGTCGAGTGGGCGTGTCGCTGCGATGCGCGCTTCCTCCGTATCCGCCAACACGAAGCTATCGATGCCATGCACCAGGGCATGCGTCAGCCGCTCGTTCACCGGAAGTCCGCGCCACTCCGCATCTTCCACCTCTACCGCCGCGCCGTCGCGCTTGTAGGTCTTGGCAAGATCGAGCAGCCGCTCAGTCGCGTCCGGCCGGCGATTGAAGAGTACGTCTTCGATACCTTCGCGCAGGGGGGTGGGAATGTCCTGATAAACGGTGAGCTGCCCCGCATTGACGATGCCCATGTCCATGCCCGCCTTGATGGCGTGGAACAGGAAGATGGAGTGCATCGCCTCGCGTACCGTGTCGTTGCCGCGGAACGAGAACGAGAAGTTCGACACGCCGCCGGAGACATGCGCGAACGGTAATTCCTCACGGATAGCACGCGCCGCGTCGATGAAGGCCGCGCCGTATTCGTTGTGCTCCTCGATGCCGGTCGCGACCGCGAAGATGTTGGGATCGAAAATGATGTCCTCGGGCGGGAACCCGACCCGGTTCACCAGGATGTCGTAAGCACGTTTGCAGATCGCGATCTTGCGTTCGCGCGTGTCGGCCTGGCCCTGTTCGTCGAATGCCATCACCACGACGGCAGCGCCATAACGCAGGATCGCGCGCGCATGCGCGATGAAAATCTCCTCGCCTTCCTTCATCGAGATGGAATTGACGATTCCCTTGCCCTGCACGCATTTGAGGCCGGCCTCGATCACGCTCCATTTGGAGCTGTCGATCATCACCGGCACCTTGCTGATGTCGGGCTCGCCCGCGGCCATCAACAGGAAACGCCGCATCGCGGCTTCGGAATCGAGCAGGCCTTCGTCGACATTGATGTCGATGATCTGTGCGCCGTTCTCGACCTGGCCGCGCGCGATCTCAAGCCCGCCTTCGTAATTCTCGGCGGCGATCAGCTTGCGGAACTTGGCGGAGCCCGTGATGTTCGTGCGCTCGCCGACATTCACGAAATTCAGGTCCGGTGTGAGCGTGAAGGGTTCGAGGCCCGAAAGCCGCATGTAGCGCGGCTTCTCCGGAATCGCGCGCGGCACGACGCCTTCGACCGCCTCAGCGAACGCCTTGATATGCGCCGGCGTCGTACCGCAGCAGCCGCCGATGATGTTGACGAGGCCGGAGCGCGCAAACTCGCCCATCAGCGACGCCATGTTCTCCGGCGTGTCGTCATAGCCGCCGAACTCGTTCGGCAAGCCGGCATTCGGGTGTGCGCTCGTCAGCGTGTCGGCGGCATTGGCAAGCTCGGCGAGGTAGGGACGCAGCTCCTTGGCGCCGAGCGCGCAATTGAGCCCGACGGCGAACGGCTTGGCGTGGCGGATCGAATGCCAGAACGCTTCCGGCGTCTGGCCGGTCAGCGTACGGCCGGAGAGATCGGTAATGGTGCCGGAAATCCACACCGGCAGGCGCTCGCCCAATTCGTCGAACGCCTCTTCGATCGCGAAGATCGCGGCCTTGGCGTTCAGCGTGTCGAACACGGTCTCGACCATCAAGATGTCGGAACCGCCGCCGATCAATCCGCAGGCCGCCTCGAAATAGGTGCGCTTCAGATCGTCGAAGGTGATGTTGCGATAGGCGGGATCGTTCACGTCGGGCGAGATCGAGGCCGTACGGTTCGCAGGACCGATCACGCCGGCCACGAGCCTGGGGCGCGACGAGGTGCTCACGGAATCGCAGATCTCGCGCGCCAGCCGCGCGCCTTCCTGGTTCAGCTCCGCCACCAGATGCGCGAGCCCGTAATCGGCCTGCGAGGTTTCGGTGGACGTGAAGGTGTTGGTTTCGAGGATGTCCGCGCCGGCCGCCAGATAGGCATGGCCGATCTCGCGCACGATGTCGGGCCGCGTCAGCGTCAGAAGATCGTTGTCGCCTTTTAGCTCGCTGTCGTGATCGGCAAAGCGTTGCCCACGAAACTCGGCTTCGCCGAGCTTGTAGCCCTGCATCATTACGCCCCATGCCCCATCGAGCAGCAGGACGCGCTTCTTTGCTTCTTCTTTCAGCCAGGCGATGCGCGACGTGCGGTCGAAGCTCATACCGTTTCCTTCGGCTGCAGGCCCAGGACGCGGCAGGACGCGTAGGTGAGGTCGGACTGGTTCAGTGTATAAAAATGAAACTGGTCGAAGCCCAGCCGGTGCAGTTCGGCCACCTGTTCGGTCATCACGGCGGCAGCGATGATGCGGCGGCTTTCGAGATCGTTGTCGAGCCCGTCATAGAGGCGCGCCAGCCATTGCGGCACGCGTGCGCCGCAACGCTGCGCCATGCGCACAATGCCTTTGAAGTTCGTCGTCGGCATCATGCCCGGGATGATCGGCGCGGTTATGCCCTGTGCCGCGGCGCGGTCGCGCATGCGCGCGATCAACTCGCTGTCGAAGCAGAACTGCGCGATCGCGCGCGACGCGCCGGCGTCGATCTTGCGGCGGAGCAGGGCAAGGTCGTGGTCGCGCGAGGGTGAATCCGGGTGGCGCTCGGGATAGCACGACACGCTGATCTCGAAGGGTGCCACCTGGCGGATGCCTTCGATCATCTCGGGCGTCGAGGTGTAACCGTCGGCGTGCGGTGTATAGGGGCCGCTCATGTCCGGCATGTCGCCGCGCAGGGCCACGATGTGGCGCAAACCCGCGTCCCAGTAGCTGCGGGCGATCTCGTCGATTTCGCTTCTCGGCGACGACACGCAGGTCAGATGCGCTGCCGGCGACAGCGAGGTTTCCTGCACGATGCGCTTGACGGTGGCGTGGGTGCGCTCGCGCGTAGAGCCGCCGGCACCATAGGTGACGGAGACGAATGCCGGCGCCAGCGGTTCGAGGCGGCGGATCGCGCGCCACAATTGTTCTTCCGCCTCGTCGGTCCGCGGCGGCGAGAATTCGAACGACACCCGGATCGGCTTGTCTTCGGCGACGAGTTCTCGAAGGCTCATGCGGCCTCCTGACGGGCGCGCGCAGTATTCGCCGCAAGCCAGATCTTCACGGTGAGTTTTTCCTTTGAGCCCTTGTGCGGCGCGATGGCCTCGCTCGCGACCGGCTTGAGGCCGGCCGCCTGGAACCAGCCCTGCACCTCGCGGTCGGAGAAGCCGAGCCTGCGATGCGCGAAATCGTTGCGCAGGAATTCGAGGTCATGCGAAGCGAAATCGGCGATCAGAAGGCGCCCGCCCGTGCGCATCACGCGCGCCGCTTCGGCCACGGCCGCGCCGGGATCGTCGAGATAATGCAGCACCTGATGGAACAGCACCGCATCGAAGCCGGTCAGCGCACCGCCATCCGGAAACGGCAGGCGGTAGGTGTCGCCCAGCCGCACCTGGCACTGCGCGATGTTGCCCTGCATCAGCCGGTCGCGCGCGATGGCGAGCATTTCCGGGCTCACATCAAGACCGACGGCGCGCTTCACATGCGGCGACAGCAGTTCGAGCATCCGTCCGGTGCCGGTACCGGCATCGAGCAGGTTCTCGATCGGCGCACGCGCGATATGGCGCACGATCGCCGCTTCCACGTCCTTGTCCGGCGCGTGCAGCGCGCGGATGCGTTCCCATTCGGCGGCGTTGGCTTTGAAATAGGCGGCGGCTTCGGCGGCGCGTTCTTCGCGCACGGCGGCCAGCCGCTTCAGATCGGCTTCGGCGGTGGCCGGTTCATGGCCCGCTAGGGTGGATAGCGTTTGTCCCAGCTCGGCGCCGCGTCCGCTGTCGGCGGCGCGGTAGAACACCCAGCTGCCTTCCTTGAACCGCTCCAGGAGCCCTGCGTCGCAGAGGAGCTTCAGATGGCGCGACACACGCGGCTGGCTCTGGCCGACGATCTCGGTCAGTTCGCTGACGGTAAGTTCCGCCTGCCGGAGCAGGAGCAGAAGACGCAGCCGTGTCGGGTCTCCGGCGGCGCGCAGCATGGCAACGAGCTTGTTCATCCCGATCATATAAACATATCTTTATATGATTATGCAATGGGACGAAGTGGGACGTTTGATCCGTTACGTGCGTTTAAGCGGAGGGCGGTTGCCGGACCGCGAGCGGGATGCCATGAACTTGCCACATCCCGCCCAGAGCATGTTCCGAATTAGGCCGTTGCAAATATAGGATGCGAACGTGATGCGTGTGTCTTTCTTGTCATCTTTCGCCATGGCGCGCCGTGCGGCGCTGGCCGGGCTCCTGCTTCTTTTGCCTGCCGTAGCGGCGGCGCCCGCAGCGGCCGCGAGTCCGGCCGAGGCGTTCGTCTCGGACAACATTCAGAAGGGTCTGCAGATCCTCAACAATCGCGGCCCGCAGCGCGCCGCCCAGTTCGAATCGTTCCTCGAAGGGCTGACGGACATCAACCGCATCGGCCGGTTCACGCTCGGCAACGCCCGGCGGACCGCGTCGCCGGCGGACGTCGCCGCGTTCGATGCGGCGTTCAAGGATTATGCGGTGGCGGTCTATCAGTCCCGCCTGTCGGCCTATTCCGGCCAGACCCTGAAGGTCACGGGTTCGGTCCAGAACCAGCCCGGCGACTTCACCGTCTCCACCGTGATTGTCGATCCCAGCGCGGACAAGAGCCAGCAGCCTCTGACCGTTGGTTTCCGCGTCGTGACCGAGCAGGGCCGTTTCGTTGTCGTCGACGTGTCGGTGGCCGGTGTGTGGCTCTCGATCGAGGAGCGCGACCAGTTCAGCGCATTCCTGTCCCAGCACAACGCCAGCATCCCGGCGCTGATTGCCCACCTGAACCAGCAGACGGCTCAGTTGAAGGCAGGTAACGCCCGGTAGGCATCTCGGAGAGTAGTTGCAAAGTCGATTTCAACTTTCAACATGTTGTGGTTCGCTGATGCCTGAATTCTAGGCGCGAGCGAACCGCTTGTACTTGAGCCGGTGCGGTTGGTCGGCGTCGATGCCGAGGCGGCGTTTCTTGTCGGCTTCGTAGTCCTGGAAGTTGCCCTCGAACCATTCGACGTGACTGTCGCCTTCGAAGGCCAGCATGTGCGTGGCCATGCGGTCGAGGAACCAGCGGTCATGGCTGATGATCATCGCGCAGCCGGCGAACTCTTCGAGCGCGAGTTCGAGCGCGCGCAACGTCTCGACGTCGAGATCGTTGGTCGGCTCGTCGAGCAGCAGCAGGTTGGCGCCACCCTTGAGCAGCTTCGCCAGATGCACGCGGTTGCGCTCGCCGCCCGATAGCTGGCCGACCTTCTTCTGCTGGTCGCCACCCTTGAAGTTGAAGGCGCCGACATAGGCGCGGGAGCTCATCTTGGTCTTGCCGAATTCGAGGATGTCGGTGCCGCCGGAAATCTCCTGCCACACCGTCTTGTTAGGATCGAGATCGTCGCGCGACTGGTCGACATAACCCATATGCACCGTATCGCCGATGCGCAGCTCGCCGCTGTCCGGCTTTTCCTGCCCGGTGAGCATGCGGAACAGTGTCGTCTTGCCGGCGCCATTGGGGCCAATGACGCCGACGATGCCGCCAGGCGGCAGCTTGAACTCGAGGTTCTCGAACAGCAGCTTGTCGCCATAGGCTTTCGACACCCCTTCGGCCTCGACCACGACGGAGCCGAGACGCTCGGAAATCGGGATGAGAATCTGCGCGGGGCCGGAGCGCTGCTCCTGCGATCTGGCGAGCAGTTCTTCATAGGCGTTGATGCGCGCCTTCGATTTCGCCTGACGTGCCTTTGGCGACGACGCGATCCATTCGCGCTCGCGGGCGAGTTCGCGTTCGCGCGCCGCCGCTTCCGAGCCTTCCTGGTGCAGGCGTTTCTCCTGCACACCCAGGAACGAGGAATAGTTGCCCTCATGCGGGATGCCTTTGCCGCGGTCGAGTTCGAGGATCCACGACGTCACGTTGTCGAGGAAGTAGCGGTCATGGGTGACGAGGATCACGCAGCCCTTGTAGTCGCGCAGCGTCTGCTCGAGCCATTGCACCGACTCGGCGTCGAGATGGTTGGTCGGTTCGTCGAGAAGCAGGATGTCCGGTGCGTCCAGCAGCAGCTTGGTCAACGCGACGCGGCGCTTCTCGCCGCCGGAGAGCGTGCTCACCTCGGCGTCGCCATCGGGGCAGCGCAGCGCATCCATCGCCTGATCGACCTGGCTGTCGAGGTCCCAGAGGCCCTGCGCCTCGATCTCGTCCTGGAGCTTCGCCATCTCGTTGGCGGTCTCGTCGGTATAATTGGCGGCGATCTCGTTGAAGCGGTCGACGAGCGCTTGTTTCTTGGCAACGCCTTCCATGACGTTGTCGCGGACGTTCTTGGTCGGATCGAGCTGCGGCTCCTGCGGGAGATAGCCGGTGCGGATGCCGTCCGCGGCCCAGGCCTCGCCGGTGAACTCCTTGTCCTGTCCGGCCATGATCTTCATAAGCGTGGACTTGCCCGAGCCGTTGACGCCCACGATGCCGATCTTGGCGCCGGGGTAGAACGACAGCCAGATGTCCTTCAGAACCTGCTTTCCGCCGGGATAGGTCTTGGACAGACCTTTCATCACATACACGTATTGCGGCCCGGCCATGGCGGTTCCTTTGGATTGTGCGAGAGGCGGGGGTTTTAGCGAAGCGCGGCCTGTGGGGCAACGCTCAATCGGCGCCCCAGGTTTGGCGGGAAAATGCGCTGTTCAGAACTTAATCTTCGCGCGTGAGAGCAGCGAGACGGCGTTGGTGCCTGACTGGCCGGCGAAGTTCACCTGGTAGGCCGCGTTGGCCTGCAGCGCGAGCGAGCCGTCGAGGAAGGTCGTGACATAGCCCACCTCGAAATCGGTTTCCGGCGATTGGCCGTCGAGCAGGCGGTTGCCCGCAAAGAATTGGGGCCGCGCATCGTCCGCCGACATCAGCGCGAATTCGGAATCGGCGCTGCCGGCGGCGGGTCTGCTGATCGCCACGCCCATCGCGTCGTTTCCGAACACGCCTCTCTTGGCGACGGAGAGTGCATACGAGCGTGTGGCGATATCGCTCGAGGCCACACCGAGGCCCGGCTTCAGATCGAGTTTGGTGATGCCTGCCGCGAACGACGCGGTGGTGATCCAGCCGCCGCCGAGCTGCAGATGCGCGGACATGTCGAGCGCCGAGGTGTCGGCGGAACGCACGGTCGGGTCGAAACTACCGAGCACGCCATTGCGCTCCGAAGTCTGCGAACCCGTGAACGTCACGCCGCCCCATGGCGCGAATTCCAGATTGATGCCGCCGAGAATGGAATTGGCGCTGCGCGTGTCATAGGGGAGCGCCTGTCCGCCCATGCGCGCAATCGTCGAGGTCAGGCTCATGGGATAGGGCTGCATCTCGTCGTCGAACGACGACACGCCGAGGACAACATGCAGGCCATCGGCGAGCTCATAATTCGCCGCACCGAACACGCCGCCATTGGCGAGTGATGCATAGGGCGCGTCGAACGATGGCGAGGTGAGGAACAGCGAGTCGTTGCCGGCCCCGACGGGATTGGGATTAAGCCGTGCCGCGATGTCGCCGCTGCCGAAGCCGAGCGAAAGATTGTCCAGGATGGTCACATGCCCCGACGTGTCGAAACCGTTCAGCGAACCCCGCACCGGTGGGCCGTAGGAGACCATCGGCAGTTCGGGAAGGCCGAGGTCGAACTGGTTTGCGAAAGAATTGGCGGCGGGCCGGTCGGCGATCGTCGTATAGGAATTCAGGTCGAGCGGCGCGGAAGGCGCATTGCTGCCCGTCGCGCCTGTTGCCGGCATGGCAAACAGGCCCGCAACGCAGAGCGCAAGCAGGACCGACCCCCTCATGATGCTACCGATATACGCTTTCATCCCAATATGCCCCCACAGCCTATCAGAGCGTTCCGCCACAGTTCAGAAAATTCTGCCGGATGCGCCGGAAGTGCGCATGTCATTTCGGTCATGCGGGTTAGGGAAGGGGTGTGGATTTGCATGGCATTTCTAGCAATTAAATTTCATAACTTGGCCAATTAACCAGCGTCCCTTGTGGTTCATTCCTTATGGACGCCATCTGCTGGTGGTTCTAAGCAGGGCTATGTCTGAACTCCCACTTAAGGCCGTTGTTCTGCCCGTCACCCCCTACCAGCAGAATTGTTCGCTGGTGTGGTGTACGCGCACCAGACGGGGCGCGGTCATCGACCCCGGAGGCGAGGTCGAGCGCCTGAAACAGGCCATCGCGGGGCAGGGTGTGATTCTGGAGAAAGTCCTCCTCACACACGGCCATCTCGATCACGCCAGCGGCGCGACCAAAATTGCGCGCGAGTTCGGCGTGCCGATCGAGGGACCACACAAGGACGATCTGTTCCTGCTGGAGGAACTCGGCCGCAATGCGCGCCGCCCCGGTTTCAGCGACGCGGAGAACTGCCTGCCGACACGCTGGCTCGAAGACGGCGATACGGTGTCGGTTGGCGAGGTCGAGTTCGGCGTGCGGCACTGTCCCGGGCACACGCCAGGGCACGTGGTGTTCTTTCACGAGGGCGCCAAGATCGCGTTCGTCGGCGATGTTCTGTTCAAGGGCTCGATCGGGCGCTGCGATCTGCCGCGCGGAAACTGGCAGCAACTGATCGACGCGATCACGTCACGGCTCTGGCCGCTCGGCGACGACATGCAGTTCGTGCCCGGCCACGGCCAGATGTCGACCTTCGGCTGGGAACGCAGGACCAACCCCTATGTGAGCGATCTCGCGCTGGGCAAAGCCTAGCGTTTTGCCTGCTTGTAACCCGGCGGAATATCTTTCGAGACCTTGCCGGGGAATTTGGGTTTGCGCTTTTCCAGGAAGGCGGCGACACCTTCCTTCACATCGGGTCCGGCGCCGAGTTCGACCGAGAGCGGGCCATCCATCTGCAACAACTCGAACGGATGTGCCGCAGCGGAGTATTGCCACAGCATCTGCCGCGTCATCGCGACCGATACCGGCGCGGTGTTCTCCGCGATCTCGAGCGCGATCTCTCTCGCGCGCGAGAGCAACTGATCGGGCTCGGTGACTTCGGAAACCAGTCCACCCTCTTTCGCTTCGTTAGCGTCGAAGATGCGGCCCGACAGGCACCAGCGCAGCGCCTGATTGAGACCGACAAGACGGGGCAGAAACCAGGCGCTGCCCGCTTCCGGCACCAGGCCGCGCCGCGCGAAAATGAAACCAATCTTGGCATTCTTCGAAGCGATGCGGATGTCCATCGGCAGGCACAGCGTGATGCCGACACCAACCGCCGCGCCGTTGATCGCGGCGATGCTGGGCTTGCGGCAATTGTAGATCGCCTCGACAAAGCCGCCGCTGGATGCGCGCGGCCGCGCACGCTGAAACATCGCGGCGCCCTTGCTGACATCGAACGCGTCCGCGCCGCCCGAGATATCCGCGCCCGCGCAGAACCCGCGGCCCGCGCCGGTCACGATGATGACGCGGATGTCGTCGTCGCCATCCGCTTTCAGGAATGCGTCCTCGATCTCCGAGCCCATCAGCGCGGTGTAGGCGTTGAGCTTGTCCGGCCGGTTCAACGTGATGGTGAGGATCGGCCCGTCGGTGGCGGTCGTGATGTGTTCGTAGGTCATGCGGCACTCCCAGATAGCGGTACGGCAACGATAGCCGAAAAGCGGCTTTCCGCAGCGGCAAGACGACGGCCGGGACACATCGGACTCGACTCCCGTCCCGGCGCCTGATTTTTTGTCGGTAACCAACATTTCAGGGAAGTGCGCACCATGACGGCCATCAATCCGGTCACCGATCTTTCGAAGGATGGCGAGATCGCCATCGTCACACTGAATTCGCCGCCGGTGAACGCACTCTCCGCCAATGTGCGCGACGGGCTGGTTGAAGGCTTCCGTCAGGCCAAGGCCGATCCCGATGTGAAGGCCATCGTGCTGATCTGCGAGGGCCGCACCTTCATCGCGGGCGCCGATATTTCGGAGTTTGGCGGCCAGATGAAGGGCGCCAGTCTTTTCGACGTGCAAAAGGAGATCGAGGAATCGCCGAAGCCGGTCGTCGCTGCGATTCACGGCACGGCGTTGGGCGGGGGCCTCGAAGTGGCCCTTTGCGCGCATTACCGTGTGGCGGTGCCGAGCGCGAAATGCGGGCTGCCCGAAGTGAATATCGGCCTGCTCCCCGGCGCGGGCGGGACCCAGCGCCTGCCGCGCATCGCCGGCGTCGAGAAGGCGCTGGAGATGGTCACGAGCGGCCAGCACGTGCCCGCCAAACAGTGTCTCGACATGGGTCTGGTCGACGAGCTCGCGCCCGAGGGCCAGCTGAAGGAAACCGCCATCGCCTTCGCGCGCAAATGTGTGGCCGAGAACAAGCCGCTCAAGAAAGTGCGCGAGAACAACACCAAGCTCGAAGCCGCCAAGGGCCATCCGGAGATCTTCGCGGAGTTTCGCAAGAAGAACGCCCGCAAGTTCCGCGGCTTCGACGCGCCGGAAGCGAATATCAAGTGCATCGAGGCGGCGGTGAACGCGCCGACCTTCGAGGAAGGGCTCAAGACCGAGCGTCAACTGTTCATGGGCTTGATGACCGGTCCGCAGTCGGCCGCACAGCGCTATGCGTTCTTTGCCGAGCGTCAGGCGAACAAGATCCCCGATGTGCCGGACAACACGCCCACGATCGCGATCAAGAAGGTCGGTGTCATCGGCGCGGGCACGATGGGCGGCGGCATTTCGATGAACTTCGCCAATGCCGGCATCCCCGTCACCATCGTCGAGATGAAGCAGGACGCGCTCGACCGCGGCCTGAAAGTGGTGCGCGACAATTACGAACGCAGCGCCAAGGGCGGCCGCTTCACCATGGACGACGTCGAGAAGCGCATGAGCCTTCTCACCGGCTCGCTCGATCTGGATGACCTCAAGGATTGCGACCTCGTGATCGAGGCGGTGTTCGAGCGCATGGACATCAAAAAGGATGTGTTCACGAAGCTCGACGGCATCGTGAAGCAGGGCGCGATCCTCGCAACCAACACGTCCTATCTCGACGTGAACGAGATCGCGTCGGCGACCAAGCGGCCGGAATTCGTCATCGGCCTGCACTTCTTCTCGCCGGCGAACGTCATGCGACTGCTCGAGATCGTGCGCGGCGAGAAAACGTCGAAGGAGGTCATCGCCACCTCGATGAAGCTCGCTAAGACCATCGGCAAGGTTGCGGTGCTGGTCGGCGTGTGCCCGGGCTTTGTCGGCAACCGCATACTGGCGCAACGGACCCGCGAGGCGAACGCGTTGGTGCTGGAAGGCGCGATGCCGTGGGATGTCGACCGCGTGCTCTACGATTTCGGTTTCCCGATGGGGCCATTCGCGATGGGCGATCTCGCCGGCCTCGATATCGGCTGGGTGAAGGAACAGTCGAAAAGCTCCACCCTCCGCGAAGTGCTGTGCGAGATGGACCGCCGCGGCCAGAAGACCGGCGCTGGCTTCTATGATTACGATGAGAACCGTAACGCCAAGCCGTCACCGGTCACCGAGAAGGTTATCCAGGATTTTCGCGCGAAGCAGGGCATCAATCCGCGCCAGATCTCGGACGACGAGATCCTACAGCGCTGCCTCTATCCGATGGTCAATGAGGGCGCGAAGATCCTCGAAGAGAAGAAGGCGATCCGCGCCTCCGACATCGATACGGTGTGGCTGAATGGCTACGGCTGGCCGGTCTATCGCGGCGGCCCGATGTACTGGGGCGAGCAGATCGGTCTCGACAAAGTCTTGGCCGGGATGAAGGACTTCCAGGCGAAGATGGGCGACCAGTTCAAGCCGTCCGCGCTGCTCGAGACGCTCGTCGCAGACGGCAAGAAATTCTCGGATGTGAAGTGAGGCGCTATTGCTCCTGAGCGAAGCCGATATGCGTCTCTCCTGCGCGCGCCGCTTCGCTCAAGACGGCCGCAACACGGTCATACTTCGTGAGCCTGTCGGCGCGAATGATGATGTCCGGCTGCGGGCTCTTGCGGGCGGCATCGGCGAGATAGGCGTCCAGCGTCGCACGGCCGATCACCGCGCCGTTCCAGCTCGTGGTGCCGTCAAAGTCGATGGACAGATTCACGAGTTGCGGTGGTATCGGGGGTTGAGAGCTGTGACCCGTATCGATCTTGATCGCATGGGTCTGCATCGGCAGTGTGATGATGAGCAAGGTCAGAAGGACGAGCATCACATCGATCAGCGGCGTGGTGTTCATGTCGGCGACGATGTCACCGGCTTTGGTTTGAATGGTCGCAGCCATTGTGTTCCTCCCCAGGATGGCGCACGGGAAGGCTGCTCGCGGATTGTGGCGGAACTAGGAAGGGAATACTTCGATGCGTGAAGCGGTCATTGTTTCTTATGCGCGGACGGGACTCGCGAAAGCCGCTCGCGGCGGGTTCAACAACACGTCCAATATGGCCATGCTCGGCCATGCGGTCGAGCATGCGGTGAAACGCTCCGGCGTCGATCCGGCTGAGGTCGAGGACGTCGTCGCCGGTTGTGTGGCCGCTTCGGGCAATGTCGCTCGCGGCGCGGCCCTGCTCGCGGGACTCCCGGTCACGACCTCCGGCGTTACGGTCCATCGCGCCTGCTCTTCAGGGCTCAACGCTATCGCCAATGCGGCGCGGTATGTGATCGACGACGGCGCGCAGATCGTGGTCGGTTCGGGTGTCGATTCCATCACCTTCCAAGGCGGCGGCGGTGGTGGCAAGGAGCCCAAGATCGTCGAGATGTATCCCGACTACTGGATGCCGATGATAGACACCGCCGATGTCGTGGCCGCGCGCTACAACATCTCCCGCGAATACCAGGACGAGTATTCGCTCGAATCCCAGAGGCGCATGGCCGCCGCCCAACAGGCCGGCAAGTTCAAGGACGAGATCGTCCCGATGGCGACCACGATGAAAGTCGTCAACAAGGAGACCAAAGAGGAATCCATCGTCGACTACACGGTCAATCGCGATGAATGTAATCGCCCCGACACCACGCTCGAGGGCCTCGCAAAGCTTCCGCCGGTCAAAGGCCCCGACAAGTTCGTCACTGCAGGCAACGCGTCGCAGCTCGCCGACGGTGCGGCGGCTGTCGTCATCATGGAAGGCAAGGAAGCCGAGAAGCGTGGCCTTCAGCCTATGGGTCTGTTCAAGGGCTGGGCGGTTGCCGGCTGCGAGCCCGACGAGATGGGCATCGGCCCCGTGTTCGCCGTGCCGCGCCTGCTCGAACGTCACGGTCTCAAGATCGACGATATCGACCTCTGGGAACTGAATGAGGCGTTCGCGTCGCAATGCCTTTATTCCCGCGACAAGCTCGGCATCGATCCGGCGAAGTACAACGTCAATGGCGGCTCCATCGCCATCGGGCATCCCTTCGGCATGACGGGTGCGCGGCTCACCGGTCACGTGCTGATGGAAGGCAAGCGCCGCGGCGCCAAGAAGGTCGTCGTCTCGATGTGCATCGGCGGCGGCATGGGCGCGGCCGGTCTGTTCGAGGTGTACTGATGTACGCCCCGTTCGAGGAGACGCTGCGCCGCGTCATCACCGGGGATGACGCGTCCGGCCAGTCGGTCGTGATCATCGATGGCCCGCCGGCCGACGCTGCGGTAGCGCAAGGCCGTGGGGGTCTCCTGGAAATCTGGACCGATAGCCTCACCGCGGCACTGGACCCGAAAGAGGCGGGTGATGCCGGCAAGGGCAAGGTCACCCTCTCGCCACCTCACCAAAGTGTGAAAGTGCGTTGGTTCGTTATCGAACCGGTCCCGGAGGGAACTCCGAAGGACGTGCTCGACGCCGCAACGCGCGCGGCGTTCGCGGGTTTCGGCGCCGAGCATCACATCATCGACCAAAGCCGCAACTCGGCGATGCACGAAACCCACACGCTGGACGTCATTTGCCTGCTTAAAGGCGATGTCAGCCTGATCCTGGAAGGAACGGAAACCCGCATCAAACCGGGCCAGATCGTCATTCAGCGCGGGACCAACCACGCATGGGTCGCCCATGGCGGCCCCGCTCTGCTGCTCGCGGTTCTGATCGACCGTCCGCTCGCGCGTTAACGGAACCAGCGCGTCCGCGATGGACGCACGCCACTTTTCTTGTATTCTTCTCTCAAGTGGGGAAGAACAAAAGTGTATACGCTTCGCGGGCTTGGGATCTCTTTGCTTGTTTTGATGCTGGGCGGCTGCACGACGGTGCAGCGGTGGTCGGATAACGACCCGCTTGAGCCATTCAATCGCACCATGTTCCGCATCAATCAGAGCCTCGATCACAATGCGGCTCTGCCGGCGGCAGTGTTTTACAGGTCCACGGTGCCAAGCGGTTTGCGGGACGGCGTACACAACGTCCTGTCGAATGTCGGCATGCCGATAACGTTCGCCAACGATATCCTGCAGGGGGAGTTTACACGCGCGGGACATGCGGCGGAACGCTTCGGCGTCAACACGACCATGGGGGTTCTCGGCGTTCTGGATCCCGCGACCAAGATGGGCTTCCCGGCGCAGCAGGAAGATTTTGGCCAGACCCTCGGTGTTTATGGCGTACCGGCGGGACCCTATGTGGTGCTGCCGCTGCTTGGTGCAGCGCTGCCGCGCGACGCGCTGGGCCGAATCTTCGTCGACCACTATTTCAGTCCCCTCAGCTATTTCGATTACAGCGGGCGCTACTATGTTTCGTTGGGCGCGAGAGTGTTCTCGACCGTCGATGGCCGCGCCAGAGCGATCGAGCAGATCAGGGACATCGAGCGCAATTCGGTCGATCAATATGCCGCGTTCCGCGACGCCTATATCAAGCGTCGCCAGGAGCAGGTCGACAACAACACGCCCCAGGATCTCGGCACCGACTCCATGGCGAATTGATCGCCGGGCGCGTTTCCTCTATCTGCAGGTTTCTTTGCTGCGGAACAAAGCATGGCTTTCATTGGCTCAATTGTAGACATGTGCTGCCGCCACGCGCGCGCGGTGGTTGCGGTCTTCGTTCTCGCGGCCCTTGGTGCGGCTTTCTACACAAGCCAGCATTTCGGGATCGATACCAACAACGAAAAGCTGATTTCGCCCGACCTCGAGTGGCGCAAGCGCGAGGCCCGCTATGACGCGCTCTTCCCACAGCACAACAACCTGGTTCTGGTCGTCATCGACGGGGCGACGCCCGAACTGGCGCAGCGCGGGCAGGCACTTCTCGCGGAACGCCTCCGAGCCCAGAAAAAGGATTTCCCTTCCGTACGCGAGTCGGGTGGCGGCGCGTTCTTCCTGAAGAATGGATTGCTGTTCCTGGCGGAAGACGAGGTGAAATCGACGACGCGCCAGCTGATTTCGGCGCAACCGTTCCTCGGTGGTTTGGCTGCCGACCCGAGCCTGCGCGGCGTTATGGACAGTCTTTCGACCGCGTTGCTGGGCGTGGCGCACGGACAGGCGAGTCTCGAACAGATCGATCCTCCGATGAAAGCGATTGCGGGCACGCTGGGCGAAGTTGCGGAAGGAAAGCAGGCGTTTCTCTCCTGGCAGACGCTGGTGAGCGGCTCAAAGAGAGCGCCCCGGACGCGCAGCTTCCTTGAGGTTCAGCCGGCCCTCAATTTCGAAGCGCTGTCTCCCGGCGCCGCCGCGAGCGATGACATCCGCAAAGCGGCGCGCGATCTGCATTTGACGCCGGATCACGGAGTCCGCGTCCGGCTCACCGGCCCTATTGCCCTGCAGGATGAAGAATACGCGACGCTCGCGGAGCGCGCCGGGTTGATGGGGGCGCTGATGATCGCCGCCGTCACGCTAACCCTCTGGCTCGCGGTCCAGTCCTTTCGGATTATCTTTTGTATCCTCGTGACGCTCTTCACCGGTCTCATACTGACGATGGCCTCCGGTCTTCTCGTTGTCGGTATGTTCAGCATCATCTCGATTGCCTTCGTGGCCTTGTTTGTGGGCCTTGGCGTCGACTTTGGCATTCAATTCAGCGTCCGCTATCGCGCGGAACGCCATAGCGGCGAAATGCTGGATCAGGCCCTTGTCGGTGCGGGACGCGGTGTCGGCAAGCCGCTTGCGCTCGCCGCTGCAGCCACCGCCGCCGGCTTTTTCTCGTTCCTGCCGACGTCCTATGCCGGCGTTGCCGAACTCGGATTGATCGCCGGTATCGGCATGGTCATCGCGTTCGTTCTTGCGATCACGATGCTTCCGGCCCTGATCAAGCTCATGCATCCGCCGGGCGAACACGCGGAGATCGGGTTTTCCGCGCTTGCCGGTGTCGACCGGTTTCTTGTTCGCAATCGCTGGCAAGTCGTCATTGGGTTTGTCTTCGCGGGTCTGGTTGCCCTGGCCTGCGTTCCATTTGTGAGCTTCGATTTCGATCCGCTGGATTTGCGCAGCCACAAGGTCGAGTCCGTTTCGACGCTTCTGGATCTCGCGAAGGACCCGGAGACGTCGCCCAACACGATCGATGTGCTGGCACCTTCGCAGGCTGATGCAAACAAGCTCGCCGACCGGCTGTCTACGCTTCCCGAGGTCGGGCAGGTTCTGACACTCGACAGTTTCATCCCGAAGGACCAGAACGCGAAGCTCGCCGTCATCCGCGACGCGTCCTTCCTGATGGACGCGGCGCTCAATCCCTTCGTGCAGAAGCCACAGCCGACGGACGCGGAGGTTGTGTCAAGCTTCCGTGCCACGGCAAAAGCTCTGCGGGATGCGGCGGGTACGGCGACGAATGGTGCGGCGAAAGATGCGGTTAGGCTGGCGGGCATTCTCGAAAAGCTCGCAAATGGAGATATCAAAGCGCGGATTCGCGCTACCACCGCACTCGTCCCCGGTCTTCAGACCATGCTCGACGAGTTGCGCGCTTCGATGCAGGCAGCGCCTGTCACGCTCAAATCCATGCCGCCCGATCTCGTGCGCGACTGGATCGCGCCGGATGGCACGGTCCGCATCCAGGTGTTCCCGAGGGATAACAGCAGCGGCAATACGGCGATGAAGAAATTCAGCGCGGCCGTGCTTTCGGTCACGCCAGCCGCGGCCGGCGCGCCGATCTCTATCCTGGAATCAGGCAACACCATCATGGGCGCGTTCGTGAAGGCCGGAATCCTGGCCTTCATCGTGATCACCCTCCTCCTGTTCCTTGTGCTGCAGAGCCTGCGCGATGTTGCGCTCACCATCGCACCACTGGTCCTTGGCGCGCTTCTGACGCTGGCAACCTGCGTGCTGATAGGCATGCAGCTGAACTTTGCCAACGTCATCGCGTTGCCGCTACTGCTTGGGATCGGCGTGGCTTTCGATATCTATTTCGTGGAGGCATGGCGCGATGGGGCCCGCAACCTCCTGCAGTCGAGCCTCACGCGCGCCGTGTTGTTCAGTGCCCTTACGACGGCAAGCGGTTTTGGCTCGCTATGGGTATCGAGCCATCCCGGCACGGCGAGCATGGGCGAGCTTCTGATGATTTCGCTCGCCTGGACGCTGGTAACGACTCTATTCTTCCTGCCGGCCCTGCTTGGTCCGCCCAAGGGCGAGAAAAGCTGATCAGCTTTTCATCGCGTTGTCGGCCAGTTCGTTGATCTTCTTGACCAGCGCCTGGGCGCCGCCCGAAGACAGCGTCGAACCAAAGTCCGAACGGCGCGTCGCGAGTTCGCTGACGAATCCGTTCAGATAGATGTCGATGACTTTCCACGTGCCGCTTGATTGGCGCATGCGATAGTTGAATGGAACGGTCTGTCCGGACGTCACGAGTTTGCTCATCACGACCTTGTCGGTACCGTGCACCTGCACAGTTGGGTCGATGACGAACTTCTCGCCGCTGAAGGTGTCGAAATTCTTCGCGTAGTTCGCGACCGTCATCCGCCCGAACGCGGCGATTAGCGCCTGTTGATCGGCGGCCGGGATGCTGGCCCAGGTCGGTCCGACGGCAAGGCTGGTCATCAGGGGAAGATCGAAAGTCTGTTCAATTACGGGTTTGAGCTTGTTGTAGCGGCCCGTGAGACTCTCCTGTTTGCCCCGCTTCATGTTCTCCAGCAGGGCATCGTAGAAGGTCTGGATCTGTTTGGCCGCCGGATCGCTCGCCGGCTCATCTGCCGCGCGTGCCGGCAGGGTCTGCAATGCCGCAAAGAACACCAGCACGGCCGCCGCGAATCTCTGCATCCAATGGTTTTTCATGAAGTGCCTCTTCCCGACGAATCTGGGTTCCCATCATAAAACAAACGCGACGAAATTTCGTTGCAGGCGATCACGAATCCCTGGCCAGCAGAAACAGCGGCAATTCGCGAAGGGCGTCCGCGACAGCGCCGTAAGATGACAGTGTTTCGACCGCCCGGTGCGCGAGATTTTCTGCCTCCGCGCGAGCCCCGCTCACACCGTAGATGGAAACGAGCGTCGCTTTGCCCTGGTTCTGATCCTTGCCGACGGCCTTGCCGGTCTTTTCCGCCGTGCTGGTGACATCGAGCAGATCGTCCGTGATCTGGAAGATCAGCCCGAAGTCGCGCGCATAGTTGCGCAGGCGCTCACGGTCAGCCTCCGGGCGTTCGCCGAGGATCGCGCCGGCTTCGCACGAGAATTCGAACAACTGACCGGTCTTCAGCTGCTGCAGCAGCTTAATATCGTCGGCGCCGAACTGGCTCTCCGGCGCCTGCATGTCGGTCATCTGCCCCCCGATCATACCGTTGCTTCCAGCCGCTTCCGCCAGGCGGGCGATGAGCCGGCAGCGGACTTCGGCGGACGGATGGGTTTTCGGGTCTGCAAGGATCTCGAACGCGATGGTCAGAAGCGCATCGCCGGCCAGAACGGCCGTCGCTTCGTCGAAGGCGATATGAGTCGTCGGGCGGCCCCGCCTCAAATCGTCGTCGTCCATGCACGGCAAATCGTCGTGCACAAGCGAATAAGTATGCAGGACTTCGATCGCTGCGGCGACGCGCAACGCGTAAGCGCGGTCGACCCCAAACAGATTCGACGACTCCAGAACAAGGAAGGGCCTGAGCCGCTTGCCGCCGGCAAAGGTGGCATAGCGCATCGCTTCGTGGACGCGGGCATGCAGCCCGTGAGGCTGTGGAAGGACTTGGCCGAGCGTGACCTCCACGGCCTTTGCCGACTCGGTCATGGCCTCGGTCAACGCGAATTGCGTGGCTGGCTTCTCAGATGCTGAAACGCTGTTCATGACATATCCAAATGACCGCTTCGAAAACCCGGTAATTTCCGCAAAATTATCGAGGCTGGCGTGGAACGCAAAGGCTTGGCGGGGGTGAACCTTTACTAATGTTTGCTGCGTTGCAATAAGGTCATTGCAGCACCAGCTTACTTTCTAGAAACTGGGGCGTTTTGAAAAGGTGGCCCATCAGCCGGGCCGTCAACCGATTTGCCGGGAGATTTGATGCGCGTTGTCCTTGCCCAGCCTCGCGGCTTCTGCGCAGGAGTCGTGCGAGCGATCGACATCGTCGAGCGCGCGCTGGAGAAATATGGCGAGCCCGTCTATGTCCGCCACGAGATCGTTCACAACAAGCACGTCGTCGACACGCTGAAGAACAAGGGCGCTCGCTTCGTCGAGGAACTGGACGAAGTCCCCGACAACGCGGTGACGGTCTTCAGCGCGCACGGTGTGCCGCAGACGGTCGTAAGCGAAGCGAAGTCACGCGGGCTTCCGATACTGGATGCGACATGTCCGCTGGTTTCCAAAGTGCACAACCAGGGCAAGCGGTACGTCAACCACGGCCGCAAGCTGATCCTCATCGGTCACGCCGGCCATCCGGAAGTCGAAGGAACGATGGGCCAGGTCGGCGCGCCGGTCCACCTCGTGTCGTCGGAAGTGGATGTCGATGCGCTCGATATCCCTATAGGCACGCCGGTGGCCTACATCACCCAGACCACGCTTTCGATCGACGACACCAGAAGCATCATTGCCTCGCTCAAGCGCAAATTCACCGACATCGTTGGGCCCGAAACCACGGACATCTGTTACGCGACACAAAATCGCCAGACTGCCGTGCGAGAGCTGGCCAAGGTGGCCGACGTCATTCTGGTCGTGGGCGCGAAGAACAGTTCCAACTCCAACCGTCTCGTGGAGATCGGACGGGAGGTAGGCGTGCCGAGTTATCTGATCGCGGACGGCAGCGAGTTGGATCCGGCGTGGGTGATTGGCAAGTCCGCCGTCGGTCTGACGGCGGGAGCCTCGGCGCCGGAGGCGCTGGTCGAGCATGTAATCGAAGCGCTCGGCCGCATCGCGCCGGTGGAAGTAACGCAGATGGACGGCAAGAAAGAACATATCGAATTTCGGCTGCCCGCCGAGCTTAGGGATTGATCGAATGGGTATTCCGCTGAAGCAGGCCGCGAAGATCGGCTCCTACGTGGTGAAACAGCACCTGACGGGCGTGAAGCGCTATCCGCTCGTCCTGATGCTGGAGCCGTTGTTCCGCTGCAATCTCGCCTGCGCAGGCTGTGGCAAGATCGATTACCCGGACGATATTTTGAACCAGCGTCTGTCGTATGACGAGTGCATGACCGCCATGGACGAATGCGGCGCACCGGCGGTGTCGATCGCCGGTGGCGAGCCGCTGCTTCATCGCGAAATGCCGAAGATCGTGGAAGGGTTTCTCGCAAAGAACAAGTTCGTCATCCTCTGCACCAACGCGCTTTTGCTGTCGAAGAAGATCGACCAGTACAAGCCGCACCCGAATTTCACCTGGTCGATCCATCTCGACGGCGACAAGGCGATGCACGACCATTCGGTCTGCCTCGACGGCGTCTACGAGAAGGCCATCGATGCGATCAAGCTGGCGAAGTCGAAGGGCTTCCGCACCCAGATCAACTGCACGCTGTTCTCGAACGCGATCCCGGAGCGCGTGGCACAGTTCTTCGACCTGATGACGGAGATGGGGCTCGACGGCATCACGATTTCGCCCGGCTATGCCTATGAACGCGCGCCGGATCAGGAGAGCTTCCTCAACCGCGAGCGCACCAAGAAGCTGTTCCGCGATATCTTGAGCCGCGGCAATGGCGGCAAGAATTGGGAGTTCACCCAGTCCGCGCTGTTCCTCGATTTCCTCGCGGGCAACCAGACCTATGAATGCACACCGTGGTCGATGCCGCTGCGCTGCGTGTTCGGTTGGCAGAAGCCCTGTTACCTGCTCGGGGAAGGCTATGTGAAGACCTTCAAGGAGCTGATGGAAGACACCGACTGGGACAAATACGGCGTCGGCAAATACGAGAAGTGCCAGGACTGCATGGTTCATTGCGGCTTCGAAGGCACCGCGGTGATCGACTCGATCAAGCATCCGCAGAAGCTGATCCCGCTCGCCATGCGCGGCGTGAAGACGGAAGGCCCATTCGCGAAGGACATCGACACATCCAGGCAGCGCCCGGCCGAGTTCGTGTTCTCGAAACATGTTGAGACAAAGCAGGCGGAAATCCGCGCGGCGAAGTCGCGGCCGCGGCAGGTCGAAGCCGCCGAATAGGCGGCCTCTCCTGTCGAAGCGTCAGGTACGCTTCACCACCACCAGGTAACTGGATCCTTTCTGCTTTTTGACCGTCACCGAGAAGTGATGGGTGCTGTCGGTATAGGTCTGCTCCGGCAGGAACTGGGCATTGCCGAGTGCATAGTTCGGCCACGACCGGCCGCCCGAATTGCAGTTCGTGCTGTCGTAGTCGCCCGGCGTCGCATCGATCGGGACCGAGAAGCCACTCTGATTGTTGAAGTAACATTTGCCGCCGATCGCGCTGCGATTGACCTTGAAGTCCTGGATGGTCACGCCATCGCCGGTCAGGCCGTTTTCATAGACCTTGCCTTCGATGCGCGCCTCCACGCTCACGAAATGCGCACTGCCGCCGGAACAGGCTTCGCCGGCCAGACAGAATCTTGATCAGCTTGGTCTTGCCGCCGAGCGGAAGCGCGTTGGCGTCAAGGGTGACTTTCGTCGTTCCCGGCGTCGTGTCGATGACCGCCACGTTCGCCGCCGGCGTCCAGCCCAGATGAGCGAACAAGCAGGCGGCAAGAATGGATTTTACGGGAAGGTAGACCATTGATTCCCCCCATCAATTTCTGCAACTGCGAATGAGTATCACAAATGACGCGTTACCGCTGGCGTAATGTTTCTAGGGCCCGCGAAGATTTGATCCCAGCGCGCCGACACATCGCTCCAGCATCGCGAACGCTTTTTCCGATTCGCGCCCGGTGCGGATGAGTGCCGGAATCTGAGAGGGCTTCCGCAGCACAGATATCAGCACGCGGCCGAGTGCGACGGAGCCGTCCGGCTTCATCGCCACCAGTGCTGCCGGTGGTAGGGAATGATCTGCGGCGTCCGATATCACCCGCAGCGCGGCGAATGGCACGCCGCGCTCCATCGCGGCGCGTGCCGCCAGGTGGGATTCCATGTCGACGGCATCGGCGCCCGTCGACTCGCGCAGCATCGCCTTGATCTCTGCACTCTCGGCGATCGCACCGCGCCCGAGGATCGCTCCGATCCGCGCGTTGGGCAGCGCACCGGCAAGCCGCGCCGTCCATTTCGCATCGGTCTCGAAGGCCTCGTTTGCCGTCACCACACGCTCAGCGATGACCACGTCACCGACAGCAAGGTCTGGCGATAGTGCACCGGCAATGCCGATCGAAATGATGCCTGTTGCGTCTCTGATGTTAACGAGGCTCTCGGGGACGACCGCTATCGTATGTCGCGCGACCAGCTTGGCTTCGCGCCGAAGGCCGACGACTGCGATCGTGGTCACAGGCCGTGCGCCACTTGCCGTGAATTGCCGCTCTTGAGATTGCGGTAGCGCGCCACGGCCCAGAGCGGAAAGAACTTCGCATAGCCGTGGTAGCGCAGATAGAACACGCGTGGGAAGCCGCCACCGGTGTAGGTGTCCTCGGGCCAGAGTCCGTTTTCCTGCTGCGCGCCTTGCAGATAGCGGATGCCGCGCGCCGTCGCCGGATGATCAACTTCGCCGGCCGCCATCAATCCCATCAGCGCCCATGCCGTCTGCGATGCACAGGACGGTGCGCGCTCGTAGCCCGAATAGTCGAGCTTGTAGCTGTCACAGCTCTCGCCCCAGCCGCCGTCCTCGTTCTGGATGGCGATCAGCCAGTCCGCGGCTCGCTTGATCATCGGCTCTTCGGGCGGAAGGCCCGCGGCGTTCAGCCCGGCAAGCGCCGACCATGTGCCGTAGATGTAGTTCACCCCCCAACGGCCGAACCAGCTTCCGTCCTTGAGCTGCGAATTGCGCAGGAAATCTACGCCTGACTTCACATGCGGATCGCTGGCGGTCGCGCCAAGCTGCATCAGCAATCCCAGGCAGCGCCCCGTGACGTCGTCGGTCGGCGGATCGAGCAGCGCACCGTGATCGGCGAAGGGAATGTTGTTCAAATAGTAATAGACATTGTCGGCATCGAACGCGCCCCAGCCGCCGTTCCTGCTCTGCAAGCCCTCGACCCATTCACGGCCGCGCGAGATCGCTTCGCCATAGCGCGCCTGATCGAAACGGTGCAGCGCCATCGCCACCACGGCGGTGTCGTCGAGGTCGGGGTAATAGTCGTTCCAGTACTGGAACGCCCAACCGCCGGGGCGCACGTTAGGGCGCTCTTCGGCCCAATCGCCTTTGACGTCCAGCACCTGGCGGCCCTTCAACCACTCAAGCGCTTTGCCGATTTCCGCGTCGCAATCCTTGGCTTCCATCAGCGCGTGGCACATCAGGGCCGTGTCCCAGATCGGCGAGACGCAGGGCTGGCAATAGGCTTCGTCGTCCTTGACGACCAGAAGCTTCTCAACCGAGAGGCGCGCGATGGCACGGTCGGGATGGTCCGGCGCGTAACCCATCGCGTCGTACATCATCACGGAATTGGCCATCGCGGGATAGATCGCGCCGAGCCCGTCCTCGCCGTTCAACCGCTCGGTCGCCCACGACACGCACCGCGCGATGGCGCGCCGGCGAAGACCTTTCGGCCAGAACGGCTCGACACGCTTCAATACCCAATCGAGCGCACCGAAGAACGCCGACCAGAACGCGCTCTGATGTGGCGCGCGCTTGGAAGCCGCCGTGCCGCCGGGCACAAACAGCTCCGCTACATGCACCCCGCGCGGGTTGCGTGCGACAGGTTTCTTCGCCGCCAGGACCAGCAGCGGCACGATGACCGTGCGCGCCCAATAGGACATCTTGGAGAGATGGATCGGAAACCAGCGCGGCAGGAGGATCAACTCCACCGGCACCGTCGGCACGTTCATCCAAGACGTTTCGCCATAGAGCGCGAGCAGGATGCGCGTGAAGACATTGGCTTTCAGCGCGCCGCCGCGCGAAAGGATCGCCTCGCGCGCGCGCGCCATATGCGGCGCATCGATATCGTCGCCGATCATCTTGAGCGCGAAATAGGCCTTCACCGTCGCGCTGATGTCGAACGCGCCGCCATGATAGAGCGCCCAGCCGCCATGATCGGCCTGGATGCGGCGCAGATATACCCCGATCTTGCGCTCAAGCTCCTGGTTCGGCGTCTCCGCCAGATAATGGACCAGCAGCACGTATTCCGACGGGATCGTGGCGTCGGCTTCGAGCTCGAACACCCAATGGCCGTCGTCGCGCTGACGGTCGAGCAGCGCCCTGGTCGCGCCGCGGATCGTCGCTTCGACGGCCGCCCAGTTGTTCTCTTCGACGCTGATCTGGTTCATCGCCGCTATTATACGGCGCCGCGCGCGAGCGCCAAATCTGCGGCTTTGTGCCCGGATCGCACGGCGCCCTCAATCGTCGCGGGCAGGCCGGTCGCGGTCCAGTCGCCGGCGAGGAACAGGTTGGCCCATGGCGTCTTCGCGGCCGCGCGTTTGGCGGCCTGTTCGGGCGTCGCGGCGAAGGTCGCCCGCCGCTCCTTGACGATCTGCCATTCGGGCATCGGATCGGGAATGTTCAAAGCGCTTGCGATATCCTTCCAGATCAGGGCGATGAGCGCGTCACGATCCATATCGACGAGACGGTCCGCGCCGCTGATCGTCGTGGAGATGCGGTCGGGGAAGGAGAATATCCATTCCGCCGTCCCGCCGATGACGCCGAGTATCAACGGCGCGCCCGCGGGCCCGGGCATTTTGAAATGCGCGTTGACGATGGCGCGGAAATCGTCGGGTGCTGCGATCCTCGGCAGCAATTCCTTCGCCACCCACGCCGGCACGGCCAGCACGACCATATCGTCACGCGAAATGGGGACAGTCGCCTCGGAGAACTCCAGTGCTGTGACCCGGCCATACCCCAGCACGATCCTGCGTAGCCTGCGCCCGAAATGGATTTGCACACCGTTGCGTGCGAGGAAACCCAAAGCAGGATCGATAAACGCAGCGCCGAGTGTGGGATGGGCGATGCGCGGGCGATAGGCGTGACCGCCCTTCGCCAGCGTTTCGCGAACCACCGCACCCGCCAGCGCCGCGGATGCGGTCTCCGGTTCGGTGTTGAGCGCCGCCAGCAGAAACGGCCGCATCAGGCGCTCCCACAATGCGCCCTTGCAGGGGATCGTGTCGCAGATGCGCTTGTCGTCGCCGGCCCACATCAAACCCGCGAGGGCTGCGTAATCGGCGAAAGTCGTGTCCGGCGCGCGATGGCTTTTGGATAGCGTCCACCACGGAAGCGGCCCCTCATTCGGCGCGAGCGTCCAACGCTTATTCGCGGCGAGATCGATGAAGTCGAAGCGAGCCTTCACCGGGCCGGCAAGGGCGTCCTTTGCGCCGATGGTGCTGAGATAGGACATGATGGCGTGATTGCCGGACAGAACGAGGTGATTGCCGTTGTCGATGATTTGGCCGAGCGTCGGATCGAAGTAGGAGCGGCAACGTCCGCCCGCCTGTGGCGCGCCTTCGTAGAGCGTCACGCGTGCGCCTTTGCTCGCCAGCGCACAGGCGGCGGAAAGCCCGGCAAGACCCGCGCCCACGACATGAAACATGCGGTCCTTCATCCGCCGAGCCCATGGCGAAGGAGGATCATCGCGAGCCGCGATTTGGGGAGGCTGACGCGATGCCGGGGCGGCGCCCAGCCCACGGACTCCATACGACGCAGGATCTCGGCATAGACCGCACCCATCAGACGCGGCGTGCGGATACGGCCTCTGGGGCGCGCATCCATGATCTTTTCCGCTTCCCGGTAATGGGCATGGGCAAGCACGGCCGTGGCACGGCAGGCTGCGTCGATGTGTGGATCCTCGATGGCGGCTCCAGGGTCCCGGGTTGTGACGCCTGCCGCATCGAGATGCTCGCGCGCGAGATAGAGACGGCCGATGGAAGCATCTTCATCGAGATCGCGCAGGATGTTGGTGAGCTGCAGCGCGCGGCCGAGATGATGCGCCAAAGCAAATCCCGGATCGTGGTCCATCCCAAACACTTTGACGGAGAGACGGCCCACCGCACTCGCCACACGGTCGCAATAGAGGTCGAGCGTCGCCAGAGCGGGTGCGCGGATGTCCTCGGCGACGTCCATGTCCATCCCGTCGATGACGGCGAGGAAGTCTTCTTTGCGAAGCGCATAGGTCAGGATGGCGTCTTTCAGAAACGCCCCGTGAAGGGGATTCCCTCCGGCGTAAAGGACGTCGAGATCCATACGCCAGCCATTCAGCGCGTCGTGCCGTTCGGCACGGGTCCCAACACCGTCATCAGCAATATCGTCGACCGCGCGGCAGAACGCATAGATCGCGAACATCGCCTCGCGCTCGGCTTTGGGCATGAGACGCATGGCGGAATAGAACGAGCTGCCGGAAGCCTTCTCCTGAACGGCCCGGATTTCCGGTGCGATGGCGATATCGGTGGCGGTCATGAGGATGGCGGTGCGGAACGCCGCGAAAAGAAGCGGACAAGTGCGCGCAGGGCAAGGGGAATCATCTCGCTTTTGCGGTGATGGACACGCTCAGACAGGGGGTCGCGGCGGAGGAGGCGCCTGTTCAGGTCCTCTGCGAATTTCTGAATGACGCTCACCTCCAGGGCCAGCCGGTGTGCGCGGATGTGGCCGGCAAACGGCCGCGCCTGATCCAGCAATGCGTCCGTGCGAGTGGCGAGGGCGGCGATAACCCGGCGCAATTCCGGCGGCGATTGTGCGCCGCTCAGCATCTCGATCCGCGCGCCGCATTCGGCCATCGTGTCCTCGGGCAGATACACCCGGTTGAGCGCGCGATAGTCCTTGGCGCAATCTTGAAGGTGATTGATCACCTGTAGTGCTGCGCAGAGCGCATCGGATTGCGGCCAGGTCGCGCGGTCTTCACCATGCACGTCCAGCACGAAGCGACCGACGGGCATCGCCGAATATTTGCAATAGTCCATCAGATCTTCCCAATCCGCATAGCGCAGCTTGGTCGCGTCGCGCCGGAAGGCCTCGAGCAGGAGCAGGGCGTGCTGTGGGCTTAAATTGTGTTGTTCCAGCACCAGCCGGAGCGCATGGGCCTCCGGCGCACTGTCCAGTTCGCCCGTCAGGGTGCGGTCCATCTCCTCCAGCAGGTGGAGTTTTTCTTCCGGTGTTGCCGTCGGATGGTCTGCGACGTCGTCTGCCGTCCGGGCGAAACGATAGAACGCTAGGACCGGTGCGCGATGCCGTTTGGCGATCAGCCATGACGCGACGGGAAAGTTCTCGTCGGTGTGGCCTTTACCGGAAGAGAGATCGGAGGCGCTCACGCTTTGCCCATCGCCTGTGCGCGGCCCTTCCACATGCCGCCGCGGCCGCGCCAATGTTGAACGGCGGAATCGAATGTGAAGGCACCATAGAGTGCGCCGATCAGCGGCATCAGGGTGCCCCAGAGCGGGGAGAGCCGGTAGAACCGCAGCATCGGAGCGAATGCGATCACCATAATCGCCCAAGCGGCGAGACCGGCCATTTGTGCAGGCCCGCGCGCGAATAGCGCAACAAACGGTGCTGCGACATAGACAATCAGCATCCCGATCACGGTGCCCAACAGCTGCAGCGGGGAATAGGAAAGCTGCGCATAAGCGGACCGCGACACCATCTTGTGGATATCGGCGAAACGGTAGGGACGCAGGCTCACGGCGCGGTCGGTGAGGCCAAGCCAGATCGCGCCCTGCTTTTTCATCATGCGGCCCATGGCGCAATCGTCGATGATCTCGCCGCGAATGGCGTCGATGCCGCCGGCGTTCTCCAGCGCTTCGCGCCTGATGAGCATGCATCCGCCCGCCGCGGCGGCGAGCGGATTGCGCGGATCGTTCACCCAGCCAAAAGGATAGAGCATGTCGAAAAAGAACACGAAGGCCGGGATCAGAAGCTTCTCGGCTACATTTCCGCAGTGCAGTTTCGCCATGAGCGATGTGAGCACAAGGCCGCCCGCTTCCGCGCGCGCCACCAGTTTGGAAAGGTTGTTGGGCCTATGCGCGATGTCTGCATCGGTCAGCCACAGGTAGTCCGCGCTGCCTGCCTGGACGACGCCCTGCTTCACCGCCCAGAGCTTTCCCGTCCAGCCCGGCGGACGCGGCGCGCCGGAAAGCACGTCGAGTCTCCCGCCGAGCGTGCGCGCGACATCGCCCGTTCCATCGTCGCTCTGATCGTCGACAAGAATGACGCGAAACGGTCCCTGATAATCCTGCCTTAGAAGACTTCCTGCGGAATGTGCGATGACATCGGCTTCGTTGCGCGCAGGAACGACGGCCACGACTGAAGGCCAATGTTCGGGCGCTGGCGCATCGCGATCGTCGCGCTCGCGCGTCAGCCAGAAGAACCCGCGGCCGAAGAGCAGATGGAGCCATATCGCAAGAGGAAGGAAAGATACGAGCCAGATCATCTGAGATAGCCGGACGATCCGAACCAGGCCAGCGCGTCTACGATGGCTTCGCGATAGGGCCGTGCGCGATAGCCGAGGTCGCGCTCGGCCTTCGCGGATGTAAAGAACATGTGATGCTCGGACATCTTGAGCGCGTCAACGGTCAGGAACGGCTCGCGGCCCGTGACGGAGGCCCACGCTTCTGCGGCATAGGCCAGCGGGTAGAGCGGCGCGCGCGGCAGGTTCACGCGCGGCGGCTTGCGGTTCGACAGCGCAGCGATGATCGCCAGCATTTCTGCCAGCGTCGCATCCTGCCCTCCCAGGATATAGCGCTCACCGATCTTGCCCTTGTCGAGCGCCAGCAGGTGGCCCTCCGCCACGTCATCGACATGGGCGAGATTGAGTCCGGTATCGACATAGGCCGGCATGCGTCCCGTCGCGGCTTCGACCAGAATACGTCCCGTCGGCGTCGGCTTGACGTCGCGGGGGCCGATGGGTGTAGACGGGCTCACGATCGTCGCCGGAAGACTCTGCTGGGCGATCATGTGTTCGACTACGCGCTCCGCCACGACCTTGCTACGCTTATAGGCTCCAATGGCGCTTTGCGCATCGTGACGCGAGGTCTCGTCCGCGGCCTGGCCGGCGATGGGCTTCAGGGTCGCGACGCTGCTGGTATAGACGATCTTCTCGATGCCCTCGGCCAGCGCCGCTTCCATGACGTTGCGCGTGCCTTCGCGATTGTTGCGCACAATCTCTTCGGGATCGCGGGCCCATAACCGGTAATCGGCCGCTACGTGAAAAAGATAGCGGGTATCCTTCAGCGCGCGGCGCATGGACCTTCCGTCCCGCATGTCGCCTTCGACCGGCTCGGCATCGAAGCCTGCGAGGTTGGTCTTGGGACTCGTCGGCCGCATCAGCACACGCACATGATGCCCGCGCTTCGCCAGCTTGCGCGCCACGGCGGAGCCGACGAACCCCGACGCGCCGGTGACGAGAACGGTATCGCCCACGCCTACTGCTCCAGAAGCGGCGTGCGGAGCGCGCGATGTCCCTCGATCCCCTGCCAGATCAGCAACACTGGCACGCCGAGAACGACTTCCCGCGCGCGCTTGAGCAGAGAAACCGCCAGTCCGATCTCCGCCGGCAGGCCGAACAGTGGCATCAGCATCGCGTACCCGGCTTCCTGCACCCCGAGCGCACCGGGGACGACAACGGCCGCGCTGCGCAGCGCCGAGAGGATGGCTTCGATGGCCACGGCGCCACCGAAATCGAGATGACCGCCGATCAGCCGCACGGTTAGCCAGATCCCGAACGCACTCGCGATCCAGCCAATCAGGTGAAAGAAAGAGGAGAGCGCCAGCCGTTTGGGATTCTCGTAGATCGCATCGATGGCCTGGCGGAAGTTCTCGGCGCGTTTGGCGGCTTCGGGCAGGAAGCGCTCCGCAAGCTTCTGGGCCAATCCCAGTCCACGGCGTTGCAGCACGATAAAGGCAATGCTGCCGGCGAGCACGAATACGATGACGGCAATCATGGCGGCGGGGAGGGGACCCGCTTCTGCGCTGATAGCGAAAGGCACGATCCCGATCAGGATGAAGACGATCTGCGCCATCATCTCCGTGGTCACATCGACGATGCTCGAGGCAGCGGCCACGGGCGTTGCGATCCCGCGCAAGACCAGCGCGCGCACGCCAATCAGAATCCCGCCCAATTGCGAGAAGGGAAGAAGCTCGCCCGCCGCATCGCGCACGATGCGCGCCCAGAAGAAGTTCGCGAGCCTTGCTGCCGGCAGATCGCTCATCAGCGAGAACCACGCCGCGCCCAGGATGCCGAAAGTCAGCAACGCACAGAAACACAGCAGTGCGAACCCGCCCCAGCCGACGGATAGGATGGCGGCCAGGACGCCGCCGAGCCCGACGTCGTAAACCAGCCAGCCGGCAAGGGCGAGGCCGGCAAAGGCGGCGGCGATGACTCCGATTTTCATGCGAATGTTCTGTTCTCTTGTCGGGGGAGATTAGCCGGTTCGGGGGCTTACGAAAAATCGGCAAAGCCGCCGCAGCGATAGCCGGAAGATTTAATTTTCTCAATGACTTGTTTGTCCAGCAGTGCGCCCAGTTCCTCGGCGTAGCGATAGCCGGGGGCCGATCCGGGGTACGGTCCGGTCGCGGGGTGCATGTAAATCTCGTTCAGGCCCTCGGGCAGGTTCGCAAGGATCGACGCCAGCCGGGCCGCGGTCATGGCGCCCGACCATCGAAGGCCATAGACCCGATCCGGCACACGAAGACCGTTCGCGCGGAACCGGCGCTTCTGCCACGACGCCACGACGTTATCGGTCTCGAACGGCACGCGGACCGCTTTCATCCCGTACCGCTTTCCGGTTCTGACCATCTGCGACGCAATGGTCGGATGCAGGTGAAAGTGCTTGTGGGTGTTCACATGATCGAGCGGGAGCCCTGTCGCGGCATAGGTTCTGAACTGCGCTTCGATTTCCGCCGCAAGCTGCCTGCGCACGCGCGGAAGAAAAAACATCGCGGCACCGGTGCGCGCCATGTCGCTGCGGAAGAAGCCGTCTTCGTCCACAAGATCGGGAATCTGTGCCGCCGCAAGTGTCGGTCGGTCCTGGACGAGCGTCAGATGCAAACCGACGCGCAGGCTGGGATTCCTCTTCGCGACCGCGACCGCATCGGCGGCAGCGGGTCCCGCAACCATGAGGCTTGCGGCGGTCAGTATTCCGTCGCGATGCGCAATCTCGACCGCTTCGTTGACTTCTCGCGCCGCCCCGAAATCATCGGCGGTGACGATGAGTTGCTTCATCGCTCCGCCCCTCATCCGTCATGGCCCCCCCTGAGGCGGCCATCCATCGCGCGAGCGTCCGCGAGCGCAATAGAGTCATTTCGACGCGCGGACGCGCGTCGGATGGATGGCCGGGTCGGGCCCGGCCATGACGAATGTGGGGAGAGCGAGCGCAAGCTACGCCGCGTGTTCGCGCCGCTCGCGCAGGAACTGGAAGAACTCGACGCCCTCGCGCAGGCGGCGCTTCATCATGTCGGTGGAGCGCACCATCTCGCCCACGATCGAGGCGATCTTGCTCGGGCGGAAATAGAACTCCTTGTAGAAGCTCTCCAGCGACGTGAAGATCTCTTTGTGGGAGAGGTGCGGATAGTGCAGCGGCGCGATCTGGATACCGCTGTCGTCCACAAGCTCCGCGTTCGCCGCGTCCAGCCAGCCGTTCTTCACGGCCTGGTCATAGAGGAACGTGCCGGGATAGGGCGCCGCCAGCGATACCTGGATGGTGTGCGGATTGATGCGCTTGGCGAACTCGACCGTCTCGCGGATCGTCTCGTGCGTCTCGCCGGGCAGGCCCAGAATGAACGTGCCGTGGATAGCGACGCCGAGCTTGTGGCAATCCTTGGTGAAGCGTTCGGCGACCTCGATGCGCATGCCCTTCTTGATGTTGTGCAGGATCTGCTGGTTGCCGGATTCGTAACCGACGAGCAGCAGGCGCAGACCGCCGTCCTTCAGCTTCTTGAGCGATTCATAGGGCACATTGGCCTTGGCGTTGCACGACCAGGTGACGCCCAGCTTCCCGAGCTCTTTCGCGATCGCTTCGGCACGGGGAAGATTGTCGGTGAAGGTGTCGTCGTCGAAGAAGAATTCTTTGGTCTGCGGGAACGCCTTCATCGCCCATTTGATCTCTTCGATCACATGCCCAACCGAGCGGACGCGATAATTGTGCCCGCCGACGGTCTGCGGCCACAGGCAGAAGGTGCAGCGCGATTTGCAGCCGCGGCCCGTATAGATCGAGATGTAGGGGTGCTTCAGATAGCCGATGAAGTAGTTCTCCATCACCAGGTCGCGCTTATAGACCGGCGTGACCCAGGGGAGGCTGTCCATGTCGTGCAGGATCGCCCGGTCCTCGTTGTGCACGATGACGCCCTGATTGTTGCGGAATGACAGGCCCTTGATCTGCGACCAGTCGTTGCCGTCGGCGACTTCCTTGATGGTGAAGTCGAACTCGTTGCGAGCGACGAAATCGATCGCGGGGCCGTCTTTCAGCGAGCCTTCGGCGTTGACCGCAACCTTGGCACCGATGAGGCCGGCTTTGAGGTTCGGGTTCGCATCCTTCAGCGCCTGGATCACCTTCACGTCCGACTTGAAGGAGGGCACGGAGGTGTGCGCGACGACGAGATCGAAATCCTTCGCCTGGGCTACCACCTCGGCGAGGCCGGTCTTGTGCGGGGGTGCGTCGATCAGTTTGGAGTTCTCGACCAGGGCCGCGGGCTGGGCGAGCCAGGTCGGATACCAGAAGCTTTTGATCTCGCGCTTGGCCTGGTAGCGCGAGCCCGCGCCGCCGTCGAAGCCATCGAAGGAAGGTGCCTGAAGGAAAAGCGTACGCATGCGAATTCTATAACCTCACCAATGTGATAGGACGCCGTCGGGCGCGACAAGGAAGCGGGTTCCGCGCCAGCGCACATTCCCGCCGAACAGCGACCCCAGGAAGATCGCAAATGACAGCAGGTCGCGCAACGGCAGCAGCCATGCCGGCCCCGCACTGGTGCCCAAAACCCAGTCCATCCGCCATTTCACGGCCAGCCGGGCGACAAGGCTTGCCGCTACCAGAGCCATCGCGAACGGCGGAAATCCGCTCAGCGCTGCGCCCAGCAGGGCCAGTGGGAATGTGTGCGTGATAATGGAACCCCAATAGCCGCGCGTGTTCAGGAGCCGGATCGTCCGCGCCCAGCGAAGCTCATGGCCCAGCATTTCGTGCGCGCTCACCTCGGCACAGGTGTGGGCGACAACGACCGGCGCCACCGTCATGCCGGAGCCACTCTCACGCACGGCGCGGCCGATCTCATAATCGTCGGCGAGCAGATCCGAGAACGCCTTCATCCCGCCGATGCGCAGAAGAAGCTCCTTGCGCAATGCGATCGTCGAACCGAAGCAGGGGGTAGCAAGCCTCGCATGGGTTCCCACCAGCACGTTGGGAATGAATTGATAGTTGATGCCCATGGCGACGAGGCGCGACCAGATATTGGGCAGCGCCGTGCCGGTATAGAGACAGGTGACAGCGCCCCCATCGGAATTTTCGAGCGATGCCGTCACCGTGCGCAGATAGTCGGGCTCCACCGCGATGTCGCTGTCGCTCTGCACCAGCACATCGTATTTCGCGTGCTCGACCAGATTGATGAGATTGGAGACCTTGCGGTTGGTGCCATAGATGCGCGTGTCGACCACCAATTCGATATCGAGATGCGGATAGTCGCGCTTGAGCGCTTCCACGATCCGGATCGCCGGATCGAGCGGATCCTGCACCCCAAAGACGATCTGCATGGGCACCGGATAATCCTGGCGGCAGAAGCTCTCCAGATTCTGGCGCAGCAGCGGTTCGTCGAGATGGAGCGGCTTCAGCAACGTGACAGGAGGATAGGCCGCTGACTTTTTCTCAGCGGGCGCGCGGAACCAATTGGCCACCCACACAGCTGTCGCTGCGTACACAACGCCGCAGAGTGCGGCCGCCATCGCGGCCCAGCCGGCGAATTCAAGCCACTGGTGCATCGGCCCCTCGCACCGCCCCTCGGAAAGCGGTCGTCTGCATCATGTCACCAAAACGCATGGAGCGCATCTGGGGAGCCCATGCCCGATTTACGAGGGACGCTTGTCCGCGGATCAAGTATTTTCAACCATGGTGACTTCCAGGATATTTACCATCGGCCAAGGACCGCCGGATTTCTGGGCGATTCGTAGCGCCGACAACCGTAAGCCATATGGGCCACACCGGACCCTCAAAATTTATAGGCTTTCCTGCATCATTGCTGACAAATTTGCCACATTGCGTCATGCAACCCGGCGCATGATTGCGCGGTATTAACAGGGCAACGTTCCGCGCCTATTAGGCTGATTCGTACCGACAGGGGATGAAGAGTGTCTGACAAGAAAGCCATCGTGATTTTTGGCGCCACCGGCGATCTGGCGCAGAAGATGCTGTTCCCTTCGCTCTATTTCCTGGACGCCGACGGCCTGTTGCCGGCGGAACTTGTGATCGTCGGCACCGCCCGGAGCACGCTCGATGACGCCGGTTTCACGAAACAGATCCATGACGCGGTATCGGAACGGACAGCCGAGTCGTTTTCGGAGGAAGCTTGGGGGCGTTTTTCCAAACGCCTGTCCTACGTCGCCGGCGATGTCCAGAAGGACGATCCCTACAAGGCGATTGCCGGTAAGCTCGGTCAGGTTGACGAGATCGTCTTCTACTTGGCGACGTCCCCGGATTTCTTCGGCAGCATCGCCCAGCATCTGAAAGCCGCGGGTCTCGCGCATGATCGCGCACGCATCGCGGTCGAAAAGCCGCTCGGCCACGATCTCCAGTCCTGCCTCAAGATCGAGCAGTCGCTCGGCGAAGCGTTCAGCGAGGACCGCATCTTCCGGGTGGACCATTATCTCGGCAAGGAGACGGTCCAGAACCTGCTGGCGCTGCGCTTCGCCAACACACTGTTCGAACCCCTCTGGAACAAGGACTCCATCGAGCACGTCCAGATAACGGTCGCCGAAACGGTCGGCGCCGGTGGACGGTGGTCGTATTACGATCACTACGGCGCGTTGCGCGACATCGTGCAAAACCATCTTCTTCAGCTTCTCTGTCTGATCGCGATGGAGCCGCCCGCCAATCTGCAGCCGGATTCCGTTCGTAACGAGAAGGTGAAGGTCATTCGGTCGTTGCGCCCGATCGGCGAGAATGAGGTCGAGCAGCAGACCGTGCGCGGCCAATACACCAAAGGCTTTTCCGAAGGTGGCGCGGTGCCGGGCTACACGCAGGAGAAGGATGGCGGATCGAGCACGACCGAAACCTTTGTCGCGCTTGCGGCCCATATCGACAATTGGCGCTGGGCTGGCGTGCCGTTCTATCTGCGCACCGGAAAGCGCATGGCGGATCGCTCGACGCTTGTCGTCGTGCAATTCAAGCCGGTGCCGCATTCGATCTTCGCGCGGCGCGGGCTGGTGGCGAACCGGCTTACCATCCGCCTTCAGCCGGAAGAGGACATTTCGCTCTCGCTGATGAACAAGACGCCGAGCCTCGACCATGGCGGCATGGAGTTGAAGCCGCTGTCGCTCAATCTGAACCTCATCGACGCCTACAAGAAGACGCGCCGGCGCATCGCCTATGAGCGGCTGCTGCTGGATGCGCTCGACGGCAATCAGACGCTGTTCGTGCGCCGCGACGAAACCGAAGCCGCATGGGCCTGGATCGACGCCATCGCCGACGGCTGGAAAACGCGCGACGTGACGCCGTTGCCCTATGCCGCCGGGACCTCCGGCCCGTCAGCGCAATACGCGCTGACGGAACGGCATGGCGATAGCTGGGTGGATTAATAGTCCTCCCCCGTAAACGGGGGAGGGGGACCGCGAAGCGGTGGAGGGGGCCCCCTCCGCCTCGCTGCGCTCGGCACCTCCCCCGTAAACGGGGGAGGATTTTTACGACCGGCTCGGGAACACCATCACCGGCGTTTCGCGATAAAGCGCGGGATAGAGCTTCTTCAGCGCCGCGACCTTCGGCAGGTCGTTGTAGGCGATGTAGGGCTGGTCCGGATGATGGATCAGGTAGTCCTGGTGATAATCCTCTGCCCGGTGGAATGCGGAGAACGCGCTCACCTGCGTGACGATAGGCTGCGGGAAAGCATGCGCCTTCGTCAGCTGGCCGATATAGGCTTCTGCGATGCGCCGCTGTTCGGCGTTGGTCGTGAAGATCGCGGAACGGTACTGCGTGCCCTGATCGGGACCCTGAGAGTTCAGGGTCGTCGGATCCATAACCGAGAAATAGACGCGCAGGATCTGGCCGTAGGAGATCTGCTTCGGATCGAAAGTGATCTGTACCGTTTCGGCGTTGCCTGTTGTGCCCGTGCTGACCTCTTCATAGCCGCCGGTCGGATTCTTGCCGCCGGAAAATCCGGACACCGCCCGGCTTACGCCTTTCACGTGTTGAAAGACGCCCTGGATTCCCCAAAAGCAGCCGCCCGCGAGCACCGCGGTCTCGGTCGAGCCGCCGGATGCCGCAGTATCGACAACAGGTGCAGGCAGCGGTGACGATGCGACTTCACCGGCGCGCGCGCAGCCGAGAAGCATCGTCAGGGCGGGAACAAGCAGCAGGGCATGGGATTTCATCGTCATCTCCTTCAGGCGTTCGCACGCGGCACGAATTTCAGCGATGCCGAATTCATGCAGTAGCGCAGGCCGGTGGGCTTCGGTCCGTCGTTGAAGACATGGCCCAGATGGGCATCGCAGCGCGCGCAGGACACTGCGGTGCGATCCATCATGAAGGTCCTGTCTGTGGTCTCGACCACATTCCGCTTCGCGATCGGCCGCCAGAAGCTCGGCCAGCCCGTACCGGAATCGAACTTGGTCCTGGAATCGTAAAGTGCGGTGTCGCAGCAGATGCAGCGGTAGAGGCCGTCGCCCTTGCTCTCGGCATAGATGCCGGTGAAGGCGCGTTCCGTGTCGGCGTGGCGCGTGACCTCGAATTGCTCTTGCGACAGCATCTTCTTCCACGCGTCGTCGCTTTTGACGACCTTGGGAACCGTGGCCGCGCCGAGGTCCTTGCCCGCAGCGGAGAAGTTCTCGATCGTCACGCTCTGCGGCGCCGCCAGCGCCTCGAGCGGCAGCAGGGGCAGAAGCGATGCGGTCGCCAGAAATCCGCGGCGCGTCGATGACATCGAATTCATGTTCAGTCCTCCTGCGCGGATAGCGCGTACACTAGACCAATTCGCTCAAATCCGCGCTTCGGTTACAGGTGCGCAGCGCATTGCCGTACGCCCATCGCGAATTTGTGATCCGCCTCGCACACCCCCCGCTGGTCGGGAAGGGGCGGCCGGGTCACGGATGTAGTTGTTCGAATGTGATTGAAGTGGTGACTGGACCGACCCGGTTCAAGGCGAGGGTAGTGTCCTAATTTGAAGCTTAGGCGTCGCCGTGACGATCCGGCAAGCGCGACCAAATTATAAATCCTGCCAACGCCAGCCATGCAGGCCCCACTACCCACCACACGTTGGTGATCCAAAATCCCTCAATCCGTTCCATGTAGTGAACCGCACCGTGGTTATTGAACGGCACTACGTGAACAGCATCGGGATGTAAGGGCCAATAGGGTACGCGGATGGCTATGTACCAAGCCGAAAGGCCGCCCAAGCCCACACCGAGTAGAGCTGTAGTGAACAAATAGAAAAGCAGCCGGTTTTGGAGACTCACTTCGCCCTCGCCTCCGCCACTATAGCCGCCGGTACGGCTTTGCGCGGGCCGTCGATCTGAGGGGTATGCAGCACGGCAAAGAACCGACGCTTGCCATCGTCACTCTCGTAAGGCCATGCATCTTTTTGGGTTCGAAGAAAGACGTCTCATTTCTCCTCGCCGGTGTCGCGTATCTCCAGCCACATAGCATTGAGGACGGCGAGGGTGCAGGCGAAGCCCAGTCCCAGAACCCACGAGAAATACCACATCGAAATCTCCTTATCTCAGTAGCCGCCATGTCCGCCGATGTCGTCCATCGTCACCGGACCGCGCAGCACGCGATAGACCCAGCCGGTGTAGACGATAACAATTGGCAGGAAGATCGCGACCGCGCCGAGCATGATCGCGAGCGTCAGCTTGCTCGACGAAGCGTCCCAGACCGTGAGGCTCATGCCGGGCTCGCTTGACGACGGCAGCAGGAAGGGAAACAGCGCCGCGCCCGCCGTCGCGATGGTGAAGAGCGGCACGCAGGCGCTGACAAGGAATGCACCCAGCGGCCGCTTGCGGAGCAACACCGCGCCCCACGCCGAGGCAAATGCTGCGAGTGGCAGGAGCCAAAGGGCTGGATGACTGTAGAAATTGAACAGCCATGCGCCCGGCGCCGTGGCGGCCGTCTTGAGCAGCGGGTTCGAAGGTCCGTTCAAGTCGCCGATCATGGTGATCCGCATTCCATCCCTCTGGATCAGCCAGAAACCCGCTAGCGCGAACAGGATCGCATAGACCGCGGCCATATAGGGCATGACGCGGCGCGCGCGCTCGGCGACAACGCCCGATGCCTTGTGGTTCAGCCACGCAGCGCCGTGCAGCAGGATCATCGCAAGGCTCACCAGTCCCACCAGAAGCGCAAACGGATTGAGCAGCGACAGCAGCGTGATGGTGGAATGGAAACGAAGGTCGCCGTCGAAATTATAGGGCACGCCAACGAACAGATTGCCGAACGCCACACCGAATATGAGTGACGGCACGATGCCGCTGATGACGAGGCCTGCATCCCATACGCCGCGCATCCTGCCCTCGAACTTGCCGCGGAACTGGAAACCCACCGGCCTCAGGATCAGCGCCGCGAGCACCAGGAACATCGCGAGATAGAAGCCGGAGAACGCCGCGGCATAGAGCGGCGGCCAGGCGGCGAAGATCGCGCCGCCGCCCAAGATGAACCAGACCTGGTTTCCCTCCCACACCGGATCGATCGTGTGGAGCGCGAGGTGCCGCTCCTCGTCGTTCTTCGCGACAATGGGAAGAAGGGCCGCGGTGCCGAGATCGAAGCCGTCCATCACCGCAAAGCCGATGAGGAGGATGCCGAGCAGCGCCCACCAGATGAGACGAAGCGTCATGTAGTCCATCTCATGCCTCCGCCGTGTTGAGGGTGGATATGACCGGAGGGATAACCGGGTGGCCCAGCGTCTGGTCAGGCCCCAGCCGGATGTATTTCAGGAGCAGCATCACATCGACGACCAGCAGCGCCGAATAGAAGACGAAAAAGCCGATGAGGCTGAACATCACATTGCTTGCATCGGTGCTGGAGACCGCGAGCGCCGTCGGCAGCACGCCGACGATCGCCCAGGGCTGCCTTCCATATTCGGCGACGATCCAGCCGAGCTCGATCGCGATCCAGGGGAGGGGAAGGCTGCACAACGCGGTCCACAGAAACACGCGGTAACGGTCCAGCTGCCTGCGTGCCGACAGGTAGAACGCGATGGCAAACAGCGCGATCTGGAAGAAGCCGACGGCCACCATCAGACGGAATGCCCAGAACAGCACGGGCACGTCGGGAATCGTGCTGGCGGCGGCGCGACTGATCTCGTCCGGCGTGGCGTTTTCGACATCCGGCCGGAAGCGCTTGAGCAGCAGCGCGAAGCCGAGATCGTCCACGTGTTCGTCGAGCGTCTTGCGCAAGGTTGGGTTGTTGCGGTCCTTGCGAATGGCCTGAAGCGTCTTGTAGGCAATGAGCCCGCTTTCGGTGCGCTGTCGCGCGATGCCAACGAGTTCTTCGATACCCGGCACCGGCGTATCGGCGCTGCGCGTGGCGATCAGGCCCAGCACCCAGGGAATCCTGATCTCGTAATTCGTCTTGTGTGCCGCGAGGTCGGGGAGGCCGAACAGCGTGAACGAGGCGGGCGCGGGCTCGGTCTGCCACATCGCCTCGATGGCGGCGATCTTCATCTTCTGGTTCTGGCCGGCGCTATAGCCGCTCTCGTCGCCGAGCACGACAACAGAGAGCGCCGAGGCAAGCCCGAAGCTCGCCGCCACGGTCATCGAACGCCGCGCCAGGGGGCCATGCCGTCCACGCAGCAGATAATACGCGCTGATCGCGAGCACGAAGACAGAGCCGGTGACATAGCCGGCGCTCACGGTGTGCACGAACTTCGCCTGCGCGACGGGATTGAACATCACCGCCATGAAGTCGGTCACTTCCATGCGCATCGTGTCGGCGTTGAAGCGCGCCCCCACCGGGAACTGCATCCAGCCATTGGCGATCAGGATCCACAGCGCCGAGAAATTCGCGCCCAGCGCAAGAAGCCAGGTCACGATCAGATGCGCGATCTTCGACAGCTTGTTCCAGCCGAAGAAGAACAGGCCCACGAACGTCGCTTCGAGGAAGAACGCCATCAGGCCTTCGATGGCGAGCGGCGCGCCGAACACGTCGCCGACATAGTGCGCGTAGTACGCCCAATTGGTGCCGAACTGGAATTCCATGGTGATGCCGGTGGCGACGCCCATGGCAAAATTGATGCCGAACAGCACGCCCCAGAACTTCGTCATGTCGCGCCAGATTTCACGGCCGGTCATGACATAGACCGTCTCCATGATGCCGAGGAGAATCGAGAGTCCGAGCGTCAGGGGCACGAACAGAAAGTGATAGAGCGCGGTGACCGCGAATTGCAGGCGCGAGAGCTCAACGATGTCCATGCGCGTGTCCCGTTGTCATGGTCGCGAATCGAGCAGGTGCGTGCGCGCCATGTCGGGATCGACATGCACCTGATGGCTCTGGGAAAAAAACAAATAGTAAAGGACCGTCAGCGCCAGGAGCTTCACGCCCAGAAGCGCTGCGATCTCGACGGAACGTCTACCCGTCCGTATCGGCCCGAGTCGCGAATTCACGGCCCCATCTTACGACCGGTTGTTTCTCTTTGCCCAGCGCCGTTCTCTCCAGCCGACAACAGCGAGCACGCCGGCGAATAATGTGAACGCCGACAAGACCATGGCAACGTAAAGTATTTCTCCGTTTGTCACGCCCAACTCCCTTCAAAAGATGATTTGGGAGCGTTACGGGTCCGGCGCCGACGATCTTTGACGGCGATCAAATTCCCCTCGATCGCGATAGGTCTGCGGGAGCATCGATGTTGAAAAAATGTCATGGCCCACGAAAGCGGGCCATGACAGCTATTGCGTTGGTGCTTGAACCCAACCTACGGCGTATAGAGCTCAGCTGTGCCGGGGAATTTGTTTTCGCCCTCTGGCCATTCGTCGCCGCCCACTGCGAGGACCTTTCCGTTTGGAAGCATCGCGAGGCTGAAATTCGCGCGCTGTGCGGCCATCGGCTCTTCTGGAACGAATTTGTGTTTGGCAGGGTCGTAGGCTTCGCAGGTCTCCAAATTCTGCCAAAGGTACCCGAAATAAGAGAGCCCACCCGACAGCAGAATTTTTCCGTCCTGCAACCTGATCGCCGCCAAATTGCTCCGCGGCGCGCCCATGGGACCGACCGATTTCCACTTGCCCGTCAGCGGATCGAACAGGTCCGCTTCGGCACAGGGCAACTCCGGTGAGCAATCGCCCCCGGCCACCAGCACACGGCCATCCTGCAGGAGAACGGCCACATGGACGACGTGCGGGTGCTTCATCGGGGCGTTGACGGTCCAGGTATCCGAGGCCGGATCGTACGTCTCGTTTTCGCTCAGGACGCCCGACGGATTGTAGCCTCCCGCGACCAGCACTCGTCCGTCTGCCAGCAGGGTTGCCGTGAAACAGACGCGGTGATTCTTCATCGGCGCAATGGCCAGAGTGAATTTGTTCGTCTTCGGATCGAAGATCTCAACGTCCACAGTGCCGGCAAAGCAACGGTCTGCCGTGCAGCCTCCCAAAACCAGAACACGGCCATCCAGTAGTTTGACCATGGAATGGAAATAGCGGCCATGCGTCATCTGTCCCGGGATCGACCATGTGTCAGTCCCGGGATCGTAGAGTTCGGCGTTGGAACCAGTGCCGCAGTCCTTTTGGCAGAACCCGGTGACGAGGATGCGGCCGTCGTCGAGCATAAGAGCGGCGCCTTGGCGCAGTCGAGGCAGCGCCGGCTTCGCGTGCGTGGCGCTCCAGGTCTTCGTTCGCGGACTCCAGATTTGCGTTGTTGCAGGCCATGCGTCGCCGTAGCTGCGCATTCCCACCGAAACGACGCGGCCATCGCTCAGGGCAAACGCGTTACCGGCGTGAACGTCCGCTATCAGCGTGCCGGCCGGGGTCCAGCCGCGCTCCCTGGATGCCGCCGGCACTCCTGAAATCGCGATCAATGCGATCGAAGCGAAGATTGCTGCAAAATTGGCTTTCATGGCGCCGCTCCCAAATTCGGGAGCACCTGCTCCCGACACGGGAAGCAGAGGCTCTGGGAGGCGCGAATTCCTTGATTGTCGTCAATTGGGCGTGGCGACGACTACGTACGTAGTGATCGTTGGCATGCGAATAAGCCGCGGAAATCTTCCCTTTACGAGCATGTGATGCGCGTTGGGTCAGAGCCCTTGTCCGTCGTCGATGTCGAACGCTGCGCCGGTGATCGTGCGCGAGGCATCCGACAGCAGATGCAGAACGACCCCGTCGAGGTCGCTATCCCGCATCAGCCGGCGGCGCGGAAACGAGGCGACCAGCTTCTGGCCGCTCTCGCTCGCGAGGAATTCGTCGTTCAGCTCGGTCGCGATGTAGCCGGGGCAGATCGAGTTCACGTTGATGCCCTGATTGGCCCATTCGCGCGCCAGCGCCTTGCCCAGCATCACGACGCCCGCCTTGGTGGCGCAATAGGCAGCCACACCGGGCAGCGCCTTGCGCGCGCCGAGCGATCCGACGAGCACGATGCGTCCGCGTCCGTTCTGCTTCGAACCGGCGGCGATCATGCGCCGCGCGCCCTCGCGCACGGTCAGGAAGGCACCGCGTAGATTGACGCTCACGACGCGGTCGAATTCTTCCATCGGAAGATCGAGCGCCATTCCGCGTGAATTCATCCCGGCATTGGCGACGACGCCATCGATCGGACCGAATGCCGCCTGGGCCGCGTCGAAGCCCGTGATCACGGAGGCTTCGTCCTCGACATCCATCGCGACCGCCACCGCCTTGCCGCCCGCAGAGGCGATTTCGTCGACGAGCGCGGCAAGCCTGTCCGTCCGCCGCGCGGCTGCGGCGACCTGTGCGCCGGCTGCGGCTGCGGTCTTTGCGAAGTGACGACCCAACCCGGACGACGCGCCGGTGATCAGGATGGCACGGCCGGACAAATCTGACGACATTGTTTCAACTCCGATAAGCAAGAGGCGTGATAGCGTTGGCCGGAGAAAAGCGGATACGCCGCCCATGCGCAAATCCCATCGCTCCGTTCTGACCGGCATGTTGCGGGAAGCACGAAGTGTCCTTCGTCAGTCCCATGCGACGGGCGCACCCATTGACGAGATCAGCGCGATGCGGGCCGAACGCGTTGCGACGTTGCCGCGGCGGCGGGTGCTCGGCGGGGCCCTGGCAACAGCTGCGGCGGCCATGCTGCCCCGCCCCAGCCTTGCGGTCGGCCAGCCGCGTGTCGTCATCGTGGGTGCCGGGATTGCCGGGCTGTCATGCGCCCTCAAACTTTGGTCGCAACGCGGAATCCGGGCGGTGATCTATGAGTGGAACACGCGCGTTGGCGGACGTATCCAGACCCTGCGCGACTACTTCGCGAATGGCCAGAGCGCGGAACAGCACGGCGAGTTCATCTCCTCCGAGCATGCCGCCACCATGCGGCTGGCGAAGCGCTTCGGCCTCGAACTCGAAAACACCTATGCCGCTCCGAAAGGCACGAAGGATACTTACTCGTTCGCGGGTGAGCGCTACACGCAGAAAGAGCTGAATGCTGATTGGCGGGATTTCGGTTACCAGCTTTTTCGCGATGCCGTGCGCAAGGCATCGCGTGCGAATTATCGGCACGCCACGAAGATGGCCTATCACTGGGACCATATGCCGGTGACCGAATGGATCGACCGCTATGTGCCGGGCGGGCTGCAGGGCCGCTTCGGCAAGCTCTGCTATTCCGACGTCATCGACGAATATGGCGGGCCGCCGGAGAACCAGTCGGCGCTCAATCTCCTCTATATCCTGGGCTATAACGACAGTTCGCCGAACGGCTATCAGTCGCCCGACGTGCCGATGCTCGCGGGCTCCGACGAGAAATGGCACATCAAGGGCGGCAACGATCAGCTCATCACCGCGCTCGCGTCGCACCTGCCGGAAGGCAGCATCAATCTCGGTTATGAGCTGATCGCGCTTTCCGAAAACAGCGACGGCAGCTTCACCTGTACCTTTTCTGTCGGTTCATCGACGACGGAGGTCGTGGCCGATCACGTCGTGCTCACGCTCCCGTTCACGACCTTGCGGAATGTCGATCTTTCCGGCGTGACCCTGTCGCCGCTCAAACAGACCGCCATCAAGTCTCTGCCGCTCGGCAACAACGCCAAGATCCAGATCCAGATCGCCGGACGGCCGTGGATCAAGGATGGGTTTGACGGCGGTACGTTCACCGACGCCGCATTCGATGGCGGCTGGGATGGGACCAGCTACCAGAATCAGGGCAAGCGTTCGCCGACCGAAATCTTTGTGGCGCTCCCGGGCGGCGCAGACGGTGCGGTGCTCGCGTCGAAATACGGGCTCGTCTTCGGCAACGAGCAGGGACCGGCGCCCACACAACTCGTCGCCGACACACTGGCCGGGCTCGAACCGATCTTTCCCGGCGTTACGGCTGCGTGGAGACGGGGCCCGCAGCTTGCCTGGGTCAATGACGGCAACATCGACCGCTATCTCCTGGGCGCGTGGTCGCAATACAATGTCGGCCAGTATACCGGCTTCAGCGGCGTAGAAGGGCTGCGCGAGGGCAACATCCACTTTGCCGGCGAGCATACCTCGATCGAATTCCAGGGCTTCATCGAAGGCGCGGTGCGCAGCGGACTGCGCGCCGCGGACGAAATCTGACCCGCTCGCGCCTTCGCGAAAACGGGAGCATATTCGAGGGCATGTGTCGTCTCGCCTTCATCCTTCTACCTGCCGTGATATCGCTCCCCGTCCATGCCGAGACGCCCAAGATTCTGTCTCATTGGGTGCAGCTTGGACCCAGCGGCGCAGCTGAAGCCCGGGCGCTCGTGGAAGGTCAGGCCTGTCCGGCGACGACGATGGATGGCCAAAGCGTGCCGATGGCCGTTCGCGCCGCTGCGACCCCGGAGTTTATGCAAGTCTGTGTGGCTGCCGTTCCGGCCGGCACAAAGTCAGCATCGCTCGGGGACGCGGCACTCCCCCTGCCGGTGAGCGACGCAGAGCGAATTCTTGTGGTTGGCGACACCGGATGTCGGCTCAAAGGTTCGGCGGTGCAGGGCTGCAACGATCCCGCGCAGTGGCCCTTTCCGGCGCTGGGCGCGGCGGCTGCGAAACTGAGGCCTGATCTTGTCGTCCATGTCGGCGACTATCTTTACCGCGAGAATGCCTGCCCAGCAGATCATGCGGCATGCGCGGGCACACCCTTCGGCGACAACTGGCCGACCTGGAACGCGGATTTCTTCAGTGCGGCCGCTCCGCTGCTCGCGGCCGCACCTTGGGTGTTCGTGCGCGGCAATCATGAGGACTGCATGCGTGCCGGGATCGGCTGGATGCGGATGCTCGGTCCTTATCCCTTCGATCCGGCAGCGCCGTGTGCTGTCCACCAACCGGCCTATACCGTACCGGCTGGCAGCGCCAGCCTTGCGATCATCGACGATGCGAGTGCGCCCGACACCAGTATCGATGCTAATGCCGCTGCGAGTTTTCATGACGATCTCGCCAGTCTTGCGAACCGGTCTTCGCCTCTGTGGCTTGTGATGCACAAATCCATCTGGGGTGCGATCACCGGACCCTTGGGCATACCGATCGGCGGCAATGCCACGCTGATTTCGGCATTCGGGGGAAAAGCGAGCCTTCCACCGGCCACGACGTTCCTGCTTGCGGGCCACATCCACACCTTCGAGGCAATCAACTATGACGGCGCGATCCCGCCGCAGGTCATCGCCGGATGGAGCGGCACGGCGCTCGACAAGACACCGGACGATCTCAAAGGCGCGATCTTCCAGGGCCATTCCGGCGTGTCGGTGAAGGATGGCCTCTCGATCTACGGGTTCGGTTTCCTCCTGATGACCAAGCTCAAGGACCGCTGGACGATCGATCTCTACGACGCCAATGCGACCTATCGGCGGCAATGTGTGTTTGCGGCCGGTCGCGTCGACTGTCCCAATCCTTCCAAGTGAGAGTGCCGCATGTTTCTTGAGATCAAAGGCCTTTTGACGCCCGCCGAGGTCGCGCGCCTGACCGCGCTCAGCCGCGAGGTGAAGTTCGTCGAGGGGCGAATTTCCAATCCCGCCAACACGACCAAGGACAACCTCCAAGCCGATCTCGGAGATCCGAAGTATCAGGAATCGACCGACATCGTGGCGCAGGCGTTTGCGCGTTCGCGCGAGTTCAACGATTTCGCCATGCCCAAGCGGATCGCGCCGCCGCTTCTGTGCCGCTACGAGCCGGGGATGAAATACGGCGCCCATGCCGACGCAGCCCTGATCCCACTGGGCGACAATCCGCTGCGCTCGGACATTTCCTGCACGGTCTTCATCGCCGAACCGTCCACCTATGAAGGCGGCGAGCTGGTTACCCATCTGGGTACGCGGCCGGTGGTGTTCAAAGGCGAGCCGGGTGACGCCATTGTCTATCCTTCGACCATGCTGCACGAGGTCAAACCCGTCCGCTCGGGCCAGCGGCTGGTATCGATCACCTTCATCGAAAGCCGGATCGCCGACGAGCACCGCCGCAACCAGCTCTACGAGCTCAACGAGATCGGTGCGCTCGAAGGCCTCAAGATGAGCTGGCAGAATCGGGTGCGTCTCGAACTCGTGCGCCAGAACCTGCTGCGCATGTGGGCGGACTAGTCTTTCAACCCTCCCCTTGAGGGAGGGTCGAAATTTGCGAAGCGAATTTCGGGGCGGGGTACTACACCGAGCTCCGAGTCATTACCCCTCCCCGAAATCTTCACTTCGCTCCGCTCAAAGAAGATTTCGACCCTCCCTCAAGGGGAGGGTGAATCAATTCGATCGCCACCATTCATTCGCTACAAAATATTTCCGCGCGATTTCCGAATTCCAGCGACTCTCCGTCACCATGCCGCCGTTTTCGTCTGCGAATCTTCACGCGAATTGCCCCTTCGGCTACGTGGGCGTAGTCTGATTGCGGGTAGTGTCTTTCGGGGGAATCCATGGGCGCGAATACACGCCGCGTACTCACCATCGGTGGGGCGATCCTTGTTGTCGTTCTGGCGGCGCTGGCCGGTCTCTACGTTCTGGGCGGACGCGGACCGAACGCCCCAGAGGGCGCGAACATCCTGGCCCGGCTCCAGAATGGCCTCACCACGCTCACCCAAGGCGTCACGCCCGGGAAGGTCGCGCAAGGCGGCGAGTTCGTCTTCCGCCGCGTCGAAGTCGACACCACAAAGCCACAGGCCGAAGCCTGCCTCGTGTTCACCTCCGACCTCGATGGTTCGGGCAAGACGCACTACGAAGACTACATCTCCATCGACCCTGAGATCCGGGTCGCCACGCATGTTGTCGACACGCGGCTTTGCCTGTCGGGCCTCGATTTCAACACCACCTATAACGTCACGCTGAAGAAGGGTCTGCCCGACGCCGCAGGCGATAAGCTGATCGAGGAAGAGACCGTCCCGGTCGAACTGCGCGACAAGCCGTCGATCGTGCGCTTTTCCGGCGGGATCATCCTGCCGCGCGAGAACGCGGAAGGTGTTCCTGTCACGACCGTCAACATTTCGAAACTTCGCGTGAAGCTGATCCGTGTCGGCGATCGGCTGCTGTCGCAAATCGAAAGCGGCGTGGTCGATCAGACGTCGCTTTATAACTGGAACGACACCGACCTCGAGACCAGCCAGGGCAAGCTCGTCTGGTCCGGCACGATGGACGTGAAGGTCGTCAAAAACGATTCCGTCGTAACCCTGATCCCGATCAACCAGATCCTGAAGGACCGCAAACCCGGCGCCTATGTGCTGCTCGCGATGGATGCGGCCAAGAAGACCGACGCGGACAGCTATTACGACAGCGCCGACATCGCGACCCAGTGGGTGATCGATTCCGATATCGCGCTTACCACCTTCCAGGGTGCAAACGGGTTGACCGTCTTCGCACGCTCCTACGCCAGCGCGGCCCCGCTCGCGAATGTGAAGCTTGCGCTCGTCGCACGCGACAACAACGAGCTTGCGACCGTCACCACCGACAAGACCGGCCGGGCCGATTTCGAGGCGGGTCTGATGAACGCGACAGGCGGCGAGGAGCCGGTGGTCGTGATGGCCTATGGCGCCGATCAGGATTTCAGCTTCCTCGATCTTCGCCGCCCGGCGTTCGACCTCACCGACCGCGGCGTCGCGGGACGCGAAACGCCTGGACCGATGGATGCCTATCTCTACACCGAGCGCGGCGTCTATCGCCCCGGCGAGTCGGTTCAGCTCACTGCAATGCTGCGCGACCGCGTTGGAGCCGCACTGACCGCGCCGCTGACCCTGGTGGCCACGCGGCCCGATGGGCTCGAAGTCAAACGCACGACAGTGGCCGGCGCATCGCTGGTCGCGGGTGCTGCGACCTGGACGCTGCCGCTCAGCCACACCGCGCCACATGGGCGCTGGCAGATTGCGGCCTATGTCGACACCAGCCCGAAGGCACAGCCGGTCGGCCGCGTGCAGTTCGATGTCCAGGATTTCGTGCCGCAGAAGCTCAAGATCACGCTGACGCCCGAAACAACGGTCGGCCATCCCAACAGTGACATCAAAGTGAAGGTCGAGAGCCGCTTCCTCTATGGCGCACCGGCCAGCGGCCTCACCGGCGAGGGTGAAGCGCGCATCGTCAGCGACAGCGCACCCTTCGCCGACTGGTCCGGCTGGCAGTTCGGCCGCGTCGACGACACCTTCTCCGATGTCAGCATCGCCATGACGGTGCCTCAGACCGACGCCGCGGGTGTGACGGAAGCGGTCGCGTCTGTCGGCGATCTGGCGGAGACGACGCTGCCGCTCAAGGCGATGATGAAGATCGCGATCCACGAGCCGGGCGGCCGCACGACCAACAAAACGGTCGAGGTGCCTGTGCGCACGCGCGACGAATTCATCGGCATCATGCCGAAATTCGACGGCTATTCGGTCGCGGAGAATGCGCCCGCGACCTTCGAAGCCATTGCCGTCAACGGCTTGGGCAAGCGCATCGCGCTGTCCGGCCTCACCTATTCCTGGGTGCGCGAGGACACGAGCTATCAATGGTTCCAGGACAACGGACAATGGAAGTATCAGTCCGTCACGCGCGACCGGCTGGTGACGTCGAGCACCATGTCCATTGGCGCAAGCGGTGCGCCGCCGAAGCTCGCCCAGTCCCTGCCATGGGGCAGCTACCGGCTCACAATCACCGATCCGAAGACGGGCGCGGCGAGTTCCTATCGCTTCTATTCCGGATGGGCGGCGAGCGCCTCTGGCGACAGGCCCGACCGGATTCCGGTCGCGGCGGACAAGGCGTCCTATCGCGCCGGTGAAACCGCGCGCGTGAACATCAAGCCGACGTCCAACGGCAAGGCGCTCGTGGTCGTGGCGGGTGACCGCGTGTTCTCCTCACAACTTATCGACGCACCGGCTGGTGGGACCGAAGTGAACATCCCGGTCTCGGCGGATTGGGGCCCGGGCGCTTATGTGCTGGTCACGGATTACAAACCACTCAAAGACTCGACCGGCCGTGAGCCGGTGCGTTCCATCGGGCTTGTGTGGCTCGGCGTCGACAATTCGCCGCGCACCTTGACCACGCTGATCGGGGGGCCGGCGAAGATCACGCCGCGCCAGAAGATCACGATCCCAGTTACGGTGAAGGGTCTAAGTGATGGCGAGGATGCGTGGCTGACGCTTGCCGCCGTCGACGAAGGCATCCTGCAGCTCACCGATTTCAAATCGCCCGATCCGAACGATTACTATTTCGGCAAGCGCCGCCTCGGCGTCGGCATGCGCGACGATTACGGACGGCTGATCAAGGCCGAGAAGGGGCCCATCGGCTCGATGCGCGAAGGCGGAGACAGTTTCGGCGGACGTTCACTGAGCGTGGTGCCGACCAAAACCGTCGCGCTGTTCTCGGGTCTCGTGAAGATCGGCGCCGGTGGTATCGCCAACGTGCCGCTCGACGTGCCGGACTTCAACGGCGAGCTCCGCCTGATGGTCGTGGCCATGAGCAAGGAGAAGCTCGGCCATGCGGACCGGCCGCTGACCGTGCGCGATCCGGTGGTGGCGGACGTCGTGTTGCCGCGCTTCCTGGCCCCCGGCGATCACGCGCTCGCGGCCCTCAACATCAACAATGTCGAAGGTGCTGCGGGCGAATACACCGCGACCGTGACCGCGAGCGCGCCGGTCGTGCTTGGCGATCGCGGCGCGACGGTTGTGAAGCAGACGCTGAAAGTGGGACAGCGGGTTCTCGTGCCGGTCGCATTTGGAGCCAACGGTATCGGCATTTCCAACGTCGCCCTCAATTTGAAAGGTCCCGGCGGTTTCAGCGTGACGCATTCCTGGCAGATTCAGTCGCGCGCCCCGCAGCTCGACATTGCCCGCGATGAGATCCAGCCCTTCGCAGCGAACGAGAGCTATACGGCCAATCACGGGCTCGTTGCCGACATCTATCCCGGCACGCAGAGCGTGGCGCTGACGGTGTCGTCGGCGCATGGTTACAACAACGTGCCTGGACTTTTGAAATGGCTCGACAAATATCCCTATGGCTGCATCGAGCAGACGACCAGCCGCGCGATGCCGCTGCTGTTCTTCAACGATCTCTCCGATCTTGCGGGGCTTCCGCGCGATCAGGCGCTGCACCAGCGCGAGCAGGAGGCGGTCGATGCCGTGCTCGACATGCAGAACTATGCCGGCAATTTTGGCATGTGGGCGCCGGGCAGCGACGCCGAGCCGTGGATCAGCGTGTTCGCGCTCGATTTCCTCTATCAGGCGAAGCAGAAGGGCTACGTCGTCGCCAACGATGCGCTGAAGCGCGGCGCGAGCTGGCTGAAACAGACCGCGTCGTCGGATTCGGCGGACGACAATACCCGCGCCTATGCGTTCTATGTGCTGGCGCGTATCGGCCAGGTGAACATCTCGGACCTGCGCTATTTCAGCGATACGAAGGGGCCCGACATGAAGACCGCCATCGCGCCTGCGCTCACGGGTGCCGCTGCGGCTGAAGTAGGCGACCGTTCGCGCGCCAACGTGAGCTTCAATCGTGCGCGCGGGATCGTGCTCTCCGCCGATCCGTCGAAATACACGACCGACGATTACGGCTCGCTCTTGCGCGACCTCGCGGGCACAACGGCGCTAGCCGCGGAAAGCAACCAGGCGCAATTGCTGCCGGCGCTGCTGCAGAAGGGCGACTCGGTCGATATGCGCCTGAACGCCACGACCACGCAGGAAAAGGCCTGGATGTTGCGCGCGGCGTATGAGCTCACGCGTCAGAAGACGCCGCTCAACATCCTGGTGAACGGCAAGCCCGCGATGCCGCGCGACGGTGCGATCCGGCTGTCGCCCTCGCTGGCGCAGCTCAATGCCGGCATTACCTTCCTCAACAAGGGCGATGCGAGCGTGTGGCGCACGACCTCGGTGCAGGGCACGCCGTCGCAGCCGCTGACGGAGGAGGCGAACGGCCTGACCCTCACCAAGAGCGTGTGGACGATGAGCGGCACGCCGGCCGATCTTTCGAACCTGCATCAGAACGACCGCGTGATCGTGGTGCTGAACGGCCAGATGCCGAACAACTTCTATCACCAGATGGGTGCGATCGATCTGTTGCCCGCGGGACTCGAGATCGAGCAGACGCTCTCCGGCGACGACGGCAAGTCCTATCCGGTCGGCGGCTCGCTCAACGAGATGTCGATGACCGACAAGCGGGACGACCGTTACGTCGGCGCCTTCGGGATCGGCTCGGAATACCATTCGAGCGACCCCAAGAAGCCCGAACCGCAGCCGACGTTCCGCATCGCCTATATCGCGCGCGCCACGACGACCGGTACGTTCGTGATGCCGGCCGCCGTGGTCGAGGACATGTACGCTCCGGGCGTGATCGCGCGCACGAGCCTCGGGAGCGTGACGGTGAAGCCGTAGGGAAATGAAGCGCTTTGTACTTTTCCTCCCCCGTTTACGGGGGAGGTGGATGCGCCGCGACAGCGGCGCAGACGGAGGGGCCCCCCTCCGCCTCGCTGCGCTCGGCACCTCCCCCGTAAACGGGGGAGGAATGAAGCGCCGGCGTGTGATCACCGTCGCGTTCACGCTCTTCGGCCTAGTCTGTGCCGTGGCGGCTGCCGATGTCGCCAATCCGCCGGACATGACGCGGGCCAAGAACCTGTCGCCGGAGGTGGTGGACCGGAACGGCGTGCTGCTACGCGCCTATCTGACGAAAGACGGTTATTGGCGCATCAAGACCACCGTGCGCGACGTCAGCCCGCGATATCTGGCGCTGCTGAAGGCGTATGAAGACCGCCGCTTCGATGACCATCACGGCGTCGATCCGCTGGCGATGGGCCGCGCGGCGCTGCAATACGCCGGCGCCGGCCACGTCGTCTCGGGCGGCTCGACACTGACCATGCAGGTCGCGCGTCTACTGGAGCCGCGGCCGCGCGGGATCGGCGCAAAGCTCGTTCAGATGATCCGCGCGGAGCAGCTCGAAGAGCGCTATTCGAAAGAGGAAATCCTCTCGCTCTATCTCACGCTCGCGCCGTTCGGCGGCAACCTCGAGGGTGTGCGCGCGGCCTCGCTGTCCTATTTCGGCAAGGAGCCCAGCCAGATCGATCTCGCGCAGGCCGCACTCCTCGTCGCCTTGCCGCAATCTCCTGTGAAACAGCGCCCCGACCGTCACGCCGTCCGCGCGCTCAAGGGACGCGACAAGGTCCTGCGCCGCATGGTGGACGAGCACGTCGTCACTGCCGCCGATGCTGGGCTCGCGATGCAGGAAGGCGTGCCGTTCGCGCGCCAGCCCATGCCGCTCGTGGCGCCGCATCTTGCCGACAGGCTGGTGGCGCGGAACGCATCGTACCGGATCGTCACCACGCTCGATGCTTCGCTGCAGGGGGCGGTCGAGCGGATGGCCGCGCAGGAAGCAGGTTATTTCGACGACGGCGCAACGCTCGCCATCGTCGCGGTGGAGAACCGGACACGCAACGTGCTGGCCTATGTCGGCGGGACGAATTACTGGGGTAGCGCCGGGCAGATCGATCTCGCGCGCCGCGCACGCTCGCCGGGTTCCGCGCTCAAGCCTTTCATCTACGGCCTCGCCTTCGACGATCTCATTCTGCATCCACTCTCGCGCATGGAGGATGCCCCCGCCAATTTCGGCGACTATGCGCCGCGCGATTTCGACGGCGGCTTCCAAGGCGAGATCACGGCGCGCGATGCGCTGCGCATGTCGCTCAACGTGCCGGCGGTGACGGTGCTCGACCGCGTCGGCCCGCTCGCCTTCACGCTCACGCTTCAGAACGCCGGGGCGCATCTGGCTTTTCCCACGCACAATGATGCACCCAGCCTGCCGGTGGCGCTCGGCGGGCTGGGCATCTCGCTCAACGACATCACAATGCTCTATGCCGGCATCGCGGAAGGCGGCCAGGTGCGGGCGCTGCGCACGCTCGCCGGTGCGCCGGAGGCGCCGAAGCATCGTCTGTTCGGCGCGGTCGCGTCGTATTATCTGCGCGATATCCTCGACGGTGTGGCGCTGCCGGAGGGTTGGGCGATGGGGCAGGGGCTCGACCGCAAGCGCACCATCGGCTTCAAGACCGGCACGTCCTATGGCTTCCGCGACGCGTGGTCGGCCGGATTCTCGAACGACTATACGGTCGGCGTGTGGGTCGGCCGCGCCGACGGCACGCCGCGCCCCGGCCATATCGGCCGCGAGAACGCGGCGCCGATCCTGCTCAAAGTGTTCGATCTCCTGCCGCCTGACAAACGCTCGGCACCCCCGGTTCCCGCAGGCGCGATCATGGTCACGAACAACGACCAATTGCCGCCCCAGCTTCGCGTGTTCACGCGCGAGACCGAGCCGAAACCCGCCACCGCCGTCGTCGTCCCGCCGCCATCGATCGCATTCCCGCCCAATGGTGCGACCGTGCCGCTGCCGGAGGCGAATGCGAAGGACAAGACCATCGTGCTGAAAGCGGATGGCGGCCGCGCACCACTTACATGGCTCGTGAACGGCACGCTGGTGGGCTCATTCGACCGCTTCCAGCCCGCGCTTTACGCACCGTCAGGCGAAGGTATCGCGCATGTGACGGTAGTCGATGCGCAAGGCCGCAGCGATACCTCCGAAATCCGCTTCAAACGGATGCATTCCTAGTAGGCAAAGGAAGATTCTCACGCGGAGACGCGGAGTTCGCGGAGAAGGGGGCTGAACCCGTGAGAGGATTCTTCGGCGCGCTTTGTGCGCCAGGATTATCTCAAGCGACAGCGTGGGCAAGGACCGCTCCGACTCCGCGGCTCCGCGCCTCCGCGTGAACCCTCTCTCTTCTTGTTCTGACGGCTTGACGACGCACGGCCTTTGCTGTGCTTTCGCTCGTGCATGACCGATCCGCATCTCGCGCACGACGATCCTCCATTCCTGCACACGACGACGCCGGAGGAGCGTAATCGCGCGCTTGCAATCCTGTTCGTCAGCCTCATCTGCATGGGCGCCGGCCAGTCGGTGATGTTCGCGATCCTGCCCTCGCTGGTACGCCGGTTGGGTTTAAGCGAATTCCAGGGCTCGTTGCCGTTCGTCGCCTCGGCCACGATCTGGCTGTTCTCGAGCGGCTATTGGGGCCGCAAGAGCGACAGATGGGGCCGCAAGCCAATCATGCTGCTCGGACTGATCGCGTTCGGGATTTCGTTCGCGTCGTTCGCGGGCATCGCCGATCTCGGTCTGCACGGAATCCTGGCCGTCGCCATCGCGTATCCCCTGATGATCGCGGCGCGGTCGCTGTACGGCATCTTTGGTTCCGGCACGTCGCCGTCGGCACAGGCCTATATCGCCGACCGCACGACGCGGGCGGAGCGCACCTCCGGCGTCGCCACGCTGAACGCGGCTTTCGGGCTCGGCACGACCATCGGACCTGGCATCGGCTCGGCGCTCGTCGTGTTCGGGCTGTTCGCGCCGTTCTATTTCGTCGCGCTGGTGGCGTTCGCGAGCGCCGCGGCGATCTGGCATTTCCTGCCCGAGACGACCGCGCCGCATATCCACGCCGCGCAGAGGAAGCGGCTCAAGTGGCACGACCGGCGCATCTGGCCGTTTATCGTATTCGGCATCGGGATCTCGACCGCGGGCGCGGTGCCGATCCAGACCATCGGCTATCTCTTCATCGACGTGCTGCACTATTCGGCGAAGCAGGCGCCGCAATATACCGGCATCGGCATGATGGCGGGGGCTGCGGCCGCGATCTTCGCCCAGCTCGTGGTCGTGCAGCGTTTCAACCTCTCGGCACGCACGTTGATGCGCTGGGGCGGCGTCATCTGCATCCTGTCGTTCGTGCTGTTCTCCGTCGGACGGCAATTCGGTCCGCTCGTGTTCGCGCTGATGATCAACGGCCTCGGCTTCGGCATGGTGCGGCCGGGCTACGCCGCGGCGGCGTCACTCGCGGTCGATCCGCACGAGCAGGGTGCGATCGCGGGGCTGACGGGCGCGACTTCTGGCGCCGGTTTTATCTTCGGCCCGATGATCGCAACCGGGCTCTATCGCATTTCACCTAGCGCCCCTTACATCTTCGGCGGCACACTGATGCTCGCCTGCTATCTCTATGCGCTGCTGTCGCCGCATCTGAAGAACGCCGGTCTGGCCGCGCCCGAAGCCGAGCAAATCGAAGAAGCGGCGGAATCCCAGATGCCGAATGCGTGACGCAGGAAGCCGCTGTTAGTGAGACGTCAACTGTATCGGCCCTTTCACGGAAAACACCGTTCCGAAGCTCGAGCCATTACTCCTGACGTTGCCGCCGAGACTTGTCGTTCCATAGAGGTAGCCGGCTTTGTCCATGACAACGCCTGACAATGGAACTGCGCCATCGGTGCAATTGGTTTGGCTGCAGAAAGAATAGAGCACTGTCTCAACTCCATTTGGAGCCAGCTTAAAGACCACTCCTTTGCGGTTATGGCGATTGGTTCCGCCACCGTATTGCGTTGTGCCATAGAGGTTGCCAGCCCTGTCTGCGAGCAATGGACCCATTGGGCGCGCACCATCGACACAGTGCTTCACGCTGCAAAATTGATAGAGCACAGTCTCCGTACCGTCCGGCGCCAGCTTGAACACGGTGCCACCAAATCCGGCGGCGCCGTACAAATTGCCTGAACCATCCATAATCAAGCTGGACATCGGATATATGCCGTCGTCGCAGTCCCCGCAAAAGCTGTGAAGGACCGTCTCCGTACCGTTTGGAGCGATCTTGAAGACGACACCGCAGCCGCCGCCGCCGCACGATCCGACAGCGCCGCCTCCCGACGCGGTACCGTAGAGGTTGCCCTGCTTATCCAAGATGAGACCGGCAACAGGGGACTCTCCGTCAGTGCATTGCGATTGCGTGCAGAAATTATAGAGCACGGTTTCAGTCCCATCTGGTGCGATCCTGAATGCGGTGCCCCCGCCGGCTGTGCCGCCCTGCAATGTCGTTCCGTAGAGGTTACCAATGCTGTCCAGAATCAGGCCGCTCCAGGGCGTCTCGCCATCGGAGCAATTGGCCTGAGCGCAAAAGCTGTAGAGGATCGTTTCGGTGCCGTCAGGGGCTAGCTTGAATACCGAGCCTTCCCCCTTGCTGCCACCTGCCCAAGTCGTCCCGTAGAAATTTCCTGCGCTATCGGCAATCACGCCCCCCATTGGCCACATGCCATCGCTGCCATTGCAGCCGCAGGGCTGAAATGAATGGAGCACAGTCTCAGTGCCGCCCGGGGCGATTCTGAAAACAGTGCCGGCATTGTATGCGCCGCCGTTTTGGGTCGTACCAACGAGATTCCCCGCGCTGTCTATTATCAACCCGCCGTAGAGGGAGGGATTGGAACCGTCTGCGCAGTTCTTCTCGGTACAAAAGGCGTAAAGGACGTTTTCCCGACTGCTCGCTTGAGAGCTGAAGAGTGAAACAACCACGGTCAGCGTCAACGCACCGGCGGGGAGACAGGCCCTTACGGCATCACGAATTCCGAACATCCTGCTCTCCGCTAGGTCGTGTTGGAATGTATCGCGTGAGTCCTATTTCCTCACCCTAGGCCGCATCTTGCGTTCGGGTTCGAGGCTGCAGGCGACGACGCTGGCGTCGAAGCTCGCACCCGTGCCGTACTGGCCGTAATCGCCATAGCCGCTGCCGCGTGCCGAGTTTGGGGGGAAGAACGTGACGTCGATCTGGCCTTGATCGGCGTCGGCGAAGAAGGTCGCGCCGAGTTCGACATAGGTGCCGTCCGTCGCCACCGTGGCAGTGCCGAACACCGGGTCCAAGCCCGCGACGCGCCCTTTCAGTGTCATGATTCTCCCAGCAGTGGTTGGCATGCTGCCCTTGAAGCGGAAGAAGCCGAGGTCGCCGCTGAAAGGCCCGCCGTTCAGCTGAAGACAGAAGTCCGCTTGCGCGGGCGTTGCAATCGCGAACAGGGGCAGGCTTGCACAGGCGAGAACCAAATTGCGATACGCGTTCTTCGTGACCATGACAGTTCCCTCTTAGGTTCGGCCAGTATAGCCGAGAGGCTTCTTCGACGACAGCACGCGTGCCGCTATCTCACTGCGCGCTCCCCTGCGCTTCGGTAGCAACGCGGGTGAGAAGGTCTTCGGTAGGAAAGCCATCGGGCGGTATTCCATGCTTCTGCTGGAAGTCGCGTGTCGCGGCGCGCGCCTTTCGCCCCAGCACGCCATCGACGGTGCCGATGTCGTAGCCGAGTTTTGCGAGCGCGGTCTGGAATGCGATCCGTTCGTCGCGGTTCAGCGGATGCTCGTCGCGCGGCCACGACGCCAGGATCGGCGCGTCGCCGCGAATGCGCCCTGCCAATGTGCAGACCGCCAGCGCGTAAGACGCCGCGTTGTTGTACTTCAGGATCACCTTGAAATTGTCGAAGACTAGGAACGCCGGTCCGCGTGCCCCTGCCGGCAAATAAATGGCGCCGCTCTCTGGCGTGGACGGCAACGCCGCGCCGCTCGCGGTCCGCACACCCTGCCTTCGCCACTCCGCGATCGGCTTCACGGTATCGAGATCGGCCTGCTCGTATGGGAAGTCCTTCGGTAATACGACTTCGGTGCCCCACCGCTGCCCGCGCTGCCATCCGGCATCGGCAAGCACCGCTGCTGCCGAGGCGAGGGCATCGGCGGAGGAACGCCAGAGATCGATCACGCCGTCGCCGTCGCCATCGACCGCATGCGCCAGGAACGTCGAGGGCACGAACTGCGTCTGCCCGAAGGCGCCCGCCCAGGACGATGTCATCCGCTCGGCCGCGAAGTTCTGCTGCTGCATGATCTTGAGCGCCGCGATCAACTCGCGCCGCGCATAGTCCATGCGCGGGCCGTCATAGGCGAGCGTCGCCAGCGCATCGAACATGTTGAACGGCTCGCCGCCGCGGCCATAGTCGCTTTCGTTCCCCCAGATCGAAACCAGAAACTCTTTCGGCACGCCGTATTTCGCCTCGACGCCCGCGAGCATCTGTGCATTGGCCGCGAGCGCCTGCTGGCCGTCCGCGATACGCCGGTCGGACACGGCGCGGTCCAGATAGATCCAGACCGGCAGGGTGAATTCCGGCTGGGCGAGGTTCAGGTCCTCGATGCGCTGCTTGCGCGTCACATGCGCCATCGCGGCGTCGTAGGTCGTGTGGCTGATGCCGGCATCGTGGGCGGTGTCGCGGAAGTCGTGGATGAAAGCGGCGAACTTGATGTCCTGGGGCGAGGGCGGTTTCGGCGCCTCGGTATGGGGCCGGCGGGTATGGGCTGCGGCCTCCGGCGCGGGGCTCGTGCAGGCGCAGACCGTCAGGGCCAGCATGGCCAGAACCGGTCTTGCTGCCGCATTCCAGTTGAAGCCCATGGCGAATCCCCGAAATCCAAGGCTTTCTAGCATGCCCGGACCGGCCGATTTGTGGCGGAAATCGCCGGTTGACAGGGAAAAACCCGGCCACTAGGTTCCGCGCCTCTTTTTGAGGCCCGTTGGGCCAAATACAGGCTTGGCCCATGAAAATCCGCAACTCGCTCAAATCGCTCAAGAAGCGCGACAAGGACTGCCGCGTCATCCGCCGCCGCGGCCGCACCTACGTCATCAACAAGAAGAACCCCCGCTTCAAGGCGCGTCAGGGCTGATTTCCGATATTGCGCACACACCTCCACCCTCCCCTTGAGGGAGGGTCGAAATTTGCGCGAGCAAATTTCGGGGAGGGGGTCGTGTATGTCATCGGCTTGACCCCTCCCCGAAATCTTCTCTCACTGTCGTTCAAGAAGATTTCGACCCTCCCTCAAGGGGAGGGTTTGAAGATGGTCCAAGCGGCATGGAACTCGCTCCTCCCGATCCTGCCATCCTCGCCCGCCGCACGGAGATCGTGGCCGGGCTGAAGGCGCTTGTGCCCGATGGCGTGGTTTCGGACCGCTCTGGACTTGCCGCGTTCGATGGCGACGCGCTCACGGCAAGGCGGCAGGCGGCGCTTGTCTGCGTCCTCCCCCGTACGAAGGAACAGGTCGCGGCCGTCTTGAAGTTCGCCAGCGACAACGCCGTTCCCATCGTGCCGCGCGGCGCGGGCACCTCGCTCTCCGGCGGCGCGTTGCCGCGGGCAGACGGGATTCTGCTGGGGCTGTCGCGCATGAACCGGATCCTCGAGATCGATTTCGAGAATCGCTGCGTCGTCGCGGAGCCCGGCGTCACCAATCTCGCGATCACGCGCGCGGTCGAGGGCCAGGGCTTCTACTATGCACCCGATCCGTCGAGCCAGATCGCCTGCACCATCGGCGGCAATGTTGCGGAAAATTCCGGCGGACTGCATTGCCTGAAATACGGACTGACGACCAACAATCTGCTCGGCGTCGAATTCGTGACGATCGACGGGAATTTCGTGCGCCTCGGCGGCAAAGGCGGCAGTGCAGGTGGATTCGATCTGCTGGGCATCGTTGCGGGTTCGGAGGGGCTGCTCGGCATCGTGACGGAAGCGACGGTTCGCATCCTCCCCAAGCCGCCCGTGACCCGCACCTTGCTTGCCGCATTTCAATCTGTGCCCGATGCCGGACAATGCGTTGCCGACATTATCGCCGGCGGCATCGTTCCGGCCGCGATGGAATTCATGGACCGGCGCTGCATCGAAGCCGTCGAGGCGTACAGTGCGCCGGGCTATCCGCGCGGCGCCGAGGGCGTGCTCCTCATCGATGCCGACGGCATCCAAGCCGAAGTCGACGACGCCATTGCGCGCATGGCTGCCATCGCACGCAATTGCGGCGCCGAGGTGCGCGAAGCGACCGATGAAGCCGAACGCACGCGGCTCTGGGCAGGCCGCAAAGCCGCGTTCCCCGCGATGGGGCGGCTGGCGCCCGACATGCTCTGCATGGACGGCACGATCCCACGCCGCATGCTGCCCTTCGTCCTCGCGCGCATGGCGGAGATGTCCGAGCAATACCAGCTCGGCTTCTGCAACGTCTTTCACGCCGGCGACGGCAATCTGCATCCGCTCATCATTTTCGATGTGATGAAACCGGGTGAACTCGAGCGCGCCGAGCATTTCGGCGCGGACATCCTCAGGCTCTGCGTCGAGGTCGGCGGCGTGCTCACTGGCGAGCATGGTGTCGGCGTCGAGAAGCGCGATCTGATGCCCATAATGTTCTCCGACAGCGATCTTGCCCAGCAGCAGCGCCTCAAATGCGCATTCGACGGTGCGGGCCTGCTCAATCCCGGCAAGGTCTTCCCGACGCTCTCGGCCTGTGTCGAACAGGGGCATATGCACGTGAAGAGCGGCCGCTTGCCGTTCGCCAACCTGCCGCGTTTCTGATGGCCGATATTTCCGTCCGGTCCGAAGCTGAGGTGGTCGATGCCGTGTGTGAGGCGCGAGAACGCCGCCGCACGCTCGAGATCGTGGGTGCAGGCACCAAGCGCGCCTTCGGCCGGCCCACGCACTGCGACGACATCCTTGACGTCTCGGGCCTGCGCGGAATCGTGACCTACGAGCCAGAAGAGCTTCTACTGACCGTGCTTCCCGGGACCCCGGTCACCGAGATCAACGAACTGCTCGCCGCGAACGGCCAGCGCCTGGGCTTTGATCCCGGCGACTGGGGACCGTTGCTCGGTGCGAGGGCGAATTCGGGGACGATCGGCGGCGCGGTCTCCGCAGACGTGTGCGGCTCGGCGGCCGTGCGCTACGGACGCGCGCGCGACCAACTGCTTGGCTATCGCGCAGTGAACGGTTTTGGCGAAGCCTACAAAGCCGGCGGCAAAGTGGTGAAAAACGTCACCGGCTTCGATCTACCCAAGCTGAAATGCGGCGCGATGGGAACGCTTGGTGTGCTCACCGAAGTTACGCTGCGCGTGTTCCCGAAACCGTCTCTCTCCAGAGTTTTCACGGCCAGTGCCGAACCGCGCGAAGGACTCGCGCTCCTGCGCAAGGTTTGGTCGAGCCCGCTGGAAGCAACCGGGCTTGGTTATGCCGATGGTACAGCCCTCATTCGCCTAGAAGGCGAAGAACTGCCGCTCTCGGAGAAAGCCGCGCTGCTCCGAACGATCGGCGGCGAGCTTGTGGAAATCGCGGATGGCGACCCGCGATTTCACGAGATCGCCGATGGTACCGGGTTCTCGAGCATGTCTTGCGACGTATGGCTTCTGACGCTGCCACCTGCCAATGCGGCGGATGTCGTCCGTGATCTCAGTCCGCCGTTATGGTGTGCCGATCAAGTCGGGGGAACGCTTTGGATCGGCACTGACCAGCCGATGCACGAAATTGCAGCGCGATTTGGTGGACGTGCGCGGCTTCTGCGCGCGAGCGAGGCTAGGCGCGCGAATGCCTCTGTGTTTCCGCCGGAAGAGCCGGCGCGCTTGGCACTGACACGCGCAGTGAAGGCGGCGTTCGATCCGCTTGGGGTTTTCAATCCCGGCCGGATGGCTGAAGGCCTCTGATGCGGACGCATTTCTCGCCCTCGCAACTGACCAATCCGCATCTGGCGGCCGCGGAGGAAAATCTGCGCGCCTGCGTGCATTGCGGCATCTGCACCGCGACGTGCCCGACCTATGTGCTGCTTGGCGACGAACGCGATGGGCCGCGTGGGCGCATCGTGATGATGCAGCAGATGCTGGAGGAGAACGCGACGCCATCGCCCGAGACGGTGTTGCATGTGGATCGGTGCCTCTCATGCCTGGCCTGCCGAAGCGCCTGTCCGTCAAGCGTTGATTACGCACGCCTCGTCGACGCGTCGCGCATCCATATCCAGACACGCTACCGAAGGCCCATGGGTGATCGGTTGCTGCGTTGGCTGATTGCGAAATTGCTGCCGCGTCCGGGATTGATGCGTCTGAGCCTTGCATTCGCGCCGCTCGGCAGATTGCTGCCGGGACGGCTTGGCGCCATGGCGCGCATGAGCGCGAAGCAAAAGCGTCGAAGGAGCGCAGCACCGGTCACGCCTATGCCAACGGTGACACGCCGCGTGGCCATCATGCCAGGCTGTGCGCAAGCCGTGCTAGCGCCGGAGATCGACGAAGCCGTAGCCCGCGTGCTCGCGCGGCGCGGAATCGTGCTCGTGCCGCTCGCCGGTGCGGGTTGTTGCGGGTCGCTCGTTCATCATCTTGGCCGCAGCGAGGATGCGAAGGCATGGGCCCGCCGTGCCATCGAGGCGTTCGAACAGGCAAAAGATTGTGAAGCCGTTCTCATTACCGCGACCGGCTGCTCGGCCTATCTCAAAGACCTCGAGCATGTGTTCGCGGGCGATCCGGTCTGGCAGCCGCGTGCCGCGGCGTTCGCGGCCAAGGCGCAGGATTTTCTGGAACTGGCGACGGCGCAATCCGCAGCCCCAACCCGCCGCCTGCGGGTCGCTTGGCAGGCGCCATGCTCGCTTCAGAACGGTCTCAAGCTCGCCGATGCCGGCCGGGCACTGCTCGCCGGCAGCGGGTTCGACGTCCTGGACATCGCCGAAGGCCATCTCTGCTGTGGATCGGCGGGGAGCTATTCCATTCTCCAACCTGAGATCGCAGGCCAGTTACGCGAGCGTAAGCTTGCCAACATTGCGGCGCTGAAACCCGACGTGATCGCGACGGCCAATATCGGGTGTCTACATCATCTGACAGGCCAGGATGCGCCGCCGGTCGTCCATCTGGCGGAACTGATCGACTGGGCAGAGGGCGGTGCGACACCTGCATTTCTGGAATCGCGACGGCGGCCGGAATAGGATCGTCCCATGCGCTTGATCGCCGCCCTTCTTCTGCTGCTCATGCCGGCTTTTGCCCTGGCGGCGAAGAAGCCGCATACGCCGCCCAAACCCACGCTCGACACCCTGTTCGCGCAGCTTCAGAAGGCAGAGTCCGCGGAGGAGGCCAAGCCGATCGAGGACCAGATATTCGCCATTTTCGTGCAGTCTGGCAGCCCGACGGCCGATCTTCTGATGACGCGCGGCGCGGCGGCGCTGGGCGGCGGCGACGAGGACACGGCGAAGAAGCTGTTCGAGTCGGTAACCGAGATCGCGCCGAACTTCGCCGAAGGCTGGCACGAGCGCGCGCAGCTTCAGGCGTCGCAGGACGACGACGAGGGCGCGATGCTCTCGCTGCAGAGAACGATCATGCTCAATCCGCGCCAGTTCGCGGCGATGAGCCAATTGGGCGATCTGCTCGAATCCTATGGCAACAAGGCCGGCGCGCTGAAGATGTACCGGCGCGCGCTCGCGCTCGATCCTCAGCTTGAAGGCGCCGCACGCCATCTTCGCGCGCTTGCGCGCGACGTCGAGGGACAGGGGATCTAACCGTCCTTCGGTTGGCCGACGAATGCCACGCGCAGCATGTTGGTGGCGCCCGGCGTTCCGAGCGGCACGCCGGCGGTGATGACGACCCGATCGCCCGGCTTGGCGAAACCTTCCTGGAATGCGATGCGCGATGCGCGGTCCACCACATCGTCCATGTCGTGGGCGTCTTCGGTGTGCACGCTGTGCAGTCCCCAGACCAGCGACATCCGGCGCGCCGTGGTGATGTTCGGGGTGAGGACCACGATGGGCGCTTCGGAGCGTTCGCGGGCGGCGCGCAGGGCCGTCGAGCCCGATCCGGTCCAGCATATGATCGCGCGCGCATGGATCGTCTGCGTGACCTCATGCACCGCCGCCATCATCGCATCGGGCGTAGTTGCTTCCGGCGCAAAGTGCTGGGATTCGATGATCGCCTGATAACTCGGATCGGACTCCACGGCGAACGCGATGCGATCCATCATTGCCACCGCTTCGACGGGATGTGCGCCCGACGCGGTCTCGGCTGACAGCATCACGGCATCGGCGCCGTCGAACACCGCGGTCGCGACGTCGGAGACTTCCGCGCGCGTCGGCGTGACGGCGGTGATCATCGATTCCAGCATCTGCGTCGCGACGACGACGGGCTTTCCCGCCTTGCGCGCCAGGCGCGTGATGTATTTCTGCTTGCCGGGCACGGCCTCCAGCGGAAGCTCCACACCCAGATCGCCGCGCGCCACCATCAGCGCATCGGCGAGCTCGAGGATTTCCGGCAGCGAGTCGAGCGCCTTGGGCTTCTCGATCTTCGCCAGCACGCCTGCGCGTCCGGCCACGATCTTCTTGAGCTCAGCCACATCCTCCGGCCGCTGCACGAAGGAGAGCGCGACCCAGTCGACACCAAGATTGAGGGCGGCATCGAGATCGCTGCGGTCTTTCTGCGTCATGGCCGGAACCGGAAGCAGCGTGTCGGGCAGGTTGACGCCCTTGCGATCCTTGATCTCGCCGCCGACTTCCACGAACGCCTCGGCCGTGTCGTCCTTGACGCCGAACAGGCGCAGGCGCACGCGGCCATCATCGATCAGCAGACTGTGCTTCTGCTTCATCGCCGCGAAGACTTCGGCGTGCGGGATCGGAATATCGATATCGTTGTCGGACTCGACCTTGCGCACCAGCCGCACACGGTCGCCTTCCTTCAGCATTCGGCTTCCGCCCGGAATCGTGCCGAGCCGGATCTTCGGTCCCTGCAGGTCGATGAGCACGCCCACGGGCCGTCCCATCTGCTCCTCCAGCGCGCGCACGTCGGCGCGCATCTGGGCCAGCATCGTGTGCGAGGTGTGGCTCATATTGATGCGGAACACATCAACACCGGCCTCGAACAGCGCGCGGATCTTTTCCGGCGATGACGAGGCGGGGCCCAGCGTGGCGAGGATCTTGGTTTTGCGGCGGCGTCTCATTGCAGGGTCTGGGTGTGGTTGGCGCTGTTGCCGGTGTCGATCCGGAAGAATCGCTTGCGATCATAACCGCGGCGCGCGCAATCGCCTTGTCCGGAGATGGAAAAATTTTTGCGGGCGGCCGTGCAGAAGGCGGTGCCACCATCCCAGACACCGGAGTCGGTGTCGGTGCCGTAGAGATAATAGTATCGCGCGTCCAGAGGGGTATTGATCAGCACCGCGCATTTGCCCGGCGCGACGGTCCACCAACCCTCGCTCGTCCACGCCCGCCCGTCGAACCGGCCAAGCGCAATCCTGGCCGCATGTTTGGCCTTGTTACAGACATTCAGGGTGGCATACGCGGGCATGATGAACGCGATTCCGAGAAGGGCCACCGAAATACAACGCATAAGCCATCCGAATTGTGTCGATACGCTTGCAGCCTGTGACATGCCGCCCGATTATTGCTTTTCCATGACCGATCCGCCCTTCGAATTTATTGCCTCCGCAGAATCCGGTTCCGGACTGACCTTTCTCTGCGACCATGCATCGAACCGCCTGCCTGCAGAATACGGAACCCTCGGGCTGGACCCCGCCCTGCTGGCCACCCACATCGCCTCCGATATCGGGGCCGCAGCGGTGACGCGCGCGCTGGCGAGACGATTCAAGGCGCCGGCGGTCCTCGCGCGATGGTCGCGCCTCCTGATCGATCTCAACCGCGGCGAGGACGATCCGACGCTGGTGATGAAACTGTCCGACGGCAGCATCATCCCCGGAAATCGCCACGTTGGCGCGAACGAAGCCGCAGATCGCGTCAGCCGCTTTCATGCGCCTTACCACGCCATGATCGCGAAGGAGATCGATGCCCGGACGGCGCGCGGCGCCGTTCCCGTCCTGATCTCTATGCACAGTTTCACGCCGCTGTGGAAAGGGTTCGAGCGGCCGTGGGAGGTTGGCGTGCTGTGGGATCGCGACGCACGGCTCGCGCGCCCGCTGATCGATGCGTTGATACATGCCGGATTTCGCGTCGGCGACAATGAGCCCTATTCGGGTGAGCTGGAGAACGATTGCCTCTATCGTCACGGCACCATGAACGGGTTGCCGCATGTCCTGATCGAAATCCGGCAGGACCTGATCGCCGATGCGGCCAGCGCGAAAGCCTTTGCGGATCGTCTGGCGCCGGTCATCGAAACAGCACTGGCGGAGATGGGCGAGCCGCAAATCCGCTTCACCCGGCCGCTGGCGGCCAAAGGAGGAACCAACATGGATGAAAAGACGCGAACCGAACTCGAAGCCGCTACCTTCCGCCGCCTTGTCGCGCATCTGCGCGAACGGACCGACGTTCAGAACATCGAGCTGATGAATCTCGCGGGTTTCTGCCGCAATTGCCTGGGCGACTGGTATCGCGAGGCCGCCGCGGAGAAGGACATTTCGCTCGGCAAGGACGAAGCGCGCGAGATCGTCTACGGCATGCCACCGGCGGAATGGAAAAATAAATATCAGAAGGAAGCAACGCCGGAACAGCAGGCGAAATTCGCCGCCAGCCAAAAGACTCACAGCTAGAAGCACGCGCCGCGTTGCACGCCGTGGAAGTCGCAGGCTAGGGTCCGCGCCCTTCGGAACACGGAATTTTACCATGGCCAAATCGGGCTTTGCCAAGGAACATCTGCGCTCTTTCATCGAGCGCATAGAGCGGCTGGAGGAAGAGCGCACCGCGCTGACCGCCGACATCCGCGAAGTCTATTCCGAGGCTAAGGGACAAGGCTTCGATACCAAGATCATGCGCCAGGTCGTGCGCCTGCGGAAACTCGACACCGCCGACCGGCAGGAGCAGGAAGCGATCCTCGATCTCTATTTGGGTGCGCTCGGAATGCGTAGCTAGAATTTCGCTCCCACGATTTCAACCAGCCAGTCGATGAACGTGCGCACGCGGGGCGAGAGCTGGCGGCTTTTGGGATAAAGCACCGAAATGGGAAGTGGCGATGGTGGATGTGCGGGAAGCACTTCGACCAGCGTGCCCTGCGCCAGATCGTCCTCATAGCGGTGACGCGGCGCCTGTATCAGCCCGAAGCCGAGGCGCGCGAGAGCGCCGTAACTTTCGGAATTCGTCACCGTGATCCGCGAGGGCAGCGTCATGGTGCGCAGCGTGTTGCCGACGGTAAAATCGAGCGGCAGCACCTGTCCGGTGCGTGACGAGGCGAAGCCGATCATGTGGTGATGACTGAGATCGTCCAGGCTCCGTGGCGTGCCGTAGCGCGCCAGATAGGAAGGGCTTGCGAGGGTCGCTTCCCGCGCCAGACCGAGCCGGCGCACGATCATTTCACTGTCGGCAATCTCACCTCCGCGAATAACACAATCGAAGCCCTCGCGCACGGGATCGACATAGCGATCGCCCTCGCCGATGAACAATGTCAGCGCAGGGTGGCGTTCGAGGAATGCGGGCAGTTCGGGTAGAATGTACGCGCGCGCCATCGGGCCATGCACATCGATACGCAAAAGCCCGCGCACTTCGCGCGCTGTCAGCGCCGCTTCGGCATCCTCGATTTCGGCCAGGATCGCCGTGCAGCGGCGATAATAGATTTCGCCCTCCGGTGTCGGCGCCACATGCCGCGTGGATCGCTGCAGCAGGCGCGCGCCCAGCCTTTCCTCCATCTGCTTGATGGCGGTGGTGGCGCTGGAGCGCGGTATTCCAAGATCGGAGGCGGCCGCACTGAAACTCTTCCGCTCCACAACGCGAACGAGCAAGCGCATCGAATCCAGCTGATCCATTGTTCGTCTATTCTGAATTCATAAGCCAAGAATCGGGTAGTTGTTCTATTTTGCGGGATAATTAGGTTGTCGTCCACGCATCCAGAAGGAGTTTGGACATGAAAATCGCTCTGATCACCGGCGGTAGCCGCGGCCTCGGCCGCAACACCGCCGAGCACCTGGCCCGCAAAGGCGTCGACTCGGTCATCACCTATCATTCAAGGGCCGACGATGCCGCCGCCGTCGTGAAAGCCATCGAGGCTGAGGGCCGCAAGGCCCTGGCATTGAAGCTGGATACCTCTGCCGTGGCGAGCTTCGATGCTTTCGCCGCGGCGCTGAAGACTGGTCTCAACGATATTTGGGGCCGCACGACCTTCGACTATCTGGTCAACAACGCCGGCAGCGGATTGCACAAGAGCATCGCCGACACCACCGAGGACGAGTTCGACGCGATGGTCAATGTACATCTGAAGGGCGTCTTTTTCCTGACCCAGAAGATGCTGCCGCTGATTGAAAATGGTGGCCGCATCGTCAACCTTTCGAGCGGACTTGCCCGCTTCTCCATGCCAGGCGCCTCGGCTTACGCGATGATGAAGGGCGGGATCGAAGTTTTCACCCGCTATCTCGCAAAGGAACTTGGTGCGCGGGGGATCACGGCCAACACCGTCGCGCCGGGTGCGATCGCGACGGATTTCAACGGCGGCATGGTGCGCGGCAATCCGCAGATTCAGAAGATGATCTCGGAATTCACGGCGCTTGGACGTCACGGCGTTGCGGAGGATATCGGCCCGATGATCGCGTCGCTTCTGTCGGACGACAATCGCTGGGTGAACGCGCAGCGGATCGAAGCGTCAGGCGGGATGTTGATTTAACTGTCTTGGCAAGCCGGGCCAGAACCCGGGTCCGGCTTGCCGTTAGGACGCTATCTGCCGTGCGGGCGGGATTTCGGTTTCGCTCTCGTCGCCCTCGAGGCCCAGCTCTTTCAGCTTGCGATAAAGCGTGGAGCGGCCGATGCCGAGACGGCGGGCGACTTCGGACATGTGGCCGTCATAGCGCGAGATCGCGAGCCGGATCATTTCCGATTCCAGCTCTTCGAGCTTGCGCATATGGCCCGCGGGATCGACGGCGGTGAGCGCGTAGGGCGAGGGGGCGTGCTGCGCGATGCTCTGGCGCGCGGGCAAAGACCCTGCTGCCGGAACCTCGGCGAACACACGACGGGCTTTTGCTTCGACACCCATGGCGGCTGCGATCTGGGGAAAATCGCAGATGTCGAGCAATGTGCCGTCGCAAAGAACGACGGCGCGGAAGATCGTGTTCTCGAGCTGGCGCACATTGCCCGGCCATTCGAACTTTTCGAGCAGCTCGGCGGCTTCGGCTGTGAGGCCCGCGACGGCCTTGTGCTCTTCGGCGGCGAAACGCTCGATGAAGTGGCGCGCGAGCGCGGGTATGTCTTCGTGACGGCCGCGCAGCGGCGGGATCACGATCGGAAAGACGTTCAGGCGGTAATACAAATCCTCGCGGAACTGGCCGTCGCGCGTGAGCTCGGCAAGATCGCGGTTGGTGGCGGAGATGATGCGGACATCGACCTTCACCGGCCGCTTGGAGCCGACGGGATCGACCTCGCCTTCCTGAAGCGCACGCAGCAGCTTGACCTGCATATCGATGCGCAGTTCGCCGATTTCGTCGAGGAACAGGGTGCCGCCATCGGCTTCCTGGAACTTGCCGAGATGTTTGTCGGTCGCGCCGGTGAACGAGCCCTTCTCGTGACCGAACAGGATCGACTCGATCAGGTTTTCCGGAATGGCGCCGCAGTTGACGGTAACAAAGGGCCGTCCCGAGCGTTCGGACGAGCCCTGGATCGCGCGCGCTATCAGTTCCTTGCCGACGCCGGATTCGCCTTCGATCAGGATCGGGATGTTCGATTGCGCGGCACGTTCGCCGAGACGGAACACCTGCCGCATCGCGCCGGACTTGGCGACGAGGTCCTCGAAGCTCAGGCGGTTGTCGGTCTTTTTCTTGAGGCGCGTCACTTCGCCCGACAATGTGCCGATCTTGAGCTGGTTGCGGATCGAAACCGCGATGCGTTCGGGGCTTGCCGGTTTGACGAGGAAATCGTCGGCGCCGGCGCGCATGGCTTCCACGGCGGAATCGATGCCGCCCTTCGCGGTCAGCACGATGACGGGAAGATCGGGATGGCTGCCGCGCAGTTTCGCGAGCACTTCGAGCCCGTCCATATCGGGCATGAGCAAGTCGAGAAGCATGAGCGCGATCTGGTCGCCGCGCGGACCGCGGACGAGATCAAGCGCGGGTCCACCGCCGGGCGCCGTCACCGCGCTCATGCCAGAGCGCGTGATGGCGGCTTCGAGCAGGCGACGCTGCACGGGATCGTCATCGACAATGAGAATGGTCTGCGCCATGCGGTTCCTCGGGGATATGAGCGCGATAATCGCTTGCGACAGGTAAAGGCGGATTTAAACTTTGTCCTTGCGCGGGACATATCCGCAGGCGCTATTTGGCAAACATGGTGAACAGGGCGTTACGGTGAGCGACAAGGCATTAGGCTATTGGGAGTACTTCGCAACCGAAGCGCGGCTGGGCCAATGTCCGCTCTACGCGCGCTTCAGCGAGGGCATCGCGCACGATACGGAACTTCAGGCGCTTGCGAATAATGTGCGCGAAGGCCAACCGCATGCGAATGTCCTGTTCGCGGCGGTGCATTTCCTTCTGTTGCGCGGGACGGATCATCCACTGCGCCAATACTATCCAAACTTGAATGGCCGTATGCGTCTTGAGGATGGCGATCCGTTTCCGCTATTCGCCGATTTCTGCGCGCGCCATCGCGAAAAATTGTTGCCGCTCATCAAGTCGCGCGTGACGAACACCAACGAGGTCGGCCGCTGCGGCGCGCTGAACGCCGCCTTTCGTGAATTGGCAAAGGAGGCAGGCGAGCCGCTGCATCTGATCGAGGTCGGCCCGAGCGCCGGCCTCAACCTGATCTGGGACCGGTATCGCGTGCGCTATTGGCTGGGCACGGAGGAATACTTCACCGATGTTCCCGGTTCACGCCTGACACTCGATGTCGAGTTGAGAGGCGAGAAGATGCCACCTCTCGGTCCGGCGCCGAAGGTCGCGAGCCGCATCGGTCTCGAGCGCAATCCCGTCGATCTTTCCAATGCGGACGATCGCGACTGGCTGCGCGCGCTGGTATGGCCCGAGCAGGTCGAGCGTTTTGCGCGGCTCGAAGCGGCGCTTGTGATTTATCACGACGCCCGTCCTGAAATCCGCACGGGCAACGCGCTCGAACTTCTGCCAGATGTGCTGGCGCGCGTTCCGGCAAACGAAACGGTCTGCGTCTATCACAGCTACGTCACTTACCAATTCTCGCAGGACATGAAGGCCGCCTTCAGCGACATCCTGACCGTCGCGGGCCTGCGCCGTCCTGTCTGGCGGCTGAGCTACGAGGGCCGCGTCCACAATGAGAACCGGCTGACGCTTCGCCACTATCACGACGGCACGAAGAACGAGCGCATCCTTGGCCGCGCGCATCCGCACGGCGCATGGCTTGAGTGGCTCGCCTGACCGTGCCAGCGTCCCGGTCATGAGCGCCGACGACGACCTGCCGCCCGTTCCGCCTGTCGCGGGCGCGAAGACGGAGATGTTCGTCATCAACGAGAACCAGGGACCGCTGGCGCCGCTCGCCGGGTCGCCGCCGCCGTCGCCAGCCTGGTTCCGGGAGGCGGTCGCGCTGAAGCCCGAAAGCCATTTCGTGGACGTGGACGGCGCGCGCATCCACTATTCGCGCTGGGGCGACCGTGCGCAGCCGGGGCTTCTGCTCGTCCACGGCAATGCCGCGCATGCGCATTGGTGGGATTTCATCGGCCCGATGCTGGCGCGTGACTACAACGTCGCGGCGCTCGATCTTTCCGGCATGGGCGACAGCGAATGGCGGCGCGATTTCTATTCCATGGAGCGTTTCGCGCACGAGGAGATCGCGGTCTGCGACGACGCGGGGATGTTCGTCCCGACTTTGCCACCCACAATCGTCGGTCACAGCTTTGGCGGGTTCGTGACGATCCTCACGGGCGCGCTCTATGGCGAGCGGTTGGCGGGGACGGTGATCGTGGATTCGCCGGTCAATCCGCCGGAACGCCAGGGCACGGGACCCGCCCAACGGGTGATCAAGCCCCACCATGTCTATCCCACCGTCGCCGCGGCCCTTGCCCGCTTCCGCCTGATGCCGCCACAGACGAGCGAGAACCTCTATCTGGTGGACTGGGTGGGACGACATTCGCTCAAAGAGGTGGCGGGTGGCTTCACGTGGAAGTTCGATCCCGCGATCTGGCAGCATTTCTCCATCGGCGACACAGCCCAGCGCCTGCGCGAGACGAAGTGCCGGATCGCCGTGTTCCGCGGCGAACATTCCGTGCTGCTCCCGCCCGATATCGGAGAATATATGTTCAATCTGCTGGGCCGAGCGGCGCCGGTGGTGGAGATCCCACAGGCCCAGCATCACATCATGCTCGACCAGCCTTTGGCGCTGGTGGCGGCGCTTAGGGCGCTGCTTCAGGACTGGAACCATTCGGTCGCGACGCGCCGGGTTTAACGATTGCCCCAATACGGGCCTTTGCTATAGTCCCGCCCGCTTTCGGGAGTCTCAAGGGGAATCAATGGCGGGCGAGCACTACGAGTCGGGACACATGGACATCTCTCAGCACAAGAAGACTTGGGCTGGGTTCGTCAAGTTCATCGAATGGTCGCTCGGCGGGATCGGCCTCCTGATGTTCTTCTTGATGCTCTTCCGCACGCACAACTGATCCCTTTCCACGGGTACAGATGAAACTCGCCATCCTGAAGGAGCGCCGCGACGGCGAAACGCGCGTCGCTGCGACCGCCGAAACGGTCAAGAAACTGAAGGGCCTCGGCCTTGAGGTGACGGTCGAGACCGGCGCGGGCGCGCGAGCGCGGGTGAGCGATGCGGATTATCTGGCGGCGGGCGCAACCATCGCACCCGACATGGCATCCGCACTCGCGGGCGCGGACATCGTGCTCAAGGTGCGCGGACCGGAGGCGGACGAGATCGCCCCGATGAAAAAGGGCGCCGTGCTGGCAGCGCTTCTTTCGCCGTACACGGAAAAGGACACGGCAGCGAGGCTGGCGGGGCAGGGCGTTACCGCCTTCGCGATGGAATTCATCCCACGCATTTCCCGCGCGCAATCCATGGACGTGCTGTCGAGCCAGGCGAACCTGGCGGGCTACAAGGCAGTGCTCGACGCGGCGGCCACGTTCGGCCGCGCCATGCCGATGATGATGACGGCGGCAGGCACCATCGCGCCGGCGCGCGTGTTCATCATGGGTGTCGGTGTTGCAGGTCTTCAGGCCATCGCGACCGCGCGACGCCTCGGTGCCATCGTGTCGGCGACCGACGTGCGTCCCGCGACGAAAGAGCAGGTGGAGTCGCTCGGCGCGACCTTCGTCGCGGTGATCGACGACGAGTTCAAGCAGGCGGAAACGGCCGCGGGCTACGCCAAGCCGATGTCGGCGGAGTATCAGGCAAAGCAGGCAGCCCTCGTCGCGGAGCACATCAAGAAGCAGGACATCGTTATCACCACAGCGCTGATCCCAGGCCGCAAGGCGCCGGTGCTGGTGACGGCCGAGATGATCGCGACGATGAAGCCGGGCTCGGTGATCGTTGATCTCGCGGCGGAGCAGGGCGGCAACACCCCGCTCACCAAACCGAACGAGGTCTATGAGACGAACGGCGTGACCATCATGGGCCACACCAATCTTCCGGCGCGGCTCGCGGTCGATACCTCGTCGCTCTATGCGCGCAACCTGTTCAACTTCGTTGCGCTGATCGTTGACAAGAAGACCGGCGAGCTCGCGCTCAACTGGGACGACGAGATCGTGAAGGGCGCGGCGCTGACCCGCGACGGGGAAATCGTGCATCCGGCTGTGAAAGGATAAGAGATGGAAGCCATCGATCCCTTCGTCTTCCGGCTCTCGATCTTCGTGCTGGCTGTGTTCGTCGGCTACTTCGTGGTCTGGAGCGTGACGCCCGCCCTGCACACCCCGCTGATGAGCGTCACCAACGCGATTTCCTCGGTGATCGTGGTCGGTGCCCTGATCGCGGTCTCAGTGTCGGCGATGCCAAGGCCTTCCAAGGTGTCGGTTGTGGTTGATGCGGGCCGGATTGTGTCGGTGCAGGACCAGGGCGTCTCGGAATACGCAACTCAAGAGGATGTTCGCGCGCGTGTCGGGGCAGCCGCGGGAGCTATTGTAGCAACCGACAATCAACGTATTCGCGATGCTTGGACCTCAAAAGGATTCGGCTTCGTCGCTCTCATCCTTGCTTGTGTGAACATCTTCGGCGGCTTCCTCGTCACCGCGCGCATGCTCGCGATGTACAAGAAGAAAGAAGGCGCTCCGGCCAAAGTGGGGCATAAGTAATGAGCGCCGCACTTCAGGCCGATCTCGCAGCCATTCTCTACCTGGTCTCAGGCGTCCTCTTCATCATGGCATTGCGCGGGTTGTCATCGCCGGTGTCGAGCCGGGCGGGCAACCGCAACGGCATGATAGGCATGGCGATTGCGGTGGCGACCACGCTCTGGGTCGCCGGTGTCACCGATCCGCTGACCTGGGCACTGATCGCAGGCGGCATTGCCATCGGCGGCACCATCGGCGCGGTGCTCGCGCGCCGCATCGCGATGACCGCGATGCCGCAGCTTGTTGCTGCCTTCCATTCGCTTGTCGGTCTCGCTGCGGTGCTGGTCGCAGGCGCAGCCTTCTATTCGCCGGACGCCTTTGGTATCGGCAGCGAGGGTGCGATCCGCACCCAGAGCCTGATCGAGATGTCGCTCGGCGTCGCTATCGGCGCGATCACGTTCGCCGGCTCGATCATCGCGTTCGCCAAGCTCAATGGGAACATGAGCGGCGCATCGATCCTTCTGCCCGCACGCCATCTGCTCAATCTTGCGCTCGCCGCCGCCATCGTGGTGCTGATCGTCTATTTTGCGATGACGCAGCAGGCCTGGACGTTCTGGGCGATCACGGTTCTGAGCTTCGTCTTCGGCATCACGCTCATCATTCCCATCGGCGGCGCGGACATGCCGGTCGTGGTGTCGATGCTGAACTCCTATTCGGGATGGGCGGCCGCGGCGATGGGCTTCACGCTCGAGAACACCGCGCTCATCATCACCGGCGCGCTGGTCGGCTCGTCGGGCGCGATCCTCTCCTACATCATGTGCAAAGGCATGAACCGGAGCTTCGTCTCTGTGATCATGGGCGGTTTCGGTGGTGAGGTCGCGGCCGCAGGCGGCAAGGTCGAGGCGCGCCCCGTGAAGCAAGGCTCGGCAGAGGACGCCGCGTTCATCATGAAGAATGCGGGTAGTGTGATCATCGTGCCGGGTTACGGCATGGCGGTGGCACAGGCGCAGCACGCCGTGCGCGAGATGGCCGACATCCTCAAGAAAGAGGGCGTGAAAGTCTCCTACGCCATCCATCCGGTGGCCGGCCGCATGCCCGGCCACATGAACGTGCTCCTCGCCGAGGCCAACGTGCCCTATGACGAGGTGTTCGAGCTTGAGGACATCAATTCTGAGTTCGCACAGACCGACGTCGCCTATGTCATCGGCGCCAACGACGTCACGAATCCGTCGGCCAAGACCGATCCCAAATCGCCGATCTTCGGCATGCCGATCCTCGACGTGGAGAAGGCCAAGACCGTGCTCTTCATCAAGCGCGGCATGGGCTCGGGCTATGCCGGTGTCGAGAACGAACTCTTCTTCCGCGACAACACGATGATGCTGTTCGGCGACGCCAAGAAGATGACCGAAGAGATCGTCAAGTCTCTGGGCTGACGTGCGTATCCGCGAGTCCGACCTTGCCCGCGACCGGACGGCGTTCCTGGCCTTCGTCATGGGCTCGCAGCACTACGAGCACGCGATCGAACCCAACCGCCGCCTCGATCCGCTGGTGGCGGATGAGCATCTCGCGAAGATGCTCGCGCTGCTTGGCGAACGTGCAGGCCAGATATTCGTCGCCGCAGACGACGCAGACCAGGCGGTAGGCTGGGGTATCGTCGTCGAACAGGAAGATGATATTTTTGTCGTCGCCGACGAACGGCGTTACGCCTATGTTGCAGAGCTGTTCGTCGTGGAGCCTTTGCGTGGGAGTGGCGTGGGGCGGGCGTTGATCGCGGCCTGCGAAGACTGGGCCCGCGCGCGCAGACTTACCGTCATGCAGATCGGCGTGCTGGCCGGCAATGTGCGTGCTCACGATATCTATCGCCGCCAGGGTTACGCGGACTACGGAGTCCAGCTCCGGAAATATCTGCGCTGACGCGACCGCCGCGCCGCGTGCTATAAGAATGCGGGCGAGGGGCACATGGCACGACTGTTCCTGGGCGAAGACGGCAAGCTCCGCTACATCTGGCGTGCGGCGATTTTCGCCGCACTGGCCATTTGGCCGGCGCAAATGTTTCTCGATTGGCTGGCCGCGCCGGTCGCGCGCGCGTTCAACATACAGCCAAGCCTTAGCGCTGCTGCCATCGCGTTCAATGAATTCGAGAACCTGCTGATCGCACTTCTCTGCACTTTGCCTTTTGCACTTTACGAGCGCCGCCCTATCGACAGTTACGGCCTTATGCTTTCGCAGGCCTTGAAGCATCCGTTGTGGGAAGGCGTGGGCGCCGGTGTTGTGATGGCGGGCTTCGTCGCGATCGGGATGATCGCGCTCGGCGGGATGCAGGTGCACGGTCTTGCGCTCGCAGGCGAGGCACTCGTTTTTTCCGCTCTCGCATGGCTCGGCGCGAACGTTTTGGTCGGATTGGGGGAGGAATATTTCTTTCGGGGTTATTTCCTTCAGGCGCTGTGGCGCGCAATCGGCTTCTGGCCCGCGTCGATCATTATCGCCCTGCTGTTCGCCGCCGATCACTACTTTTTCAAGCCGGGGGAGAATATTTGGGACGTCATCACTCTGGTCTCGATCAGCCTTCTGCTTTGCTACAGCGTGCTGAGGACCGGCACGCTGTGGTTCGCTGTCGGCTTCCATGTCGCATTTGATTTCATGCAGCTTTTCGTCATCGGCACGCCGAACGGCTCGCACCTTCCCGAAGGCCGCATGCTGGACGTGACCTTCAACGGTCCTGCTTGGCTCACCGGCGGCGTGCTGGGCACGGAGGCAAGCTGGCTCATGTATCCGATGATCGCGCTAGTTTGGCTCTACGTCACGCGGCGCTTCGAGCCCGACAAGCAGTCTGCTTGATGCCGGTGTTGAACGTCCCCGGCAATCGGCGGGATCAGCACGCTCCGAACATCGTGATGCGGCCTCAAGCCCGCGCATGCTATGTTGGGACGACCGGGTGGGGGCATCCATGAACGTCATCGCAAGGCTTTTCGTAGGTGAAGACCGCAAGCTCCGTCACATCTGGCGAGCGCTCAGTTTTGCGGCACTCGTGTTCTGGCTGTTGCCCATGGCGGCGGATCCGCTCACGGAGCGGGCCTTCAACGCGCTGCACCTCAAGCCGGTCTTTTCGCCCGGCATCGTGGCGTTCTCGGAAGCGCAGTATTTCCTGATAACGCTCGTGGCCACGATCCCGTTCGCGCTCTACGAACGCCGGAGCGTGTTCAGCTACGGCCTGACGCTCAGCCGCGCATTTTCGCGGTACACACTGGAAGGCATCGTCGTTGGCGCCGTCATCGCTGGTGCTGTTGCCGCGGGAATGATCGCGCTCGGCGGGATGCAGGTACATGGCCTGGCGCTTGCGGGCGGCGCACTCGCATCGGCGGCGCTTGCCTGGGCCGCGACGAACATCTGCATCGGCATTTCGGAGGAATTCTGGTTCCGGTCCTATCTGCTCCAGTCGTTGTGGCGCGGCATCGGCTTCTGGCCTGCGTCGCTCATCATCGCCGCCGGCTTTGCCGCCATCCACTACTTTAACAAGCCCGGCGAGAACATCTGGGACGTGATCACGCTCGTGTGGTTCAGCCTTCTGCTGTGTCTGAGCGTGATGCGGAGCGGGACGCTGTGGTTCGCGGTCGGTCTGCACGCCGCGTTCGACTATATGCAGCTCTTCGTCATTGGGACGCCGAATGGCGGCCAGCGTCCCGAGGGACACCTGCTCGATGCGACGTTCTCAGGCCCGGACTGGCTCACGGGCGGAACGCTGGGGACCGAAGCCAGCTTCCTGATGTATCCCATGCTCGCGCTCGCCACGCTCTATGTCTGGCTCCGTTATCGCCCGCCTGTGGCGACGACCGCCGAGCCGCCACCTCCTTGATCTGTTCGCTGGCGGTGCAGTTTTGGGAAGATAAATCTGCGGCAAACTGCACTCCCGCAGTTTGATTATCCCCTGATCCAATCCTTGAAGACCCCCGCCCGAGGGTCTAGGACACAGGCGAAGCCGCATCACGGGACCGTTATGAAAGAACTCACCCATTTCATCGCCGGCAAACATGTAAACGGCACGTCAGAGTCATTGGGCGGCCGGTTCGGCGACGTGTTCAATCCGTCCACCGGGGAGGTCCAGGCGCGCGTACCGTTCGCCAGCAAAGGTGAGATGCGGCAGGCGGTCGAAGCGGCGCTCAGGGTATTTCCGGAGTGGTCCGCGGTGAACCCCCAGCGCCGCGCGCGCGTGCTGTTCAACTTCAAGGGCCTCATCGAAAAGCACATGGACGAACTCGCGCATATGCTGTCGAGCGAGCACGGCAAGGTGCTCGCGGATTCGCGCGGCGACGTGCAGCGCGGTCTTGAGGTGATCGAATTCGCTTGCGGCATCCCACACCTGATGAAGGGCGAATACACAGAAGGCGCGGGTCCCGGCATCGACATCTACTCGATGCGCCAGCCTTTGGGCGTCGTCGCCGGCATCACGCCGTTCAATTTCCCTGCGATGATCCCGATGTGGATGTTCGGCGTGGCGATTGCCTGCGGCAATTGTTTCATCAACAAGCCGAGCGAGAAGGACCCAAGCGTCCCGCTGCGTCTGGCCGAACTGATGATGGAAGCCGGGGCGCCGGCGGGCGTACTGCAGGTCGTCAACGGCGACAAGGAAGCGGTCGACGCTATCCTCGACGATCCGGATATCCAGGCAGTGAGCTTTGTTGGCTCGTCGGCCATTGCGCACTACGTCTATTCGCGCGGCACGGCGAACAACAAGCGCGTGCAGGCGATGGGTGGCGCAAAGAACCACGCCATCATCATGCCGGATGCCGACCTCGACCAGGTGACGAACGAGCTGATCGGCGCGGGCTACGGCTCCGCCGGCGAGCGCTGCATGGCGATCTCGGTCGCGGTCCCGATCACCGACAAGATCGGCGATGCCCTGGTCAAGCGTCTGAGGCCGCGCGTGGAAGCGTTGCGCGTCGGTCTCGCCACCGATCCGGATGCCGATTACGGCCCGATGGTGACGAAGGAGCACCGCGCCAAGGTGATGGGCTATATCGATCAGGGCGTGAAAGAAGGCGCCGAGCTTGTTGTCGACGGCCGCGGCTTCAAGATGCAGGGCTACGAGAACGGCTTCTATCTCGGCGGTTCGTTGTTCGATCGCGTGACGGCGAACATGCAAACCTATCAGGACGAGATCTTCGGACCGGTCCTGCAGATCGCGCGCGCGAAGGATTACGACGAAGCGATCGCGCTGCCGTCGAAACATCAATACGGCAACGGCGTCGCGATCTTCACGCGCGACGGCGATGCGGCGCGCGACTTCGCGGCCAAGGTCCAAGTCGGCATGGTCGGCATCAATATCCCGATCCCGGTGCCGCTCGCTTACCACACCTTCGGCGGTTGGAAGCGCTCAGCCTTCGGCGACGTCAACCAACATGGCACCGAAGGTGTGCGGTTCTTCACGCGCATCAAGACGGTGACCCAACGCTGGCCGAAGGGCGGCGTGCGCGAAAAGGCGGATTTCAATATACCAACGATGAAATAGGGCGGGTTGGTCAAGCTTGACCAATACCCTTGACCAACTTGACCAACCCTAATAGGGTGCGGCCATGACACGTCAGGTCAACCTCTACGAAGCCAAGACCAATCTTTCGCAGTTGGTCGAGGATGCTGCACGCGGTGAAGAGATCATCATCGCCAAGAACGGCAAGCCGATGGTCAAGTTGGTTGCCGCCACCCCGGGGGTGAAACTGGAAAAACGCAAGCTCGGCCAACTTAAAGGGAAGGTTTGGCTTGCGCCTGACTTCGACGCGGCGGACGCAGAGATCGAACGGCTGTTCTATGAAGGCGATCTCAACGATCCGCCGGTTCCGTTCAAGAACGAATGACGCGACTTCTGCTCGACACACATATCTTCGTGTGGGCGAAGACTGGCGAACGGCCTCTGAAGCCTCAAATCGCCGCCGCGATCGTCGATCCTACGAATGAAGTCGCCGTCAGTCTGGCGAGTGCGTGGGAACTCTGCATCAAATCTGCAGTCGGGAAGCTGCTTGGCGATGCGGCGCTGCTGATTGGAAACCAGGAGAGTTTCGAGGACGTCCTCAACGAATCTCGTTTTGGGCTTCTGCAGATCCGCGCCGAACATATTTTCATGATGCGACAGCTTCTACCGCATCACCGCGATCCCTTCGACCGGCTCCTTGTCGCTCAAGCGATTGTGGAGCGGATGACACTTGTCACTGTGGACCGGCGATTGGAGGCTTATGAGGGCCTCGACATGGTGATCGGCGCTTAGCTACTTCACGCCGCCGAGCTTGCAGATGTGTTTCCACTCTGCCTCGCTCACGGGCTGCACCGACAGGCGCGGCTCGCGCGCGAGCACCATGTCTTTGAGCTTGGGATCGGCCTTTACGTCGGCGAGCGTCACAGGCTTGGGCACGTCCTTCACCGCCTTCACGTCGACCAGGCCGAACCTGCCGGTCTCATCGGTCGGGTCGGGCTTGTATTCGGCGATAACCTCGACGATGCCCACGATCTGCTTCTCGTCACCGGTGTGATAGAAGAAGCCGAGATCGCCCTTCTTCATCGCCTTCATATTCTTTGCGGCGGCGAAGTTGCGCACGCCTGTCCAGGGCTCGCCCTTGGCGCCGCGTTGCTTCTGCATCTCCCAGGAGAAGGTCTCGGGCTCGGTCTTGAACAGCCAGTGGTTCATAGCTGTGCTCCGCATTCGTTGAATGTCGCTTTCCAGGGGCGCACTTCGGAGTGCGCGAACAGACCCGCTTTCACATAGGGATCGTTTGCGTGCCATATCTTCGCCGCCTCAAGATCGGTGGACTCGAAGACGATGAGGCTGCCCGCCATGTCGCCCTTCACGTCGAGGAACGGTCCACCCAGCCGGATCACGCCGGTCTCGCGCGCATAAGCGAAATGGGCGTCGCGCGTGGCCATGCGCAGGGCCAGCGAGTTCTCCTTGTCGATGGCGGTGACAACGAACAGCATGGATTCTCCTATTCGGCCTATTCAGGTTTCAACGGCCGGCTCATCAACCGTAGCACCGCCTCGCCGAGCGGCAAGCTGCCATCTAGCACCGCCGCGACCGCTTCGGCGATGGGAAGCTCGACACCTTCGGTACGTGCCCGTGCCACAAGCGCGGGCGCGGTCTCGACACCTTCGGCCAAAGGATGGCCGGGCCTTGCGAGATCGGAAAGCGTCTGTCCCTTTCCGAGCGCGTGGCCGAAGCTGAAATTGCGGGAGGTCGCGCTCGTCGCCGTCAGTACGAGATCGCCGAGCCCCGAAAGCCCCATCAGCGTTTCGGGCTTTGCGCCAAGCGCGCTGCCCAATCGCGTCAGCTCCGCGAAGCTGCGCGCGAGCAGGGCTGCGCGCGCGCTCTCGCCCAAGCCCATGCCGTCCACGATTCCGCAGGCGATGGCGTAGACGTTCTTCGCCGCGCCGCCCAATACCACGCCGGTGATATCGTCGCTGGCATAGGGACGGAACGTGGTGTGCCCGAACGCTGCTTGAAGCTTTACCGCGACTTCCATGCGCGCTGCGATCGTCACGGCGGTGGGAAGTCCGCGCGCCACATCGCGTGCGAAGGATGGGCCGGACAGGATGGCCGGCTCGCAGCCCGGAATTTCCGCAATGAGGATTTCCGTCATTAGCCTACCGCTGCCGCGCTCAATGCCTTTGGCGCAAAGGACAACAGGCGTGGCCTGGCAGAGTTTTGCCGCCAGAGCTTTGAGGCTCGCGCGCAGATGCTGTGCGGGAACTACGACAAGGACGGCGTCGGCCTCGGACGCCTCCGCCAGATCGCCGGTGGCGCGGATGGCGGAGGGCAGCTTCACCCCTGGCAGGAACGCGATGTTCTCGGAATGCCGGGCAATCTGCTCGACGACTTCGGCTTCCCGGGCCCAGAGCGTCACCGACCGGCCAGCCTGCGCCGCCGCGAGCGCCAGCGCGGTTCCCCAGGCACCGGCCCCTATGACGCCGATTTTATCATAACTACTTGACGTATCTGACGTTTTCTTCATTTGGCTCCAAATGGTGCGGTGCAGAAGATTGAACGGATCATTGATTATTCAGAAAAGTCCATTATGTTCGTGGGTGGAATCGACGACAAAGACCGCGCGCACGCGGCATCCGGGAAGAATAAATGGCCGAAAAAGACAACATCCGCGAACAGATCGTTCAAGCTGCGAAGAAGCGTTTTTCGCATTTCGGTTACGCGAAGACCACCATGGCGGAAGTCGCCACCGATTGCTGCATGTCGCCCGGCAATCTCTATCGTTTCTATCCCGGTAAGCTCGACATCGCCGAGGCGATCGCGACCGAGGACTACACCAAGCATCTCGATCATATGCGCAAGCTCGCGGTCACACCGGGAAAACCGGCGCCGCAGCGTCTCCACGATCTTTTGTTCGAGGAACTGCGCCGCACCTATCACAAGCTCGAAAAGGATCCGCGCGCCTATGAGATGGCGTTGGTGATTTCGCGCGAGCGCCCTGAATACGCCAACTGGATGCTGGCCGAGGAGCGCAAGATCCTCGTCGAGCTGATGGAGGAAGCCGACCGCCGCGGCGAGTTCGTGCCGGAGGACAAGGAATTTACTGCCGAGATGATCCAGGCGGCGACCATGAAATTCCGCTATCCGCAGCTCTGGTCGAAGCTGACCTTGCCCAAGCTCGAGCGCGAACTCGAAGGCGTGCTTAAGCTCCTGATCAACGGCGTTTGCCCGAAGATGCAGGGCCGGCAGGAACAGGCCGCCTAGGTCCCTCTTCATTCCGCCGCAAAGCCTGTCTAGGAAAGGCCGATGCGCCGTTTCGTTCTGACCGCATTGCTGATCCTGTCGGGGGCTTTGCCCGCGACGGCGCAACTCGTTCAGTTGACGCCGGAGAACCGCGCCGAGCTTGAACGCGTCAACGCCTATCTGAATTCGATCCGCACCCTGAAGGGCAACTTCGTCCAGATCGATCCGGACGGGCAGGTGGATCAGGGCACCTTCGCGCTGTCGAAACCGGGCCGAATGCGGTTCGAATATAAGCCGCCGGCATCGACGCTGATCGTCTCCGACGGCGAGACCGTCGCCATTCAGAATCCAAAGCTCAAGACCATCGATAAATATCCGCTGTCGCAGACCCCGCTCGACCTCATCCTCGGGGACAAGATCGATCTTCTGCACAACCATTCCATCGTCGGCGTCGATCGCCAGAAGGACCAGTTCGTCGTCAAGGCGCGTTCGCGCGGAGGCAAGACCCAGGGAAATATCTCACTGGTGTTTGCGGAGCCGGGACTCGAATTACGGCAATGGACGGTGGTGGACAATCAGGGTCTTTCGACGACGGTGGCGCTCCAGAATGTGCAAATCGGCGCCGACGTGTCGAATGTCTCGTTCGCGTTGCCGCAGAAGGCCTTGAGCCTACGCAAGCAGAGCGATTAGCCTCGCTACGACAATTGTCCAACGGATCGGGCCGGGGGGCCGTTCTTGTCGACACCGAAAACATCTCTTCAGCCTGACGGGGCTCGGCATGCGGGTCGCGAAACCATGGCTGCAATGCTTGCAGGCTTGCTGGTTCTTGTCGGGATCTACGTGTATTTCTGGATCCGGCTTTACAACGGCTACCTGCTGATCCGCGACGATCCCGGCAACATCGGCGGGACGATGGCAGGGGGTCTTCGCGGCTGGCTGACGCGGGGAATGTCCGGCTACTACCACGTCTATCCCGAATGGCCGCAGCCCGCCTTTTCGGACTTCTACCGGCCCGTCTGGAATCTGATCATCTATGTCGAAGAGACCGTCTTCGGGCAGCATTACTGGGCCTGGTTCCTGGCCTATTGCACGGTCCAATATCTAGGAACGCTTCTGTTCTTGCGCGTGCTGCGATCGCTGGGAGTGCCTTCGAGACCCGCGCTGCTCTTTGCGATCCTGTACCTGTTCAACCCCGCTTTCCTGAATTTCGGTTTCGTTTATCCGGGATTCCAGTTCGATGTGTTCGCGAGTGTGCTTCTGCTTGCCGCCTTCTGGCTGTTGCTCGAATACCGGTACGGATTTGCACTCGCGCTGATCGTCGCGGCCATTTTTATGAAAGAGACCGCGATATTCGCGCCCGTCGCTGCGGCCATCACCGTTTTCATCCAGAAGCGCGACGCGAAATGGTCCGCGGCGATGCTCGCGCCCCTTGCCTGCTGGGTCATCGCCCGATGGCTGGCGTTCCACACCGTAATCGGAGGAACATTTGCATCGCCCGCCACGGCCGGCGATATCCTCATCGATATCGGCAAGGGCCTGCTCGTCTGGCCAAGTGGCGCGGTCCCGGCAAGTTTTCCACTTTCGCTGACCGGCGCGCACGGCATTGTGCTAGCCGGATTGCTGCTCGTAAACGCGGCGATGTGGGCGATCCTGATTTACGCGAGCTGGCAGGTTGTCCGCGCTCTGCTGCGGACGGAGCAGGCGGGTTCAAAACTGCAGGCGGCTCTCCTGATCTGGGCCTTGGGCGCTCTTTCTTTCTGCATGCTCACGCGGCCGCAAATCCGTTTTGGGGCAAGTTTCTACGCATTCCTGCTTCTGTTTCTTGCCCACTTCCTGTTCACGCGACCGGGGCCGAAATTTGTGAGGCTGGTTCCGGTCCTGATCCTGTCGTTTGTGACATTGCTCAGGGCCAGCGATTTTCTGTGGCATGCCATCGCCACCTACTCCGCAGAGGAGAGCGGCGAGCAAGCGCTTTTTGCCGGGCTGCGGTCTCTGCCTCGGGACGGCCGCAGCATCTTTGTTGTCAATGCGCCTGCCATGGTGTCGGCGCCCACCTTCATCGCGAAGGCGTGGAATCTCAATGTCGACATCATCTTCCTCAATCAGGTTCGCGGTTGTCAGCGCGCTGGAAGCGAGGACGCCCGCACCAAGCTTTCAACCAACTCCCTGTCTGTCGAAATTCCATTGTGCGCCTCCTATGTCCTTGCGGGTGTACCGCAGGATATTCAGGCGAAGGCATTGACCGGCAATCTGTTGCGGCCAGGTATCGGTGCGTATCGGTTTTCGAATTCTCCCAAGGACGGCAAGCGTCTGAGCACTGGTGACATCGATTTCGGAAGAGCCCTGCAGATACGATTCACGCATTCGCCCGGAACGATCCTCGCCTACGACTGGCAGAAGGGCATCTATCGAACGCCTGGGATGGGCACGCGGTAGATTGAATTCTTCTTCACCGTTCTTAAGAAGCGGCCCAAGATTTCCTGTGGAAAATCAAAGTCAAGTGGGGCCGCAAAAGGGCATAAAATTGCCCGGCTTGCCGCCCCGCAAAGGGCCATGCTAGGCCAGCCGCATTAAAGGCTCCCCATGCGTCCCCGCACCCCCATTGTCGGCATCCCTTGCGACCATCGTATGGTCGGCAAGCATCCCTTCCACATGGTCGGCGAGAAATACATCACCGCCGTGCGCGACGGGTCCGGCGCCGTGCCCATGCTCATTCCCGTTCTCTCGCCGCCGGTTGCAGCGGCTGACCTGATCGCAAGCGTCGACGGTTTTCTCTTCACCGGTTCGCCGTCCAACGTCGCGCCGAAGCATTATGCGGGGCCTGCGCCGCGCGAAGGTGTGCTGCAGGACGAGCGCCGCGACGACACGACTCTGCCGCTGCTGAAGGCCGCGATTGCGGCGGGCAAGCCGGTGCTGTGCGTGTGCCGCGGCTTCCAGGAACTGAACGTCGCGTTCGGCGGAACGCTGCATCAGCATGTGCAGGAAGTCCCGGGCCGCTCCGACCACCGCGAGGACAAGGACGCAGACCTCGAACAGCAATATGCGCCGGTGCATTCCATTTCGATTGGGCCGGGATGCCTGCTCGCCGACATCGTGGGCGCGGGAATCTTCCAGGTGAACTCACTGCATTCGCAAGGCATCGACCGTCTCGCGACTTCGCTGCACGCCGATGCCACAGCGCCCGATGGCACCATCGAAGCCGTCTCGATGCCGGACGCGAAGGCGTTCCTGCTTGGTGTGCAATGGCACCCGGAGTGGCGCTGGGCGGAAAACGAATTGTCGCGCGCGATCTTCTCGTCGTTCGGCGAGGCCCTCCGGGAGCAACGGTCATGAACCGCCAGACCTATGACGATATCGCAGAGTGGCTGAAGGAGCGCCGCATCGGCGAGGTTGAATGCCTCGTCGCCGATATGGGCGGCATCGCGCGCGGCAAGATTTTGCCGACCGCGAAATTCCTGAGCGCGGTTCGCAGCAGCACGCTGCGGCTGCCCGAATCCATTTTCGGCCAGATGGTCACCGGCGCCGATGCCGAGACCGAGACGCTTACCTATCAGGCGCCGGACATGTCGCTTGTGCCGGATTTCGACACGCTGCGCATCGTGCCCTGGTATCAGGAGGCGACCGCGCAGGTGATCTGCGATTGCTACAAACAGAGCGGCGACAGGATCGGTTATTCGCCGCGCGCCGTGCTGCAGCGCGTCCTGGCGTTGTATGAGGACAAGGGCTGGCGGGCAGTAATAGCACCCGAACTCGAATTCTTCCTCGCGGCCAAGAACATCGATCCCGATTATCCGCTGCAGCCGCCAGCGGGCAAGAACGGCCGTCCGCAATCCGGCCGTCAGGCTTACGGCATCGACGCGGTGAACGAGTTCGATCCGCTGTTCGAAGACGTGTACGACTATTGCGAGAAGCAGGACATTGGCATCGACAGCCTGATCCACGAAGAGGGCGTGGCGCAGGTCGAAATGAACTTCAATCATGGCGATCCGCTCGCGCTCGCCGACCAGACCTTCCTGTTCAAGCGCACGGTGCGCCAGGCGGCGTTGCGCCACGACATCTATGCGACGTTCATGGCCAAGCCCTACGAGCAGGAGCCAGGCTCTGCCATGCACATCCACCAGAGCGTGGTGAACGAAAAGGGCAGGAGCCTGTTCGCGGGCAAGAACGGCAAGGACACGCGCCTGTTCCTCGCGCACATCGCGGGTTTGCAGAAATACCTGCCGGCGGCGATGCCGATGATCGCGCCATTCGTGAACTCCTATCGCCGGCTGGTGCGTTTCCTTTCAGCGCCGATCAACACCCATTGGGGCCACGACAACCGTACGGTGGGCCTGCGCGTGCCGATCTCGGATGCGAAGAACCGCCGCGTCGAGAACCGCGTGCCGGGCGCCGACGCCAATCCCTATCTCGCCATCGCGGCGTCGCTCGCCTGCGGCTATCTCGGCATGGTCGAGAACCTGACGCCGACGCGGGCGATGGAAGGCAACGCGTATGAATCCTCGCGCTATCAATTGCCGCGCCATATCCTCGACGCGGTTGCGCGTTTCCGCAGTTCTTCCGATCTCAAAGAGGTGTTGGGCGAGGAATTCGTTTCGCTGTTCAGCGACGTGAAGGCTTCCGAGCACGATGCCTATCAGCAGGTGATCTCCCCCTGGGAGCGTCAGCATCTGCTTTTGAACGTCTGACCAGCAGCCACGCACAACTAGACCGCTTGACTATCGGTAAGTTGTAGCTTACGGTAAGTAATGGCTTATGAAACGGCCCTGGTCGCTCTCGCAGATCCCACCCGCCGCCGTGTGTTCGAACGGCTCAGGGGCGGTTCGCGGTCCGTCGGCCAGATCGCGGAGGGCCTGCCGGTCAGCCGGCCGGCAGTTTCGCAGCATCTCAAGGTTCTCAAGGAGGCCGGTCTCGTGACGGATCGCGCCGAAGGAACGCGCCGTGTCTACAGCATCGACCCCCACGGTCTTGCGGCAGTCAGGCGCTATTTCGACCAGTTCTGGGAAAACGCGCTTGAAGCCTTTGCGGCCGAAGTCGAGCGCGACAGCGAAATCTATTCGAAGAAGGAAAACCCATGACGCAGATGATCGCCATCGCGCCCGTGCGCAAATCGGTGCTGGTGAACGCGCCGCCGGCGCGCGCCTTCGACGTCTTTACCGCGAAGATGTCGGCGTGGTGGCCTCCTACCCACACGATCCTGAAGTCGCCGTTCAAAGAGGCGGTGGTCGAGCCGCGCGCCGGCGGGCGCTGGTATCATTTGGGCGAGGATGGTTCGACCTGCGAAACCGGACTGGTGCGCGTGTGGGAACCGCCGCATCGTCTGGTGCTGGTGTGGCAGCTCAATGCCGAATGGCAATATGACAAGGACCTCGACACCGAAGTCGAATTGAACTTCACGCCGGAGGGCGAGGGCACGCTGGTCCAACTCGAACACCGTTATATCGAACGTATGGGCAAGAGTGCAGAAACTGCTCGTGCCGCCGTCGACTCGCCGGGCGGCTGGAGCGGCCTGCTCGAAGCGTTCCGCAATGCCGTTGAAAAGGGAGCATGAGATGTTGAAAGCGATATTGGGTGGCGCCGCGATTGCGGCGTTGTTGGTTGCAGGTGCGCATTGCGAGGTCGTGGACCAGCAGGCAAATGGCTTCAGCCTGCAGCATACGGAGACGATCAATGCACCGCCGGACAAGGTCTATGCGGCACTGATCGATCCGTCGAAGTGGTGGGACTCGGCGCACACCTTCTCCGGCGATGCGAAGAACATGACGATGGACGCGCGCGCCGGCGGTTGCTGGTGCGAGACGCTCAAGAGTGGTGGCAGCGCGCTGCACATGACGGTCGTCTACGCCGATCCCGGCAAGCTGCTCCGGCTGCATGGCGGGCTCGGCCCGTTCCAGAGCACCGGGATGGAAGGAACGATGAACATCGTTCTCGAACCGAAAGGCTCCGGCACCAATCTCGTCGTTGCCTACAATCTCGGCGGCTATATCTGGGGTGGGTATCAGTCGCTTCCGAAAAGCGCCGACGGCGTGCTCGGCCTGCAGTTCTATCGTCTGAAACAGCTCATCGAAACCGGCTCGGCCTCAACGCCGCGCCCCAAAGGAGAACAGCCATGAGCATGAAGATTCACGCGTTCCCCGCCAGCCCCCGGGCGTTCAAGGTGCTGAGCTTCGCCAACCACATCGGTATCCCATACGAGTTCGTGCTGTGCGATCTGACCAAGGGCGCGCAGCGGTCGCCGGAATTCACCGCGCTCAACATCAACCAGCGCATGCCGGTGCTCGAGGAAGACGGCTGGTCGCTGTGGGAGTCCAACGCGATCATCCAGTACCTCGCCACCAAGAAACCCGAACTCGGTCTGCTACCGCTGGACGAGCGCGCGCGCGCCGATGTGAACCGCTGGATGTTCTGGGAGAGCGCACACTGGGACCAGGCCTGCGCCATCCTGATCTTCGAACGCTTCGTGAAGGCATTTTTTGGGCGTGGTGCGCCGGATCCGGTGGAGGTCGAGAAGGGGCTTACGCAGTTCAATCGTGTGGCCACCGCCCTCAACGAACATCTGAAAGGCCGCCAGTATCTCTGCGGCGACAAGCTGAGCGTGGCAGACTTCGCCGTCGGCGCGCCGCTGATCATGGCTCAGCCGGCATCCTTGCCGCTCGAGACTTATGGCGAGATCAGCCGCTGGTACGCAAACCTTTCCGCACTTCCCGCGTGGCAACAGACCCTGAAAATGGCCACGATGCCGCAAGCAGCGTAAGAACGTCGCCGCCGACCTGTTCCAAAGGTGTTGCCCGGCCCTCCAGCGAAGGGGCCGGGCGGTTCGACCGTCAGCCAGGAGGCGGGGGAAATTTTCCGGTCCATGAGCACGTCGGCCCCGCGCATCCTTCGAGCATGCGCAGCGCCCCGGCCAGGGCGCTCTGTATCTCTGCATACGGGCCGGTATTGGCGACATTGTTGAGCTGAAACGGATCGGCCGTCATGTCATAGAGTTCTAGGTCGCCGTCACCTGACCATTCCATGTAGCGATAGTCGCGGGTTATGACGCCATTGGCGGACGTGCAACCGGTCAACGTCGCGCTGTTCCAGGGTGCATCCGGGTCCTTGAGCAGTGGAGCGATGGAGCGTCCATCTAGGATTCTTCCGGCCGTGGCACCTGCTAGCTCTACCATCGCCGCCGTCACGTCGATATTGGAAACCGGACCATGGAACGCGCTGCCGCCGGATACGCCCGGTCCGCGCCAATAGAGCGGAACGCGGACGGCTTCTTCGTACAGCAGGCCCTTTCCCTTCGGCACGCGATGCTCGCCGGCGAGATAGCCATTGTCGCTCGTGAAAATCACATGCGTGTTGCCGTCAAGGCCACGCAATTCGAGTTCGCGCATTAGCCGGCCGATGCCGCGATCCAGCGACTGGAGCGTCTCCTGGCGCCGGCGCCAATAGTCCTGGATGCCTGCAATCTCCTCAGGCGTGAGCAGCGGAAGCCGCCGGATCTGGCGCGGCTTGTCGCTCACATCCGCTTCATTGAAAGCCGGCCGCAACGGCATGTCGACATTGTCGAAGGTGCCTGCGTCGCGCGCATCAGGGATCGCGGGTGCATGCGGGCAGTTGGGCCAGAAGAAAAGCGCGAAAGGCCGTGGCGCTGTTGCAAGGAATCGCAAAGCCTTCTGCACAAGGACATCGGTGATGTATGCGCCGTCGCCGTAGGACACCATGGTCCCATTTTCGTCGAGCTTGAAATCCGTATAGGACTCGCCCTGATCGGCGATCACGCGCCAGTCCGAATAGCCTGGCGGCGTATGATCCGGCGCGTAATGCGCGTAGCCGTTGATGAACTTCCCCACATGGCCGACGTAATATCCGCTGGCATCGAGCCAGACCGGAAGCGCATTGTCTTCCAGCGTTTTGTAAACCTTATAGCCGCCGACCTTTCTCCGGTTTCCCAAGACGCCGTGGTTGTGCGGCTGCAATCCTGTCAGGATTCCCGCGCGTGACGGCGCGCAGCCGGGACGCGGCACAAAATGCCGGTCGAACACAACCGCCCGGTCGCGTAGCGTCTGCTTCAGGTGCGGCATATAGCGGTCGTCGTCGAACCGCATGTCGTCGGCGCAGATGTGAATGAAGTTCGGCGCGCTGGCGCCCTCTCGGGACGAGACGCGCGTCGCCGGCGCAACAACGGCCGGCAAGCCGGCTGCGAGCTGTAATATTTTTCTGCGGTCGAACATGGGGCGTTTCCCCCTTGGCCGCAGGAGCGTTTCCGATTTTCGCGGTAGTTGCAATGTCGCGTGCGCCGGCGAGCATTAATCCAGCGTCTGCTGTACCGGGTTCGTGGGTGGGGTTTGGTCGATGCTGAAGCGTACACGGCCGAGGAGATGGCCGTCGCCGGTCGAGATGTCGACGCGCCATTCGCCGGGTCCGGGGTTGCTTTTGATCGTGTAACCGCGATAGCCGCCATCGCGTCCGCCACTGATCGGATAGGACACGACCGACACCGGCACCCAGCGCTTGCCATTATAATGCTGCCAGCTATGCACGATCTTCATCGAGAAATGCACCGGCGCGAACACCGCGGTGTAGGCATAGAGTGGCTGGCCCGGCGTCACATGCATCACCGGGCGCGAGGCGATCTTGGTGTACCAGGGCTGCGGCTCGGCGGTTCCGATGTAGTTGTCGCCCACATGCTTGACCATGTTGAAGACGTCCGCGCGCGCGATCGCGATCGGAAGCGGCGGCAGAACGTTGGTGAACCAGAACACATTGATCAGTGCGTAGACACCGAAGGAGCCCAGCACGAGCGGTAGTTTCGACGCCGCGAAGGAGCGGTGCCCAAAGGTGTTGATCACCCACAGAAACAGCGCGAACACGCCGACCGCGAGCACGCCGCTGAGCAGGAAGGTGAACACGCCGACGGAGCGCGTGAAAATCGGCACCGTCACGATCGCGTAGGAGAAGAGCGCGAAGAACAGCAGCACCGAGGTGAAGGCGAGCCGCTGGTGGTAATGCTTGAAGATCTCGTTGCCGATGAAGATCGCGGCCAGCACGAGGAGGAACGGCCATGATGCGAGCAGCACGGCGCTGCGCGTGTAGAAGATCAGAAAGCCGCTCCATAGCCCGCCGAGCGCGAATTGCGTCGCCATCGGAATGAACGCGCGCCAGCGCGGTGGCGGCATCTCGGGATCGCTGTGGGCGTTCAGGATGTGCAGCAGCAGGATCGATACCGCCGCGCCCGCAAGATAGGCGATGAAGATGAACTGCGTGTTCGGAAGGTCCACGCGCCGGAACATGAAATTGTCGGTGATGAATCCCGCCACCATGCCGGCGGCCGAAAGCTGTCGTTCGTAGCGGGGAATCCAGGCGAGCCAGCGATACATCGGCCCCGGTATGCAACGCCCGCCGCCAATGGATCAAGCAGCACCCCGGCTGACGGTGGAGAAAGGGTTGTCGCAGGTGACGGCCAGCGCGCGGTCTGCTAGATTGCCGCCATGTCGAACAAGCGTTCGCTCCTCGTGCTCTGTGCCCGGATCGGCTACAACCCGCCGCGCCGCTAGATTGCCTGCGCCCACGCGCATCCGCTTCTCTTTATTCACGGCAAACGGCAGAGGTAAGCCATGTCATCTCCCACGCACAATCAGACCAAGCACTGGCAGGCGCTCGACGCCGCCCATCACATCCATCCGTTCTCCGACACAGCGGCGCTGAACAAGGAAGGCGTACGCGTCATCACGCACGCCGATGGCGTCTATTTGTGGGATTCCGAAGGCAAGAAAATCCTCGACGGCATGTCTGGCCTTTGGTGCGTGCAGATCGGCTACGGCAATCACGAACTGGCCGAGGCCGGTTACGAGGCGTTGAAGCGGCTTCCCTACTACAACCATTTCTTCAAGACCTCGAACCCTTACACCATCGAACTCGCGGCGAAGCTTTCAACCGTCCTGCCTGAGGGGCACGAGCGCGTGCTGTTCGCCAATTCCGGATCGGAGGCGAACGACACGGCGCTGAAGCTCATCCGCTATTACTGGAACCTGAAGGGCAAGCCGGAGAAGAAGATCCATCTCTCGCGCGACATGGCCTATCACGGCGTGACGATGGCCGCGGCGTCGCTCTCCGGCCTCACGCCGATGCATCCGCAATTCGATCTGCCGCTTTCGGGCTTCGAGAAAGTGCCGGCGCCCTACTGGTACGGTGCGAAGGCTGCAGGGTATGGCGACATCGCACCGGAGGAGTTCGGCGCGCTGATTGCCCAGAAGCTGGAACAGCGCATCCTGGAGATCGGGCCCGATCGCGTCGCATCATTTTCGGGCGAGCCGGTGCAGGGCGCGGGCGGTCTTCTGTTTCCGCCGGACTCCTACTGGCCTGCCGTTCAGAAGATCTGCGCGAAATACGACGTGCTGCTGCATGCCGACGAGGTGATCACCGGCTTCGGCCGCATCGGCGAATGGTTCGGCTCGCAGGCCTATGGCTTCGTGCCCGACATCTCGACCATGGCGAAGGGATTGTCGTCCGGCTATCAGCCGATCTCGGCGATCTCGCTCGGGCCTCGCATGGGCGACGTCATCGCCAATGCGAATGAGGAATTGGTCCATGGCTACACCTATTCCGGCCATCCGGTCGCGTGTGCGGTGGCGCTGAAAAACCTCGAAGTGATCGACCGCGACGGCCTGGTGGGGCGCGTGAAGAACGATATCGGGCCCTATCTGCAGCGCCGCATGCGTGAGACCTTCGACGGCCACCCGATGGTCGGCGAGGTGCGCGGGCGCGGGCTGCTCTGCGCGATCGAGCTGGTCGCGGACAAGACGGCGCGCAGCTTCTACCCCGATCCCGGCACGGTCGGCGCGCATTGCCGCAACTACTGCTTTTCAAGCGGCCTCATTATGCGCGCGATCCGCGACACGATGGTGTGCGCGCCACCGTTCACGATCAGCGAGACAGAGGTTGACGAACTCGTCGCCAAGGCGAAAGACGCCATCGACCGGACGGCAAAGGACTACGGGAAGATGTGAGGGAGGTCGGAACAAGTCCGATCACAGTACGATGATCTCGTCGCAGGCGTCGCAGATCACCAGATCTGCGCCGTCTGCCGTTCGTCCCGTTTCAATGTGAAATCCGTCTGTCGCGAAAACAGGCATCGGCGGATTGCCTTCGCCCACCAGCCTGCTTTCGACCGCGCCAGCGCATTTGCAATACGGACACGCTATGACGGTCGCGGTCAAATTCGCGCGCGTCTATCCGACGGCGTGCTCTTCCCGACCGCCGGCGCGGCGGCGTCATGGTCCATCCGCGCAATCGTGGCGTAGAACGCCACCTTGTTGCGGTTGAGCCTGGCGCGCATCTCGGCGGCAATGCGTTGTTCGTTGTCGTGGCGCTGCGTCGCCAGTGTGGGCGCGCGGTTTGCAGCTTTCTTCCAGAATCTCATGACGTGCTACTCCGTTCCGCCGCTCAAGCGGCTTCGTGTTCGCGTTCCAGGAAGGCGGCGAGCCGCTGGGCGTCCACGGCCCACACTTCGCCCGCCGTGTCTTTCGGCTTGAAGAAGGGGCGCGTCTCGTTTTCGCGCGGCGGTTCGCTCACGCAGTATTCGCGAAACAGGCGCTCGACCTCATCCTCGAATTTCAGCGTGATCTCGTGGCCGGCGCGCTCGCGCCGGGTGCGCATGGCGCGCATCACCGACCAGCGGCGAAGTCCCTTCGGGTTCGCTTCCAGCACGTCGATAAGATCCTTCATCAGCGTCCGGTCGTAACGCTTCCGCGCCGGATTGCGGGGCGCTGTGGATTCTGGGCGGTCGAATTCGGCTATACTCATTTCGCACCCATCGTCGCCACCGCCTTTCGGAAGCCCGCGGCCCATCGGCTGCGCGCGGCGCCGCCGCCATAGGGATTGAAATCGGCAACCCTTATATCGTCCGGCTTGACCGTCTCATCGGCCATGTAACGCTGCGCCGCGCTCCAGCCTTCCGATTCGATACGGCTCAGCCGGAAATCGTCATTTTCCATCGTCGTCATTCCATCTTTCCTTGTGCGCACCATCTTCCTTGGGCGCTATATGCACGTCGACATTCGCAATCCCGGCCATGCGCGTGGAGCCGCAACGCAGAATCACCATGGCGGCATTCCGCGCGCGAAGGCGCAAGCTGCTAGACTGGAACGAAATCTAAAAATGTGCCTTTCAAAGGCGGAGGCAAGGATATGCCGCTGGTTTGATATAGGCGCGAACGTTCGCAATTGCACGGAGTAAATGCGCGCGAATCCGGCGGAACTCGGGCATTTTCCAGCGTTCATTGTATTTTGAGGCCCGAGCGTATATATATAGTCTCACGTGGTTCTACGTCCCGTCAGACGAAGCGCTTCTGTTGTTGCGACCCGCCGGAAAGCGCGCCGAACCAGCCGGAAAACTTCTTTAGAGCTGATTGTCGTCTTGTCACGTCCGAGATGCGCATGTCGCGCATCGCGGCTCTCAATGCACTTAAGGAAATACAATGACGATCGGTACCGTGAAGTTTTTCAATACCTCCAAGGGATTCGGGTTCATCGCGCCGGACGACGGCGGCAAGGACGTGTTCGTTCATGCCACCGCGGTCGAAGCGGCAGGCCTGCGTTCGCTGAACGAAGGTCAGAAAGTGTCGTTCGACATCCAGCCGGATGCGCGCGGCTCTAAGGCGGCCAATCTCAAGGCCGTCTAAGGTTTGCGATGCGGGTGGCGGTTCGTCCGCCGCCCGCTTTCGTTTCTAAAGAAGGATTTTCAGCATGGCCGATACGACCAGCAAGGACGTCGCGCGCAAGCGGGCGCAGAACCATTTCGCGGCCAGCGAAATACGCGATACGACCGTCAAACAGATGATCGAAGCCGAACGCGCCGCCACCGAAGCCAAGACTGCGAAGCTGCGCGCGCTCCGCCTCGCCAAAGAAGAAGAAGACCGTCAGGCCGCGCTCGCCGCCCCTCCGCTGCCTGTAAAAAAGCCCAGAGCCCGGAAAGTGGCAGCGCGATAATTACGCCAGCGCCCGCATCTCAGCGGGACGCGGCATCTCCCCGAAAGATCAGGGCTCCATCTGAGCTGCACAACGGCTACCTCGCAGGCGCGGAGCACATCCGCGCGCGCTTCCGGGTGGGGATGGACATATAATGTTCCAACATGAGAATAATTATAGTTCGCACCCGTTGCCAAGGATTTGGCGGCGTTTGAGAATGCATCTGTTTAGCGACATGAAGGGGTTGAAATGGGCCAGTGGCTGAAAGCGATTTGCGGCGTCTTCCTCTTCGCGCTCGTCATGCCGGCGCAAGCCTTTGCCGATGGTGGCGTGTGTCCGCGACCGGCGGTTGGCAGTGTCGTGATGCCGCCGCCCGATCTTTACAGCTCGGGCGGCGTGCTGAATGTCACGTTCGACTATCACACCTCGGTCGATGATGTGGGGCGCACGCTCTACTGCTTCGTCACGCCCGACGGCATGGAGTCGCCGACTCTGCACGTCAATCCCGGTGACACCGTCAATATCCATGTGACGAACGCGATCCCTGCCGCGCCTCTCGGGCCGGTCGAGAGGATCGCCGCCGATGGCATAGTCTGCGGCGATGCGAAGATGACTGTGACGTCGGTGAACATGCATTTCCACGGATTGAACGTCTCGCCGAAATGCCATGGCGACGAGACGATCTTCACGATGATCAATTCCGGTGACAGCTTCGACTATAAGCTGAAGATTCCGGCCGATGAGCCGCCCGGTCTCTACTGGTATCACCCGCATATCCATGGCACGTCGTCACAGAATGTGCAGGGCGGCGGCACAGGAATGATCGAGGTCGAAGGTATCGCCAATATTCAGCCCGCCGTGGCCGGCCTGCCGGAACGTTTCTTGATCCTGCGCGACGAGCAACTCGGCACGGGCCTCAATGGCGGCCCACAGGCAACGCCGAACTATCCGTTCTGGGATGCATCTATCAACTACGTGACAGTTCCCTATCCATCCTACACACCCGCTATCATCAAGATGTCGAGCAGCGGGTCAGAGTTCTGGCGGGTCGCCAATGCGGCCGCAAATACGATTATGGATATTCAGGTCTTGTACGATGGCGTCGCGCAGCCACTGCAGATCGTCGGGTTCGACGGTGTTCCCACCGGTTCGCAAGACGGCAAACAACAGGGTACAATTGTTACGCAGACCGACGCTCTTCTACCGCCCGCCGGGCGTGTCGAGTTCATCGTCGCGCCGCCGCCAAGCACCGTGAAGGATGCGCGCTTTATTACAAGAACGATCGATGGTGGTCCCGCATCTGACTCCAATCCGGAGCGGCGGTTCGCCAAAATCGAACTGAGCGATAATCCCCATCTCCCGCGCACGCCTAAGCCAAACGGACCGCCGAACAAGCAACGATTCGAAGGCCTGAAAGATGCGAAGGTTACTGCAAAGAGGACGCTCTACTTCTTTGAGGTGCCGTCTCACGCTCCCGGTCGAAAGCGCGTGCCCGGCGAGCCCGTCGTTTTTTACATTACCGTGGATGGCCAGAGTAATCGGGTCTTCGATCCCAACGAACCGCCAGCGGTCACGACGAACAAGGGCGCAGTTGAGGAATGGACGATACAAAATCGCTCACCCGAGTTGCACGAATTTCACATCCATCAGATTCACTTCCTCGTTGAAGAAGTGAACGGTGTGAAAATCCCCAAGGATCAGCAGCAATTCTACGATACGTATCAAGTCGGCTATTACGACGGCGTCTCGGAGAATTTTCCCTACATCAAAGTGAAGATGGACTTCCGCGGCGCAGTCGTCGGCGATTTCGTCTATCACTGCCACATCCTCGATCACGAGGACGGCGGCATGATGGCGAAGATCCGCGTACTGCCGAAGACGTGAGCATGAAAAAGCGGGTACGATGCGCGGATGAAGTTGCGAACTAGCAGATCGTGTTTCAAATTTGAGTACAGTCGCGACCTTGCTTTTGAGGGCTTCAAAGCTCAGATCGGCTTGCGTGTGTTTCGACTCTGACCCCGAATGGGCACCGTATTCTGTTCATGGGGGACGCTTGGGTACGCGCCAAAGGGTGAATGGTCCTGCTCGATCGCGCTAAATCTGCCCCTGGCCGCCATCGACAGAGAGATCACTTCCGTTGACGTAGCTGCTGCTCTCGGAGGCGAGAAAAAGCACTGCCTCGGCGATCTCCTCGGGCGTGCCAACGCGGCCCAGCGGAGTGGCCTCTCCGTTCGCGGCAATGAAGCTATCCAACTGTTCGGCAGTCATGCCGAAACCAAGATAGGCAGGCGTCGGCACCGCGCCGGGGCTAACCACGTTCACCCGGATTCCTCTGCCTTTGAGATCGACAGCCCAGCCGCGCGCGAAAGACCGAAGTGCGGCTTTGCTGGCGCTGTAGACGCTGAAGGCCGGCACGCCTTTTGACGCCACCATGGAGCCGTTGAGCACAATTGATGCGCCCCGAGGCATGAGCGGCAGGGCCTTCTGAACCGTGAACAGCGTGCCGCGCACATTAGTCGCGAACGTCCGTTCGAAATGCTCCTCGGTGATGGATCCGAGCGGCAGGAACTCGCCGATACCCGCATTGGCGAAGACGATGTCGAGCCGGCCGGCTTCCGTCTCGATCTGCAGGAACAGTCGATCAAGATCCGCCAGATTCGAAATGTCGCCCTCGACGCCGACGGCGTTCGATCCAATCGAAGCGACGGCTTCGGCCAATTCGGCGGGGCGCCGGCCAGTCAGGAATACAAACGCGCCTTCATTGGCGAAGAGCTTTGCAGTCGCAAATCCGATACCGCTACTGCCGCCTGTGACAAGCGCAATCTTTCCCTTCAGGCGTTCCATGTCTGCCTCCTCTCAATAGGTTGGCTTAGCGCCTTCGGGGATAACGAACGACACCGTGCGCTTGTCGAGGATTTGGTGATTGGCATCGACGAGCTCGATGAGGACTTTGTGAGGCCCGGCGGGAAGACCGGTTATCGTCAAGGGCTCGCCACTGGCATCGAGCCAGTGCCAGGCCGCATCGTCCACCGTCACATGGATGTGGCCGATGCGAGGGGTGACGTCGAGTGCGTTGCGGCCATACACCGGCACGATGTGAACATTCTCCGCCCGGTATTGGATGATGACTCTCGCCTGCGCCAGCGATGCCGGAAGCGGCGGATCGACAATCAGATGTGGGAGCGGCTCGCTCGTCAACGGAACCACGGGTGCCGCCCCGAGATAATCGCGCGCGCTCACCGCGGCGCAGGGCGTGGAAGATCCAGTGACGGGGTCGTTGGCAGCGCGCGTCATGCTGTGTCTCCTGGGGCGTTTGGTTGGGATGCCGCGATAGACGAGCCTGGCGAAGAAATCCGGGCCGATGACGAAGCGTCCCCATTTCGCGTCGAATGACGCCGTCGGTTTGGCGGCGACCAGCTGGTCGACCGTCATGCCGCGCTGTTTCATCTCTGAGATTGATTTTCGGAGCGTTACGAGCATGTCGCGAAAGGCGACAAGGTCCGCCTTGTTGCCGACAGGACCATGACCGGGAATGACGACGGTGCGGTTCGTCGCCATCGCCAGATTGGCACTCGCGGCACGTATCATCCCATCGATGCCGCCACCGACCGAATAGTCGATGAAGGGATAGACGCCGTTCCAGAATGTATCGCCTGTCGACAGCACGTCGGCCTTTGCGAAATAGACCGACAGATCGCCGTCGGTATGCGAGACGACATAGGGCCGGATACGGATCGTTTCGCCGTCGAACCGCATCGTTTTAGATGAGGTAACTAGGGCTGTCGGCAAACCCGCCGCCGGGAAAGGCGGGAAGGTATAGTCCCAGTCATCGACCCGCGTGGTCGTGGACATACGCTGCCGCGTCGCCGGTAGCGCAATTATCGTGGCGCCGTCCGCGTGCGCCCAGGCGTTGCCATCGGTGTGATCCCAATGCCAATGAGTGTTGACTAGATATTTGAGTGGCTTGGGCCCGATCTCGGCCAGTACGGTCTCGATCTTTTTGCGCGACACGGCGATGCCGGCGTCGACCATGAACTTGCCGTCGGCACCGTCGAGCACGGTGATGTTGCCGCCAGAGCCCATCAATACGCTGATCCCACCGCGGAGCGCTTGCCGCGTGACCGGGGTCGCCCCGGCCGCGCGGTTGATGGCGATGACCGGGCTTTCGGCTCGCGTGGCCGTAGCACCGCCGCCGCACAGAAGTGCGGCGACGGCGAAACCGGCGATAGCGGTCGGCAATTGCTTCTGGGACCGCGTGCGCATCGCACCGCCTCCTCGTTGCGATCAGCCCCTGATGAACCCAAGCAGCTCTTCGTTCACCCGGTCCTTGAGCGTGGTGCACATGCCGTGGGGCGCGCCCTTGTAGATCACCAGCTTGGCGTCCTTGATGATCTTGGAGGACAGGAGCGCGGCGTCCGCGTAAGGCACGATCTGGTCATCGTCGCCGTGCAGGACAAGCGTCGGGATGTCGAAGCGCTTCAGATCTTCCGTGAGGTCGGTCTCGGAGAACGCCTTGATGCAGAAATAGGAGGCAGGAAAGCCTGCCATCATGCTCTGCAGCCAGAAGGACTTGCGCACGCCCTCCGACACCTTCGCGCCGGGCCGGTTATAGCTGTAGAAGGGAAGGCTCAGGTCCATCCAGAACTTCGACCGATCCGCCACGACGTTGGCACGGAGTTCGTCGAAGACTTCGATCGGCAGGCCGCCGGGGTTGTGTGCCGACTTGACCATCACGGGCGGGATTGCGCCGATCAGGGCGGCCTTGGAGACGCGTGCCGTTCCGTGCCGGCCGATATAGCGAGTGACTTCTCCGCCGCCGGTCGAGTGGCCGACATGGATCGCACTCTTGAGATCCAGATGCGTGACCAGCTCGGCGAGATCGTCGGCATAGTGGTCGAGGTCGTTGCCGTCCCAGGGCTGGCTGGAACGGCCGTGGCCACGACGATCGTGTGCGATACAGCGGTAACCGCGGTTCGCGAGGAAGAACATCTGATCTTCGAATGCGTCGGCGCTGAGCGGCCAGCCGTGGCTGAACACGATGGGCTGACCGGATCCCCAATCCTTGTAATAGATTTCGGTTCCATCTTTGGTGGTGAATGTGGGCATGGCGATGTCTCCTTGGTTGGTCAGGTGCGGATGAAGGCGAGGAGATCGGCGTTAAGGCGATCCTTGTGGGTTGTCGCCAGGCCGTGCGGCGCACCGTCGTAGATCTTCAACGTCGCGTGGCGGACGATCTTGGACGACAACAACGACGCGGCCGCAATGGGTACGTTCTGATCGTCGCTGCCGTGCACCATCATGGTCGGCACATCGAAGCGTTTGAGATCGCCGGTGAAATCGGTCTCGGAAAACGCCTTGATGGAAAAGTAAGATGCGGGAAAGCCACACATCATGCTCTGCAGCCAGAACGACTCCCGCACGCCATCGGAGATTTTCGCGCTTGGCCGGTTGTAGCCGTAGAACGGCAGGCTGAGATCCATCCAGAACTGCGAACGGTCGGTGAGGACGCGCGCGCGAATGTCGTCGAACGCCGCCAGTGGCGTGCCCGCCGGATTCGTGGACGAGCGGATCATGATCGGCGGGATCGAGCTGACGAGCACGGCCTTCGCCACGCGCGATGTGCCGTGACGGCCAATATAACGAGCCACCTCGCCGCCGCCAGTGGAATGGCCGACATGGATGGCGTGCCGCAGATCGAGTAGCGCGGCCAACGCCGCCAGGTCATCTGCATACGTATCGAAATCGTTCCCATTCCAGGGTTGACCGGAACGGCCGTGACCGCGGCGATCGGCGGCGATGCAGCGATAGCCGCGGCTCGCAAGGAAGAACATCTGGTCTTCGAACGCGTCCGCATTGAGGGGCCAGCCATGGCTGAACACGATCGGCTGACCGGAGCCCCAGTCCTTGTAGTAGATGTCGGTGCCGTCCTTGGTCCTGAAGGACGATGACCGTTGGGTGAAGTGTCCCGCCGCGGCGCTCTCCGCAGCTCTGCGGTCTGCGGCGAAGACGGCGTCGGAGAGCGCAGTGCTCACCGCCAGTGCCGCGCCCTCGACCAAAATTGCCCGACGCGACGTTTGGAATTTTCGGCTCATCTCGTTAAGATCGCTCCCGGGTTTCGCACGCAAACCGTCATGTCACTCTCCCTCTGCGATAACCACAGCATGGAGACATGCCAGAGGGGGCCGCGACACTACCGTTTGGTTATGGATGCATAATTCCCGTTTGGGCGGCAGCGATGCAGTATGTGCCGCTCGTTCTTCGGGGGGAACGATCATGGAAATGCATCAGGTCCGCTATTTTCTGACGGCGGCAAACACGCTGAGTTTCACGCGCGCCGCTGAGGCTTGTCACGTCTCGCAGCCCGCTCTCACCACGGCGATCAAGAAGCTGGAAGCTGAGCTGGGCACGCCGCTGTTCTATCGCGAAGGCAAGCAGATCGTGCTCACGGAGTTCGGCCGCCGCATGCAGCCCTGTCTCGGTCAAATTCTCGAGCAGGCGAAAGCGGCGGAAAGCATCGCGAAGGATTTCCGCCTGCTTAACCAGGTTCCGATTCGCCTGGGCGTGATGTCGAGCATCGGTCCGATGCGCATTGCGTCGTTACTCGCCGAGTTTCAGCGGCAGTCGCCGGGCGTGGAAGTGGCGGTGCGCGACGGCGCACCGGAAGCGCTGGCGGCACAACTCGACGCGGACGACATCGATGTCGCGGTGCTCAACGCGCTCGACGGTTTGGGCGATAACTACCGCGCCGAGCCGCTTTACACCGAGCACTACGTGGTGCTTCTGCCGCCCGGGCACCCTCTCATCGCACGCGACGTGATCGCGCTACGTGACCTCTCGGAGCAGCCGTACGTTGACCGGCTGTCCTGCGAGCTGCGCGAAATCGTGATGGGCGTGTGCAGCGATATGGGCGTGAAGCTTTACGCGCGCTTCCGTTCCGAGCGCGACGAGTGGGTGCAGGCCATGGTGATGGCGAATATCGGCTTCGCTTTCATGCCCGAGTTTTCGGTGACCCATCCGGAGAGCGTCCGCCGTCCGCTGGTCGAACCGGCGGTGGAACGTACGATCAGCCTCATTACCGTGTCGGGACGACGCCACTCTCCCGCAGTCGCGGCCTTCGTCCGCACCATTCGCAGCCATCACTGGAATTGAAGACGCACCCGCCCCGATTGCCGCGTGTTTCTCGCCTCATTGCCCCGCTCTTGCTTCCCAAATTTATCGCTGTGCAAATGAAAACGGCATCGAAATCATTTGCATTTCATTCAGGTGTCGCAGCGTCGTATCGGGTTCTACTCCGGAATCGCTAATTCCGGTGAGCTCCAGGTTTTCCTGGCCAGATTCCTCTTCGTCGCCAATCGCGCTTGCGAAAACTGCGGTCGTCTCGATCCGAGCATGTCCGAGCCAGCGTTGAACGATATCGAGTGGTACCCCTTCTGCCTGCCTCAATCGCGAACGCATGCCGGCGGGCTTTTGGTTTGCATCGGCAACTCGCGATTCCCGCTATCAGTGTCAGATTGGGAACTAGCGGATGAAATTGCGAACTGGCGTATTTCAAATTTGACCGCAGACAGTCAACCTTGCTTTTGAGGACTTCAGGGCTCCGGTCTGCTCACGAGTCCCTACTCTGACTCTGAATTGCCCTGACCTCGAATTGCCCAGATAAATAAGGCGGCGCTGACGCCGAAGAGCCTACAAAAAAAGTCGTCCCAGGCCCCTTGATCGGCTCTTAGATGTTCCTTTTTGTTCTATCCAGGCTCTGCCCGCCAAATGGCGCACGTCCATGCAGGGTTAGGGCGTCCTGCCGCCAATGCGTTTTGCGGAGCTTGGGATGAAACGTTTCGCCGCTTCAAGAAAGAGCGGAGTGGAACGGGAGAGGGGAAGCGGCGAAATGAAAAACGACTGCTCCGCAATCGCGCCCAACCTGACATCGCGTGCGACGCTCGGAGCGGAGAGGGGGGAGGGGGGTAGGATTTTTGTTGCAAGGTCGATTTCAAAAATCAAGTGCTGGTGGTTTTCCGGTGTTGCACCGCTGACGCTAGATGAGGCGTGGAAAGGTGCCGCGTCAGGGTTCCATCTGCGCGAGTTCTTCGACTTTTTCCTGCCCGACTTGGAGCGGGGTTTGCGCGATCAGGCTGCGGGTTTTCCAGTTGCCGCGTGCGAACCAGAGACCCGCGATGATGGCGGTCACGATGTTGGCTGTGGGTGTGGACCACCATACGCCGCTGGCGCCAAGCGATGTGTGCTTGGAGAGAACATAGGCGAGCGGGATCTGCAGCACCCATTGCGAGACGAGGCTGATCACCATCGCCGGGATCATCTCGCCCGCCGCGCGCAACACGCCCATCAGCGCGAACTGGAGGCCGACAAAGCCGAAGCTCCACGACACGATGCGGATGAAGGTCGCACCCTCTTTGATGACGGCGGGATCCTCCGGCACGAAAAAGCGCACAATAGCAGGCGCTATCGCCACGCACAGAAGTCCGATGGCGGTGAGCATGGCGAAGGTGATGATCGCGGCGAGGCGGGCGACCTTCTCCGCGCGCGCCATGTTGCCGGCCCCGATGTTCTGGCCGACAAGCGTCGACGTCGCCATCGAGAATCCCATCGCCGGAATAATCACGACGTTGAACACGTTGACGGCGACCCCATAGCTCGCGGTCACGACGGTGCCGAAGCTCACGATCAGGAAAGTGAGCACCGCCATGCCGAGTCCGCGTGCCGACTGCTCGATGGACGCCGGGTAGCCAAGCAGGAAGGCGCGCTTGACGAATGCGAAATCGGGCACGAAGTCCCGCGGCCGGATATGGATACCGTAGCGCCCACCGAACAGGAGCCAGAGCGCAATCACCGACGCAAGCGCCTGCGAGATCAGCGTTGCGATCGCCGCTCCCATCACACCCCAGGCCGGGAATCCAAACTTGCCGAAGATCATCACGGGATCGAGCGCGAAGTTCATAAACACTGTCGCAGCTACGATATAAAGCGGCGCTTTCACTTCGCCCACGCCGCGCATCAACGCCTGCGCCATCGCATAGATGAAGGTGAAGGGCAGGGCGATGAAGATCACCCGCATGAAGCCGAGTGCGCCGTCATAGACGGCAGGCGCCACGCCCATCTTGTGCAGGATCGCGGGCGCCAGCGCATAGCCTATCGCGCCCAGCACGATGGAGAGCATGAGAATGGTGAGCAGCGTCTGCGCCGCGACATGGTCCACCATGTCGTGATCACGCGCGCCGGTGTATTGCGCGATCAGCGTCGTGCCCGCGATGGCGAAACCCATTCCCGCCGCGATCAGCACGAACATGATCGGCATCGTGACGGAGACGGCGGCCACCGCGTCGGCGCCGAGCCTGCCCACCCAGAAGGCGTCGATCACCTGATAGGCGACCTGAAGGATGTTGGCGCCCATGATCGGCACCGCGAGCAGGAACAGCGAGCGCGGAATCGAGCCTTCGAGAAGGCGCGGATCGAACGCGCGGCGGGTCTGCCTTGCGGGATTGGACATTCTCGTGAACTGCCGCTGCTGCTAGGGTCGGTTCCATGAACCTCCGCATCCTCTCGGTCAATATCGCCCGTCCGCGCATCATCGGCATGTGGCAGGGCGAGGCCGTGCTTTCGGGCATCGCCAAAACGCCCGCAGCTGCAGACACGCTGTTCGTCGGCCGGACGAACATCGATGGCGACGGGCAGGCCGATCTCAGCGTGCATGGCGGCCCCGACAAGGCCGTATATGCTTATCCGTCCGCGCATTGGCCGTGGTGGGAAAGCGAGAAACATCTCGCCTGTGGGCCGGCAACCTTCGGCGAGAATCTCACGCTCGAAGGCGCGAACGAAAACGATGTTGCGATCGGCGACCGTTTTCGCTGGGGCGGCGCGATCCTGGAGATCAGCCAGCCGCGCGCACCCTGCTACAAGCTTGCTATCCACACCGCGCGTTCCGATGCGCCACAACTCATGATGTTGTCGGCGCGATGCGGCTGGTATCTGCGTGTGATCGCCGAAGGTATCGCACCCGCGCGCGATGCGGCCCTGGAGCGCCTCGTTCAAAGCGATGGCCCAAGCGTGCGCGACGCGTTCAGAGCGCTCTTCGATCCGAGGATATCCACAGACGCGCGCCGCCGCGTTCACGATACGCCGGCGCTCGCGCAGGCATGGCGCCGCGGAGTGGCGGCGAAACTGGTGGATTCAGGCCGCTAGCCCCAACCGTCACGAAGATGTAAAATTGCCACTGTCATTAAAAAAACATCAGGTTTTCCCTGGGCCTAGAAAATAGTTGAAACCTGTGGCCGCAATGCATAAGTTCGTTCTCGAAGGACGGACACCGATCCGGCAAGCACTGCCCCCCCGCTCGCAAGCCGGGTCTCGTCCTTCGCGGTGACCGGTCATCCCCTCCCGGCACCAAGCGCGTAACGGCGCATCCGGCGCCCGATCAGCCCCCTGGTCGGGCGCCATTTTCTTTGTTTACACGCCGCAAAGTGAGGTTAATGCGACCGCCTCCCGGAAGCAGCATGGAGCTTCCCGCGATCACGCGATCGATGCCGTGATAGGCAAGCCGCGCCGGCCCGCCGAAGGTCAGCACATCGCCCGAAATCAGTTTCACGCTCTGTGTTGCACCGCGGCGAGCGGTCCCTCCAATGCGAAACAGGGCATCGTCGCCCAGTGAGACTGAGAGCACGGGCGCGTCGGTCGCCTCCTCGTCGCGATCCTGATGCTGCCCCATTCGAGCACCTCCCTGATAGAGATTGACGAGGCAGCATTCCGGCGGCGCGGGATAACCGGTCGTTGCGTTCCACAGTTCGATCAGCGCCGGCGGAATGGACGGCCATGGCTTTCCGGTTTCGGGATGCGTGGGCATGTAGCGATATCCCCCGCGGTCGGAATACCAGCCGAGCGGTCCGAAATTCGTTTCCTCGACCGAGAATGGCGCATTCGATTTCGGCATGCGCGGCTTGTAGAACGGCGCATCCCTCACGCGTGCGAGCACATCTGCGAGCAACGCCTGCTGGGCTGCGCGGTCCAGCTTCTCGCGCCACAGCGTCACACCCGGCGCGATGACAAGCTTCATTTCGGCGCGCGCGGTTTCCAGTGTTCCCATATTCCGTTGAACGAGCCCGGCTGTAGCGATTGGGCGAGGGCTTTGGGATCATAGTCTCGCCTGATCCAATCGGCGAGCGCCGCACCGTTCGCCTGCTGCCGCGCATAAGGAAGAAATTCCCGCAGCCAGCGCTGATTGTCTTTCGGGAAATGCAGATAGGGAAAGCGGGCAAACTGCCTCAACGCGCGGTCCATCGCGCTCCAACCGTCGCGATGCACAATGTAGAGCGCAGCCGCGAAGCTGGTGCGGTCCTGCCCCCCGGAACATTTGATGACGAAAGGGCGCGGCGCCGCATCCAATGCGTCGATCAGCGCCACCAGCATTTCCTTCAATGGCAGACGCCGCGAATCCATCATCGCGTCGAAATGCGCCACACTCAGGCGCGCACAGGTCTCGGTCTCGTATTTCCACCAGTCGAAATTCGGATGCCGTCCACGCAGGTTGATTACGGCTTTCAGGCCGTTGGTGCGCAGAAAGCCCGCCAGCAATCCAAGATAAGCCTGCGCCGAGCGCGCCGCTTCGCCGGGCACGATCCAGTGGAAATTGTAGAGGCGGTTGAGGAGTTTGCGCATGAGTGGGCCGCCAGCATATCTTCCGCCGCGCCCTTTCGCAGCCGGAATTCATGCGGACTTTTCTCGTAAATCTCGAACGCCGCCCCGACCGGCTCGCGGCGATGAAGGCACAACTCGACCGCCTCGGCCTCGCCTTCGAGCGCTTTAACGCCGTCGACGCCAAGACTGCGGATCCGGCCGCCCTGCGCGCCCCCTTCGCCGGAAGCGGACCTTTGGGCGCGCTTTCGCCCGGCGACATGGGTTGCACCATGAGCCACATCCAACTCTGGCGCATGATCGCGGACGGTCCGGACGAGTGGGTGACCGTGCTCGAGGACGACATCCAGCTTTCCGATTCCGCGCCGGAATTCCTGTCAGACAGCGGCTGGATCCCTAAGGGCATCGGATTGGTGAAGCCGGAGCGTTATGGCGACGAGAACCAGCTCATCGTCATCGGCAAGCCGCGTATCCCGGTGAAAGGGCGCATGCTCGCGCCGCTGCTCTCGCGCCATACCGGCACGGGCGGTTACATCATTTCGCGCGAAACGGCGGCGCAGCTCGCGGACATCAAAGAGAAGCTCACGCTTCCCGTCGACCACCTGATGTTCAATCCGAACAATTCGCCGATCTTCGATTGGCTGAAGCCGTGGCAGCTTCTGCCGGCGATCCTCGACCAGCGCGTCGAGGTCGGCGGTGCGACGGACATCCACCGCACGCGCGAGGCGACCAAGCCCCGCGGGCTCGCGCTCGTGAAGCGCCAGCTCAGGCGCAACTACTATGATCTCAGGCTTGTGCCGAAGCACGCCGGCCTCGTGCTCTCCGGCCGCGCGAGCGTGGTGAAGATACCCTTGGTGTGAGCCCTTCCCCTGAGGGAGGTCACAGCAGCGGCTTCACGCCGTCCTTCTCCACCGTCAGCGCAGGCGACATCATCGTGCCGTCCGGCTGGGTGATGACGAGCAGCGAGATCGCGGCACCGGGCACGAGCAGGCTCGTGTCGCCCACCACCATCGCGATGATCGGTATGCCCTTGGCGACCGCGATATCCGCGCTTCCGGTGCAGCCCGCAGCGCCTGGCGCGCCTGCATGGCCACTGCAGGTGCCGTCCGGACTCGCAACGGCGCCCTTGTAGTTCAGCTTCAGCGAACCGGCGGCTGTCGTGGCGCCGGCCACTTCCACCACGTTCGCATTCGTCATCAGCCGGTTGGAGGTCGGGTCGCCCATTGGATATTGGCCCTCGCCCGCACCGCGCATGGCTTCGGGAAACACCACAACCTGCTGCGCGCGCAGCTTGCCGTCAGCGCCCTTGAGCGCACCGACGCCGACGAACTCGCCCGCCTTGATGTCGGCGAGCTTGCGGCGCTGATCATAGACCACGCGCGTGTTGGGTTTGAGACCGATAGAAACCGTCTTGTGATCGGCGGTCGTAAGACTGAGCATCTGCGTCGCCTGGTCATAAGCCGCAATCGTGCCCTTCATCCGCTGGGGCGGCGGCGCGCCGGGGGACGGCGATGCGCTGGGCGGCGACGCTGGGTTCGCCAGAGCGGGCAGGGCCATGAAGGCGGCGAAAACGCCCGCGGCAAGTTTCAAGCGACGCATGAACATGCTCCGGTGTCTTTTCAGCGCTTGGGTTTGCGGAAAATCAGAATGAATTGATCGGTCTTGTGGCGGATGGTGTCGTCGAACACAAGTTTGGTGTGCGTGTCTTCCGGATTGCGCAGCACGTTGCTCTCGCCTGCGAGCCGAAAACCAGCCGCTTCCACTTCCTTCTTCACAACCGTTTCGTCGATGCGATGGAGCTTGTCAGTATCGCGCAGTCCCGAGCCGTTTTCGGCCGCGTGGTCGAGCACGACATAGAAGCCGCCTGGCCTCAGCGCATCGAACACCGCCTTGTTGACGATCGCGAGATCGGCCGGCTTGGCGAAATCGTTGTGCAGATCGTGATAGTTCTGCGAGGTCCAGACCACGTCGAGCGGTTCGGGCGCGACGAGCTTGTTGATCGGTGCGTCGATCACGCTGACATTCTTGTAGTCGGGCGCGACCGCCAGCACCGCTGCCGGTTTGCCCTTGTGATGGCTGTCCCATTCCGTCGGCTGATAGGCGTAGACATAGCCTTTGGGTCCCACCGCGACCGCGAACAGCCGCGTGAAATAGCCGCCGCCCGGGATCATATCCATGACGCGATCGCCGGGACGGATATGCGCGATCTTCAGCATCTCCGCTGGCTTGCGTTCGGCATCGAGCTTCTTGTCGGCATCGGGACGGCGCGAATCTGCGACCGCAGCCGCGATATCGTCAGGCTCGGCCGCGAGAGCGGGCGCTCCCACGGCAACCATCGTCGAAAGACATGCAAGAACCAGCAAGTACTTCATATTTATCCTCCCCGCATATGAGTTCGCGCGCAGGCATACTCGCGCTATGGCCGCCGCAATAAAAGGTCGAAAATTATTCATGTTGGCCCAGCGGGCGGTAATTCGCGTACAGCGTATCAGAGAACCGATTTCAGCAGTGCGCGGTAGAAGTGTTGCCCAGCCCCCTGAGGCTTCTCCAGCCCCATACGCGCCAGCGCCTCCGGATCGGATGGCGCGCGCATCAGGCCGCGCAAAGCGTGCTGCGCGAGGCCGGTGGGCGAGGCTTTCTGAAGTTTCTGGAGCGCAAATAGCAGCCGCTGCTCGACGGCGGTGAAATCGGTGCCGAACGGGAATGGCGGCAGCGACAGTGGTTTCAGTGCGGCTGCGACACGCTCGGGCGTGTTCTCGCGCAATGCGGCGGGAATTTCATAGCTCTTCGCGATCTTCTTCGCGTCTTTCGCTGCGCGCAGGAGTTCGGGCTGGAAGCGGGAATCGGAGATCGACAGCATCGCGGCGATCACAGCTTCGTCGCTCTTCCCGCGCAAATCCGCGATGCCGTACTCGCTCACCACGATGTCGCGCTCGTGGCGGGGGATAGTGGTGTGGCCATAAGACCAGCGGATGTTGGATTGCGTGTCTTTCGCAGTGGTACGCGTCGATTTCAGCGCGATCACTGAGCGCGCATCGGGAAGTGCAAAGGCCTGCGTCACGAAATTGTGCTGGCCGCCGACACCGCTCACGACCCGGCCGTCTTCGAGACCGTCCGAGACCAATGCGCCCAGCAGCGTCGCCATCATCGCATTGTTGATGAAGCGTGCAGCGGTCCGCGCACGCGTCTTGGCGGCCTGATCGCCATAAAGCTCGTTGGTGAAGGAGACCGCCGTCATGCGCAATTTCGCGAGCCGCTCCGGCGCCATCTCGCGAAGGCGCCGGTAGAACGCCTGAGGGCCCAAAAAGAATGCGCCGTGCAGCAGCGCGCCGTCGACTTCGCGTTTCAGGATTCCGGCCTCAAGCAGTTCCAGGAAGCCGTCCACGAACATCTCGCTCACGCCGTAAAGGCCCTGTTCGAATGGCCCGCGATGCTCGATGGCGAGTGGCGCCGCATTGCCGGTCAGCCGCATGACCGCTTCGCCGAACGCCGCGTTCTCGCGATGACGCAGGATAAGGGCATGGACCGCAGCGTCGGCTTCCTCGCCGATTCCGATCTGCAGTGTCCCCCCATCGGGCAGCAGCCGCGCGGCATGAATCCCGATGGCGTATTCCGTCGGGTTGACCGGTTCCTTGGGCGGCGCGAACAGCGCATGATCGGCAGACGGATCGTCGAGCACATGCGCGAACGCCGATGCCGGCAGGTCGCCGTCGCCCGGCATGAAGGGCAGATGGGAGTTCACCTGCGCCGCCAGCAGGAACTTCGTGCGGCCTTGCGCTTGCGCGGCCAGCATGTCGAGCGTCGTGTCGGTGTTGCAACTCAGGCTGTAGCGCGTTTCGCCGGCTTCTGTGCGCTTCGCCACAAGCTGCCCAATGACGTTGACGCCGCGCTCGATGAGGTAACGGCAAGCATGGGTATAGTTCGCGGAGATGTAGCTCTGCTGTGCGCGCGCAACCGAAAGCCAGCGCCCGGCGAGAAAGAAGAACTCATTGATCTCGATGTTGTCCGGCAGCGTGCCGCTGCGCAGCGCCCGCGCATAGGCAAGCTCCGGCCAGTCTCCGAACAGCCTCTCGATGACCGGCTCCAGAAACCGGCGCTCGAGTTCGTTCGATGCTTTCGGCTTCTCGAGCGTCAGTGCTGTGAAGATTGTAAGCTTTATCGAGCGATCCGCCGCGGCGCGCGCAAACAGCGCATTGGCAATATGGTTCGCCTTGCCAAGCCCCAGCGGCAGGCCAAGTACGATGTTGGGTCCCACCTCACGGATGATCGCGTCCGCGACGCTGTCGGCGCTCTTATGGTGTTGCGGCATCCGCTATTCGACGTGCGCGAGAAACGAAGCGATGGCAGAGCGCGCTTCCGGTTCTTCTAGTGTCGGCGCATGGCCGACATTTGGGACCTCGACAAACTCCATGTCAGGCTTCGCCCGCTTCATGGCGGCGACACCGTCGCGGGATAGCAGGTCGCTCAGCGCACCGCGGATCAGCAGAACCGGCCGGGTTGCCAACGCCACGAACAGCGGCATCATGGTCGGTGGTGGCGCTGATGGTGTCTCGGAGAAGGCGTTGGCGATCGCCGGATCGTAAGCAAGCTCGATCCGGCCATCAGCGCGTTCGCGCGCGACACGGCGCGTGAAGGTTCGCCAGAAGTTGTCGTCCTTTTCCGGGAACGCGACGCTCTGCGTGGCTTTCACTGCCACGGCCGCCTCGTCCCACGACGCGAAAGGCTCTGCCTTGCCGACATAGGAGCTAATGCGCGCGATGCCGGCCGGATCGACGTCGGCGCCGATGTCGTTCAGGATCACGGCGGCAACGCGCGGGGAATTGATCACTGCGGCCAGCATCGACATGATCCCGCCCATCGATGTGCCGAGAAGTACGGCGCGGGGAATGCCGAGCGTATCCATGATGCGCCAGACATCGCCGACATAGACATCGGGACGGTATCGTGTGGCATCGGGATCGTTGTCGGAATGGCCACGGCCCCGCGCGTCGATAGCGATCACGCGCCGCCCTTGCGCAGCGATCTGCGGGGCGACGGCCTCGAAGTCGGTAGAATTGCGCGTCAGGCCGTGCAGGCAGATCACGGGAAGGCCGCGCACGCTTCCTTCCTCGGCATAATCGCGAACATAGACCTTGGGTCCGTCCGCAGTCTCGATCAGGTGTTCAGCGAAATTCATGGCGTGCCTCTTAACCGCGCCATATTGGCCGGTTCGGGCGGCCCGTGCCAGACGAGACGATCAGAAATAGGCGCGGGTCAGAAACTGGAATTGGTTTTCGATCTGATGCGGGTCTTCGCCGACCGACGTCCGCTGCTGCCGCGTATCGTCGATGGAGATGAACTCGCCCGTGAAGCGGAGCCATTTCCACGGCAGGTAGCTGAGCGAGAGCGTGTAGGCGTGGCCGTCCTCCTCGAGCTTTGAAGGGAAGGTCGCCTCGGTGCGGGTCTGGAAGATGTCGAACCGCGCGGCAGCCCACCATTTGTCCATGTCGTAGCCGGCGAGCGCGTAGGCAGAGCGGAAATCGGTGCGCTGGTTGTAGAACGCGGATGGCCGGATATAGGTCGAACCGCTCATGCCCTGGCTCAGGAACGTAAGCTTGCCGAGCTGCTTTTCGAAACCGACATCCCAGAAATGGGTGCGCCAGGCGATCTGGCCATCCTGCTTCACCGTCGCGTCGGCATCGTTGTCGTAGCGCATAACCTCGAAGCCACCGATGTCAGTGGGCTCCCAGGATAGATCGAGATACCAGCCCGGACGGTTGTCCATCTCGGTGAAGAGACGGGCATAAATCGGGGGCGTAGCGCCCTGGCTGAACGCAGATGCATCGGGAAGGCGCGAATGTTCGATGAGACCGGTGACGCGGTCGTCGAACGTCCAGCCGCGATCGGCGATCATCACGCCCGCCGGATCGTTCCAGCCAAACACCGCGCCGATCAAGGTGACGGTACCGCTTTCGTGCCGCCATTCGAGCGTACCTTCGGCGCCGATGGTGCGAAGCTCGGTGCCGACCCAGCTGTTGATCGCCGACGGCGTGATCGTCCAGAAGCTCGTCCAGCCGATCTGATCGTTCTCGAGCGACATGGGCGGGAAGAACGCACCCACCTTCACCGACCATCGCCACGGCGTCGTCGAAACCGGGCGGTAGCGAACATATCCTTCGATCAGATCGAGCGCGGGACCGTATTGCGTGTTGACCCGAGCCGTGGCTGTCGCCGTCAGTTCGGGAAGGATCGTCACGCGGCCTTCGCCCACGATGTCGCCGGGCTGAAAGACCTCGTCGTTATTGCCGTAGCGAAGCTTGCCGAGATCGCCATCCAGATAGCTGCCGGTCGAGGGTGGCGCTATGAGCCGCGCGTCGGCGTAGCCATTGAAACTGAAATCGGCAGCGGCGGCCGGCGAGGCCAGTGCGAGGACGAGAGCGGCGGTGGCGCGGGCTTTCATGCAGCCTCGCTCATCGATGCTTGCGAGGTGGGCAGACGGATTTCGACATTCGTGCCCGCGCCCGGCGTACTGCGGATCGTCAACGTTCCACCGTGCAGATCCACAATGGCTTTGGCGAAGGGGAGTCCAAGGCCGGCGCCCTGATGCTGTCCGTCGAGTGCGGAACGCAACCGATGGAACGGACGCGTCACGACCTCAATATCCGCTTCGGTCATGCCCACGCCCGTGTCCTTGATGCTCACGACAATTCCGCGCGCATCGCGACAGGCCAGAACGCGGACTTCGCCACCGGCCGGCGTGAATTTGACCGCGTTGTGAAGCACGCTGGTGAAAGCCTGACGCAACTTCATCAAGTCGCCTTCGATGTCCGGCAGGTTGCTCCAGTCGTTTGCGAACGCCAGGCGGACGTTCGCCTTGTCGGCTACGGTGCCGATGACGGCGATGGTCTGGTACAGGAGATCGCCCGGCGACAGGCGTTTGCGTTCGATGGTCAGATGGCGGGCCTCGACGTCGGCGAGATCGAGCATCCGCGAGACAAGTACCAGCAGGCGCTGGCCGCTGGCGCAGATGTCTGCGGCGTATTCCCGGTAACGGGCCACACCCAGCGGTCCCAGAATCTCCTGATGCAGCATATCGCCGAAGCCGACAATTGCGTTCAGCGGGGTGCGCAACTCATGGCTCATGTTGGCGAGGAAATGCGATTTCGCTTCGTTCGCCTTGACCGCGTCGCTGCGCGCGGCTTCCAGTGCGCCGATCATCGCATTGAGCGCGGCCTCGCGATCGGCGATGGACTTTGTCATGCCGATCAATGCGTTGGAGAGCGTGCCGATCTCATCCTTCGTGTTCATCTGCGGCGGCGGTGTGTAGTCGCCGGCCGCGATCCGCCGCGCGGCGCCTGCCAGCGCTTCCAGAGGACGTGAAGCGCGGCGCACGACAAGCATCGCGGAAATGACCGCCAGCAGCAGAGCGCCGGCCAGCACGAGAAGCACGGGAAGGATGACCGCCCGATAGGCGGCAAATGCTTCGGCCAGCGGATAGGTGAGAACCGCAATGACCGGTGTGCTATGGGATGCGGTTTTCAGGTTGGCGGTCACGGTGAGAAACTCGCCGCGTTCCGGGTCGTCGATCGTGGCGCTACCCACAGGCACGTGTGCTCCGGACGGAAGCGGAAGCTGATGCGGCCCATTCGCGGTGCGCGCTACGACGGACCACCGACTGCCGCCGATCCGTGTCGCCAGAGCGATCGAGCGGGGAATGGCTGAGAGTTCGCTGATCTGGCCAAGCAGCGTATCGTCGATGGGAATGCACGCCGCGATGAAGGCAATCGACACCGGCGCGCGCACCGGTGCGATGACGATCCAGTAGACTTTGCCGCCCAGCGTCGCGAGCGCGGTACGCTCGCCCGAGGCCGAGGCGTCGTCGAGCATGTCCGAATAAGCAAAGGCGTTTCCGGAAACGTGGGGCGCCCCGGTATCGGCGGATATCGTTCCGTCGAGGCCGACGAGCATCATCCGCGTCGCGCCGACGCGATGACCATGATTGCGCAACACCGAAAGTTCGGTGTCGTGATCGTGTTGGGCGATAGCCTGACGAAGCGCGTAGTCCAGGGAAAGAACTTCGACGTCGTCCGCGACCCGTTCGGAAAGAACGCTGAGCTGGCGCAGAAACACACCGGTGGCCGCCGTCAGTTCGGTTTTCGCTTTTTCGACCAGGCTGTGGCGGAGATAGCTGTAGGCTACAAACGCCGTCAAGAGCTGCACGGCCGCGAGCGTCACGACCAGAAAGAGCGCGAGGCGGTAGCGGAAGCTCATGGCTTCAGTAATCCGACTTGTGCATGCGTCTCATGCCCGGCATCCCGCCAGCGGTAATTGGAACGGAGAATGCGAGTTTCGCGCTGCTGCCGCGGACCGTCACGATTTCCGGCGGCGGCTGCTTTCCCACGCGCAATTGCGGGTGCCACACGGTGGCGCGGTACACGCCCTCGGGGATGTCGTGAAATTCGGCATGGCCGCCCGCGTCGGTCACGGCCGCAAAAGGCGCTTCGGTCACGTAAACGAACGCAACCATGTTGTCATGGATATTGCAGCCGATGGCAGCGGCACCCGGCGTATCGAAGACGACCGGTTTGGAAATCTGGCCTTTGCCGATCTCGAACTGAAACTGCTTGATCGGCGAGAACGAGTAGACCTGATGCGTCGTCACGTCATTGTTCGTGAAGGTGACGGAGCCACCTTTGCGCACGATGACAACCAAGGGCAGGAATGTTTCGTGACGCTGATCGATGGTGCTCTTGTCCGGTACATGAGAGGCAATCGCCGCCGGTGGCGAGTCCGGCATCAGAGACACCACGGCGCTGGCCGCAGGCGTGCTGCTCGAATCGGTCACGTCGACAATGACCAACGCGGCATTCGCAGATGCACAAGCGATCGTGCCGGCGATCGCAAGAGCCGATAAAGCCTTGCCGAGCATGGCTTTCAGGTTAGGGGAAATTGGTTAGCGATTTTGCTATGTCTATCGATCGAAGGGATGTGTTCACGAACTTTAACCGCTGGTGAATGCGGGTTCCGCGCCCAAGCTCCGGCGCGGGAATTCGGGGGGATTTGATGGCAGAAAATCCAAAGCAGACCCGCATGGGGCTGGTGCTGGCCGCTTCGGCCGCCGGTACGGTCTTCGAGTGGTACGATTTCTTCATCTTCGGATCGCTGGCCGCGATCATCGCCAAACACTTTTTCGCCAGCGCGGGCGAAGCTCAGGGGTTCATTTTCGCGCTCCTGACTTTTGCTGCGGGGTTCGCGGTACGTCCGTTGGGCGCGCTCGTCTTTGGATGGTTCGGCGATCGCACCGGCCGGAAGCGGACTTTCCTCGTGACCATCACGATCATGGGCCTTGCCACGTTCGCGATCGGCCTCCTGCCGGATGCCGGGTCGCTGGGCCTTCAGGCGGCTTATCTCCTGCTCGCTATGCGCGTGCTGCAGGGCTTCGCAGTCGGGGGCGAGTATGGTGGTGCCGCGATCTACGTCGCCGAGCATGCCGATCCGAAAAAGCGAGGTAGCGCAACCGGGTGGATCCAGGTCGCTGCGACCCTCGGCCTGCTTCTTGCGCTCGGCGTGATCCTGGTCGCCCGTACGATCATGGGCGAGGAGGCTTTTTCGGCCTGGGGCTGGCGCATTCCGTTCCTGCTGTCGGCCGGATTGCTCGGCATTTCGTTGTGGATTCGCATGCGGCTCGATGAATCGCCGTTGTTCCGTCAGATGCAGGTTGAAGGCCGCGTGGCGCGTGCGCCCCTCTCAGAAGCCTTCTTCGAATGGAAAAATCTGAAGCTCGTCCTGCTTGCGCTGTTCTCGATGATGATGGGGCAGGGCGTGGTCTGGTACACGGCCAATTTCTACGCGCAGTTCTTTCTCGAGCGTGTGATGAAGGTCGAGCCGCGGATCGTGAACCTGTTGATCATGGCCGTTCTGGCCGGAAGCACGGGGCTGCATATCTTCTTTGCCCGGCTTTCCGATCGCGTCGGCCGGAAGCGAATCATGCTGTTCGGGCTGGCACTGGCGGCGATCTCGCTTATACCCGGGTTTAAGCTGCTCACGGAGGCTGTGAACCCCGCTCTGGCGGACGCGGCCGCACGTGCGCCCGTTGTCGTTGTCGCCGACTCGAACGACTGCGCACTGCAATTCGACCCCATAGGCAAAACGAAGTTCACCTCGTCTTGCGATATCGCGAAAAGCACGCTTGCGACGGCCGGGGTGCCCTATCGCAACGAGGCAGCGCCGCGCGGGACAGTTGCGCATATCAACGTTGGAGCTGCCGACGTCGTAAGCTTCGATGGACGCAACATGCCGGCCGCAACGTTTGTGGAGACAAAGAAGGCATTCGATGCGCGGGCAAAATCCGCTCTTATCGAGGCCGGCTATCCACCTTCCGCAGACCCCGCGAAGATCGACGCGGTGAAAGCGATCCTCATCCTTCTGGTCTTCATGACCGCGGCAGCGGCCCTCTACGGACCCCAGGCAGCAGCTTTGGTCGAACTGTTTCCCACCCGCATCCGGTATTCGGCGCTCTCGTTGCCGTATCACATCGGCAATGGCTGGTTCGGCGGGTTCCTGCCCGCCACCGTCTTCGCGATCGATGCCGCAACCGGAAACATCTATGCCGGGCTCTGGTATCCCGTCATCATCGCAGCAACCGGCTTCCTGGTGATGCTGTTCTTCCTTCCGGAAACGAAAGGCAGAGATATTTCCGGCTAGATCAGGACTTCACGTCCAGCGGCACGCCGGGTTCGTTCTTGGAGGGATGGATGACGAGCGCGGTCTTGACGCTTGCGACGTTCTTCTCCGCCGTCAGCGTTTCGGTGATGAAGGTCTGGAACGCCGAGAGATCCTTCGCGACGCATTTGAGAAGGAAGTCCACTTCGCCTGAGAGCATGTGGCATTCGCGTACCGCCGGCCACGCGCGCACCTGCGCTTCAAAGGCCTTCAGGTCGTGATCGTTCTGGCTGGCGAGGCCGACGAATACGAAGCCCATCACCTCGAAGCCGAGCGCCTTGCCATCGAGATCGGCATGGTAGCCCTTGATGAACCCGGCCTTCTCCAGCGCGCGCATGCGTCTGAGACATGGTGGAGCGGTAATCTTGGCGCGGCGGGACAGTTCGACATTGGTGATGCGGCCATTCGCCTGAAGTTCAGCCAGGATGCGCATATCGATGGAATCGAGCTTGTGATGCTCCACAGGATCACCCTCAGGGTAAAAAGCGGGTGGGTTTTAACCCCGTCTGCCCCCTTTGCGCAATTATATTTCTGTCGCGAAATTGTGATCGGCTGAGTCGGGCAGGCGAGAAGGGCGGAACAATCTCCCGGGGGGCAAGCGGCTGTTCCGATTATTCAATTATCCCGGCTTGACGTTTCCAGTGCCGGTTCCGATATCAGGGGCAGATCAGCCGAGGGGCATGAACGATAGGGACCGCGTGCCTCTGGCGCGCCCGTTCGTAGCGGTCTGCTCTCTGCTTTCAGGAGAGCGCTCCCTTGCATTCAAAGGTCATCATTCTGGGAAGCGGTCCGGCAGGGTGCACCGCGGCCGTCTATGCCGCGCGCGCCATGCTGGAGCCAACGCTGATCGCCGGTATCCAGCCTGGAGGCCAGCTCACCATCACCACAGAGGTCGAGAATTACCCGGGCTTCGCGGAAGCGATCCAGGGTCCCTGGCTGATGGAGCAGATGCAGGCGCAGGCTCAGCATCTCGGCACGAAATTCGTGCAGGACACGATCACTTCCGTCGATCTTTCGAGGCGGCCGTTCTCGCTGGTTACGGATTCGGGTGAAACGCACACGGCAGATTCCCTGATCATCGCCACCGGCGCCTCGGCCAACTGGCTGGGTCTGCCGTCGGAATCGAAATTTCAGGGGTTCGGCGTCTCCGCCTGCGCGACCTGCGACGGCTTCTTTTTCCGCGGCAAGAACGTCGCCGTCGTCGGCGGCGGCAATACGGCGGCGGAAGAAGCGCTGTTTCTGACGAATTTTGCGGATCGCGTGACGCTGATCCATCGCCGCGACACGTTGCGCGCGGACAAGACCAATCAGACACGGCTCCTGGCCAACAAAAAGATCGACTGCCTCTTCGATACCGAGGTCGTCGAAGTTCTGGGCGCCGAAGAGCCGCGTGGTGTCACCGGGATCCGGTTGCGCAACACGGTCACGGGAACGGAACGCACGCTCGACGTCGACGGCTTGTTCGTCGCCATCGGCCATTCGCCTGCGACGGGTTTGTTCAAGGGCCAGCTCGAGATGGACGAAACGGGCTACATCAGGACCGCGCCGGACTCGACGCATACCAGCGTCGCCGGGGTGTTTGCGGCCGGCGACGTGAAAGACAAGGTGTTCCGTCAGGCGGTCACGGCCGCGGGCATGGGCTGCATGGCAGCGCTGGAAGCAGAGAGGTTTCTCGCCGGCGGACATTGAGACAGCCATGTGGCCACTGAAATAGACGGTCACGAACTTTGCGTTGAGGCTGGGGGCCACAACGACTAGGGCAGGATCATGGATTGGGACAAGCTTCGTATCTTCCACTCGGTCGCTTCGGCCGGGAGCTTCACGCATGCGGGGCAGATGCTGACACTCAGCCAGTCCGCGGTAAGCCGGCAGATCAGCGCGCTGGAAGAAGAAATCACCACGCCTCTGTTCCAGCGCCACGCGCGCGGGCTCACGCTCACGGACGAGGGCGAAATGCTCTATGCCGCGGTGAGCGACGTTCTCACCCGCCTCGCCCAGGCGGAAGAGGCGCTCAAGAACGTGCGCGAAGCGCCCCGCGGCATTCTGAAGATCACATCGAGTCATGGCATCGGCACCTACTGGCTCGTGCCGCGTCTTGATGAATTCCTGAAGGAATGCCCCGAGGTCGAAGTCCATCTCGTGATGGAGGACCGCGAACTCGATCTCACGCAGCGTGAAGCCGATCTCGCGATCCGCATGCGCGCACCGGTCCAGGCCGACCTCATCCAGCGCAAGCTCTTTACCGTGCACTATCACATGTATGCGACGCGCGAATATCTCGACACCCACGGAACGCCGCATTCCCTCGACGATATCGCCGATCACACGGTTATTGCTTATGGCGAAACGGCGGCACCCGAGATTCGCGAAGTGAACTGGCTTCTCGAAGCGGCGCGGCGGCGCCTGAATGGCAAGGGCCGCACGATCCGCATCAACAACGTCACGGGCATTCTGTCAGCCACGATGGCCGGAATCGGCTTGGCGGCCGTGCCGGATTATGTCGCCGCGGAACGTCCGCAGCTTATCCGCGTGCTGCCCGATGTGCCTGGGCCCTGTTTCGATGTGCATCTCGTCTATGCCGATGCGCTCAGGCAGGCCAAGCGCGTGGCTGCGTTTCGCGATTTTCTGGTGCGCTCCGCCAAGGACTGGAGATACTGAAAACGGCTGCGGCGCCACGAGGGCGCCGCAGGACGTTCAGAAAACTCGGCAGACGCTACTGGACCGCCGCGCCCTTCGGAAGCTTGTGCTGGGACGGAACTGCATGCCAGCCCTTCTTTTGCGCGTTGGAATGGCGCATGGCCGCTGTCGACGAGACCGGATGCACGGCGATCTTCGCGCCGTTACCGGGACAATTATTGTCGTCTGGGCAATAGATATAGGCTCCCGCGTCGGAGGTGACTGCGATCAGGCCGCTGTTATTGACGCCCCAGGCCTGCGTGAATGAACCGGCATTAGGATCGTCAATCTCCACGAACGTGCCCGTGGTGGAGTCATAAGAGAAGCTATGGGTGATGCCGTCCGTGTCCCCCCATTGACCGGTGGCCGTTCCGGCATCGTTAAGACCTTCCAGCACGGTGAAGCTTTCATTGTCGGCCGGATAAACGATCTGTTGTGTTTTGCCGGACGTGATGAGCGTTCCCACCTGAAGGCCGGTACTGTCGTCGACGTAGAATCCGGCAAAGACGAAGTTGCTGTTGACCGCGCGCTCGGCCGTATAGCTCGACTGGAAAGGGGTGCTCACGGTGCGTTTGTATTTCGCTCCGCGGCCACCCATCCCGTAAATGGTTCCGCTGCCATTCAGGTCGCAATAGTCGCCGGCGAAGCGGCCGTTCGCATTCAGGCCCTGCGCTTCGCCATTCAGAGGCGTGCCATCCCACGTGATGGCTTTGGCATGATGGCCGACCTTCATTTCGAATTCCTCGAATGAACAGTGATCGGCAGAGATGTTGGCGAAGCCAGTGATCAAAGTGCCAGACGGGTCGATCGCGCGCGCCTGTGTCGCCCCGCTATGGCCGAAATCGAACGACGAGTAACTGCCGTTCAGCGTGCCGTAGAAGCCGTGCGTGTTGCCGTTTTGGTCCACGTAGCTTCCGGTGATGGTGTTGTTGTCGTCCGCGATGCCGAAAACGCTGGTCGTTGTCGCACCCGGATAGGGAATGATCGGCATCAACGTTGCCGCCGACGCAGCGGTAGACATGGCAAGTACACTCGATAGGCCGAATAGAATTTTTATGGTTGTGCGCATAGGTTCCTCCTCGTGTTCCCTCGACGAAAAGTCAGCTTAGCGATTAAACTTTGTTAAGGCCAATTCTGTGTGAGCACACGGCCTTCGCGAAGAACGTAACTCAACTGGCCGTCTCTTAAGACCGGAAGGCGTTCGTCAAATCGCGACGAACGCCTTGATCCGGTGAAGCTTTCAGGCCGCGGCCTTTCGCGTCGCCACAACCTGATCGGCAAGTTTCCCGCTCAGTTCGGCCAGATGATCGAACGCCATGTCGAACGTGCCGACACCCTGGGTGAGAGAGCGCAGCTCGATAATGAGGTCGGAGAGCTCGGAAAGCGGCATCTGCGCCTCCACCGTATCCCAGCCCTTCCAGCCGTCGCGCGCATCGAAGCCCATGAGCTGCCCGCGGCGCCCGCTGACCACCTGGTTGACCTTCGCCGTCGCGTCGCTCGGCACGTGGATGCGCACATGCATGATCGACTCGAGCAGCACCGGCGCGCAGTTCGGCATTCCTTCCTGCATGGCGATGCGCGCAGCCGTCTGGAACGCTGCATCCGACGAATCCACCGTGTGGTAGGAGCCGTCGACCAGCGCCACGGAAACGTCGACGACCGGGAAGCCGAGCGGACCGTTCTTCAGATACTCGATCACGCCTTTTTCGACAGAGGGAATCCACTGCCGCGGAACGACGCCGCCCTTGATCTGATCGATGAAAGTGAACTCGCTGCCGCGGGGCAGCGGCTTGATATCGATCACGACGTCGCCGAACTGACCATGGCCGCCGCTCTGGCGTTTGTGTCGCCCGTGCTGGGTGACGCCTTTCTTGATTGTTTCCTTGTAAGGCACGCGCGGGCGGTGAGTGTTGAGCTTTAGACCGTATTTGCTCTGCAGCTTCTCCACCGCAACCTTGAGATGGATTTCGCCCTGGCCTTCCAGCGCCATCTCCTGCAACTCCGCATTCTGATCGAAGTGCAGGGACGGATCTTCCTCGCGCAACTTACCGATGGCCGCGGTCAGTTTGACTTCGTCTTTGCGATCGGCCGCTTCGACGGCGAGCCGGTAAACCGGCGTGAGTTGTTCGATCTTCGGCTTCGCCGGTGGCTTCTTGCCGAGCGAAAGGGTATCCCCTGTGGTCACGCCTTCTAGTCTCGCGAGCGCCACCGTGTCGCCCGCATGCGCCTCGGTCAGCTTCGTCTGGCTTTCGCCTTTAAGCGCAGAGATGCCGCCGACGCGGGCGTCTCCGCCTTCCGAATGCAGGATCGCGCCGTCCTTCAGCGTTCCGGACATGACCCGGCCTAGCGAGAGCTTGCCGCCATGGCTGGAATGAAAGGTTTTCAGGATCTGCACGATCGTGTCGCCGCTTCCGGCGATGTTGTTGCGCGAAGCCGCGACCGCAACTTCCGGCACTTCGTGGCGCAGGGCCTTGAGAAGCCGCTCGACGCCGTAGTCGCTTTCGGCCGAGCCCAACAGCGCCGGCACGATCAGCCCTTCAGCCAGTTCGCGCGAAAGGTCTGAGAAGACTTCGTCGCGCGGCGGCTCGATGTCCGAGAGCAGCTCCTCCATGAGATGCTCGTCGTAATCGGCGAGCTTCTCCAGCATCGCGAAGCGCTCAGCCTTCTCTGAATCCGTGTCGGTGATGTCTACGAGTTCGGCCGGCGCCCCGCGGTGATAGACATAAGCCCGTTCGAGCGCCAGATCGACGAAGCCCTTCACGGCGCCGTTCTCGACCATCGGAATCTGGCGCAACAGAAGCGGCGTTTCGCTCACTTCTCGCAGCGATTCCAGGAGATCGCGCACCGCGCCGCCGGCTTTGTCGATCTTGTTGACGAACAGGAAATGGGGGATGTGCAGATCGGTCAGCCGCTTCAGATAGGGCTTCAGCATCTGCATCTTCGCAGGCTCGGGCTCGCACACGACGATGGCCGCGTCGATGCCGGCAAGGACGTTCAGCGTGTCCTGAAGAAATTCGATCGAACCGGGACAATCCAGGAACGTGAAGCTTTCGTCGAGATATTTCGTGGTCGCGACATTCACTTCCACGCTCATCTGACGGTCGCGCGCCTCAACGCTTGCGTCGCCCACGGTGTTCTTCTGAGCCACCGCGCCTTTGCGCTGTGTGGCACCCGTGGCAAAGAGAATGCTTTCCAGCAACGTCGTCTTGCCGCTGCCGTATGGTCCCACCAGGGCCACTGTGCGTGGCCCTTTTCCTCCGTTGGACATGATCGCCTCCATCGCCCCTTTACGCAGGGCGTCGAGGCGCGGCGGGCGTCTTCTTCCCAAGGCTTTGGGCGGCGTCACGCGCCCCGCTTATCCGGCGATGCTCGCGCCGTTGCGGCGCGCTGGCAAGGCAAAACTTGCTTTGCGCTAGCGAAGGTTTCCGCAGAACCGCTGGATGCGGCGGCAAGCTTCCTCGAGCAGTTTGTTCGAGGTCGCGTAGGAAACGCGGAAGAACGGCGACAGGCCGAACGCCGCGCCGTGCACGGCGGCCACGCCCTCGGCTTCGAGCAACTCGGTGACGAAGTCCTCGTCATTGGCGATCGTCTTGCCGGATGGCGCCGTCTTGCCGATCAGCCGGGCAACCGACGGATAGACATAGAATGCGCCTTCGGGTTTCGGACACTCGATACCCTTGCACTGGTTCAGCATCGAGACGACGAGGTCGCGCCGCTCTTCGAACACTTTCTGGAATTTTGGGATGAAGTCCTGTGGACCGTTCAGCGCCTCGACGCTCGCCCATTGCGAGATCGAAGAGGCGTTCGAGGCCGATTGCGATTGCAGCTTCGCCATTGCCTTGATCAGTGGTTCGGGCGCGCCGCAATAGCCAATGCGCCAGCCGGTCATGGCGTAGGCTTTCGACACGCCGTTCATGGTGACCGTGCGCTCGTAAAGGCCGGGCTCGACTTGCGCAATGGTGTGATATTTGAAGCCGCCATAGACGAGATGCTCGTACATGTCGTCCGTGAGCACCCACACATGGGGGTGTTTGAGCAGCACTTCGCTCAAAGACTTCAGTTCGTCGCGTGTATAGCAGGCGCCGGTCGGATTGCAGGGCTGGTTGAGGATCAACCATTTCGTCTTGGGCGTGATGGCGCGTTCCAGCGCCTCGGCGCGCAACTTGAAGCCATCCGCCATCTTCGTTTCGGGCATCACCGGCTTGCCGCCGGCCAGCAGAACGATGTCGGGATAGCTCACCCAGTAGGGCGCCGGCACGATCACCTCGTCGCCGGGATTAAGGGTGGCCATCATCGCGTTGTAGATAATCGCCTTGCCGCCGGGCGCGACGAAGGTTTGGGCCGGCGTGTAATCGAGATCGTTCTCGCGCTTGAACTTGCCAGCGATGGCTTTGCGCAGCTCGGGAATGCCTTCGACGGCGGTGTATTTGGTCTCACCCCGCTCGATGGCCGCGATGGCAGCCTTCTTGATGTTGTCGGGCGTATCGAAATCCGGCTCGCCGACGCCAAGGCTGATCACGTCGCGTCCGGCGGCGATCAGGTCGCGCGCCTTTTGGGTAGCAGCGATGGTGGGTGAGGGTTTGATGCGGCCCAAGGCCTCGGCAAGAAAGCCGTTCGGCAGCGTTTTCGACATCGACGACATAGGGACTCCCGCCACTGATTCCGGGGCGATTAAGGCAATGACCTATCAACCGGGGACCGCCGCAGCAAGGCGAAAGTGGCCGGTTTCCGCCGTCGCTTGGCCGGTATTACGGATTATCAACCCCGAAGGCTTAACCTTGGCGCGGCTCGAGTGAGTCCTCGTCATGCGCAAATTCGCCTTCGTCCTCGTGACGGCTCTGGCGCTCCTGTCCTGTTCGCATCCGGCGCCTCCGGTCGGCCGCTGGGAGGGCACCTATGAGTCGGACGACGTCATGGTTGCCGTGCGCCTCGAGATAGGCTCCGACGGCCAGGTCCGCGTCAGCGCCCCCGATCTTCAGGACATCGGCGCGGCATCCGCAGAGGAGCGGGTGCAGATGCGCGATAAGCTCGCAACCGACCTCGCAACCGGCTGGGAAAGCGTCGCGCCGCGCACGATGGATTTCGACGGCAGCGTGTTTCGCAAGCCGGGCGGCATCGCCCCGCAAATGATCTGGAAAGCAAAGAGCCGCCAGATGTCGGTCGTGGTGTATCTCGGAACGCGGCCGGGCGCGTATATCGCCATGCGCGAGGTTTCCGACTTCAGCGACAGTCCGTGGCGGTCCTAATCAATCTCGATCGAATCCACGCGATCCGGATAGAAAGCGAGGTATTCCTCGATCTGAACGACGGCGGGATAGGGATGCTCATACGTCCACACGGCATTCGTCGCGCGCGACCCATCCACGACGATCGAGTAGTAGCTGCAGTCTCCCTTGTAGGGACAGTACGTCTGATGATCGCTGCGTTCGAGAAGCGAGGTGTCGACATCCTTGCGCGGGATGTAGTGAACGGCGGGGTAGCTCGCTTCGCGTAGCGCAAGCGCTTCGCGCGTGTCCGCGACGGTGCGGCCGGCATACGTCACGACGATGTGCGCAGGCGTGTGCGCGATCGTAATCGGATGATCCGGACCCGGCGTCTTGATCGGTTTCTCTGCCATGATTTTGCCCTCTATCTTGAGCCGTTCACTGCGCGGTTAGCATGCGTTTTGCTCCTGTAAAGCCTCACGTGAACGTGTCCCCGCAAGCCTCCACCTTCGTGGACCGTTCGTGCGGTTGGTGGTAGATTATTCCCGACTTGGTGGAGGAACGCCATGCTTGTGAGATCTCTTCCGGCGCTCGGTGCGTTCGGTCTCGCACTGTGCCTTGCTTCTGGTGCTGGAGCCGCAATTACGGTGCTGGGTCCGGGACCGGCACAGGACTGTTATCATTATGCGGAGTTCGGCGGTAACATTCAGGACGGGATCGCGCGCTGCACATTTGCACTCGATACGGCCCTTACAGTGACCGATCGCGCAGCGACGTTCGTGAATCGTGGTGTGCTGAAATTGAGCGCGCATCAAAATGAGGCCGCTCTCGCAGACATCAATTCCGGGATCGAGATCGCGCCGAACCTCGGCGATGCATATATCGACCGTGGCGCGACGTCGATCGCGCTTGGTCATTATGAGGAAGCGCTTGCCGATTTGAACAAAGGGCTGTCGCTTGGCCCGCATCGTCCGCAGATCGCGTTGTACGATCGGGCCATCGTGTACGAGCACAATGGCGATATCCGCTCGGCATATGAAGATTATAAGAAGGCCCTCGAGCTTGCGCCGGACTTCACGCCCGCAGCCGACGAACTCAAGCGCTTTCGCGTCGTACACAAAGGTAATGGAGTCTGAGGAGCGCCTCTGCTCCAGATTTTCGTCGCGACCTCCGGTTCGTGACCGCGGGTAACGACAGACCGTTACAATTTTGGTGCCCACCGGACCTTTCGTATAAACCGTCCAGGTTTCACATTGCCGCCCAGCCGTGTCCCCTCGGCGTTCCCCAATGATGGACACGGTGCCAGGGCGGCCGGGCCCCGTTTCGATGCCCCCACATCGGATCCATGACCCGGCCGTCCGACCTATTCAGAGATTTCAGTTGTCGCAGCCCTTTAGTTGCCATAGTGCGGGGGTTGTCTTGGGCATTCGGGTCTCTATCTAAATACGGGGATTTTGCGCTTCGGTGAGTGATTCCATGAAGAAATTGCTGTGCTTTGCCCTTTTGGGCGTCTCGACTCTGGCTTTGGCCGCCTGCTCGACCGAACCGCCGACGGCGCTAAAAACGTCCGAAATGCCGCAGGCGTTCTCATCTCCACTGCCTGAGGGCACGACGTCGTGGCCGACAACGACCTGGTGGGCCGGATTTTCGAGCCCGGAGCTCACGACGCTGGAAACCTCCGCCCAACAGAACAACCTCGATCTGGCTGCCGCGGCCGCACGTGTCGAGCAGGCGCGGGGCAACACCGGCATTGCAGCGTCCGCGCTTTTCCCGGCGGTCGATTTCCAGAGCAGCGCACAGCGGGGCGCGTCCAGCACTCCGCTCGCAAACGGCCGGCGCGTTGTTACGACCGGAAACAGCTTCGGCCTGTCGCTGAACGCGAGCTATGAACTCGATTTCTGGGGTCTGGCGCAGGACAATCTGCGCGCCGCACGGAATTCGGCGCAAGCCGCGCTGTATGCCCAGCGTGTCGTTGGGCTGACGGTGACCTCGGAAGTCGCCAACACCTATTTCGATGTTCTCGCGCTGCGCGAACGCATTTCCATCGCCAAGAACAACCTCGAAGCCGCAAAGCGCGTGCTGGCAATCATCGAGGCGAAAGTGACGAACGGCGTTTCGTCTAATCTCGATCTCGCGCAGCAGCGCGCGGTCGTCGCCTCCGTCGAGGCTGCGATTCCGAACCTCGAAGAGCAGGAGCGCGAGGCACGCTACGCCCTTGCCGTCATGCAGGGACGCCCGCCCGAGGGCTTCGACGTGCAGGGTCAGACGCTGGAAGGCCTCGTCCCGCCGACGGTGGTTCCCGGCATCCCGGCAGCCTTGCTGGCGCGCCGTCCGGATATCGCCGAAGCCGAGGCCAACCTTCTTGCGGCCCATGCCAATCTCGATGCCGCGCGCGCGGCGTTCCTTCCCGCCATCGGACTGACAGGCTCGGGCGGCTATGCGAGCAGCGCGATCTCCAGCCTCATCAATCCCTCGAGTCTGGCCTGGAGCATCGGTGCGTCATTGCTGCAAACGGTCTTCGATGGCGGTCAGAAGACCTCGCAGCGCGATGTCGCCCAGGCCCAAGAAACGGAGCTGATCGCAACCTATCGCAGTACGGTATTCAACGCGCTTTCCGACGTGGAGAGTTCGCTCGGCCAAGTCTCAAGCCTTGCGAAACAGGAAATGTATACCACCGAGCAGGTGAAGAACGCGGCCGAGGCGTTCCGCATCTCCGAGCTTCAGTATCGCGAAGGCGTCGCCGATCTCCTTGCCGTGCTGCAGTCGCAGCAGACGCTGTTCACCGGCCAGGACACGCTGGTACAGATCAAGCTCGCGCGGCTGCAGTCGAATATCAGCCTCTATCGTGCGCTCGGCGGCGGCTGGACGGTCGACACCGACAAGGACGCGCCGACCCGCAACGAATTCCAGCCGGTGCCGATCCTGTCCGCCGGGGACATGATCAAGGGCTAGACGTGCCCCAGCACGCGGTGCGGCGTGTAAGGCTTTGACAGCGCGGCAATCTCCTCATCGCTCAGGGTGAGCGAGGCTGCCGCGATGGCATCCTCCAGATGTTGCATCTTGGACGCGCCGACGATCGGTGCAGTCACGCCCTTGCGGCTCAGAAGCCATGCCAGCGCGATCTGCGCATTCGGAACGCCCCGTTTCGCCGCAATGTCGCTCACCGCATCGACGACCGCAAAATCGCTTTCCTGATAATACATCGCGTGCGCGAATTCGTCGGATTTGGCGCGGGTCGTCTCGCCCTTGTCCTGACGCCTGCGATTGCCTGCGAGAAAGCCGCGCGCCAGCGGGCTCCACGGGATCACGCCGATGCCTTCGGCCTGGCACAGCGGGAGCATTTCGCGCTCTTCCTCGCGATAGAGGAGGTTGTAGTGGTTCTGCATCGACACGAAACGGGTCCTGCCGCGCTTTTCGGCGGTGTGCAGATAGTTCGCGAACTGCCACGCATACATCGACGACGCGCCGATGTAGCGCGCCTTGCCGGAGCGGACCACGTCGTCGAGTGCGTCGATGGTTTCCTCGACCGGTGTCGTCGGATCGAAGCGATGGATCTGATAGAGGTCGACGTAGTCCATGCCGAGCCGGCGCAGCGAATTGTCGATGCCGTGCAGGATGTGCTTGCGTGACAGGCCACGCTCGTTGGGATCGTCGCCCATCGGACCGCAAACCTTCGTGGCCACGACGATGCGCTCGCGCGAATCGGCGAAGTCTTTCAGCGCGCGGCCAAGGACCTCTTCGCTGGCACCGATGGAATAGACGTCCGCCGTGTCGAAGAAGTTGATCCCCGCTTCGAGCGCCCGCCGGATGAAGGGGCGGCTTGCCTCCTCGTCGAGAACCCAATCGCGCCACTTCGGCGATCCGTAGGTCATCGTGCCCAGGCAAATGCGTGTCACTTTCAGGCCGGTCTTGCCGAGTGAGATCTTTTCCATCGCGAGCGTCCTTTGGATTGGCTGAACATAGTTTATGGGGCGTCGCGTGCTCTGCCCAGTACCGCCGCAATTGCTCAAATTAAGCACACTGCTTAACCTGATCTTGATGATTCGCTGTGCGGCGGGGGCGTTTCGCGTCAGGGAATCGCGGGAGGGGGCTCCAATGGCTGCACGACGGATTCGCAAGCGTCTTCGCAACACCAAACCGCGCACGCATCTTTCGGCGCCGTTCCGACGCATACCAAACGCGCAGGTGCCTGTGACACCCATGCGCCGTCCCTCGCGTCCCAGCAGAGCCTGAACGTAGCGGCAGGTTTGCGCCGCTGCCGCCTGAGCGCCAAGATGGCCGCTCGGGAGATGCAGTTTGAGCGCCTTTCAGTTCACGCCCTACGATTTGTCAGCGGAAGCACAGTCCTTGCGCGGCGACGTGCGGGCCTTTCTCGCCGAGACGCTTGCCGGCAAGCCGGCTGTCGAGCGTGCGCAGTCCTGGTCAGGTGGTAGCCGCGAATTCAGCCTGAAGCTCGGGGCGCGCGGCTGGATCGGCATGACATGGCCCAAAAAATATGGCGGCCATGAACGGTCCTATGCCGAACGCTATGTCGTCATCGAGGAGTTGCTCGTCGCGGGAGCGCCGGTCGGCTCGCACTGGGTCGCCGACCGGCAGAGCGGCCCACTGCTGCTGCGCTTTGGCACGGAAGAGCAGCGCGAGCGGCTCCTTCCGGCGATTGCGCGGGGCGAACTCTGCTTCTGCATCGGCATGAGCGAGCCGGGGTCGGGCTCGGACCTAGCCAGCGTGCGCACGCGTGCGCGACGCGTCGAGGGCGGATGGAAAGTGTCTGGCCAGAAGATCTGGACCTCCAATGCGCAGCACGCCGATTGGATGATCGCACTGGTGCGAACTGGGGACGCCGAACAGCGCCATGCCGGGCTCTCCCAGTTGCTCGTCGACATGAAAAGTCCAGGCCTGACGGTCAAGCCGATCGCGAATCTCACCGGCGAGAGCCACTTCAACGAAGTCTTCCTCGACGATGTGTTCGTACCGGAAGCGATGCTGATCGGCGCCGAAGGCGAGGGCTGGCAACAGGTCGGGGCCGAGCTCGCCTATGAGCGCAGCGGGCCCGAGCGCTATCTCTCCAGCATGCGGGTGTTTCTCGAATTCCTGCGTGTGGTCGGAGACAAGCCCACGGAAGCGGAACGGCTCCTGATCGGCGCCGTCACGGCGCGGATGTGGACGCTCCGGCAGATGTCGCTCTCAATTGCGGGCAAGCTCGCGGCCGGCGAAAACCCGGCGGTTGCGGCGGCGGTCGTGAAAGACCTCGGCACGTCGCTCGAACAGGACATTCCGCGCGATATCCAGGCGCTCGCGCCGGATATGAAGGACGAGGCGTTCCAACGCACGCTCAGCTATCTGCTGCAGACCTCGCCATCGTTCTCGCTGCGCGGTGGTACGCGCGAAATCCTGCGCGGCATCATTGCGCGCGAATTGGGGCTTAGATGAACGAGCTGCGCGCGCTTCTCGCCGAGACGACCGAGCGTGTGCTCTCGGCCCATCCCGATTGGGCTATGGTCGAGGAAGCCGGGCTCACAAAAGTGCTCGTGCCGGAAGAGCAGGGCGGTTTCGGCGGGTGTTGGGAAGACGCGTTCGTGGTGGTTCGTGCGTGTGGTGCCCACGCGATCGATCTTCCGATCTCCGAAGCCATTCTCGACTCGGCGAATGTCAACGACCGCGATCTTTATTTGGCGATGACGCTGGCCGCGAAGATGGCAGGCGCGCTCAATGCCGCGCTTGAACTTTCTGTCGAATACACGCGACAGCGCCAGCAATTCGGCAAGCCGCTCTCGAGCTTCCAGGCGATCCAGCAGCAACTCGCTGTCTTCGCCGAAGAAGCAGCGGCGGCAGATATGGCGGCGGCCGCCGCCTTCCGCGCGGCCGATCGGGGTGATCCGTGGTTCGAAATCGCCTGTGCCAAACTCCGCGCCAATCAGGCCGCGCGCATCTCGACCGGCATCGCGCACCAGGTCCATGGCGCGATGGGTTTCACAGCGGAATATCGCCTGCAACACCTGACCAAGCGCCTGTGGGCCTGGGGCTCGGAGCATGGCAACGAGCGGACCTGGGCCGACTGCATCGGCGCGCGCATCGCAGCCCGGGGTGCCGCCCATTTCTGGCCCGATCTCACCGTCTGACGCTCACATTGCGTCCGCCGCAGGAAACTGACATATTGTCAGTTGTCGCACTCGGGGTCCTCCATGAACGCGCCATTTCGCGATCCGCGGATGCTGGACGTCGCCATCATCGGCGCGGGGTTTTCCGGCCTTTGCATGGCGATCAAGCTCAAGGAAGCGGGACGCACCAACTTCAAGGTGTTCGAGAAAGCAAGCGACATCGGGGGCACCTGGTTTTTGAACCGCTATCCGGGCTGCGCCTGCGATGTGCCCTCGCACCTCTATTCGTTTTCGTTCGAGCAGAATCCAAACTGGTCGCGCGCCTATTCGCCAGCCGGAGAGATCTGGCGCTATCAGAAGGCAACCGCGGAGAAGCACGGCATCATGCCGTTCATCCGCTGTGGCGCAGAGGTCGCGCGCGCGGAATATGACGAGCCGGCACAGTTGTGGCGGCTCACGCTCGCGAACGGCGAGACGTTCGCGGCACGAGCGCTCGTCGCCGGTGCGGGCATTCTGCATGTACCGCTCTATCCCGAGATAGAAGGCGCCGGGAGTTTTGCCGGCAAGGTGATGCACACCGCCGATTGGGACGACTCATACGATCTCACCGGCAAGCGTGTTGCCGTAATCGGCACGGGTGCGAGCGCGGTCCAGCTTGTGCCGGGGATTGCGGACAAGGTCGCGCACCTCGATCTCTATCAGCGCACGCCGGGCTGGGTGATCCCGCGGATGGACTACGCATTCGACGAAAAATCGAAACGGCGGTTTGCGCGTTTCCCGGCGCTGCAGCGTCTGTTTCGCGATTTGATCTATCTACGCGCGGAATCGCTGGCTTATGGCTTCACGCGCAGTCCCAAGATGATCGCGAAATTCCAGAAACTCGCGGAAGCCTATCTGGCGAAAGCCATCCCCGATCCGGTGCTCCGTGCCAAGCTGACGCCGAACTTTCCCATCGGCTGCAAGCGCGTTCTGATCTCGGATGATTTTTATCCGGCGCTCCAGCGCGAAAACGTCGATGTCATCGCCGATGCGGTCACCGAGATCACGCCAAAGGGCGTGGTTACGGCTGACGGCAGATTGCGCGAGGTCGATGCGATCCTTTACGCAACCGGCTTCCGTGTCACCGACTGGCTCAGCCATGTCGACATCCGCGGGCGCGGCGGCCGCAAGCTCATCGACGATTGGCGCGACGGCGCATCGGCCTATTACGGCGTGGCCGTGAACGGCTATCCCAACATGTTCCTCCTGCTCGGGCCCAACACGGGACTCGGCCACAACTCCGTCGTGTTCATGATCGAATCCCAGGTCCGGTACGCGATGGACTGCCTGAAAATGCTTTGGAAGGGCGCGGGCTCACTCGAAGTGAAGGCGGATGTTCAGGCCGCGTTCAATTCCACCCTGCACGAGAAGATGAAGAGCACGGTTTGGATGAGCGGCTGCAAGAGCTGGTATCTCAATCCCAACGGAACGAACTCGACGATCTGGCCCTATTTCACCGTCACCTATTGGCGCAAGACGCGCAGCGCGAACAAGCGGGATTTCGATCTTGCGCCCGTGCGGATACCGGCGGCCTGACGGAGCTACTGCGCCTTTGGCGTGAAGCCTGCGATCAGGGCACGAAACGCTTCGCGCGCGATCGTGTCGAAATCGCACTCCTCCGTCAGCTTGCCGGCAAGTTGCAAGACGATGGCGCCGTGAAGCGCGGTCCAGAAGACATGCCCGATCAGCACCGGGTCGCCTTCGAGAATTCCCTGTTCCACCAACGGGCGTACATGCGCGGTCATCGTGCGCCGCGCACGGTCCGCTGCGCGCATGAGATCGGGGTAATCGGCTTCGCCGGGCTGCGCCATGTCGAACATGAGCCGGTAGGCGGCCGGTTCGCCAAACGCGAAGCGCATATAAGCTTCGCCGACGGCGTTGGTGCGCATGATCGCGTCGGGTGACGTCTCGAAGGCTTTTTCCAGCGTTTCGGCGAACCGGTCGAAGGCCGCCGCACGGATGGCAGCCAAAATGTCTTCTTTGTCTTTGAAGTAGCGATAGGGGGTCATGGGACTGACCCCGAGTTCGGCCGCTAGCTCCCGCATCGTGACGTGTTCGCGCCCCTTTTCCACGAAAAGCCGGGTGGCGATCGCGATCAGTTTTTCCCGGAAATCGGCCAGCTCGGCGGTGGTTAGGACGCGGGGCACAGGAATCTCCAGCGTGGGGCTTGAATGTCAGGCTCCTTCGTACTATAAATTTACACTGTAAGTCGATAGAGAGGTTGGCACCATGAACGCACCCGTTCGCATCAATCCCTATCTTACCGGAAATTTTGCGCCCGTCCGCAGCGAAGACGATTTCGCGGAACTGAAAATCCGCGGCGAAATCCCGAAGCCTCTCCGCGGCTCCTACTACCGCAACGGCCCCAATCCGCAGTTCGAGCCGCGCGATCCGAACCATCATTGGTTCGCGGGTGATGGCATGATCCACGCCTTCCACGTCGAAGATGGGAAGGTCTCGTACCGCAATCGCTACGTTCACACGAACAAGTACATTCTCGAACACGAAGCCGGGCGCTCGCTGTTTGGCACCTTCGGCAATCCTATGACCTCCGATCCCGCGGTTGCGGGCAAGGATAGCGGCGTCGGCAACACCAACATCGTTTGGCACGCGGGCAAGCTTCTGGCCTTGGAAGAAGGGCACAATCCGTTCGAAATGGATCCAGTCACGCTCGAGTCGCGCGGCTACGTCGATTACGCCGGCAGGGCGATGCATTTTACGGCCCATCCGAAGGTGGATCCCGAAACCGGTGAGATGGTGTTCTTCGGCTATTCGGCCGGTCAGAGCTTCTTCTCCGACGAAATAGCCTATGGCGTTGTCGACAAGACGGGGAAGGTCACGCGACTCGACATGTTCAAGGCGCCTTATTCGAGCATGATCCACGATTTCTTCGTGACCCGGAATTATGTCGCGTTTCCGGTGCTGCCGCTGACGGGTTCATTGCCGCGCGTAATGAACGGCGGTCCAGCCTTCGCGTGGGAGCCTGACAAGGGCTCGCATATCGGCGTGATGCGCCGTGACGGCGACATGAGTTCGATCCGCTGGTTCACGACCGATCCCTGCTACGTGTTCCACCCGATGAACATGTGGGAAGAAGGCACGAAGATTTATGCGGATGTGATGCAATACGCGAATGCGCCGCTGTTCCCGAATGCGGATGGATCGCCTGGTAAGCCCGCTGGCGCGCGACTGGTGCGCTGGACCATCGATCTCGCGGACTCGACCAATACAATCAAGCAGGAAAAGCTCGACGATATGACCGGCGAATTCCCGCGCCTTGACGAGCGTTTCGCGGGGCTTGCTTATCGTCACGGCTATTACGCCGCGAGTTCGACGAACTCCGAAAAGATCCTGTTCGACTCTATCGCGCACATCGATCACAAGACCGGCCGGCGTTCGGTGCATACATTTGCCCGGGGCGATGCCCCCGGCGAGCCCGTGTTCGTTCCGCGTTCGGCAGATGCGCCGGAAGGCGATGGCTGGCTGGTGGCGACCGTCTATCGCGCGGCCACCGATACAAGCGATTTCGTCGTGTTCGATGCTGGCGACGTCGCCAAAGGTCCGATCGGCACCGCAGAACTGCCGCGCCGCGTACCCTTCGGCTTCCACGGCAACTGGCGTCCGGCGTAAGCGCGAACCCATCTTGGCAGCATCCGTCATGGGCGAATAAGTTCGCACCATGACGGCGCTGCTGGGCATTTTGAACATCACGGAAGATTCGTTCTCGGACGGGGGAAAATTTCTCGATCCCGAGACTGCGCGCGCGCATGCGCTCCAGCTGGCGAAAGATGCCGACGCCATCGATATCGGTGCGGCATCGTCGAGGCCCGACGCGAAGCCGGTCCCACCCGAGACCGAGATCGCGCGGATGGCGCCCATCGTTGCCGCGCTTCGGGAGAGCGGCGTCGCGGTTTCCGTCGATACGTTCGCGCCGGAGGTTCAGCGCTGGGCGCTCACGCAGAACGTCGAATATCTGAACGATGTGCGGGGCTTTCCCGACCCGGCGCTCTATCCGGCGCTTGCGGCGTCGTCCGCGAAACTGATCGCGATGTTCTCCGTGGAGGGGCTTGGACCCGCCACGCGAATCCATATTCCGCCAGAGGAACTGCTCAACCGCATCTCGCGGTTTTTCGAACAGCGCATCGCGGCATTGGGCGCGGCTGGCGTCGCACGCGAGCGGATCGTTCTCGACCCGGGCATGGGCCTCTTCCTCGGAAGCCATCCCGAGGCATCGTTCACGGTTCTGCGCCAGCTTGGCGATTTGAAGCGTCGGTTCGCGCTGCCGCTTCTGATTTCGGTCTCGCGGAAATCCTTTCTGAGGAACCTGGTCGGCCGCCAGGTTGCGGATATCGGCCCCGCGACCCTGGCGGCGGAGCTCTATGCCGTCCGGCAGGGTGCGGACTATGTCCGCACCCACGATCCGCGTGCGCTAAAGGACGCTTTGGCGGTTTTCCGCGCTCTGGACGGCAACAAGGCGTAACCGAGCGTGTTTCTTTAAGCCTCGCTCTCTTGGCTAAGGATTTGTTACCATTGGGCGATAAGATTGCCAGTTCACTAGGGATCTCTCAGACATGACCCGCAAACTGTTCGGCACAGATGGCGTGCGCGGGCTCGCCAACAAGTTTCCGATGACTCCCGAAGTCGCGATGAAGGTCGGCATGGCGGCCGGTCGCATCTTCACCCGCGGCGAGCATCGCCACCGCGTCGTGATCGGAAAGGACACCAGGCTTTCGGGCTACATGATCGAGAGCGCGCTGGTCGCGGGCTTCACCTCGGTAGGAATGGATGTGTTCCAGTTCGGTCCGCTTCCGACGCCCGCGGTTGCCATGCTCACCCGCTCGCTGCGCGCCGATCTCGGCGTGATGATCTCCGCCTCGCACAACGCCTTCCATGACAATGGCATCAAGCTGTTCGGACCTGACGGCGAGAAGCTCTCCGACGACACCGAACAGGAGATCGAGGCTTTGATGTCGAACGGTCTCGAAGAGGGCCTCGCGGGGGCGAGTTCGATCGGCCGCGCCAAGCGCGTCGACGATTCCCAGGCGCGTTACATCGAATTTGCGAAGCGCACCTTCCCGCGCACCCACCGTCTCGAAGGTCTGCGCATCGTGCTCGATTGCGCGAACGGCGCCGCCTACAAGGTCGCGCCTGCGGTGCTGTGGGAGCTGGGCGCCGACATCGTGACGCTCGGCGTCGAGCCCAACGGCATGAACATCAATCTCGATTGCGGCTCGACCGCGCCGGAAGCCATGCAGCGCAAGGTGCGCGAGGTGCGCGCCGATTTCGGCATCGCACTCGACGGCGACGCCGACCGCGTGGTGATGGCCGACGAGCAGGGCCGTATCATCGATGGCGACCAGATCCTCGCGCTGATCGCGCGTTCGTGGTCGAAGAACGACATTCTGAAGGGCGGCGGTGTGGTCGGCACGGTGATGTCGAATGCCGGCCTCGACCGCTATCTCGGCACCTTGGGGCTGAAGCTCGCGCGCGCACAGGTGGGCGACCGCTATGTCATCGAGGAGATGAAAAGGGGCGGATTCAACGTCGGCGGCGAGCAATCGGGCCACATCGTGCTTTCCGATTTCGCCACCACCGGCGACGGGCTGGTCGCGGCGCTGCAGGTGCTGGCCGTGCTCGCGATGGAAGGCCAGAAGGCGAGCGAGGCGGCACATCTGTTCGAGCCCCTGCCGCAGGTGCTCGAGAATGTTCGCTTCAAGAAGGGCATGCCGCTCGAGGACGCCCGTGTGAAGAAATGCATCGCCGACGGCACCGCGCGCCTCAACGGCTCAGGCCGCATCCTCGTGCGCAAGTCGGGTACCGAACCCGTCATCCGCGTGATGGCGGAGGGCGACGACGAAAAGCTGGTGCGCCAGGTTGTGCGCGAGATCGCGCAGACCATCGAGGAAGTCGCTGCGTGACGGCGAAACCGCCACGGGTTCTCATCATTGCAGGTTCGGACTCAAGCGCTGGCGCCGGCATCCAGGCCGATCTCAAGACCGCGCAGGCGCTCGGCTGCTACGCGCAGACGGCCATCACGGCCGTCACCGCGCAGAACACGCGCGGCGTCGGCGCTGTGCATCTGGTGCCGCCGGAGATAGTAGTGGCGCAGATCGAGGCGTGTCTCTCGGATATCGGCGCCGACGCGATCAAGATCGGGATGCTTGGATCCGCGAAAGTGGTGAAAGCCGTCGCAGGCGTTCTTCGCAAGCGCGCGCGGAAAATCCCTATCGTTCTCGATCCGGTGATGGTCTCGACCAGCGGCCACAGTCTGCTTGCAGCAAATGCGGTTGCGGCGCTGACGAAAGAGCTGTTTCCACTCGCCACGCTTGTCACGCCAAATATCCCCGAAGCGAAAGTGCTCACACAGTTGAGGAGCAGCAGGCGTAACGACGCTGAGGCAGCCGGGCGCAAGCTCGTCGCGATGGGGGCCGGCGCAGCACTCATCAAAGGCGGCCACGCGACGACGGCCACAATCGACGACGTGATGGTGTGGAAGGGGGGCGTCGAAGTCTACGCTTTCCCGCGCATCAAGACGAAGCATACCCACGGCACGGGCTGCACGCTCTCCACCGCCATCGCCTGCGGCCTTGCGCAGGGCCTGTCACTGCCGCTCGCCACCGGTCGCGCGCGCGAATACGTGCAGCACGCCATCGAAACCGCCCCCGGCCTGGGCAAGGGCCACGGACCGCTAAACCACGCCGTTTAGGCTAAAGCCCTGTCCAGTCGTTCGCGGATGATGGCCGTGGCTTCGGTCACGATGCGCTCGACCAGTTCCTTGCAGGTCGGGATGTCGTGGATCAGGCCCTGTGTCTGGCCCGCGGACCAGATGCCGTAATCGGTGTCGCCGCTGTCGTAGACGACGCCGCCGCGCGTACCGGCGACAAGATCCTTCACATCGGCAAAGGTGGCGTTGCCGCGCTTTTCGATGGCGACGACTTCCTGGCTGATCGCGTTCCGCGCCACCCGCGCGGAATTGTGCAGCGTGCGGAAGATTATGTCGGTGGAGCGCTCGTCGCCGGAAACGATCGCTTCCTTCACCTTCTGATGGATCGGGGCTTCCTTCGTCGCCATGAAGCGCGTGCCCATATTGGCGCCTTCGCAGCCGAGCGCCAGCGCCGCCACGAGCCCGCGTGCATCGGCGATGCCGCCCGACGCGATCACCGGAATCTTGAGCCGTGCCGCCGTCACTGGGAACAGCACGAGACCGCCGACGTCGTCCTCGCCGGGATGGCCTGCGCATTCGAATCCGTCGATCGAGACGCAATCGACGCCGATGCTCTCCGCCTTCACCGCATGGCGCGCGGTCACGCATTTGTGGATCACCTTCACGCCCGCGGCCTTGAACGCGGGCAGATGCGGCGCGGGATTGTTGCCGGCAGTCTCCACCGCCTTGATGCCGCTCTCGATGATGACCTGGCGGTATTCGTCGTAAGGCACGGGATTGATCGTCGGCAGGATGGTGAGATTGATACCGAACGTCTTGTTCGTTATCTCGCGTGTCTTCTTGATCTCGGCTGCAAGCTTTTCCGGCGAGCCGGGCGTGAGCGCGGTCAGGAAGCCGAGTGCGCCGGCATTGGCGACGGCGGCGATCAGCTCGGCTTTGCCCACGCGGGTCATGCCGCCGCAGGTGATCGGCACATCGACGCCGAACATTTCGGTGAAACGGGTTTTCAACATAGTGCAGCCCTTTCGAATAGCGATTGGACCAAGCCTGCCGGGATTATGCGGTCGCACGCAAGCCTGTCGCCGCGTCAACCGGGCCTATCAACCCAGGCCCATCGACCCAGGCCCATCAACCCAAAAACGGGTCGCGGACCATGATCGTGTCGTCGCGCTCGGGGCTGGTGGAGAGAAGCGCCACCGGCGCACCGATCAGCTCCTCGATGCGGCGGACATATTTGACCGCCTGCGCGGGCAGGTTGGCCCAGCTCCGCGCGCCGCGCGTCGAGCAGTTCCAGCCTTCCATGACCTCGTACACGGGCTTCAACCGTGCCTGTTCGTTCGCATCGGCGGGAAGGTGGTCGATGTGCTTGCCGTCCAGTTCGTATCCGACGCAGACATGGATGTTCTCGAACGCATCGAGAATGTCGAGTTTGGTGAGCACGATCCCGTCGATGCCGCCGGTGACGACGGTCTGCTTCACCAGCATCGCGTCGAACCAGCCGCAGCGGCGCTTGCGTCCGGTGACGGTGCCGAACTCCGCGCCGCGCGTACCGAGCTTTTCGCCGATCTCGTTCGTCTGTTCGGTGGGAAACGGGCCTTCGCCGACGCGCGTCGTGTAAGCCTTCACGATGCCTAGCACATAACCGATCTGGCGCGGGCCGATGCCGGAGCCCGCTGCCGCCTGTCCCGCCACCGTGTTCGACGACGTGACATAGGGATAGGTGCCGTGATCGACGTCGAGCAGCACGGCCTGTGCGCCTTCGAACAGGATGCGCTTGCCGTCGCGCCGCGCGGCATCGAGTGTGCGCCAGGCGGAGCCGACAAACGGCACGATCTTCGGCGCGATCTCGGTTAGCGCCGCGAGAGTCTTCTTCTCGCAGATTTCCTCGCCCCCGGTGCCGCGTCTCAACGCGTTATGATGGGCGAGCAGCCGCTCGATCTTTTTCGGCAGTGAGGCCGGGTCCTTCAGATCGATCGCACGGATGGCGCGGCGGCCGACCTTGTCTTCATAGGCCGGCCCAATACCACGCTTGGTGGTGCCGAGTGCCTGAAGGCTGTTCGAGCTTTCGCGCGCCTCGTCGAGTTCGCGATGCAGCGGAAGGATGAGCGCGGCGTTCTCAGCGACGATCAGATTCTCCGGCGTGATGTTCACGTTCTGCGCGCGCAGCTTCTCGATCTCGGCGATCAGCGCCCAGGGATCGACCACGACGCCATTGCCGATGATCGCAAGCTTCCCTGGCCGCACGACGCCGGAGGGCAGGAGGCTCAGCTTGTAGGTGACGCCGTCGATGACCAGCGTGTGGCCGGCATTGTGGCCGCCCTGGAAGCGCACGACCACGTCGGCGCGCGCGGACAGCCAGTCCACGATCTTGCCTTTGCCCTCGTCGCCCCACTGGGCGCCGATCACCGCCACATTCGCCATTTGTCCGTACCCGGATTATTCTGTCGCCAGCGAGGGACTCGCGGGCACGGTGGCTAGTTATAGCCCGACGTGGGCAAGGGTGGGTAAGAAATTCTGCCGCGACCGTTTGACCGCCGCATCAAATACCGTACCGTCATCGCATGACTTGGAAACTTCCGACCGTCGACGACACTTCCGTCTGGGATACGTGGCTTTCGGCCTATCACATGCCGTCGCTGGCTGTGGCGGACCGGCTGGGTCTCTTCGAAGCTCTGGATGCAAAGCCTGCGACCGCCGAAGAGCTTGCCGCGCGCATGAAGCTTCCGCTGGAGCCGCTGAAGGCGCTTCTGCCGATGCTATCGGCCCTCGGCTTTCTGGTTCCGCGCCGTGGCCGCTATCAACCGACCAACGCGGCTCGCCTCTATCTGCTGCATGACAGCCCTTACTATTGGGGTAACGCATTCTTTGTGACACGAGACTCGGGCTTCACGGACCGGCTCCTGGAGAAATTCGCGGTCGATACCGGAACAGAGCACGCGCCGCGCCCGGCCGAGGCGTGGGAGAGCGGTCAGGTCAACGACGACCTGGCGCTTGCCGTCGCGCGGATCATGCACAGCCATTCGGTCCCGGCGGCGCTCGGTATCGCCAGGCGCGAAGAGTTCGCGGACGTAAAGCGCCTGCTCGATGTCGGCGGTGGTTCTGGTTGCTTCTCGATCGCGCTGGCGCAGCATTGGCCCGATCTCAACTGCACGATCATGGAACTGCCGGCGATGTGCAGAGGTGCGCTGCAGTACGTGAGCGACGGCGGCGTGTCGGACCAGGTCGACACCGTTTCGGTGGACATGTTCCGCGCGGCGTGGCCCACAGGCTATGACGCGATCTTCATGTCCAACATCTTCCACGACTGGTCGCCGGAGACGAATGCGGCGCTCTCGGCGAGCGCATTCAAGGCGCTTCCGTCCGGCGGACGAATCTTCCTGCACGAGATGCTGATCAACGACGAAGGCTCGGGCCCGCTCTCCGCAGCAGCCTTCTCGATGATCATGGTCGCAGGCACACGCGGCCGCCAATACGCCTTCGCCGAACTCGCCGGCTTCCTCGAAAGCGCAGGCTTCACCGACGCGCGCGCGGTAGACAGTTATGGCTATTACTCGCTGGTGAGCGCGCGGAAGCCTTGAAGAAGCACGAAGGATCGGCCAGCCGGCGTCTGAGACTCGCGTCGAGTCTCAGGTAAGAGGCCTCGTGTCTCCCGTGACTACAGCCTGCAGGCTCGACAATGCGCTAGGATCGATAGCGGTGCGTGGAACATGCGAGAGCACTAGACGACAGAAGTCGGATATTCCCCTTAACATGAGATGAATACGTGCCACTTGGCCATCCTTGGTTCGGACCACAAACCATTGACAGTAGCGGCTATAGCGAACACTGACGACATCCGGCCATTTCAGATTATCACGCCCACCGAATAAACGGGCGTAGCTCATGCCATCTTCAGATACTTCGTGCCGGTCACGAAAATATGTGTCGATAATCACTGCACCGAGCAATGCGAACGCAAGGAACCCCAAAGTCGTCCAGATTGTCGTGGTGGGATTTCGGAATACGTTCGAAATAATCGTGATAGCGAGGAAGAGCAACGTCTCTACAACCCCAACAATGAGGGTGATTACGGGATGTACCAACTTGTGTACGCGGTCGATATGCTCTGGCGGAGCGCCTTCTGAGACGTTGGACATGGAGCGTTGTTCTGACACGCTTGCGTGACGGCGAGCGCTATACTCACCCACCCGAGTTCAAGAAGAGGTTAAGGCTCCGGTTGAAGCGGAGCGATGTATCGTCGCTTCGCGAAACCTGGAGCGGGCGAAGGGAATCGAACCCTCGTATGCAGCTTGGGAAGCTGCCGTTCTACCATTGAACTACGCCCGCGGCCCCTCCCAATAACATAACCTTCATGGGACTGCGAAGGGCGGCTGCTTGTCAAAATGCCGCCGGGTGCGGACGATGGCGGCGGATGGGCCATCGCGGGAGTTCAACCGTGAGATTTGCGGTCTTCGTTCTTGCAGGATTGTCCGCAGCGCTTCCTTTGTCCGCCGCCTCGGCCCAGATGCCGGAGGTGGTGCATGTGTCGCTTACGAGCTACGCCTTCGCGCCCTCCACCATTGCGCCGGAAGACAAGTCCAAGCTGGAAGAGAGCGTCGAGATCGAGGTCGAAGCCAATCAGTCGGCTGACATCACGCTGACGCCCAGGCGCGCCGGAACCTACCGCTGACCTGTTCGCACTTCATGACGCTCGGCACAAAGGGGGCGATCGTCGTGCAGTAGGTCTTTGCGCGCCGCTTTGCTAGGCTTTGCTCGGGAGTGGGGCGGCCAGGATGGATCAACCTTTCGTCTTCTTCGGCGCGGCGCATGTTGTCGCGATCGCGCTTGCTTTCGCGGTGCCGGTGCTATTGGCGGTCGCGGTGCGGACATCCGGAAACGCCGGGCTCGCCAATGCCATACGCTGGGCATTCGCGGTCGAGCTGATTGCGACCTACGCGCTCTGGTACTGGCTGCTGTTCGCGCGCGGCTGGTTCGGCATCGGCAGCGCATTGCCGATGCATCTCTGCGACTGGGCGGCGATTGCGGCCATCGTCACGCTCCTATGGCCGAACCAGAGAAGCTACGAGCTGGCTTATTTCTGGGCGCTGACCGGAACGCTGCAGGCGACGCTGACGCCGCAACTCGCGCTCGGCTGGCCGGATCTCAGGTTCGTCGTGTTCTTCGGCTTCCACTGCGGGGTGATCGCCGCGGTGCTGTACATGACGTTCGGCATGCGGATGCGGCCGTGGCCCGCTTCGGTCCTGCGCGTGATCGCCTGGACGCTGTTCTATGGCGTTGCGGCCGGAACGGTCGACTGGCTCTTCAATGTGAATTTCGGCTTCCTGCGCGCCAAATCCAGCGATCCTTCGGTGCTCGATCTCCTGTCGCCATGGCCCTGGTACATCGCGGAGCTCGTGCCGATCGGGATCGTCTTCATCCTGATCCTTTATGCGCCGTTCTTCGTCGCCGACCGGATCCGTCACTCGCGCAGCCGTCCATAGACGAGGCAGTCGCGCCGAGTGCCATCGCGGACGACGTGCGCGCGCAAGCGGCCCTCATAGGTGAAGCCGAGTCGTTCGAGCAGGCGCTGTGACGCGGTGTTGCCGTCATGGAAGCGCGCCCAGAGGCGCTCGAGCCCCAGCTCGCCAAAGCCAAAGGCGATTACCCGCTCCATCGCCTCGCGGGCATAGCCTTGGCCCCAATAGGCTTTGGTAAACAGGAAGCCCACCTCCGCACGCCTGTTATGACGGTCGATCTCGGAAAGGTCGCATTCCCCGATGGCCGGACCGTCGGGCGACAGGGCTGCGACCCACCACAGCATGGATTCGTCGCCGTGCTCCGGAATGTGGGCGGTCAGGATATCGCGCACCTGCTCCACGCTGCTCTTCTCCGGCCAGTCCCAATAGCGCATGACATCCGCATCACCACGCGCTTGGTACAGCGCGGCGGCGTCTTCGACCCTGATCGGGCGGAGCGTAAGCCTTTGAGTTTGCAGGATCATGGCGAGGCCCGGAAAATCATGAGGCGGCCGGCACTTCCGCGCCGTAGCCGCCTCACGCTGCCCCCTTCAAGTGGACCCTCTGCGAACCAGACCCCCTGAATTGCCGATCCGCAGCGCGCGAAGTAGTCCCCGACTTATACGTTCGACGCAACGGTCACGAATAATTGAGTGTGATTTTGATAACCCGCTGTGGATTCGCGGCAACAAATCGGAACTCAGGGCGAACCAAAATGTTTCGACAGTTTCAGTCCCTGGCGCTGATAGTTCGATCCCATACGTTCACCATAAACCTCCGGCGGGGGATCGGTCAGCCGCTCGAACACCAACCGCCCAATCGTCTGCCCATGCTCCAGGATAAACGGAACCTCGCGGGAGCGCACTTCTAGGACCGCGCGGGCGCTGGGCGGATGTCCGGCCTCATAGCCGAAGCCGGGATCGAAGAAGCCGGCATAGTGGACGCGAAACTCGCCGACCAGCGGATTGAACGGCACCATCTCGGCCGCGTAGTCCGGCGGAATAGCCACCGCCTCGCGCGACGCCAGAATGTAGAACTCGTCGGGGTCGAGGATGATGTTGCCCGACGGCTGCGCCGACACCGGGTCCCAATATTCCGCCGGGTTGAGATAGTTCCGCCGGTCGACATCGATGAGGGCCGTGTGCCGCTTGGCGCGCCAGCCGATGCGGCTGCCGTCATGGCCCTTGAGATCGATCGAAAGGCCCAGTCCGTTGTCGATGTCCGGCACGGTATCGACCAGCGGGGTCTGCGCGTGCAGCCGCTTCAGTTGCGTGTCGGTGAATTGCGGCGAGCCGTGGCGGATGCGGAGCTGGTTGAGCCGGGAATTCTTGCGCACCAGAACGGGGAAGGTGCGCGGGCTGATTTCCGCGAACAGCGGCCCGCGATAACCGGCCTCGATGGTGTCGAAGGACACCGCGCGATCGGTGATCAGCCGCGTAAAGACATCGATACGGCCGGTCGAACTCTTGGGATTGGCGGTGCCGGAGACGCGCGCGGAGAACTCGGCGCGCTCGATCAGCGGCACGATGTAGACGCAACCGGTCTCGAGCACCGCGCCTTCGGAAAGGTCGATCGCGTGCATGAAGACGGATTGGAGCTTCTCTTCCACTGTCGCGTTGGGTCCGGGCAGAAAGCTCGCGCGCACGCGCCACGCCACGCTGCCTAGCCGCAAATCGATGCTCGCGGGCTGGAGCTGCGCGTCGTCGAACTCTTCCACAGCGACGATCTCGCGCCGGGCGCGGATCAAACGGCGCAGCACATGGCTGGGCAGGATGCCGGTCGAATGGCGCCCGAATTCGCTGCCCTCTGCCGGCGGGCCGTCGCCGAACAGAGTCTCGTCAGTCTGGGTCATGAGGCCTTATAGAAGCGCGGCCTTGCCGGGTCACTTGGGTTCGCCAGGACCGAAGCGGATATCCCCAGTCAGCTTCAACGAAACCGGCCGCAGAGCGCTATAGAACGTCGGAACAGAGAGTGAACCTGTTTTAACTGCGACGGCGCCGGCAAACAATGAGAAACAGCCGAACGCGCCAACGCTCCTTCGGCGTCATAGCGCGCTATTTTGTTGTTTCGGGTGCAACATCGCCAACGCGCTCGGCTATTGGGCGTGCGTAGCGCACCAGCGACACGAGGAACTTGCCGGACTCTTCGGTCATCGGCAGATGCGCCGAGTTCTCGAACCAGACGAACTGCTTCGACGGCGCCTCCACCTTTGCAAACCATTCTGCGGCGACGGCGGAGTTGACGTTGTAGTCGTGTCGGCCGGCAAAGATGATCAGCGGGCAATCGAGCTTGCGTGTGCCACTCTCATCGAGGCCGAGCACGCCAGCGAGGAGATATTTCTCCGAGAAATCGTTGCCGTCCCAGATGTGTTTGATCTCGCTGTCGCCGTAGTCGGGTGAGAGGTAGGAGAGATCGCTTTCGGCATCGTTGTCCGCGCGATAGGCCATCACGCCGCCATAATGGCCAAGCCATCTGCGCTCGGTGTAGATGCTTTTGAGCGGCGTATCGCCTTTGGGCGCGGGGTAGGGTGCGACCGCCTCTAGCTGTTTGACGGCTTCGGCATTTCCGTCCCGGCGCGCGGCGTCGAGCGCGAAGGCGTAGCCGCGCCGTTCGCTTTCCGGTCCGTCCGTCAATTGTCCAACGCCGATATAGGCATGCAGCCAGTCCGGGTGTCGCTTGGCGAGTTCGAGTCCCAGATAGCTGCCCCAGGAGTGGCCGATCACGAAGATCTTTTGCTTGCCGAATTCCCGGCGTACCCACTGTGTCATCTCTTCGGTGTCGGCGATCATCCGGTCGCGCGTCATCGTCGGCGCGACCTTGGCTGGATCGTTGAGCTGATAGGTTTTGCCGGCGCCCCGCTGATCCCATTGCACGACGGTGAAATACTCGTCCCAGCCATGTGCGAACCACCAGCTCATCGGCATCGAGACATAGCCGGGGCCGCCATGAAGCAGGAGCAGGACCGGATTTCGCTTGTCGGCGCTGCGGATCGATACCCATTGATCGATCCCGCCGATCTTCACGGCCTCATCGCGCTCGATCCTTTCAGGCGCGACGATCTTGCGGGCAGCCGCGATAATCTTGATGGCTTCGGCGCGGTCGGCGGGCTTTGGCGCGGTGTCCGCAGCCGACGCGTTCGTAGCCATAAGCAAGATCGCTAATGTGATCACCTTGTTCCGCCGTGCCGCGGGCATGAGCCTCTCCTGCTCCGATTGGCCTTTTGGGATTTAGGCACGAACAAGGGAATGGCAACCGTCAGCTTCGCGCGGAAACTCGCGGATATCGCTGAACCCTTCGCTCGCATGGGAGCCCCTTTTTCCCCGCTCCGCCCATCAGGTTGTCAACTGGGCAGCGTCGCCGGAAGAGAACGCACGCAAAGAAACTCGCGGGTTTCGGCGATCGCTTCGCTCAGTCCACAACGCTTCACCGGCGCGTCGGGCGGGAAAGCGGAAAGCAGGCGCGAGGGCGTCGCGCCTTCGAGGATCACGAAACAGCCCTTGTCGGTCGCCCCGCGGATGAGCCTGCCGAAGGCCTGTTTCAGGCGCAGCCGCGTCAGCAGATCGTCATAGCTTTTTCCAAAGCGGGCGCGCCGTGCCTTGTGCAGGATCGTGGGCTTCGGCCATGGCACCTTGTCGAACACGACGAGACGCAGCGAACGCCCCGGTACATCGACACCGTCGCGCAGCGCATCCGTGCCGAGCAGACATGCGTTCTCCTCCGCGCGGAAGAGATCGACCAAGGCGCCGGCATCGAGCTTGTCGACATGCTGCGCGTAGAGGGTGAGGCCTGCTTCGCTGAGTGGCGTCGAAAGCCGGCTTTCCACGGCGCGCAACGTCCGCACGGCGGTGAAGAGGCCAAGCCCCCCGCCACCGGCGGCGAGAAACAATTCGCGATAGGCGGCGGCGATCTGGTCGATCTCGCGCCGGTTCACGTCCTTCACCACGAAAATGCGCGCCTGCTCGCCATAGCGAAACGGCGAGCCGAAGCTCGCGCGCTTCGGCGGCTCGGGAAGATGCGCAGCGCCGGTGCGCACCTCCGCGCTCTGCCAATCGTCGGCATCGCCCGCGTCGCGCAAGGTGGCCGAGGTGATGAGCGCCCCGTGTGCGTTGCTTAAGACCTCGCCCGCAAGCGGGATGGTCGGATCGACCCAGTGTCGTTCCAGCCCGACATCGAGATCGCGGCCATCGTCGCGGTCCAGCGTGAACCAGTCCACGAACTCGTCGTTCACTTCGCCCGTATCCAGCGCATCCAGCATCTGCATCCAGGCGGGCAGGATGATCTTCGCGCGCCGCTCCAGTCCACGTCGTACCGCGTCAATGCGCGCGCGCTGGAAGGTCTCCAGTTCCTTTGTCTTGTCGTCCAGCGTCTTGCGCAGGTGGTGCGCGAGATGCAGCAGTGGCGCAGCGAGACGCTTGAGCCCGCGGCTCAGTTCGCGGGCCGTCTCGATGATATCTTCGCCAAGGGGCACGGTTTCGGCTTCGAGCGAATAGAACGCGTCGGCGTCTTCCGACCGTGCGCGGATGTGCCGGTGGCATGCGGCGAGGAAGATTTCACCGGGCCCACGACCGCCGCCACCCTGCAGCCGCGACATCCAGCCTTCGCCGGCGAGCACGCTGGACGCCGCGATGGCTTCGTCTAGCGCGTGTTTTGCTTCCTCGCTGTCTTCGATCAGGCCGTCGAGCCGTTCGGTAAGGCCGCGCGAGCGGCTACGGGCGCGCGCCTCCGGGCCGCGGATCCAGCGGCGCATGTCGGCCATCTCGCTGCCGGAGACCAGCGCCGCAAACCCGCTGTCTGCGGCATCGAACAAATGGTGGCCCTCATCAAACACGTAACGTACGCGGCGCTCCGGCGGCGTGTCCGTGGTTTCGTCCACGCTCAGCCAGTCCTGTGCCGCCTGTGCGATCACGAGCGCGTGGTTGGCGACGACGATGGGCGCATGGCGCGCGCGGCGGATCACACGCTCGATGAAGCAAGCGCGATAATGCGGGCAGGCGGCATAGACGCACTCGCCGCGCCGGTCGGTGATCTCGCGCAGCGACAGCGAGGCGCCGAGGAATGCAGGAAAGCCATAGCCGGAGATATCGCCATCGGGCGTCGCTGCGATCCAGCGCGCGATCAGCCCGAGTGCGACGGCACGCTGTCCCGGCGCTAGCGCGGTACGCTTCGCCGCCTCCTCGAAATTCAGCAGGCAGAGATAATTCTCGCGGCCCTTGCGAACGACGGCTTTCTCGTTGCGCTCCACCGGATCGGGATAGAGCCGCGCGATCTCCTGCACGATCTGGCGTTGCAGGTTGCGGGTGTAGGTCGAGATCCAGAGCCCCGGCCCGTTCTTTTCGGCCCACACGCTTGCGGGCGCGAGATAGCCGAGCGTCTTGCCGACGCCGGTACCGGCCTCGACCAGCGCGATACGCGGCGCGCCGGCGCGCTCGCGTGCCGTGAAGGCATATGACGCGGCGTCGCTATAGGACACCTGTTCCGGCCTTGCCTCGCCTGCAAGACCGACGAGTTGCTGCAAACGCGCGCGCGCTTCGCTGGGATCGACGGGGAGAGAACCGGGCTTGTCCGGCGCAGCGTCGTCTTCCCAAGTGGGAAGACCGCGCCAAGCTTCAAGACCGGCGATGGGCGAAAGCTTCTCTTCGCTTCGTCCGATGGCATCCAGAATATGTGGCGACCAACGCCAACCCGACTTGCCCATGGTCCCGGCAAGCGGGCGGATCGCGGCACGTGCTTTCTCATTGAACTGGCTAAGCTCTGCCAGCAGATGTTCCGCCGCTTCGCGCAACACACGTGCGGAGTCTTCCGGTGTATGCGGCACTTCCAGTCCGAGACAACGCGCAAGCCCGAGCGCGCTTGGCACACAGGGCTGCCCAGGCCGCACGAACACGAACAGCTCCAGCACGTCGAACAGTGCACCGCCCGGACTGGTCTTCAGACGTCCCGCAACAAAGGCCGCATGCGCAACGATCACATTGCCGGAGCGGAAGAGATGCCGCGCTTCGTCGATCCGCGCGCGCTCGCAAGTGCCGTCTGTCGCGCACACGACCGCGCCGCCGGGCGCAGGCACAAGCGCAGGAAGATCAAGGCGCGGCACGATTTCGTTCGGCATTTGTACCAATATGCGTCTTGGGCATAGGATTGGAAGCCCCAAGGGAGGTGAAGACCATGCGCGTGTCCGCGATTTTGCTTTCGATAGCACTCGCCGCTTGCGTTTGTGGCGTCTCCTTGGCGGCGACGCCACAACCTATGCACAAGGGTGTTGTCCGCGATAAGCCTGTACGCTCAAGTCGGCTGAGGACGTTGTACGATCAGACCGGCCATGATTCCGGTATCGGCGTCCCTTCGCAGAACTTCGAGGATGAATTCGACATCTACGACGATATGCTGGCCGACGATTTCGTGGTGCCGGAAGGCAAACGATGGAAGATCAGCGAAATCGAGGTCGAAGGCACCTATTTCGACGGAATCGGCCCAGCGCACTCGCTCAACATTGCTATCTACAAGAACAAGCACGGTCTACCGGGCAAGCTTGTCGCGAAATACGACGAGATCGGGATAGCGGAAGATCGTTTCGGCCCGTTGGTCGTACAACTTCCGGAATGGCTGAAACTGAAGCCAGGGCGTTATTGGATGTCGGTCCAGGCCAATCTGGACTTCTCCGTGGAGGGCGAGTGGGGCTGGGAAACCGCGTCGATCATCTTGGACAATCCGGCGGTGTTTCAGAATCCCGGCGATGGTTTCATGACCGGTTGTACCACTTGGGCGCCGCTGAGGACCTGTATATCCGATTTTGAAGCGGGCGACCTGTTGTTCGCGCTTCGAGGCCGGGAGACTACGCCGCAAGGTCCGGATAGAGGTTGATCAGCGAGCGGCGTACCCGCTCGTGCTCCCACACGATGAGTTGCGCCGTGCTGCGCAGATCTGCCGGAGGCGCGCCATCGCGAGCGGCTTGCGCGAAGCCGCGTGCCGCCGCCGTCATGGCGGTCAGACCCAAGCCGCCCGCGCTTCCGGCGATGTCCTGCGCCAGCCTCGTTGCTTCTGGCCAGTTGGCGTCGTTGCTGGCTTCATCAAGCGCGCGGCATAGCGCCTCCGCCGACGCGATGTAGGATTTCAGGATTTCTACCAGCTTTGCTGCGCCGAAAGACTTCTCGAGTTCCGCGAAGGCGGAGGGATCGATGGCGGCGGCGCTGCCGGAAGGCGGTGGTTCCGGTGAGGCTTCCTTGCGTCCGCGATCGAGGACGGCATGGATCGCGTTGTAGATCTCGCGCGCCGGTGCTGGCCAGCGCAGGAGCGCGTCGGCGCAGGCCGGTGTGCGCTCGCCGCCTTTCACCACTGCAAGCAAGGGCGCCTTGAAGCCTGGCGCTGCGGCTAACGTGTCCGCATCGGATGCGGCCACGATGATCAGGTCGAAGCGTCCCCGTGCGGCGCGCGCAACCGCATCGGCCACACCCTCCGCGCATTGCAGCGTGTTGCCGAACGGTTCGAGGAGATCAGCGAGGTGACGCTCGGCTGGATTGTCGTGCACGAAAACTAGTAACGAGAGTCCGGTCGGTGCGGGCGACGCATCGATTGCCGCGACCGCACCGGTGCGGGCGTCGGTGTTGCTGGCAGCCGGGATCGTGAACCAAAACGTCGATCCTGCGCCCGGCGCGCTCTCGAAACCGGCTTCCCCGCCGGCGGCCTCCGCCACGCGCTTGACAACCGCGAGCCCCAGTCCTGCTCCCTGATGCGGCCGCGTATAGGACGTGTCGCCGGGCGCGAAAGCCTTGAAGAGTTTGTCCGCGATTTCCTGTGGAACGCCGTGTCCCGTGTCGATAACATTGAAGCGGACCGCGCTGCCGCCCTGATCGCGAATCTCTTCGACGAGCCGGATCTCGACGCCGCCGCGATCGGTGAATTTGAGCGCATTGTCAGCGAGCTTGAGCAATATCTGCCGCACGCGGCGCGGATCGGCAGCCACGCGAGGGAGCATGTTCGCCGCCGTCACAGTGAGTCGCAGGTGCTTCTCCCAGGCGCGCGGCTGCAACAGACGGGCTACGGCACGCGCCGCTTGCGCCGGGTCGCAATCTTCCGCCGCGGCACTGTCGTCGTCGGCGCGCGTAAGCGCGATGACGTCGTCGAGCAATGTCTGCAGCCCGCTTCCGGCTCCGAGCATGACCTTCACATGGTCGCGATAGGGCTTTTCCAGTTCGGCGCGATCGAGCAATTGCGCCATGCCGAGCAGGGCGTTCAGCGGCGTTCGAAGCTCATGGCTGATGTTGGCGATGAAGACCGACTTCGCCTGCGCGCTCGCGAGCGCCGCGTCGCGTGCGCTTTCCGCTTCCTGTTTTTCGTCGGAAAGGCGACTGACGAGATGGGCGTTCTCGTTGCGGAGATAAAGGCACTCTTCCATAATCGCGGCGATGCCGCCGCAATAGCTGTAGAGCACCGCCGTAAAGAGCACGATCAGGACCGCGGTCATGATTGCGTAAGTGTCTCCCTGCCGGAGAAACAGATAGATCAGCGGCGCCAGCGCGAAACTCGCATGGACGAGATAGGCGGGTCGGTAAGCGGACCGCGCAATGAATTCCGTCGCCGTCATGCCCAGAAAAGCGAGTGCCAGATAGGCCTGCGCCGGATAGGAGTTGGGCACGAACCAGAAGCAGGCGCCGATCCCCCACGTCGCGCCCGCGATGGCCGATACAAAGGTATAACGATGCGCCCAGAAATACGGATCGCTGCGCAGTCCCCGCCTTTTGTACGCTGTTGTCAGTTGCTCGGATGCGATGACGACTGCGATCAGGAGCGCGAGCGGCATCAGCGGGATGAAGCCGGTGTGCCCGCCGCCGAACAGCGTCACCGGGATGCAGAGCGCTGCGAACGGAAGCGACAGATAGTGTCGCCCGAGTGCGTAAAGCACGTCGATGCGGCCGGCGAAGATGGCGCGCTCGTCGTTCGGATTCTGCTTGGCGACAACGGCCATTGAAGGTATCCCTCGACAAAGCCTAGCTTTGTCCCCTTTCCATTCGCTTAAGGTTAAGGTTTTCCAATGATTTCCGGCGACCCGCTGCTGCGCGAAGCGGCCCTCAAAGCCCGCGCCTGGCCGTTCGAGGAAGCGCGCAAGGTCCTCGCGCGCGCGGAACGCCGCGCGGCTAAGGGTCTGCCGGTAAACGAAGTGTTGTTCGAGACCGGCTATGGCCCGTCCGGCCTGCCGCATATCGGCACCTTCGGTGAGGTGGCGCGCACGACGTGGGTCCGGCGCGCCTTCGAGCTCATGTCGCCCATCAAGACGCGGCTGATCTCGTTTTCCGACGACATGGACGGTCTGCGCAAAGTGCCGGGCAATATCCCGAACGCCCAGCTGCTCGAGGCCAATCTCGGCAAGCCGCTGACGTCGGTGCCCGATCCGTTCGGCACGCATGAAAGCTATGGCGCGCACAACAATGCGCGTCTGCGCGCATTCCTGGACCGGTTTGGCTTCGACTATGAGTTCCTGAGCTCGACCGATTGCTATCGCAGCGGCCGTTTCGACCAGGCGCTGCTCGCGGTGCTCGAGCATTACGAGACGGTGCGCGACATTGTGCTCCCGACCCTGGGTACGGAGCGTCGGGCGACCTATTCGCCGTTCCTGCCGGTCTCGCCGAAAAGCGGGCAGGTGCTGCAGGTGCCCATCCTGGAATGGAACAAGAAGACCGGAACTATTGTCTTCGAGGACGAGGGTCAGAAGACCGAACTTCCCGTGACCGGCGGGCATGTGAAATGCCAGTGGAAGGTCGATTGGGCGATGCGCTGGTATGCGCTGGGCATCGATTACGAAATGTCAGGCAAGGATCTGATCTCGTCGGTCGAGCTTTCGACCAAGATCGCGCGCGCGCTCGGCGGCGAACCGCCCGAGACGCTGAATTACGAACTCTTCCTCGACGAGCACGGCCAACGCATCTCGAAGTCCAAGGGCAATGGCCTGTCGGTCGACGAATGGCTGACCTACGGCCCGGACGAGAGCATCGCGCTCTATATGTTCCAGAAGCCGCGCGCGGCCAAGAAGCTGTACTTCGACGTGATCCCGAAGACGGTGGACGAGTACGTCACCTTTCTCGAGAAATTCCGGGAAGAGGGCCTGGAGGCGCAGCTCGAAAATCCGGTCTGGCACATCCACAACGGCAAGCCGCCGGCGGAAACCTATCCGGTCAGCTTCGCCCTGTTGCTCACGCTGGTGGCGGCGTCGAATGCGCATGAGCGCGACCTTTTGTGGGGTTTCATCCGCGCCTATGCGCCCGAAGCCAATCCGAAGGACAATCCGGGACTGGACCGTCTCGTCGGCTATGCGCTGCGCTACTATGAGGACTTCGTGAAGCCGACAAAGCAGTACCGCGCGCCGACGGAGAAAGAGCTCGCCGCGCTCGAGGATCTCGCGGATGTGCTTGAGAAATTCGGCAACGAGCGCGATGCCGAGAAAGTCCAGTTCGAGGTCTATGAGGTGGGCAAGCGCCACGCCTTCGATCCGCTTAGGGACTGGTTCAAGGCGATCTACGAGGTTGTGCTGGGACAGACACAAGGACCCCGCTTCGGTTCCTTCGCCGCGCTGTTCGGCTGCACGGAAACCGCCGCGATGATCCGCAGAGCGCTTGCGGGCGCTGCGTGAGGCGCATTCTCGGCGCGACAATGCTGGCCGTGTTGCTCGTATCCTCCGCGCAGGCGGCCGACGACGCTCGCGCGCTTTACCGCCAGGGGCAATACGAGCAGGCGATTGCCGCGGCCTCGGCCGAAAACAGCGCCGGCGGCTTTGCACTCGCCGCGCGCGCGGCGATGGCGGAGGCGATGATGCGCTCCCCCTGTCTGGATTGTCTGAAGCGCGCGGAGTCTCTCGCGCGCAAATCCGTTTCCGTGGATGGCGGTCTGGCCGACGGGCATGTTTATCTCGCCACTTCGCTCGGTTATCAGGCGCGCCTCATCGGCATGATCCGCGCGCGGCTTGCGGGATATCCGGAAGAAGCCAAAACGCAACTCGATGAAGCCCTGCGGCACGATCCCCAGAACCCCTGGGCACTGGCCGCACTTGGCGGATGGCATGTCGAGATCGTGCGTGGCGGCGGTGCGACCCTGGCACGATGGCTCTATGGTGCGAGCGTGCCGGCTGGGATTTCATGCTTCGAGAAAGCTTTCAAAGCGGCACCCGACAACATCGTGTTGCGCTATCAGTATGCTTTGTCGCTCGGCGGACTCGATCCCGTTCTCTATCGTGCTGTGATCACCGATGCGCTGATACGTACGGATAGCGGCGCCGCGGTCAGTGCCTATGACAGATTTGCGCAGAAGCGCGCGCGTGAATTGCTGGCGGTGCTCAAGAGCGGCGATCAAGCTGCATTCAGCCGGCTTGTCCGGCGCGATCAGGGATATCCCTAAACCTAGAGGCCGCCGCTCGATGTCGTTCCGTAGAACTCGCCGATGCGGGTGGTCAGCGCGCGCACGAGGTCGCGCTCCGCCTCGCTCAGCGACGGTGTCCAGATATCGAAGATCAGCACCGCGCGGGGCAGGTCGCTGTTGTTCCAGGCTTCGTGATTGATGGAATCGTCGAACACGAACGCCTTGCCTGCGTGCCATTCGCGCGTCTCGCCGCCGACGCGGAAGCCGCAGCCTTGTGGGACGACCAGCGCCAGATGGACGACGAGCCGCGTGTTCACCGGGCCGGTATGCGCCGGGATCCGGCTTTTGGCATCGAGCAGGGAAAACATCGCCGTCGGTCCGCTGCCGGGCACATCCCAGCGCGGCCGGGCTTCGAGGGCGGTGACGGTTTTGGGGCAGCGCGCGATGTGTTCGGGAAACGCCTTGCCTTCGCGCCACAGCGAATAGACACCCCAACGGCGCGAGTGATTGAGTTCGCGCCATTGGTCCATGGGCAGTCCCTGCGGATCGGCGACATAAGGATCGAGCACTGTCGAACCTTCCGACATCACGTCGAGAAATTCGCTGCGGATGTCGTCCGCCGCGGCTTCGATTCCATCGAGCCACGGGAAGTCGGCGCGCTCGTAGAATTCGATGGCCGGCATTTCGGGGAAATACATGAACGTCGGCTGCTGGCGCCAGATGCGCCGCTTCTGCAGCATCGTGTCCACACATTTGTCGAAACGCCTGAGCGATTGATCGGCATGGCGTATGCGCAGCGCCTCAAGCCCTTCGGCGACATAGGCTTCGAGGGCTTGCGCGTTCGCATCGACAATCTGTTGCGCCTGTTGGAGCGGCGCTTCCATCCAGGGCGGCGGCTGGAAGCCCGGCGGTAGCATCTGCAGTAGCGTGCGGTAGGTCATCGCCGCCGCGCGCGTGCGGCCCTGCGATGTCTCGATGTCTCCCTTCTGCAAGAGAGCGCTCAAATTGTTCGGTTCGGCCTTCAGAACCCGTTCGAGTGCGACCAGCGCATCGTCATTGCGGTTCAGCGCGCGCTGCGCGAGGGCGAGATTGAACCAGGTTTCCGCATGCGATGGATGGGACTTCGCCGTCCGTTCCAGAAGTGCGCGTGCGCCTGCGGCGTTGCCGGACCTCAGCATTCTCGATGCGGCTTCGTTCAGTACCAGGGGATGCTGTGGCGCTTCGCACTCCGCCTGCCGCAGCAACCGGTCCGCTTCCTGCGCGCGGCCGAGTTCCGCCGCCTGACGCGCCGAAATTACTAGTGAACGTACCCGTTGATCAGTGGCCGGCGCGGGTGCAAGCGCGGCTCCGCTCATGATGATGTCCAAAAAACTTACAGATGCGGGCCGGACAATAGCGGGCGGAAATTGCGCGTGGATGCGACGGAGCATCACGTCGGCGTGAAAATCTTATCAATGTGTCGTGAACGGTAATCGCGGACACGGTGCGGATAAATATCGTGCGAATTCCCGTGTGGGATTCACATATGCAAAAATTGCACGGGGGACATTCGCCGCCGGTGAAGCTCGAAAGCAGTGCTACTGGCTCGCCCAGATGATGCGGTGAACAAAAACGATATCGGGCAAAGGGAAAGTTCTGTCTTCATAAGCCGGGTTCAGCGATTTGAGTTCGATCCGCTGTGCTGTCATGCGCGCCAGCAGCTTCGCCATCACTTCCCCTTCATACGTTTTGACTATGACGCGGTCGCCGCGGCGCGGCGTGGTCGTTGGAGAAACAACGACACGGTCGCCGTCGCGATAAATCGGCAGCATGGAGTCACCGGTCACCTCAAGTGCATAGGCGTGCTCGTCGGCGAGTTCCGGAAAAGCGATCTCTTCCCATCCGCTGCCGATGGGAAATCCTGCGTCGTCGAAAAAGCCGTGGCTCCCGGCCTGGGCTATCCCGATCAGTGGGATCATCCGTGAGCGCGTGGCGCCGCCTTCGACGAGACTGACAAACTCGTTGAGCGAGGCGCCGGTCGCGGACAGGACCTTCGAGACGCTCTCCGTCGATGGCCAGCGCAGCTTTCCGTTGGCGCCACCGCGCTTGCTCTTGTTAAAAGTCGTCGGATCGAGGCCCGCGAGTTTGGCGAGGCCCGAAGGGGAGAGATGGTTGCGTGCTGCAAGCGCGTCGATCGCGCTCCAAATTTGTTTGTGGGTCAGCATGGCGTATAAGAAAGTGATCCAGAGGAAGGTCAATATTCCTACTTTAAAGGCGTTTTTGCCGATGGGTCCACAGGAATTTTCATGATCGATTTTGCTGCTCGCGCACTGGCTGTTCTGCCCGCGGAAGCCGCGCACCGGACAACGGTCCGCCTGACGATGCTAGCCGGGCCTTTTCTGGCGGGGGCCAAAGCGGACGATGCCAGGTTGAAGGTCCGGCTTCTCGGGCTCGAATTCCCAAACCCTGTCGGGCTGGCTGCGGGCTTCGATAAGAATGCCGAGGTCCCGCACGCCATGGGCAAGCTGGGCTTCGGTTTTGTCGAGTGCGGCACAGTCACGCCGCGGCCCCAGCCGGGGAATCCCAGGCCGCGCCTGTTCCGCCTCCGGGAAGACGGCGCGGTCGTCAATCGCATGGGCTTCAACAATGACGGCATGGAGCAGGCTGCGCGCAGGCTGGCTGGCCGCGCGCGGAGCGGCATCGTCGGCATCAACATCGGCGCCAACAAGGATTCCGCGGACCGCATCGCCGATTACGCGGAGGGCTTCCAGCGCCTTGCGCCGCTTGCCGACTATGTGACGGTGAATGTGTCGTCGCCCAACACGCCGGGGCTGCGCGGATTGCAGAACCGGGAGGAACTACATCGCCTGCTGCAGGTTCTCATCGGCTTCCGCGCGGAACAGACGGAAAAGAAACCGCTCCTGTTGAAGATCGCGCCCGATCTTGACGAGCACGCGCTGGACGATATTGCCGCGGTCGTCACAGATGCTGGCATCGAAGGCGTCATCGTATCGAATACGACGATCGACCGCCCGTCGTCGCTGCGCAGCCCGCATGCGCGCGAGAGTGGGGGGCTTTCCGGCAAACCGCTGTTCGAGCCGTCGACGCGTATCCTGAAACAAATGCGCCAGCGCGTCGGCACGCGCCTTCCGCTCATCGGCGTGGGCGGGATCGCAAGCGGTGCTGATGCGTATGAGAAAATCCGTGCCGGTGCGAGCCTCGTGCAGCTTTACACCGCACTCGCTTATCAGGGCCCCGGACTGGTCACGCGCATCAAGCGAGAATTGCTCGACCTTCTTGTGCGCGATGGCTTTGCGGACGTTTCCGCGGCGGTTGGCGCGGACGTCTAGCCCAGCAGGAAATGGCCCCGAAAACTTGCGACGGGCTTGGTGGCATCCTCCTGCCACATCTCCGCCCGTGCGGCGACGACGCGCCGTCCCTGACGGACAATGAAGCCCCGCGCGTGACTCGCGGTTGCACGCGCGCTGCGCAGGTAGTCGATCGTGATATCGACCGGCCTCGGCACCGTTGCGGCCCCGGTTTCCCAAATCGTTTGTACGAGGGCCGCGGTCTCCAGCAGCGAACCGACAACACCGCCATGGAGCGCCGGCAAAACGGGATTGCCGATCAGTTTCGGATCGAACGGCATGTCGAGGATCAACGCGCCGTCTTCGATGCGCGCGGAGAGGCCAAGCCAGGCGCAATAAGGTACCGCCGCCAAGAGCGCGTTCGGATCGGCACCCTCTTTCCCGGCGCGCGCGAGAAGCTCCATCAGCGCTTCTCCATCTGCGCGAGTGCATCGAGAGGCGTGAGCATGAAGGTGGCGGTCGCGATCGCGACAGGATCGTCGCGCGTTGCCTGGAAGGCATAGCCACGCGTGAAGGCGACCTCGTGCGCGATCTTCAGGCATTCGGACTCGATGATGAGGTCGGTCTCCGGTTGCGCCGGTTTCATGTAGTCGATGCGCAGGTCGAGCGTGGCAATCATCGCGGGCATCCTGAGCGCCGACCCGACCGCCATGCCGCAGGCCTGATCCAGCAGCGCGGTCAGCACGCCGCCATGGATCACGCCTGTGTCGGGATTGCCGACAAGGAAGGGCTGGAACGGCAGGCGGATGCGGCCGCGACCCTCGGCGTAACCCTCGAGGATGCCTCCAAGCGCCCGCAGGAAGGCAGTATCGCCCATGCCTTTGCGCATCGCAGTTCGCCAGAATTCCGCCGGTTCGCTCATATCCCGGTCTTAAGGCTCGCATCGGGGAAGTCAAAGTTGACGACTCGTCATGGATCGCTAGAGTCCGCCGCCCAAGGGGAGATGCCGATGGAAGCCGCGCTTGTGAGACCTGCCGCGCCGCGTGCCCCTGGGGGCAAACGCGAGCAGACCAAGGTGCAGAACCGCCAGATCATCCTGGAGGCGGCCCGCGGCGTCTTTGCCGAGATGGGATATGGCGCCACGACCGTGCGCGACATCATCCGCGCCACGCCCTTGGCCTCGGGCACGTTCTACAACTACTTCAAGTCCAAGGAAGAGATTTACCAGGCGATTCGCGACGAGGCCGCGCTCGCCATCCGCCCGCAGCTCCGCGAAGAGCGCCAGAAGGCCGCGACCGTGGAGGAGTTCATCTCCGCCACCTTCCGCACCTATTTCGAGGTGGTGACGCGCGACGAGGTGAACTTCCGCACTATCCGCCACAGCGCCGACGCCACGCGCATGCGCATGGACACGCCGGAAGTGATCGCCGGGTTCGAGGAACTCCGCGAGGATATCGAACAGGGCATCGCGCGCGGCGTCTTCCCGCCGATCGACGCGGATTATCTGATGGCGTCGATCGTGGGCGTGGCGTTCGAGATCACCGAGCGCATCCTGCGCCGCGAGAACCGCGACGCCAGGGCGGCCGCCGATTTCGCCACCGCGCTGTTCCTGGGCGGCATCCGCGCGCTGCCGCATATCGGCGAGGGCACGCCCGCCAACGACGCGGCATGAAGGCGCTTCTCTGCCGCGCCAACGCGGACGATATCGGCACGGCAGGGATCGAAAACGTGACCTTGCCCGATCTGGGGGCGCAGGAGGTGCGCATCCGCGTACGTGCGGCGGCCGTGAACTTCCCTGACATCCTGATGATCCAGGGCAAGTATCAGCACAGGCCAGACCTTCCGTTCATTGTCGGCGGCGAACGGGCAGGCGATGTGATCGCAGTCGGTTCGGGCGTGACAAGGTTTGGGATTGGCGACCGCGTAGTCGGCGGCGCGCTGTCGGGCGGCTTTGCAGAAGAGGCACAGGGACCGGAGAGTTCGTATCGTCCAATTCCCGGCGGCGCCGATTATGCGACCGCGGCCTCTTTCACCACGGCCTATCTCACCGCTTATGTCTCTCTGGTCCGCCGTGGCGAGTTGCAGAAGGGCGAGACGCTTCTGGTCCACGGTGCGGCGGGTGGCGTGGGACTGGCGGCGGTCGATCTCGGCAGATTGCTGGGTGCAACAGTCATCGCGACGGCATCGACCGACGAAAAGCGCGCGTTCCTCAAGGACTATGGCGCCGACCACGTGCTGCCGTCGTCGGGATTTCGCGAGGCGGTCAAGGAGCTGACAGGTGGCCGCGGCGCCGACGTGATCTACGATCCTGTCGGCGGCGACGTCTTCGACGAGAGCGTGCGCTGCATCGCCTTCGGCGGCCGCATCCTGATTGTGGGCTTCACCTCAGGCCGCATCCCGAGCGTCAGCGTGAACATGCCGCTGATCAAGGGTTTCTCGGTCGTCGGGGTGCGCGCCGGCGAGTACGGCCGCAAATATCCCGAAAAAGGCCGCGAGAATATCGCCGCCATCGATCGTTTGTTGGCTGAGGGAAAAATCCGCCCGCATATTCATGCGCGTTTCCCTCTCGACCGCGCGGTGGAGGCGATGCGGATGCTGACGACCCGCAAGGTGATCGGGAAGGTCGTGATAGAACCATGATATTGCGCCAAGAACCTCGCGACGAATGGAGAGCTGAACTCAAGCGCTTCCTTGAACAATTGTGTGCCGGGCGTGCGGGGCACGGCTTTTGCTCGCTCGGCAAGCGCGAGGAAGACGTCCTGATCTGCGAGCGCTACACGGCGAAGGAGTTCGCGTTGGCCGTATTGAAGGCGGAAGGTTTCGAGCACCCCGAATACGAGACAAGGCTACAGAGAAATTTGGTTCAGGCTTTTGTTGAGCGTTACGGCCGTTCGGTCATCACGGCGCGAGAGTTTCGAGAGCCTTGAGCACTGCATCCGTCATTGCAGCTGTGCCCACTTTGGTCATGCCGGGCTGCATGATGTCGGCGGTTCGGTAGCCTTCTGCCAGCACGCGGTCCACGGCGCGCTCAAGAAGCTGTGCGTCCTCGATCCGGCCGAAGGAATAGCGCAGGCACATCGCGAACGAGAGGATGCCGGCGATGGGGTTGGCGATGCCTTTGCCTGCGATGTCCGGCGCCGAGCCGTGGATCGGTTCGTAAAGCGCTGCCTGTTTGCCGGAAGACTGTTTCGCACCCAGCGATGCCGACGGCAGCATGCCGATGGAGCCCGTGAGCTGCGCGGCTTCGTCCGAAAGCACATCGCCGAAGAGATTGTCGGTGACGATCACGTCGTATTGCTTGGGATTGCGCACCAGCTGCATCGCGCAATTATCGGCCAGCACGTGGGTGAGTTCGATATGCGGAAATTCCTGTTTGTGGACCCGCGACACGACCTCGCGCCACAGAACTCCCGTCACCATGACGTTCGACTTCTCGGCAGATGCCACGCGCTTTGAGCGCAGCCCCGCCAGCTCGAACGCCACCCGCGCGATGCGCTCGATCTCGTGAGTCGTGTAGACCTGTGTGTCAACGGCGCGCTTCTGGCCGTCGGGCAATGTCGTGGTTTCCTTCGGCGTACCGAAATAAACACCGCCAGTGAGCTCGCGCACGATGAGGATGTCGAGGCCCGACACGATCTCCGGCTTCAGCGAGCTGGCATCCTTGAGCGCATCGAAACAGAGCGCGGGGCGCAGATTGGCGAAGAGTTCGAGATCTTTCCTGAGCCGCAGCAATCCCTGTTCCGGCTTCTGATGGAACGGCAGCGAGTCCCATTGGGGACCGCCAACCGCCCCGAACAGCACAGCGTCCGCTTGCTTCGCCTTCGCAATCGTTTCGTCGGGAGCGGGTGTGCCGAATGTCTCATAGGCGTTGCCGCCAACGGCCGCGGTTTCGGTTTGGAAGGCGAAATTGCGGTTCTTCGCAAACCAGCCAAGCACGCGCTGCGTTTCGTCAATAACCTCAGGGCCAATCCCGTCGCCGGGCAGGAGAAGAATGCGGTGCGTCACAGCCAAGGCGTCTGCGCTTTGCGGAGCGCTTCGAAGTCCGAGATCCTGGTGTCGTGGCGCAGCGAGAGGGCGACATCGTCCCAACCGTTCAGCAGGCATTGTTTACGAAACGGATCGATGTCGAATTTCACGCAGCCGCCATCCGGCCCGCGGATTTCCTGTTTCTCGAGATCGATGGAAATGATCGCGTTCGCGCCGCGGCCGGCATCGTCCATCAGCTTGTCGATGTCTTCCTGCGGCAGCCGGATCGGCAGGATGCCGTTCTTGAAACAGTTGTTGTAGAAGATGTCGGCGAAGCTTGGCGCGATCACGCAGCGGATGCCGAAATCGAGCAGCGCCCATGGCGCATGCTCGCGCGAGGAGCCGCAGCCGAAATTGGCGCCGGTCACCAGAATCTGCGCATTCTTGTAGGCAGGCTTGTTGAGCATGAAATCCGGATTCTCGCTTCCGTCCGGATGCGAGCGCATTTCGTGAAACAGCGCCTTGCCGAGCCCCGTACGTTTGACGGTCTTCAGAAACTGCTTGGGGATGATCATGTCGGTATCGACGTTGATCATGTCGAGGGGGGCCGCGACGCCGCGGAGCTGCCGGAACGGTTCCATGGCTTCGACGTTAGCGGTGGTACCCAATTGTCTCAAGTTAGAACTGTTCAAAACATGGGGCATCGCTGTTACGGTCGCTGCTCCAAATTGTCACGCCAATTATCACGGAGGTCCCATGTCGAGTGAAGTCCTGCACGTTCCGCGCGAGCGCCTGTCCAAGCAGACGCTGATGCTGCATTACGCGATCGTTTCGCTGATGGAAGAGCTGGAAGCGGTCGACTGGTACCGCCAGCGTGCCGACGACACCGAAGATACCGAACTCAAATCCGTCCTTCTCCACAACGCGAACGAGGAGATCGAGCATGCCTGCATGGTGCTCGAATGGATCCGCCGCAATGAACCGCGCTTCGACAAGGAACTGAAAGAATATCTCTTCACCACCGCGCCGATCGTGCAGGTGGAAAAGATCGCGGAAGGCAAGGACAAGGATTAAGCCAAACCCTCAAGCGGCACGGTGTCGTGGAAGCGGGTGAGATCAACCACCCGCCGCCCCTTCGGCGTCAGGTACAGTACGTCCACGAAGCGGTGGCCGCGGACGAGGTCGTCGGGGCCGTAGGAATAGCGGGCATAGATGGTCTCGGCCATTGTCGCATCCGCTCCTGAAAGAAGGGCGATCAGCTCGATCTGCCGGTCGATCATGTCCTGCTCGGTCACGCCGAAAAGCGGGCTCGTCTCGTCGATGACGTGCATGATCGTCCACGACAGCGCAAAGAGCGAGGTGCGCGCGCGCACCAGTTTCAGCTCCTGGAAGCGCCGCATTACCAGCCCTTCGCAGCTCTGGTGCTGGCAGGCAAGCGTGACTGTGATAGAGGCGTCGAGGATTTGATTGCCGCGCTGATTGGCGGTGCGGAACATCAGGGTTGGCACGCCGTCATACGGCGCGATCACGGCAACCTTCGAGAACACGATGCGCGAAAAGGGGCGCGAGAAGCGTGCGAAGATCATGCCGGTGAAAAGCGCGAGCACAACGTAGCCCACGAAGGCCTCGACGATCACGAGTGTGTTCACCCAGGTCGATTTCGGCGCCATCACGCTGTAGTTGATCGAGCCGATGGTTTGGGCGCTGAAGACGAAAGCGTCCCAGAAATTTCCGCGCCGCGCATGCGCGATGCCGCCGGGATCGGTCAGATAGGCCAATGCGAACACGGCATTGACCGCCACGAACGCGGCGCCAAGGCCGAGAAAGAACACCGACCACGGCACGCTGAGCACGGCATGATAGAAATCCGTGAAGCGGCTCGTATCCTGCCCCTTGATGATCGCGACGCGCTTGCGCGTGGGAAGCGCGCCCGGCCTAAACGCGGGCGCTGTCGAGAGGGGGACGTTCTTGTCGTTCATGCCCGATTGTCTATCCAGCGCTGCGCTTTGGAAAGGGCTGTGCGGCTGGTCCGCTTCGCGGGCCGCGACGGCGGCGCGGTGACTTCTAGAACGATGCCGTTGGGGTCTTCGAAATAGAGCGAACGCTGCGACCCGTGCGTTTCTTCCCAGAATTCGATCTGCGCCTTTATGAGCTTCTTGCGCCAGCTTTCCAGCCGCGCGATCGAACTTTCCGAAAATGCGAGATGGCGCACATCGCGCGCGAAGCCATCGGCCGGTGGGCGCTTGGCCCTGCGCAGGTTCACAAGGACGATCTCACGACCGTCGCCCGCCGCGAAGAACATCATCAGCCAGGGATATCCACCCCAATCCGCGCCGCTATAGGTGTCGACCAGCGCAAATCCCATCACGTCCCGATAGAACGCAAGGCTCGCCTTTGCATCCCACACCGGAAACACGATGTGATCGGTCCTGAGCAATCAATATCCCCGCGCCTTCAGATAGACCGTCCATTTGGCGCGGTGTTCGCGCCCCAGCTCGTGAAGGTAATCCCAGGTGAAAAGGCCGGTATCATGTCCATCGTCAAACCGGATGCGGACGGCATAATTGCCGACCGGCTCCAGAGCTGCGATTGTAACACTCTCCTTGCCGGTGACGATCTGCTTCTGACTGGGGCCATGGCCCTGGACCTCGGCACTCGGCGATTCGACGCGGAGGTACTCTGCGGAAAGCGCATAGCGTTCGCCGCTATCGAACGCGACGGTCAGCGTCTTCTTCGCCGGATCGAGACGAAGTTCGGTCGGCCAGGGACGGGTCGCAGGCGCCGTCACTTGGCGTCGCGTTCGGCGTCGCTGAGTTCGCGCGCTTCGCCGGGAAGCATGATCGGGATACCGTCGCGGATGGGATATGCAAGGCCGGCACTCCGGCTCACCAATTCCTGCCGCTCCCGGTCGTAGGTGAGCACGCCCTTGGTCACTGGGCAGACCAGGATCTCGAGCAGTTTGGAATCCGGTTCCATGATAGCCCCTAGTTTACCGACACCGGGCCTGCCGGCGCGATCCCCGATATTTCGAGCAACGCCACGAGGATCGCGACCCGCTCTTCCCATCCGCGCGCTTCCAGAAGCGCCTGCTTCTCGGTCGGCTCGAACGGACAGAGCATGGACAGCGCGTTTACCAGCGTTTCGGCCGGCGCGCTCATCACGCTTTGCCAATCGGCCTTCATGTCCCGGCGCGACAGATAGAGTTTGAGTGCGGTCAACAGACGGTCGCGCGGAAATTCGGCGTCCTCCGCGATGGCCAGATCGCCGGCGAACCGCGTGAAATCCGCGCGCAGCTGCCGAAAAGCCGTGTCGGCGACAAGCTCTTCGACCCAGCGGAAACGGCACACGCCCGTGAGCGTGATCAGGTAGCGCCCGTCATCGGTCTCGCGATATGCGGAGATGCGGCCGGCGCATCCAACCGAAGACAGCTCGGGCTTCAGGGTCTTCTCTTCGTGTTCGGTGGGCTGGATCATCCCGATCAGCCGCGAGCCCGCGAGCGCCGCATCCACCATCGCCAAATAACGCGGCTCGAAAACGTTGAGCGGCAATTGTCCACGCGGCAGAAGTACGACGCCGGTCAGCGGAAACACCGGCAGTGTGGCCGGCAGGTCGTCGATGTTGTGATAGCGGCCCGTCATGAGAACAGGATCGAGGAGAGCTTGCGCCGGGCCGCGATCGTGCGCTCGTCGGTCGGGCCCATCGCCTCGAACAGCGTGACCAGATGTTTGCGCGCAGCCTCGTCGTTCCATTTGCGGTCGCGGCGAACGATCTCAAGCAGCTCGTTCAGCGCCCCTTCGCGGTCTCCGCCGCCGTCGAGCGCCAGCGCAAGGTCATAGCGCGCCTGATGGTCGGCCGGATTGGACACGAGCTTCTCCCGCAGCGGAGCCGTGTCGGGCGCATTCGCCGCCTGCTCGCGCAGCTTCAGCTCGGCTTCGACGGCACGGATCGCCTCATCACCGGCCCCATCGGGACGCACGAGCTGCAACGTCGTCTTCGCGCGCTCCAGATCGCCGCTCTTCAGATAGCAGCGCGCCAATCCCGCCACGGCCTTGGGATGGCCGGGTTCGTCCTGCAGCACATGCGCATAGGCTTGCGCGGCCATGCCCATATCGCCGGCGTTGAATGCTTCTTCGGCGGCCGCGAGCACTTCCTCTGCGTGATCATGGCCGCCGTGGCCTCCGGTCAGCTGCTGTACGAAAGTGCGAATCTGGCTTTCCGGAATCGCACCCATGAACCCGTCCACCGGTTGGCCATCCCGGAAGGCATAAACCGTGGGTATGGACTGGATGCGCAGTTGCTGTGCGATCTCCGGGTTCTCGTCGATGTTGATCTTGACGAGACGCACCGCGCCACTGGCCTCGTTCACGGCTTTCTCGAGCGCGGGCCCCAGTTGCTTGCACGGCCCGCACCACGGCGCCCAGAAATCGACGATCACGGGCACGTTTCGACTGGCGTCGAGCACGTCTGCCGCGAAGGTCTCGATGGAGCTGTCTTTTATATAAGGCCCTGACGCGCTTCCTTCACCGGAAACACTTGCCGGTTTCGCCGACGTTAGGGGCCGCCCACCTGGGCCGATCAATGCCATTTCAGTTCTTTCCAATTATCGGCGCCAATTGTCCGGGGCCGAAACATGGGCACTCACAACGCCAAAGAAAAGGCCCGCGTTCCGGTCCGTCCAGCCTACTATAACGCGGCAGCAGGCGGGTGGTATGCACCAAGCCTGCTCTCCAGCCCGGCGCGGACCGAGGGCCATTCGCCGGCCAGAATCGAGAAATAGACCGAATCGCGGAAATAACCCTGCGGCATCCACATGTGGCCCCGCAAAATGCCTTCTTCCTTCGCGCCGAGCTTGAGGAGTGCCGCCCGGGAACGGGCGTTCCGCGCATCCGTCTTGAACTCGACACGATTGTAATGTGCGGCGAAGGCATTCTCGAGCAGCAGATATTTCGCTTCCGGATTCACCGGACCGCCACGGGCATCTGCCGTGTACCACGTGAACCCGATCTCCACGCGTGCGTCCGCCGGTACGACATTGAGATACGAGCTTGAGCCGACGATGGCGTTGTCGGCGAGGCGGCGGACCACGAAGGTGATGAGGCTGCCTTTGGCGTTCTCCGCGACCATCCATGGCAGGCGTGCGGCGAAACCCTTGTCCGGATCGACAGGAATGTAGGTCCACGTCTCCGGATCGGCGGCGGCACGCAGGAGATCTTCGCGGTGGTGCTCTTCCAGCGGTTCGAGCGCGATGAAGCGGCCCGTGAGCGTGCGTGGTCCGAGCGACGCGACCGGCATCATGTAGCCTCGGGGAGTGTGACGATCTGGGGCACGTGTCTGCACGCCGCGATGAATTTCAGAAGATCGGCGGCGGTGACCGCGATTGTGCGGTCGTTGCGGAGCGGATGGAAGTTGACCGGCTCGAGCTCGAGCATCGCCTTGTCAAGCACCACGCGAACCTTGTGTTCGGGATCGTTGATCAGCGCGAACGGCGTGACCGATCCCGGCGGAACGCCAAGCGTGGAGATCAGCAGGTCTCCCGACCCGAACGAAAAGCGCGGCGCGCCGATCTGCTTCGACAATCCGTTCAGATCGAGACGGAAATCGTCGCGCAGCACGACCAGCCAAAACCCGCCCTTCTTGTCCTTGAGGAAGAGATTCTTGGTGTGCCCGCCCGGCTGGACAGCGTTGACGATGGCCGCTTCCTCGACCGTGAACACTGGCACGTGATCATAGGTCTTCCACACGATGCCGAGTTCGCGAAGGCGCTCGTAAAGCGTTTGCTCGCGGGCTTCGGGAGAGGGGAGATCGGTCACGAGTTGGACGCTACGGCACCAGCCGCTTGATCCACTCGGGCAGCGCGAACGATGCCGCATGGATCGCTGGGTTGTAGTAGTCGGTCTTGAGCTTCACTTTCTTATAAGCCGATGCCGCGCGCTTGATCCCCGCCGGCGTGCCGAGCTTGCCGCCTTTGGCCGCCCATGAGAGCGCCATGAAGCCGCCGATATATGTGGGAACGACCGTCAGATAGAGTCCGGACTGCGGGAAGAAGCCCGCGAGCTCGTTCAGCGCTTCGGTGATCTCCCAAGGCTGGTAGAACGGCACTCCGGTCTGGAAGGTGGCGAAGCCGCCGCGCTTCAGCGCGCCTTTCACCCGGTCATAGAAGGTGTCGCCGAACAGCGCCTTGCCCGGTCCCACCGGATCTGGGCGGTCGGCGATGATGAGGTCGAAGCGGCCCTTGGACTCTTTGCGGCCGAGATATTCAAACGCGTCGGCGATCTCGATCTTGAGGCGCTTGTCCTTGAATGCTTTGGCGTTGATCTCCGGGAACAGCTTCTTGCAGAGTTCCACCACGCGGCCGTCGATGTCGACGAGCACCACTTCCTTGACGCCTTTGTGCTTCAGCGCCTCATCGGCGATGGAGAGATCGCCGCCGCCAACGATCATCACGCGCTCGACCTTGCCGTGCTCCAGCATCGGCAAATGCGTCAGCATTTCGGCATAGGCGCTTTCGTCGCGTGTCGTGATCTGGACGATGTCGTCGAGCGTCATGACACGCCCGTTAGACACCGTGTCGAAGATCTTGATGTGCTGATACCGGCTCTTTTCGTCGGCGAGCGGCTTGCCTTTCAGCTCCATGCTCTGCGCGTAACCCTTGTGCAAACGCTCCTGAACGATGCTTGGCATGGGCGACTCCTGTTTGCGGCGAGATGGTGGCGCTCGGAAAAAAGCGCGCTCGTATAGGGCGTGTACGGAGCGCTGTCTACCTTCGTCACGCGCGAGAGATTTGTGACAGTGCGCGTGGCGAACGCGCGACGTGTCGAAGAAAAAATTTCCGCTGAGCCCAGAAAATTCTTGCGTAGGGGGGGAACGTCCCTATATTCGGCCCGTTCCCACGGGGACAAAGCGGCGTGACGGCCTTCCGTCTACGCCGCTTTCTTCTTAAGGCGCGTCCGGAAGTCCGTAAGGCCAAGGCGCAGGTGTCAACTCTTAACTGGGTAGGTGCCCGAAATGGCTAAACTCGCACTTGTTGCGGCGACCAAAGAAGCAAAGACGCCTCGCGTCCGTCCTTCTGCGAAGTCCGTAAAGCTTGCTCCCACGCCCGCCAATGAGCAGGAGCACAAAGATCACTTTATCACTCGCAATGGGCTGACCTTTGCGGGCTCTCACCTGATCATCGATCTGTGGGAGGCCGAAGGGCTGGACGATCGCGATCGCATCGAGCAGGCGCTCATCGACGCGGTGAAAGCGGCTGGCGCGACGCTGTTGCACATCCATCTGCACACGTTCTCGGACGGTGGCGGTGTCTCCGGCGTGGCGGTGCTGGCGGAAAGCCACATCAGCGTCCACACCTGGCCCGAGAAGGGCTACGCGGCGTTCGACGTGTTCATGTGCGGCGACGCGGAACCCAGAAACGCGCTTGGCGTCTTCAAGGCCGCGTTCAATCCGGGCCGGATCGTCGTCGGCGAGCACAAGCGCGGCGTTCTCTAAGACACCGAAATTAACCAACGCACACGGAAGCGGCGCGAAAACGCCGCTTTCGCGCGTGTTTTCTGACGCTGTCGCATGATTGTCCGTTAACATCGACCGGCTGCGTCAGACCGCGTTCCCGCGGTGATCGGCGCGGAACGGGCGGGCTTCTGTGCGATACGACGTGGCGATCATCGGTGCAGGCACGAATGGCCTGGCGGCGGCAGCGACGCTTGCGCGCGCCGGGTTCAGCGTCGCCGTGTTCGAACGTGCGGAACACGTCGGCGGACGTTGCGCGACGCGCGAATTTCATCCCGGCTTCCGCGCCTCGCCGTTCTGCGACGAGATCGCGCCGATCCCAGCGGTGATCTTCCGCGCGCTCGATCTGGCGCGGCACGGCGCGATCTTCATGCCTGCAGGAGGCCAGTTCGAAACCGATCTGGCTGGCGACCGCTTCCAAGCAGAGATCTGCAAGCGGATCGCTGTGCATTCCGCGTATGTGCTGAAGATCGCGAAGCAGCCGAGGACGCGTGATTGGATCGGGCGCACAGTCGCCTCCGCTCCGTTGCACAAGGAATCATGGTCGGGCCTCTCCTTAAGCGATGTGCTCGAGGAGGCACTTCCGGACGAGAACAGCCGTGCGCGCGCCCTCGCCGCCACGCTCGAGGGACGCGCCGCCGATCCCCATCGCGGAGGCTCCGCACTCCATCTTCTCGCGCCGCGCGCGGGGTCCGGCATGACGATGGGCGGTTTGGTGACATTTGCGGGGGCGCTTCACGCTTCGGCCCATGCAGCGGGTGCGGCGTTCTCGCTTGGTCTGGAGGTCTCCGATGTCCAACTTGCGAAACGGCGAGCGACCGGCCTCCGGCTTGCCGACGGTACCGAGATCGAAGCCCGCGCCGTCATCTCCACGCTCGATCTGAAGCGGACGTTCCTTGCAATGTTCGCCTGGAAGGAGCTTTCCGAAGCCGTCGCGAGCCGCACGTCAGTTTTTCGCCACGCGGCGGCAACTGCGCGCCTGCTCCTGGCGCTCGATGCGCCGCCTGACTTGCCGGAAGGGCCCATCAGCGTGTCATCGTGTTCTGCCGCGCAAGCTCACGCGGCATGGCGCATTGGCACAGTGCCCGATCCTCTCCCGATGACGCTAAGATGGGTTTCGGCGGCCGATCCACGCCTCGCACCGGTCGGCAAAGCTGTTCTGACGGTAACGCTGGGCGCCATACCGTATCAACTCTTCGACGGCGCCTGGACCAACGAGAAACGCATCGCCCTGCGCGAGCGTGCCCTCGCGCAGATCGAGACCGCACTGCCCGGCTTGTCGGCGCAGGTGCTCGCCGCCGAACTGATCGTGCCGCCTGACATCGAAGAGGCACTTGGCGTTACCCAAGGCGATCTCGACGGCGGCGAGATCGCGCCGGACCAGATGTTTGCCCAGCGCGGCTTCGCGCAATGCGATGCGGCTCGCACGCCGATCGACGGGCTGTACCTCGGTGGACGTTCCGCACCGGCGGGTCCACTCGGCAGTTGCATCGCCGGTGTTGTAGCTGCCCATGCAGTAATGTGCGATCTCGTAGGGGGGCGTCTCCGGTGAGAGTGGACGCCATCGTGATCGGCGGAGGTGTCGGAGGCCTCGTTGCTTCGCTTTATCTCCGCCGCGCGGGACGAAGCGTTCTTCTGCTCGAGGCGAAGGACACGCCCGGCGGCGTCTGCCGCACCATTCCATCGACGGCAGGTCTGAATGTGGCCGGGGGCGCAGCCACGCTTTTTGCCATCGATCCACGCATGATCGAGGAGTTGGACTTTCTGAACAAGGGCCTCACCTTCACCGTTCGCGACATGCCGCTGGCGATCTCATGGCCGAACGGAAAAACGCTTCTTCTTGGCCGCGACCTCCATCAGGCCGCGCAGGCGATTGCGGCGTATTCAGCCACCGACGCACAGAACTACAGACGGTATCGCCAGGAACTGTTCGCGTTGGCGCGCGCTCTTCGGCCGTGGTGGTGGGAAGATGCGCCGGGACCCGTCGCACCACGAAACGCGCGTGCTCTGCTGGAACGGCTCGAAGCCACGAGCGCAGCGGCGTATCTGAACGGGTGGTTCGAGTCCGATGCGTTGAAGGCGGCGCTCGCCTTCGATGCGGTGGCGCCTTATGAACCGGGTTCGGCATTGGCGCTGGTATGGCGCGCCGCGCAGGAGATGTGCGGGCGACAGGGCGCGCACGCGATTCCAAAAGGTGGACCGGCAGCCTTTGCCGGCATCCTCATTGCCCTCGCCAAAGCATCTGGAGTGGAAATCCGGACCGGCGCGCGGGTCGCGCGCTTGATCCTGGATGGCGCTGAGGTTCAGGGCGTCGAACTCAAATCTGGTGAGAAAGTGTTGTCGCGTTGTGTGCTTTCGAGTCTCTCCCGCCGGGCGACGCTGCTCGATCTCGCGCCGACGGCCAGTGCCGGATTTGCCGAGACACAGCGTCTCATGCGCTCCGCCCCCCACACCGGTGAGGCGCATATCACGCTTGTTCTGGATGCAGCGCCGGATCTGGATGGTATGCCTGCAAATGCGCGAGCCGTGATCGCGGAGCGTCTCGAGTGCTGGCTCGATACCGACTCTTCGGCTCGGCAGGGACAACTGCCAGACGAACTGATGATGGAAGTTGTCGTCCCAACAGCGATAGAGCCCGAACTCGGGCAGCGCGCGCTTAGCGTCGCGGTTCGCGGATTGCCGACTGTACCAAAGGAAGGACGGCCCGTTTCTACGCAACTGGCCGAGCGCGTGGTGAGCACCTTGGAGCGTCGTATGAGAAATCTGCGCGCTCACATCACGGGTATTCATTTCGACCTGCCAACCGAAAACAGGCGCGATACCGGCTTTTCCGTGAGCCGCATTCTCTCGTCATACCGCGCCAGAATCGCTACGCCGCTGAACGGCCTCTTTCTTTGTGGCTCGGCCGCGGAACCGATGGACGCGGTCTCTGGCCGTGCCGGACGCCTCGCGGCGGGAATGGCGCATCGATGGCTTTCGCAAAGGACGCCGTCATGACGGATGTTCTGGCAACGCCGTTTCACGCCCGCGCCTCTGCGGCCAACCGCTTCAATCGCTGGAAGCTGCGGAACGGCTGGACGCTCGCGGCGGACTACGGAAGCGCGCAGGACGAGGCTATTGCGGCGCGGCTCAATTGCGCGGCCGCCGATATTTCGTGGCGCTGGCGTGTTGCGATCGAAGGGCGCCGCGCGGAAGAATTCCTGTCGCGCCTCGTGACGCGCGATCCGGCGAGACTCGCACCGGGCACCGCGTTCAAGGCGTTGTGGCTCAACGATCATGGCGGGGTGCGCGGAGCAGGCGTGATCGCGCGTCATGGCCGGGAATCCTTCCGGCTCATTTCGACGGCGGCCGACCGCAGTTGGATCGAACGCGCGGGTGCTTTGTTTGACGTCACGGTTCGTGACGTCAGCCAGGAAGAAGGAGGCCTCGCCATTGCCGGGCCTTATGCTCGCCTCGTGGCGGAAGCAGCCGGGCTCGATCCCGCGTTGGAGCCATCGAATTTCCGGAAGATATTCTGGCGCGGGCTGGACGTGACCCTCTCGCGCTTCGGCGAACATGGCGGATACGAGCTCTGGTGCAAGGCCGAAGACGGATCGATCGTCTGGGATCGCATCGCGAAGGCGGGGGCGGAATATGCGCTGAGGCCAGTCGGGCTGGACGCGATGGATATTCTCGATCTGGAAGCGGGTGTTCCGCGTCCCGGACGCGACTACGAACCCGCGCGCGATGGTTTTGGAGCGGAGCCATCTCCGTTCGATCTGGGCTTGGAATCGCTTATTGATGACCTCCACAAGCTCTTCAATGGCAGAGCGGCGTTGCGAGGCATCCGGAAGACAAAGGCGCGCGTCGGTCTCGAATTCGACGGCGAAACACCGATGCCGCATATGCCACTTCTCCAGGGCACCGAACCGGTCGGCCGGACATGGAGTTCGCTTTATTCGCCCGCGCTCAGGGGCGCGATCGCACTGGCACAGGTGAATCTCGACGCGGCGGCATTGGGAACAGAACTGGTCTGTGGTGGGCAAACCGCGCGCGTGTGCGCATTGCCATTTCTGCCGGTTCCCGATTCTATCGGGGAATGAAACACGCCGGATCGGACGCGCTCGACAGGCTTGAACCGCTGCTCGCACAAATCCGGCAGCGGGCGGCGCTGAAGGAAAATCGCGCGGCACGTTCTATCGCGGCAGCCGCGCCTTCCTGCACTTCCATGAGCACGGCGAAGAATTCTTTGCCGACATGCGCCTGAGGGAGGATTTCGAACGGTTTCCAGCAACCAGCGCTTCGGAGTGCCGGACGCTTCTTGCGCGCATCGATGCGGCGCTGGGCGACGGATCGGGCCGACGGCCACGTTAAACCTTAGAGAGCCTTTCCCGGGGCGGATTGCGCGCGTGCGCTTGGCATGGTTGGAACCGGCATAAATGATCGATCCGGATACCGACCTCGTTGCCAGGGCCGGGCAGGGCGACCGCGCGGCGGCGCAGGCCCTGATGGCGCGGCATCTGCCCAAGCTGCTCACGCTGGCGCGGCGCATGCTGGGCGACCCGGCGGAAGCCGAAGACGCTGTTCAGGAGACGTTCCTCAAGCTCTGGACCCATGCCGCGCGCTGGCAGCCGGGCAAGGCCAAGTTCGAGACGTGGCTGTACCGGGTCACCATGAACAAGTGCTACGACCGCTTGAGACGGCGCAGCACAGCCAAGCTGGACGAGGCAGCGGAGGTTGCCGATCCCGCCCTGCCGGCCGACAGGGCCCTGGAGAACGCGGGGGTGGCAGCGGAGATCGAAAAGGCGCTGGCAGACCTCCCGGAACGGCAGCGCGCCGCAATTCTTCTGTGCCATCATCAGGAGTGCGGCAATATCGAAGCGGCGGAGATTCTCGGTATCAGCGTTGAAGCATTGGAATCCCTGCTGGCGCGCGGGCGCCGGACATTACGAGCCCGGCTTGGGCACCTGAAAGACGAGTAGGAGTGTGGGGGCGATGGAAGAAGGGAATTACCCAAACGGCGACACAGACGCGCTCTGGCTCGCCCGGATGTTTCAGGAGTTGCCACCGGTTCCGGTGGCGCCGGCTCTGCAGGCGCGTGTCCTGGCCTCCTTCGATGCGGTCGCGGAACGCCGCCGTGCCGGGTTCAGGGGCTTTCTGCGGCGGCTGGGTGAAACGGTCTGGCCAGGCGCACCGGTGTGGCAGCCCGCAGCCGTGCTCGCGGCGTCGCTTGCGATCGGCATTACGGCCGGAACGTTCCTGCCGGTGGAACAAGCGCTTGCCGATGGCGTGGAACAACCCGGCGCCGTCGCGCTCGACGCGCTCCCCAATTTCGATCTCGGGGAGAATTCCTGACGATGTCCGAAGCGCCGGTCCGGCAGAAGCCCAGCTTGCTGCTCATCCTGTCGCTGTGCCTGAACGTGGCGCTTCTCGGCGTCGTGGGTATGATGCTGTGGCGCTCGAACGAGCCGGAGCTTGAGCCGCGGTCACCGAAGGCCGGTCTCAGCGCGCAGATGTTGATGCGCCTGGTTCCGGCGGAGAAAGTGAGGATCGAAGCGATCCTAGCCGAACATCGTCCGCGTCTGCGTGAGCTTCGCACCAATGCGATGCGCGCAAGGGTGGGATCCTTCCGCATTCTTACCGATCACAATTTCGATTCCACGGCCTTCGCTAAAGCGCTGGCCGAGGTCCAGACCGCCGACGCGGCGCTGGAGGCTGAGACGATGACGATTACTGCCGAGAGTGTCGCGGCGCTTACGCCGCAGGAACGTTCCCTGGTTGTGGGCAAGGTTGAGAAGCCGGATCGCGCGTCGCTGAGGCGGTTCTTCCGGAATCACTAAAGACCCGCGCGTATTTCCGTCCAGGCGCTGACGATCTCTTCCTTGTTCTTCAGCCGCTGCTGGAAGATTCCGTGCTTCAGGATCGTTTCGGCATCGCGCGAAATCCCAAGGTTCTGGAACGTGGCGTTGGGAATTTTCGACAGCGTGGACACGTTCGCCGGTTCGTCGCCGATTTTCAGGAGCGTGTAGTCCGCGCCTTCGTCGCCGATCATGGAATCGATCAGCGCGGTGGCCTTGGCTTGGTCCGACGGGTTCTTGTGCACCACCAGCCCGCACACATAGGTGAAGATGCCGCTCGGCGGATTCATGAACGCGACCGGTTTGCCCTCGCGATGCAGCGCCGAATAGACGATGCGCCATGTCATCGCCGCCACGATCTCGCCCGACGCCAGCGCCTGCACGAGCGTGGTGTCGTCGCTGGTGATGATGCGTGTCTGCTTGACGAGTTCGCGCAGCTTGTCCTGCACCTTGTCCCATTGCGCTGGCGTCATGTGATAGGCGTCGATGCCGATCATGCGCGCGATGAACGGCACGGTGTCGTCGACGCCGTCGAGGACCGCGATGCGACCCTTGTATTTGGGATCGAAGAGGATCTGCCAGCTCGGCTTCTTGGCATATTCCGGCGCGAGATCGGTACGGAACGTAACCGACGTGTTGCCCCAATAATGCGGGACGAACCACACCTTGTTGGGGCCGGCGCCGATGCCCGGTAGCGCGCGCAGGGTTGGCGAGATCTTGTTCCAGTTCTTGAGTTTGGTCGTGTCGATCGGCTGCAGCAATCCGGCTTCGCGCCAGCGCGGATATTCGTAGTAGCAGGGCCCCATCACGTCGGGTTTGAAGCCCGCGCGCATCTTGGCGAAGGCTTCGTCTTCGTCGGCGAAGATCGTGATGTTCGGGGTTTCGCGATAGGTCTTCTTATATTCGCCGAGGAAAGGAGGATCCATGTAATCCTCCCACTGAAAGAGCGAGACCGGACCGCTCGCGCGCGAGGGATCGGGTATCAGCACCGTTGTGGCGAATGCCGCGATCATTGCGCTTAAACTGAGCGCCCGTAAGAACATCGAAATCCGCCCCGATCCTGCCGAAACAAACGGTATCCGGCCCAATGGCTTCGCGCAATCTTGGGCAATCGGGGTGGGCTTTTTCGTTTACCGGCGCCAGCCTATGATCGCGGGATCATGAACAAGCCGATTCCCAAACCTAATTTTGCGCGCCCCGCTTTCGTGGAGGCCGCGAAGAATCGTCTGGATGCGCTGTTGAAGCAGAATCCGGACATCGAATTCGTCGACGCAATCCTTGCCGATATCTGCGGCACGCTGCGTGGCAAACGCTTGCCCGTGGGCGGCACAAGCCATCTTTTCGAATCGGGAATGCAGATTCCGCTTTCGATCTATCTGATGGATGCGAGCGGAGAGATGGTCAATCCGTTCGGGCAAGGGATCGGGGACGGCGATCCCGACGGTTCGGCGTGGCCTATTCCGGAGACAATCTCGCGCGTGTGGGGCGAAGGGCCGAAGCGCGCACAGATGCTCATGACGCTGCGAGACCAGACCGGCACGCCACATGCCGCAGAGCCGCGCGCTGCGCTGGAACGCGTTCTCGAGCGCTTCGCGGAATTGAAGCTCAGGCCCGTGGCAGCCTTGGAACTCGAATTCTATCTCATCGACAGGGAGCGCGGCGAAGGCGGCGCGCCGCTTCCGCCGTGCGATCCATCAACCGGCAAGCGCGAGAAGACCAATTCCGTCTACGGGATCGAGGATCTCGATCGTTACCGGGGATTTCTGACCGCGCTCACCGATGCCGCAAAAGTGCAGGGCGTTCCGGTGAGTGCGACGAGTTCCGAATACGCGCCGGGACAGTTCGAAGCCAATCTGCGGCATCAGAGCGATGCGATCCTGGCTGCCGACCACGCGGTGTACCTGAAGCAGATCATCAAGAACGCGGCAGCCGCGAGCGGCTTCGACGCCACTTTCATGGCCAAGCCTTATCCTGACCGCGCGGGCACGGGCTTGCACGTTCATGTCAGCGTGCTCGATGAAAGCGGCCACAACATCTTCGACGACGGTTCGGCCGAGGGATCGGAAAAGCTCCGTCACGCCATCGGTGGCATGCAGGCGCTGATGCCGGCGTCGATGGCGCTGTTCGCGCCGTCGCTCAATTCCTATCGCCGGTTCCAGCCCGATATGTTCGCGCCGGTCAACCGCCGCTGGGGCGTGAACAACCGCTCGGCCGGGCTGCGCATCCCGATGAGCCCAGGTGTTGCCCGCCGCGTCGAGCATCGCGTCGCTGGCGCGGATGCCAATCCGTACTTCACGCTGGCGGGCGTGTTGGCGGGCCTCCATCACGGATTGACGAACAAGATCGATCCCGGCCCCGCTGCGATCGGCAACGTCTCGCGCGAGCCTGATCTGGCACTGCCGTTCTCGCTCGATGCCGCGCTGGAACGTCTGGAAGAAGAGCCCGCGCTCCGAACCTATCTCGGCGATGAAACGGTCAGGCTGTACGGCGAAACGAAACGGCTGGAAGCGCGCCGTTTCGCGAAGATCATCTCGGCCGCCGAATACGAATGGTATCTCTAGGCGCGCTCTAGGCGGAGTTCGGTCCGCGTTCCTTCATTGGGTGCGGATGCAAGCTTCAACGCGCCGCCCATCCGCCGCGCCAGCGCCATCGCAATGGCGAGACCGAGCCCCGTTCCCGTGCGCGCACGCTCGCGGTCGAAGCGGCGGAAGGCATTGCCCGCGCTCGCGGCCTCGTGTGGATGGAAGCCGGGTCCGCTGTCCAGAACGCTCACTGTTGCCGCGCCCTCCTCGACGCCGATCTCGACGCGCACACGACCACCCTCCGGCGTAAACGTAAGCGCGTTGGAGAGGAGATTGGCTAGTATCCGCCGGACGCCGAGCGGATCGGCGCGTACGAAAGCCGGCTCCGAGGGCACAACGTCCAGCCGGATGCGCCGCGAGAAAGCACGGCCGACGTGATCGTCGACGCAGGCATTCGCAAGTTCTGTGAGATCGAAATCGCACAAGTCGACCGGATAGCGCCCCGCCTCCAGATTGGCGAATTCGAGGATGTCGCCGATCTTGCCGTGCAGACCGCGTCCCGCACTCGCGATGTCGCGCGCATATTCGACATATTTGGTGTTGCCGACCGCGCCGAACATGCCGCGTTCGATGATCTCCGAAAAGCCGATGATCGCGTTCAATGGCGTGCGCAGTTCGTGGCTCATATGGGCGATGAATTCGGCCTTTGAGCGCTGTGCTTCGGATGCGTCGCGTTCGGCCTGCGCCAGCCGGATTAGGAGGCGCGCATCGGCGGGGTTGATGGCACGCAGCGCCCGCACGGCCTCTGCCGCCCGGGTGCGGCGCTCGAACTCGTGCACGAACAGCGCCGCGAGCCACGCGCCCGCAAAGGCCGGTCCCAGGATGACAAAGAGGTAGAGCGGCAATGAGCCGTACCATGCGCTCAGCGCTCCAGCATCGTCCGGGACGATGGACACGACGGCCGGCCAGTTCTTCACGCCTGCGTTGACTGCACTCCCCGCGACGGGGAGGCCGAGCAGCGACATGCCGCCCGCGGTCGTCACGGATGCGCCTTCCGTCAAAGACGTCGGCGCCAGCGCATGCGTATCGAAGGTGATCGCGATCTTTCGCGCGCCGTCTTTGAAAATCATCGTCGCCAGACCGGCGTCGGCGATCAGGACCGGCGCGTTGCCCGCAACGGAAAGCAGATCCTTCGACACATGGATGAAAGCCGTGGTGCCGGTGAGTGTGGCAGTGAGGCTTCCGTAACTCGAGAACACCGCGATGTTGCGCACGGCGTCGGGCGTCGTGATCTCGCTGCCATCGGCGAAAGCGCGGCCGAGATTGGCCATCCGGTCCAGCGCCGCGCCTGTAACAGACGCGATGTCGCGTGCGCGCCGGGCCTCGAAAAAGCTCGCCTGGTTGAGCGCATGCACGCGGTCAAGCCGCATCTGCAGGGCCGCGGCAGCGGCGAAGCTTCCGCAAATCAGGATCAACGAAATCACGACCGTCGTGCGGATGTTGCGCGAGGCAAGCTTCGCCGACTGGACCAAGACGCCATTGGCGGCTTCCAGCGGCCAGTAGGCAGCGATACCCAGAGCCATGCCCCCGTACGCCAAGTGATTCGCCCAATTGATTATGCGAATTGGCGAATCGCTGTCATTAACGATTTGCGCCGGGCGGCGTTAATAATTCAGCCGAGCATCTTGGTCACGACCTCGAACAGGTTGGCCGAGATGCCCGAAAGCTTGAGCGTCGTTTCAAGTTCGCCGCGCATCAGCGCCTGACGCCGGTCGTCGTAACGCCGCCATGCTTCAAACGCCGCCGATATGCGGGAGGCGACCTGCGGGTTGATGCCGTCCAACGCGCGGATCGTCTCGCCCACCAGCGCATAGCCCTGGCCGTCACCGGCGTGGAAGCGCAGGTGGTTTCCGGCAAAGGCTCCAACCAGCGCACGCACCCGGTTGGGGTTCTTCATGTCGAAGGCGGGGTGTTTCATCAGCGCGCGCACGCAGTTGACGGTGCTGGGCAGCGGCGAGCTGGCCTGCAGGCTCATCCATTTGTCGAGCACCAGCGGGTCGGTCGCGAATCGATCGTGGAAATGCGCAAACGCTGCGTCCCGTCTTGGTGATTCCATTCGTGTCAGTGCCGCCAGACCCGCGATCATGTCGGTCATGTTGGTTGCGGCGCGGTAATGGGCGTCGGCGAGCGCTGCCGCGTTCTCGTCATCCGCGGCCGAAAGGTAGCGCAGCAGGACGTTGCGAAGCGCGCGGCGTCCGGCGGAGGCCGCGTCTGGCGCGAACGTGCTCTTGCTGTCGAGCTTTCGATACAGCGCTTCGATGTGCGCACCGTGTGTAGTAGCGACGGCACGGATCAATGCTGTGCGAGCGGCATGGATCGCATCGGGATCGGGCGGCGTCATGGCGAGCGCGAGTTCGCTTTCCAGCGGCGGCATCAGCATCTGGGCCGTAAAGGCGATATCTTCTTCGGCGCGCGCGAGAACCTCGCCGAGGGCGTCGATGTAGACCGCGTCGGGCGCCGCGGTGCTGCCCGCGGCCATCTGCTTCAGGATGTCCGTGGCAAGCGACTGGCCGGCTTCCCAGCGGTTGAACGCGTCGCTGTCGCGGCCCATGAGTGCGGCCATGGCCTTGCGATCCGAAGGCACCTTGAACACCGCCGGCGCCGAGAAGCCGCGTCCGACCGACAACATCGGTTCTTCTGCGACATCGACAAAGACGAAGCGCTGTTCCGGTGCCGTGATCTCGAGAACGCGTTCTTCAGGGCCGCGTGCGTTCTCACCGTCGAGCGTCAGCGCCTGCGCCCCGTTCCTGCTGATAAAACCGAGGCGCACCGGAATATGCATCGGCTTCTTTTCGGGCTGGCCGGGCGTCGGACCCAAAGATTGTTTGAGCGTTAGCGCATAAGTCTTCTTGCCCGCATCGTATTCGCCGCTGGCTTCGATGCGCGGCGTGCCGGACTGCGCGTACCATAGCCGGAACTGTTTGAGGTCGCGCCCGCAGGCGTCCTCGAAACACTTCACCCAGTCTTCGACGGTGGCGGCCTGGCCGTCGTGGCGTTCGAAATAGAGATCGGTCGCCTTGCGGTAACCCTCATCACCGACAAGGGTCTTCAGCATCCGGATGACTTCGGAGCCTTTCTCGTAGACGGTCGCGGTGTAGAAATTGTCGATGGTGATGTAGCTCTGCGGCTGCACGGGATGGGCGAGGGGGCCGGCGTCCTCGACGAACTGGCGCATGCGTAGCGCCTTCACGTCTTGGATACGGCACACCGCGGCCGAGCGCATGTCGGCGGAGAAGCTCTGGTCGCGGAAAACGGTGAGCCCTTCCTTGAGCGAGAGCTGGAACCAGTCGCGGCAGGTGATGCGGTCGCCCGTCCAGTTGTGGAAATACTCATGCGCGACCACGCTTTCGATGCGTGCGTAATCATCGTCGGTTGCGGTTTCCGGCGAAGCCAACAGCAGCTTGTCGTTGAAGATGTTGAGGCCCTTGTTCTCCATGGCGCCGAAATTGAACGCGCTGACCGCCACGATCATGAAGATGTCGAGATCGTATTCGCGGCCGTATTTCTCCTCATCCCAGCGCATCGCGCGCTTGAGCGAGTCCATGGCGTAGGTCACTTTCGGCTCGTTGCCGTGCTCGACATAGATGCGCACATCGACGGGTTTGCCGGAGCCGCGGACATAGCTGTCCTTGAGAACGCCGAGATCGCCCGCGACCAGGGCGAACAGATAGCAGGGCTTCGGAAATGGATCGTTCCACACCGCGAAGTGACGCCCGTTGGAGAGATCGCCGCTGTCGATGAGATTGCCGTTGGAAAGCAGCACCGGGTATTCGCGCTTCGACGCTTCGATGCGGGTGGTGTAGACGGCAAGAACGTCGGGCCGGTCGAGGAAATAGGTGATGCGCCTGAAGCCTTCTGCCTCGCACTGGGTACAAAAGATGCCCTTCGAAACGTAGAGCCCTTCGAGCGCCGTGTTGTTGGCGGGAGAAATCTCGGTGACCACTTCCAGCGTGAAGTATTCGGGCGGGGTTTCGATCGTCAGCGTTTCGGCGTCCACGCGATAGTCCCCGGCCGCCAGCTTCCGTCCGTCCACCGAAACCGAAACGAGCTGCACGTGCTCGCCGTTGAGGACGAGGGGCTCGGCTGCGCCGGTGCGCGCCAGCTTCATGACGGAGGTCACCCTTGTCGCGGCCGGATCGAGCACGAAGGTGAGCGAAACCTCCGAAATCCGGTAGGCGGGCGGGCGATAGTCCTTGAGCGCGATAGTGCGCGGTTCTTCGGTGCGCATGGAGTTCCCTGAGGCGAGCGTGGGCGGTGGGTGGTATAGCGGGATGCAGCCTTACCGGAAAGCGCGGAACAGCGCGAAAATCTGCTTGGATTAACCTGTTGTTCACCAATTTTTGTGGCGCGTAGCGAAATCCTAACGCGACATGCGCATAACACCATCCATGCGCATTTTATCGATCGCGTTAGGGATGTTCGTGATTGCCGGGGTCCTCCTCGGCGGATGCGGCATGGCGTCTGCCTCGGATGGCCTGCGCCAGAGCGAGGGCGAGCAGCAGGCCGCGAACGAGACCGTCGTGGTCCAGGCGCCGCCGATGAGCGACTACAAGCTGGGGCCGGGCGACAAGGTGCATGTCACGGTTTACGACGAGACAGACCTTTCCGGCGATTTCCAGGTCGACAGTCTGGGTTATGTCCGTTTGCCGCTGATAGGGCAGATCAAGGCGTCCGGCAGTTCGCCGTACCAGCTCGAAGGCGCGGTCAGCGATGCGCTGCAGGACGGCTACCTCAAGAATCCCCGCGTCGCTATCGAGGTCTCCACCTATCGGCCTTTTTATATTCTCGGTCAGGTCAACAAGCCCGGCCAGTATGCCTACGTCAGCAATATGAGCGCGCTCGATGCCGTGGCGCTTGCCGGCGGCTACACCGATCATGCGGTTGAATCCACGCTCTATGTTCGCCATGAGAATGAAACCAAGGAACAAAAGGTCGCGGCCGACGAGACGGTCAAAATCCGGCCCGGTGACGTCGTTCGCGTGGATCAGACGGCGTTCTGGTCGGTGGCCTCGGTGCTGGTGCCGCTCGGCGCGGCGGTTTCTCCGGTCGCATCGGCCGTCTATCTGCTCCGGCCGTAGTTTCTTTCAAAACCGGTCAAGCTGTCTTAAGGAGGGGCCATGAGCGCCCCCAATTCCATCGTCAAAATCGGCAAGGTCGAGATCGGCAACGCCCTGCCGCTCGCCATCATTGCCGGTCCATGCCAGCTCGAAAGCCGTTCGCATGCGCTTGAGATGGCGTCGGCGCTGAAAGAGATCGCGGCGAAGGCCGGTGTCGGGCTGATCTACAAGACGAGCTTCGACAAGGCGAACCGCACCAGCACTGTCGGCAAGCGGGGCATCGGCTTGCACGCCGCGCTCCCGATCTTTGCCGAAATCCGCGAGAGTTTGGGCGTTCCGGTACTGACCGATATCCACGAACGCGAGCAATGCGCCATCGTCGCGGCGTCGGTCGACGTTCTGCAGATCCCGGCGTTTCTTTGCCGCCAGACTGATCTTCTCGTCGCTGCTGCGCAGACGGGAAAGGTTGTGAACGTAAAAAAAGGTCAGTTCCTCGCGCCCTGGGACATGAAGAACGTGGTCTCGAAAATCACGGATTTCGGTAACCCGAACGTGCTTGTCACCGAGCGCGGCGCGAGCTTCGGCTATAACACGCTGGTCGTCGATATGACCGGGCTGCCGGAGATGGCCAAGTTCGGCGCACCCGTTGTGATGGACGCGACCCATGCCGTGCAGAAGCCCGGCGGGCAGGGGACATCATCGGGGGGCAATCGCGATATGGCGCCCTATATCGCACGCGCCGCCGTCGCCGTTGGGGTTGCGGCCGTGTTCATGGAAACGCACGAAGACCCGGACGAGGCGGGCAAGCGCGGAATCTCGGACGCACCCAACATGCTCTATCTCAACACCGTGCCCGCGCTGCTCGGCGAGTTGGTTGAGATCGACCGTATCGTCAAGCGGCGCTCCGCAGAGAAGCGCTAAATCGCCGGTGTCAGGCCGGCGAACGCCGGGCCTCGAGTTTGGCGAGGATGGTTTTGCGCTGGGACGAGAACCATCGTTCCTCGTCCTTCTCGTAAACATTCTCGAGGAATTCCGCGAACGCATTTCTGAGCTTAGCATCTTGCTCAGGGGTAAGTTCTTTGCGCGCCCGATGGCGCTCAGCCCTGTTCTTCTGGGTGAATGCTCCGGCGAACGCGTGATGTTTGGCCTGATCGCGATTGCCGACGATGCCGAGACTGTCTTCGATGCGATCGATCGCTACGTCCGTATCGAATGCGACGGTGTCGTAATCCAGCCGTAGTGTGTTGCGAAGCGCCGCCCATTTCCGGAACTTGATGATCTGTTCCGAAACACGCGGAATGGCGCTGTCGAGATCGCGGACATCCGAGAATTCTTTCTTTCCCGCAGCGCGGGATGCGACGCCGGCGTCGATGAGCGACAGGCAGATTTCGCGGGGATCGCGATAGGACGCGATGACGCGAAGCCGTCCCTTTTTTTCCATTTTCTCCAAATAGGGAAACAGTGGATCGGCGAATCCGGCGTGGGTCTTCACAGCGACCCACCGTTCGCCCACAGCCTCGATAAGCCGGTTCATCCGGCGGCGGTCCAGTGGCTGGATGTAATTGACGCCATGCCCCGGATTGACCACGTCATCGGACAGCCGCGGCTGGGCATGTCCCGCACTTTCGAGAATCCCCTTGATGAGTTCGAACGCGAGCGTGCTTCCGGATTTGGTGATCCCATAGCAGAGAATAAGCATTCAATTTTCCAAGTTGGACGCGGTGCTCCGCTGCGTATCAAAAGGAGCCGCGACAGCCATCGGTATCGGCGGCTGAGACAGATTCCATTGGCACCATACAGGCGGGATTGTCTTTAAGAAAGTTCCGCATGCAGTGCAGTTTAAATCGGAGCAATGGCGGCTCGAGCGCTGCTATGACACAGGCGTTCAGAGCGGAGATGTCCCCAACCGGCGGCAGTGGGGGATTGATCCTGTTCTACGCCGGCCATCGTGCCGAGAGTGTTGCTTTGCTGGAGCGTCTCGAACAGACCCAGCCGCATTCTGCCTCGACGCATCGTTACCTGGCCCGCATCGACTTCGCACAGAACGACGACACGGTTTCCTGCGCGAGCTATCTCTTGCGGCCGAGGTAATGGAGGATGGCGACGCCAAGGCAATGCAGGAGGCTGGCACGCAAGGACTGGCGGCCTCGGGGCACACAGGCATGTTGCAGGCAATGCTGCATACTGCTGAACCGCTACTGCGTGATGGGCGGGGATCCGCTTATGCGATCGCGACGATGCATGCAGAGCTTGGCGACGCGCACGGTGCAATCGGCTGGCTGCGGCAAAGCCTGTTACGCGGCGAAGCCGACATGACCGGCCTCGCCATCGAGCCCAGCTTCGAACGGCTGCGCGGCTTTCCGGAATTCCGCGCGCTCGTCCGTGCCGTCGGCGTTTCCGAACCGAGCTAGGCTGCGCTCAGCGCCATCCAGGTCTGGACGATACCGATGACCGAAAGGACCAGAAGAGCGGCGGTCGCAATGATCGAGATGGTAAAGCCGAGCGAGCGTTTCGAAGGATCGGCCATATAGGCCAGCGCATAAATGATGCGCCCGACGATCCACACCAGACCGACCGCGCCGGTCAATAGCGGCAACATGTGAAAAAACTCGTTGGCCAACCACAGCAGCGGCAGGAAGAGCACGAACTGCTCCATCGTGTTCATCTGCACGCGATAGGCGCGGTCGAACTCGGGATGGCCGGCCGTGGCCGGCGCCAGGATGTTGTGCTTGCCGCGCATTCCGGCGACGCGAAGGCCGGTCCAGAACACGACGAGGATGGCTAAGATCGATACGATCGCTGTAAAAAGCGTGGCAAGCGTCATGGCGTTTCCCCTTCAGAAGAAGGCTCCCGCACGAGACGTACGGGAGCCCAGTTCGGGGGAGTCTACAGGATTCGCCGGTCTGATGTTACTGCGGGCTGCCGTCCGACGGACCCGAGTTCGGATCCATGTAGCCCTGGCCGTGAGGGCCGCCCCGCTGAGTGGCCTGCTGATGGCGTGCTTCGTGCCTCGCCATCTTTTGCTCGACGCGGTTTTTCTTGGCATCGGGCAGCGCATTCCATTGCGCCTGCAGGTTCTGGCGCCACTCCGCCTTCTGCTGGTCGTTCATGACTTTGACCTGCTGCACCTGTTGCTTGCGATAAGCCTTCTTCTGGTCTCTCGACATGCCTTTGGTGGCCTGATGCATTTGCATTTTGAACATCAGGAACTGTTCCTGATTGTCGAACAGGGCCTGCAGTCTGGCGTGGCCGGCGCCGGTGCCACCCGCACCGGGGGGGACGGCAACTTGAGCCGCGGTAGGGGGGGCTGCGACAGCAACGGCTGTGGAAATGAATCCGGCCGCCAGCGCAGCGAGGAAAAAACGAGGGGATTTCATCGGGCTACTCCGTTTCATGGACTATTTAACGCCAATGTGGCCCCGCTCCGTCGCGCCTTGCCTGTGCGCCGGCTTCGTGCCTAGAAGCAGGCGCAAACGGATATTTCCTGACGGGGCCCTTATACCATGACAGCCATCATCGACGTAACCGCACGCGAAATCCTCGATAGCCGCGGCAATCCGACAGTCGAGGTCGATGTGCGGCTGGAAAACGGTTCCATGGGCCGCGCCGCGGTTCCTTCGGGCGCCTCGACGGGCGCGCATGAGGCGGTGGAACTTCGCGACGGCGGAAAACGCTATGGCGGCAGGGGCGTCGAGAAAGCCGTTGCCGCGGTGAACGGCGAGATTTTCGACGCGCTGTGCGGCATGGAGGCGGAAGACCAGCCGCGTCTCGACAGGATCATGTGTGCGCTCGACGGTACGCCGAACAAGGCGCGGCTCGGCGCGAATGCGATCCTCGGCGTATCGCTGGCAATAGCGAAGGCGGCAGCCGAGAGCGCGGGCCTTCCGCTCTATCGCTATGTCGGGGGCGCGAATGCCACCGTGTTGCCGGTGCCGATGATGAACATCGTCAATGGCGGCGTGCATGCCGACAACCCGATCGACTTCCAGGAATTCATGATCATGCCGGTCGGTGCGGAGAGTTTCCGCGAAGGACTGCGCATGGGCGCGGAAGTCTTCCATACCCTGAAGAAGCAGCTTCACGACGCCGGCCACAACACCAATGTCGGTGACGAGGGCGGCTTCGCACCGAACTTGAAGAGTGCCGACGAAGCGCTGGGCTTTGTCATGAAGGCGATCGAGAAAGCCGGATACAAGCCAGGCGAAGACGTCTATCTCGCGCTCGACCCCGCTTCGACCGAGTTCTTCAAGAACGGGAAGTATGTGCTCGAAGGCGAGGGCAGGACGCTCGATCCTGAGGGCATGGTGAAGGTCTATGAAGACCTCACGTCACGTTATCCCATCATCTCCATCGAAGATGGAATGGCGGAAGACGATTGGGATGGCTGGATCGCGCTGACGAAATCCATCGGCAGCAAAGTGCAGCTGGTGGGCGACGATCTTTTCGTGACCAACACCATGCGTCTGAAAGACGGCATCGCCCGCGGTGCCGCCAACGCGATCCTCATCAAGGTCAACCAGATCGGTTCGCTCACGGAGACGCTTGATGCCGTCGACACCGCGCATCGCAATGCTTATCGCGCGGTGATGTCCCATCGCTCCGGCGAAACGGAAGACTCGACAATTGCCGATCTCGCCGTGGCGACGAATTGCGGGCAGATCAAGACCGGCTCACTGGCGCGCTCCGACCGTCTCGCGAAATACAATCAGCTTCTGCGCATCGAGGAGATGCTGGGCGATCAGGCGATCTACGCGGGGGGCTCTGTTCTCAAAGCTTGAACGGACGCGATATGAAGCGAAGTACCTACGCCAAACTTCTGGGGCTCGCGGTTGTTGAGATCGTTCTGCTCTCCGTATTCCTGATGCCCATCCAGACGCACGCCGTGAAGCTGGATATGCCCGCAGGCGGGTCTTCGCCAGCCGTCGAAGCGGCGCTGGATTGGGTGCTGCTGGTTTCGATGATGGCTGTATTGATTGTCGCCATTGCCGCTTTGGCGATCCCGGTCTGGCTGGCCGTCCGCATCATCCGCCGCGAACGTGCGACCACTAGGATTCCTGCCAATTTTTCGTGAGCCGAAAGTGCCAATCTATTTGAATGGCATGTTTTCGCGCAGCGAGGGCATTTTCCGATCCTCTGTGTGCACTTCAGATTTTGTGTGTGCTTTCGCATCCTCCTCAACATCGTGAGGCTTGAAATCGCATTCTCAACTTTTTTTGGGACGCGCGCGCTCATGGCGCACGTGGCATCATGCGATGACGGTTTGATGAATGATGGACTTACGAAGCGCGATTGCGACGGAAATTGCGAATCCCTTGGTTGCCGGTGCGGAATAACGAGTGCACTGTTCTCGGATTCCTGGAGGACAGATGTCATGACAAACAACGCAATTTCATCCGCATCGCGCCGCGCCAGCGGCACTGTGACGACCACGGACGGCGTGGAGATTTTCTACAAGGATTGGGGTGCGGATTCGGCGCAGCCGGTCGTATTCAGCCACGGCTGGCCGCTGTCGGGCGACGATTGGGACCCGCAGATGATGTTCTTCCTCGATCACGGCTATCGCGTCATCGCGCATGACCGCCGCGGACATGGACGCTCGTCGCAGACCGACACCGGAAACGACATGGACCATTACGTGGCCGATCTTGCCGCGTTGACCAAGCATCTCGACCTGAAGGATGCCATCCATGTCGGCCATTCCACCGGCGGCGGCGAGGTGGTGCACTATATCGCGCGCCATGAGGACCGCGTCGCCAAGGGCGCAATCATCAGCGCGGTGCCGCCGTTGATGCTGAAGACGGATGCCAATCCGGAAGGGATGCCCAGGGAGGCGTTCGATCCCTACCGTCAGCAGACCGCATTTAATCGCCCGCAATTCTATATCGACGTGCCCTCGGGCCCGTTCTACGGCTTCAACCGTCCTGGCGTGAAGACCATCCCCGGTCTGGTCCAGAACTGGTGGCGGCAGGGCATGATGGGCGGCGTCAAGGCGCACACCGATTGCGTGAAGGCGTTCTCCGAAACCGACTTCACCGAAGATCTGAAGAAGATCACCGTGCCAGTGCTGGTGATGCACAGCAAGGACGACCAGGTCGTGCCTTATGCGGACTCCGGACCCAAATCCGCCGCGCTGCTCAAGCACGGTACGCTGAAAACATATGAGAACTATCCGCACGGCATGATCACGACGCACGCGGACGTGATCAACGCGGATCTGCTCGCGTTCTTCCAGAGCTAGTCCGGGCACAAAAAAGAGCGGGTGCCAGGTGGGCGCCCGCTTTTTGTCTTTTGCGAATTTCCAATCCATCGCGAAGGTGTTACGTCGGCAGCGACTCCGAACTGCTCATAGGGCCGCACAACGCCTTTGCTCGGCACGCACCGTGGTTCAGTTTATTCGTCTCGCTCGTCTGCTGTCGTTGGCGTTGCAGACCGGCTTGGCACCGTCGGCCAGATCAATGCGGATGGTGAGCTTCGTTCCGGCCTTGAAGTACGCCAATGGCCGAAGCCGCTTTAGGAAGAGGCGGTCGAGGGATTCGATCTGCTACAGATTGAAGGCGATGAGTTGTTTCGTGCATGTGCATCACGGTGCCCGACGGCAGCATTTGAGCGTCGAGGCGAGCGCGCCGCGCATTCCTTAACGTACGCGGTTGCGCCTTTAACGATTATCTACTTGACGCTGCGAATCGGTTGGTGATTCGTTCACTGGATGCGAATCAGGCGAAGTGTGACGCGTGCGTTTGGCACGATGGTGCTCCCGGCACTGTCCTGCGCGGTCGTCTGCTACTTCGCCTATTATGCCATCTGGGGATCGCGCGGCGTGCTCGCGCTCGTCGATACGCAGGCCCAGCTCGGCGTGCAGCAGGAGAGGCTCGCCGAGGTACGCGGCCAGCGGCTCAAGCTTGAGCGTGACATCGACCACATGCGTCCCGGCCATGTCGATCTCGATCTGCTCGAACAGCTCTCTCGCGAGAAGCTGATGAATGCCGCCCCCAATCAGGTGGAAGTCTCCCGGGTTCCGCAGCACTGAACACTGTTCGGAACCCGTATCGCTGACAAACCGTCAATGCTTGCCAAAAGCCGGGCCGCTTGCCACAACCCTAGCCATGTCCTGCATTTTCACGGCCTTCAGGGGCAATAAATGAGCGACCCCGCTGGTTCAAAGGTTAACGGTGCCGACGGCGCGCCCGCGACGCCAAATTCCGTGGCGCTCAAGGATTTCTATTCCAGCATGCTGCTCATCCGGCGCTTCGAGGAGAAGGCTGGCCAGCTCTACGGCATGGGTCTGATCGGCGGCTTCTGCCACCTTTATATCGGACAGGAAGCTGTGGTCGTCGGCATGCACGCCGCATCCGGTCCCGGCGATCAGGTGATCACCGCCTATCGTGACCATGGACATATGCTCGCCTGCGGCATGGACCCGAAGGGCGTCATGGCAGAGCTCACCGGCCGCCACACCGGCTACTCCAAGGGCAAGGGCGGCTCGATGCACATGTTCTCCGCCGAGAAGAAATTCTATGGCGGCCATGGCATCGTTGGTGCCCAGATACCGCTTGGCACCGGCCTTGCCTTCGCCAACAAGTACCGCGGCAACGACGCGGTCACGCTCACCTATTTCGGCGACGGCGCGGCGAACCAGGGCCAGGTCTATGAGAGCTTCAACATGGCGGAGCTCTGGAAGCTTCCGGTGGTCTACGTCATCGAGAACAACCAGTACGCCATGGGCACGAGCGTGGAGCGCTCGAGCGCGCAGGTGGATTTCTCCAAGCGCGGTTCCTCGTTCAACATCCCGGGCGAGTCCGTGGACGGTATGGATGTCGAGGCGGTGCATGCCGCCGGACGCCACGCCATCGAATGGTGCCGCTCCGGCAAGGGGCCGATCATCCTCGAGATGAAGACCTACCGCTATCGTGGGCACTCGATGTCCGACCCCGCGAAGTACCGCACGCGCGAGGAAGTGCAGAGCGTGCGCGAGAAACGCGATCCTATCGAACATCTCGGCGCCAAGATGACATCGAGCGGCGTCGCGACCGAAGACGAGTTGAAGGCGATCGACAAGGATATCCGCGGGATCGTGAACCACGCCGCCGAATTCGCGACCGAAAGCCCTGAGCCCGACGCGGCTGAGCTTTATACGGACGTGCTGGCATGACCCAGATTCTCATGCCCGCGCTGTCGCCCACGATGGAAGAGGGCAAGCTCGCCAAGTGGCTCGTCAAGGAAGGCGACGAGGTCAAATCCGGCGACATCTTAGCCGAGATTGAGACTGACAAGGCGACGATGGAATTCGAGGCGGTCGACGAAGGCCGCATCGGCAAGATTCTCGTGCCCGAAGGCACCGAGGGCGTGAAGGTCAACGAGCCGATCGCCGAACTCGTTGGCGACGGCGAAGGGGAATCTGTCGCGGCGACGCTGGCGAAGGCGCCTGCGCGCGCGGAAACAAAAGCGCAGGCCGAAGCGGAAGTCCGCGAGGAAGAGAAGCGCGCAAAGCCCGCCGACAAGAAGGCAGACGATCCGGCGCGTGCCGAAGCCGCGCTCGCCGACATGGAGGTGCCTGAAGGCACCGAGATGGTCACCATGACGGTGCGCGAAGCGCTGCGCGATGCGATGGCGGAGGAGATGCGCCGCGACGACGCCGTGTTCCTGATGGGCGAAGAGGTCGCGCAGTACCAGGGCGCTTACAAGGTGAGCCAGGGGCTCCTCGAAGAATTCGGCGCGCGCCGCGTCATCGACACGCCGATCACCGAACAGGGCTTCGCGGGCCTCGGCGTCGGTGCGGCGTTCGCGGGGCTACGCCCCATCGTCGAGTTCATGACCTTCAATTTCGCGATGCAGGCGATCGACCAGATCGTCAATTCGGCTGCCAAGACACGTTACATGTCGGGCGGACAGATGCAGTCTCCCATCGTGTTCCGCGGCCCGAACGGTCCGGCGGCGCGCGTCGGCGCCCAGCACAGCCAGGACTATTCGTCATGGTATGCGCATGTGCCGGGTATGAAGGTGATCGCGCCGTACTTCGCGGCCGATGCGAAGGGATTGTTGAAAGCGGCGATCCGCGATCCGAACCCGGTGATCTTCCTGGAGAACGAGATCGTCTATGGCCGCTCGTTCCCGGTGCCGAAGATGGACGACTATGTCGTGCCCATCGGCAAGGCGCGCGTCGTGAGGCCGGGCAAGAGCGTGACCATCGTGTCGTACTCGATCTGCGTGGGCATGATCGTCGAGGCGGCGGAGAAGCTCGCGGCCGAAGGCATCGACGCCGAGCTGATCGATCTGCGTACCCTGCGCCCGCTCGACACCGCGACCGTCATCGAATCCGTGAAGAAGACCAACCGTATTGTGACCGTGGAGCAGGGCTGGCCGGTGTGCTCCATCGGCTCGGAGATCTGCGCGGTCGTGACGAGCGAAGCGTTTGATTATCTGGACGCCCCGCCGACCAAGGTCACCGGCAAGGACGTGCCGATGCCCTACGCCGCGAACCTCGAAAAGCTCGCGCTGCCGCATGTGGACGACATCGTCGCCGCCGCCAAGTCGGTCTGCTACCGGGGCTGACGATGGGGAAGAAAGAAAGCGCGCCTAGGGAAGACGGAAGCTGGCACAAGGGCGGCTGTCACTGCGGTGCAGTGGCATTCGAAGTGAACGCGCCGGATGAAGTTCTGCTTATCGACTGCAACTGCTCGATGTGCGCGAAGACGGGCTACCTGCATCTGATCGTGGCAAAGGACAAGTTCCGCCTGCTGCGCGGCAAGGATGCGATCACGACCTACACGTTCAACACCGGCGCGGCCAAGCACATGTTCTGCTCGGTGTGCGGAATCAAGTCGTTCTATGTGCCGAGATCGCATCCCGAGGGCTACAGCGTGAATTTCCGCTGCCTCGATGCGGAAGAATTCTCCTCCATCATGACGACCGAATTCGACGGCCAGCATTGGGAGTTGCACTCGGGCGAACTTGCGCGGCTGGAGGAGAACTAGTGGCAACACAAATCCTCATGCCTGCGCTGTCGCCCACGATGGAAGAGGGCAAGCTCACGAAGTGGCTCGTCAAGGAAGGCGACGAGGTCAAATCCGGCGACATCCTGGCCGAAATCGAGACCGACAAGGCGACGATGGAGTTCGAGGCGGTCGACGAGGGGACGATCGGCAAGATCCTCGTGCCGGAAGGCACCGAGGGCGTGAAGGTCAACGTACCCATCGCAACGCTGATCGGCGAGGGCGAGGATGCGAGCGCGCCCGTCGATATTTCGTCGGCGATGGCGTCGATCAAGGATGCGGTGAGCGCGGAAGCGAAAGCGCCGGCGGCACCGGCCCCAGTCCCAGTCCCAGTCCCAGTCCCAGTCCCTGAAAAGAAACCCCTCCCCGAAGCGGCCAAGGCCGCTTCGACCCTCCCTCAAGGGGAGGGTGGGAAAGAGCGTGTCTTCGCTTCACCGCTCGCGCGAAGGATCGCACAGCAGAAGGGCATCGATATCGCAAGTCTGAGCGGCTCCGGTCCGCGCGGGCGCGTTGTCAAATCCGACGTCGAGGGCGCAAAGCCCGGAGCACAGAAGCCAACTGCCGCGGCCGCACCGCGCGCGGAAGCGGCACCCGCAGCGGGCGCCGGCATCGTGGGTGTTACGCCGCTGCCCGATGCGCGCCTGTTCTTCAAGAAGGAGGACTACGAGGAAATCCCGCACGATGCGATGCGTAAATCGATCGCGAAGCGGCTCACGTCCTCAAAGACCCTTATCCCGCATTTCTATCTGACCGTCGATTGCCGCATCGACGGCTTGCTGGCCGTGCGCGCGAAGCTCAACGAGGCCGTGACCCCAAAGTCCGGGGGGGCCGGCTACAAGCTCTCCGTCAACGATTTCGTCGTGAAGGCATCGGCGATGGCGTTAATGCGCGTGCCGGAAGCGAATGCGAGTTGGACCGACACCGCAATCCTGCGCCACAAGCACGCCGATGTCGGCGTCGCGGTCGCGCTCGATTTCGGCCTCATCACGCCGATCGTCTTCCGCGCCGAAGAGAAGGGCCTCATCGCTATCTCGGGCGAGATCAAATCGCTTGCGGAACGCGCGCGCGCCAAGAAGCTCAAGCCGCAGGAATTCGAGGGCGGCGGCTTCGCGGTCTCCAATCTCGGCATGTTCGGCATCAAGCAATTCACCGGCGTCATCAATCCGCCGCACGCCGCGATCCTGGCGGTGGGCGCCGGCGAGGAACGCGCCGTCGTCGTTGGGGGAAAGATCGAAGCCGCCACGATCATGACGGTCACGATGTCGTGCGACCACCGCGTGATCGATGGCGCCACCGGCGCCCGCTTTCTGCAGGCCTTCAAGCAATTCGTCGAAGAACCGGCCGCGATGCTGCTATAAGGCGCCGGGATGAGCGATCTCGGGGCCATACTGGAGACGAGTGGGGCGGCGGCGGTCGAGATCGCGGCGTCGGCGCTCGCCGAGCGCGGCGAAAAAGTTCATCCCTGTCCCAATTGCGGCAAGCCGATGATCGGCCCCTATTGCGCGGTCTGCGGGCAGGAGCGCGACACCCATCGCCGCTCGATCCTGGGACTGATCAAGGTTCTGATCGAGGACATCGCGAGTTTCGACAGCCGCATCATGCGTACAGGCTGGGCGCTGCTTGCGCGTCCGGGCGAGCTGGCCAGTGCGTTCCGCGAAGGCCGCACACAACGCTATCTCCCGGCGCTGCGCCTATATCTCTTCGTCTCGCTGATCTTCTTCGTGGTGTTGGGCGCGACCAATCTCGCGCTCGTCCAGCTTGTCGTCGTCGCCACCCCGACGAAGATCACCTGGATCAACGGCACCCCCTACGTGCCAAACCCGGCCTACGACAAGGGCGATCCCGACACGCAGTTCATGCCGAAGATGATGAAGATGGACAAGGCCAAGGCGCTGAGGCCTGGCGGCCATTATGAATATTCGACCAAGATCTATTTCTTCGCGCCGATCGGGACCTATCACACACAACTCACGCCCGAGGCGCGCCAGCGTTTGCGCGACGCCAATGTCGACATCGATATCGGGGACAGGCCGAAGACTGACAAACCCCTGACACCGGAACAGGCCAACAAGATCAAGGCCGTCAAGATGAACGTGAAGGTCACGAAGAGCTGGATCGAGCAGCATCTGTTCGACGGATTGCAACGGCTTGTGAACGATCCTTCAGCACTCAACGGATCGCTCACGACCTGGCTTCCGCGCATCCTGTTCCTGCTGATGCCGCTTTATGCGCTTCTGCTCGCGTTGTTTTACATCCGGCAACGCAAGAAATTCTTCTTCGTCGATCATCTGATCTTTTCGCTGACGATTCACACGTTCGGATTCGTGCTGCTGCTGGCAGCGGCGGGCGCGGCGCAGATCCTTCCCGGCCCGACGGTCGCGTGGGGAGCACTGGTTATCGCCGGTCTCTATACGCTGATTGCGACGCGGAACTTTTATCATCAGAACTGGTTCTGGACCGTGGTAAAGTTCGCCAGCGTATCGTTCTTCTATACGTGCTTCTGTGCGCTGCCCGCCTTGGGGGCTGCATTGATCCTGAGTTTCCTGAACGTTTGAGGTTTTCATGGCCGAGACATTCGACGTCATCGTGGTCGGCGGCGGACCGGGCGGATATGTCTGCGCCATCCGCGCCGCGCAGCTTGGAATGAAGACGGCGGTGGTCGAGCGCGACAAGCTCGGCGGGATCTGTCTCAACTGGGGCTGCATCCCGACAAAGGCGCTGCTGCGCTCATCGGAAATCTGGCACCTGATGCACCGGCTGAACGAGTTCGGTTTTAGCGCCGACAATTTCAAGTTCGATATCGCAAAGATCGTCGAGCGTTCGCGCAAGGTCTCGCAGCAATTGTCGAACGGCGTCGGCTTTCTGATGAAGAAGCACAAGATCACCGTGATCGCGGGCGAAGCGAAGCTCGCGGGTGCCGGCAAGCTCGCCGTGACGAAGGACGGCAAGACCACCGACTACACCGCCAAGAACATCGTGCTCGCCACCGGCGCGCGCGCCCGCACGCTGCCGGGGCTGGAGCCGGACGGAAGGCTGGTCTGGACCTACCGCGAGGCGATGGTGCCGCCATCCTTCCCAAAATCGCTGCTGGTTGTGGGCTCTGGCGCCATCGGCATTGAGTTCGCGAGCTTCTACCGAACCCTGGGCAGCGAGGTGACGGTGGTCGAGATTCTCGACCGCATCCTGCCGGTCGAGGACGAAGAGATCTCCCAGCTCGCGACCAAAGCCTTCACCAAGCAGGGCATGAAGATCAAAGCCGCGACCGGCGTCGAGAAGCTGGAGAAGGGCACGGACAACGTCACCGCGACACTCAAAGCCAAGGACGGAAAGGCCGAGACGATCACCGTGGACCGCGTCATCCTCGCCATGGGCATCGTCGGAAATGTCGAGAACAACGGCTATGAGCAGGCTGGGCTCAAGATCGAGAAGACGCATCTCGTCGTCGATCAGTGGGGCGCGACCGGCGTGCCGGGGATATGGGCCATCGGCGATCTCGTCGGACCGCCCTGGCTGGCGCACAAGGCGATGCACGAGGGCGTGATCGTGGCGGAGAAGATCGCTGGCGTGAAAGGCGTGCATCCGCTCGATCCCTCGAAGGTCGCGGGCTGCACCTATTGCTGGCCGCAGGTCGCCTCCATCGGCATGACCGAAGCGAAAGCCAAGGCGAGCGGACGCAAGATCAAGGTGGGCCGGTTTCCGTTCATCGGGAACGGCAAGGCGATCGCACTGGGCGATTCCGAGGGTCTCGTCAAAACCGTGTTCGACGCGGATACCGGCGAGCTGCTCGGTGCGCACATGATCGGCGCGGAAGTGACCGAGCTGATCCACGGCTACGCCATCGCCCGTAGCGGGGAACTGACCGAGGAGGACCTCGGTCACACGATCTTCCCGCACCCGACACTGTCGGAAATGCTGCACGAAGCGGTGCTGGATGCCGACAAGAAGGCACTGCACATCTAGGCCATGCAGCCACGAGATGATGACGAAAATTCGGGTGCGGGCCTGAGAACGGGGCTGTTGATCGCGGCTGTAGCGCTCGGCATTCCCCTGTTCGTTATGCTAATCCTGTACGCGTCCGGCGCGAAGCTCGCCATCGTTCACAACGACAGCGCGGAGACGGTGGAGATCGCGGCGGTCGTGCACAATGGCGCCGCCGTGGAGCGGACCTCGGTCAAGACGATCGATCCGCACCGGCTCGCCTGGATCGTGTTCACGCCGCGTCTGCAAGGCGGGCTCACCATCTTCTGCAAGGGCAGCACGATGTTCGCGACGAAGGCAATCAGTTCGGTCTCGGAAGGAACGCCCGCCTACTCGAGTGCGACCTTTAAGACCTGCAATCTGCCGCCGCATTTCGACAAGCCGTCCTGAAGACAAACTCCCGCCACATCGGTAAGCTCAGGCGGTACTTCCAACGACCAAGAGCACCGTGAAAGCGAAGAAAGAGCCAAAGGCCGATACGGACACGATCGCGCCGTCCAAACGGATCGACGGCAGGATCCGGGAGCTTGGCGATTGGCGTGGCGAGATGCTCGCGCGGGTTCGCGCGCTCATCCGCGAAGCCGATCCGGACGTCGTCGAGGAATGGAAATGGCGCGGGGTTCCGGTGTGGGAGCATGATGGCATCCTCTGCACCGGCGAGACTTACAAGGCGGTCGTGAAGCTGACCTTCGCCCATGGTGCCGCGCTCAAGGATCCCGCCGGCCTTTTCAACTCCAGTCTGGAAGGCAACGTCCGGCGCGCGATCGACATCCGCGAAGGTGAGAAGATCAACGAGAAGGCGCTGAAAGCGCTCGTCCGTGCTGCCGTCGAAATCAATCAGAGCAAAGCAAAGAAGAAAAAGACCGCGCGTTAAAGGCCGTTTTGCGCGCGGCTGCCCTGACGCGCAGCCGCTTCGCGACGTTGGTGACGCCGTTGAAAAATCTAGCGCCTTGGCGGGTTGTCGGTGAGTTTGGCCTTCTGCGTCGGGTGATCCGCCATTGTGATGGCAGGGACCGTTCTCACTGCTGAGGAGCCACCGGCGTGCGTGTCCGCAACTCCCACGTCCAGCTTCACGACCGTGCTGGAATCGAAGGACAGTTCCTGCCAGTCCACCTGTATCTGGTTGGCGGTAAAGCTGACGCGGTTTTTGTCGAATCCGACCATGTTGGTCGCGGGGTCGACTTTGACGAATATTATCATGCCGGGCGACGTCAGATTTATCGCGACACCGCTATGGATCGTGGGAGGTAGCGACAGATCCGATTTGCTCCACTTGCCACCGGAGCCGGAGGGAGAATAGTCGAACGTGATCGAATGCTTGTCCGTGACGATGTTGAAATAGCCGGTGAAGGTGCCGCAAGTCGTCGCCGTGCCCTGAACATTGCATTGGCCCGGGCTGCCGAGGCCGTCGTATGCGCTGCCATAGACGTAATACTGCCAACCCAGTTTAGCGCCCACCCAGCCGCCTGCATCGGCCGCGCTGGCAGCGAGCACTGCGATTGCACCAACCGCGATAAAGGCGACCGCGACACGCATGCATGTACGCACCAGCATGTTTCCCTCCGCTACTCGGCGTCCGCAAATCACTTCACGGCGGGATTATCGCATATTTCCAGAGAAGATAGACGCGAATTCCGTATGCGGGAACGGCTCGCTATTCCAGCAGCCGTTCCACATCGTCGGTGATGCCGGCGATATCGTCGGTCGAGGTCGTGACCAGGCGTGCGCGGCCGGAGCGGTCGAAGAAGAACACCGAGTTGGAATGCATCACCTCGTAGGGATGGCCGGGCGATTCCTTCGTCACGCTATAGAGCACGCGATAGCGTCGGGTCAGTGCCGCCAATCCGTTGGGCGGACCGCTGAGCCCGTCGATCTGCTTGGCAAAGCCGCGCGCATAGGCGCCCAGAACCGGAAGGGTGTCACGGTCCGGATCGACGCTCACGAACAGCACGGAGACCTCATAGGCCCGCGTGTCGAGGCGCTTCAGCACCTCCGAAAGGTTGGCGAGCGTGGTGGGACAGATGTCGGGGCAGTGCGTGTAACCGAAATAGAGGATGACCACGCGGCCGCGATAATTGTCTGCCGTGACGACCTGGCCGTCATTGGCGCGGACCATATGGAACGCGAGCTTGGGCATTGCGCCGGTGATGTCTGTCGCGTGCCAGGGCTTGCCGCTGTCGTCGCAGGCCGCGAGCAGCAGGCAGAGCGTGAGCGCGGTTAGGCGGCTGAACGCGGCGGTCATGCCAACCGCATAGCATGGCCGGGCACCCGCGCGAAGCTGTGACCAAAAACCACTGGATGACGCGATCCCCTTGGGGCCATTGTCGACGCCGATGACGCAAACCCAACGCGCCTGGTCCGCCTATGCCGCGCTGCTCGCGCTCGGCGGCGTCCTGTACGTCGTCTGCCGTCTCTTCCCCGCCGATCTGCCGTTCTGGATGCCATGGGAATTTTCCTGGCCTACGTTTCTAGTCACAGCCCTGTCGATTGCCTGGTTCTTCCAAGGGTTGAAGCAGATTCCGTCAGATGAGCGTCCGGCGGCCTGGCGCATCGCCTGTTTTCTGCTCGGCGTCGTGATGGATTATGCCGTTCTGCAAACCCAAATCGACTTCTATGCGCAACACATGTTCTTCGTGCATCGCTGGGCGCATTTCGTGCTGCATCATCTGGGCGCGTTCCTGATCGCATTCGGCACGGCTGGTCCTGTCATTCGCGCCGGCATGCCGGGCTTTCTCCGGCCGCTTGTCGATGCGCGTCCCGTGCAGCGCATGGTCGACGTCATGCAGCATCCGGCGGTGGCACCAGCGCTGTTCGTGGGGTTGCTCTATTTCTGGCTGATTCCCGCGATCCACACTCGCGTGATGCTGGATGCCAACCTCTATGACATCATGAACTGGACGATGGCGGTCAACGGCATTTTCTTCTGGTCGCTGATCCTCGATCCGCGGCCGAAGCCGCCGGCGCGGCTTTCCAGTTTGGGGCGTTCCGCGCTCATTCTCGTGATCGAGCTGCCGCAGATGGCCCTGGGGGCCGTTCTCTCGCTCTCGATGACGGACTATTATCCGGTCTATACGATCTGCGGCCGCATCTTCGACATGACGGCGCTGAGCGACCAGCACTATGGCGGCCTGATCATCTGGTTGCCGGGAACGCTCACGAGTTTCGCCGCCATGATCGCGGTGTTGGTCGTGATGCGGATCAACGAGGAAAGGGAAGAGCGTGCGCGTCAGGGGATTTGAAATCGTGTTCGCTGCAATGGTGGTGGCAGCACCGGCTTCCGCGAGCGATGTGCAGGTGAACGA